>ERZ1673744.362-NODE-362-length-62753-cov-5.958659_pt1 | contig 62753 bp, 61 predicted proteins | sample MGYA00580207_ERZ1673744 | MGnify/ENA primary metagenome ERZ1673744 (study PRJEB41218, sample SAMN15661751) | gut metagenome | host: Homo sapiens | place: Canada: London | collected 2015-08-20/2019-03-30 | study: EMG produced TPA metagenomics assembly of... | reverse complement strand
CAGAAACCTGAACAGAAAACGGGTCCCCGGAGTTAAGGGGCCGGGGACCCACATTACCGATTCTCGACAACCAGGTGATTATGCATGAACGAAGGCACACTCCTCGGAACCCTCCTCCGCTCCGCCAACAGCCTGGACATCCTCCTCTACATCCGCGACCATCCCGGATGCGTGAAGTCCGCCGTCTACCGCGACGTCACCCGCAACGCCCACACCGCCGACAGGATCGGAAGGATGGTGGACATGGGCCTCATCGACATCGAAACGACCTCCCGCCCGAACACCGTCGTCCTGTCCCTCACTGAGAAGGGTATGCGGTTCACGGACCATCTCCTCGCCGCTGAGTCCGTGCTCCGCGAATCGAATTGTCGATTTCGAATGACTGATGTTAGGCACCTGCTCGAACAAATCAATAATCAGGATTTACCCTGCATAGGCTCATTTGTAGCCAGTACCACAGATCCATCCTTTGATCCATAACACATTGCACATGTCGGCCCAATCATCAGACGTTATTAGAAAGAGAGCTACGTAGACATGTGCCAGATGTTCAGAAAATCACTGGTTTCCGCGAGGGATCTGACGGTGCGAACGGGGCTCCACCGCCTCGTAGTAGTGCGAGTCGTTGTAGTCCTTGTCGAGGTCGTCAAGGAGCCTGGAGGCGTCCCTGAGCATCTCCGCGAAGCGCTCCATCTCCTCTTTTGTGTACTTGTCATCCAGCTCCTGCTCGACGGCCATGGCGATCCTCATCTCGTCGCTGTACGCCACCTTCATCTTGTCGGACAGCGTGAGCCAGAACACCCTGCCGTCCTCCTCGCTGCGGACCTTCTTGACGTAGCCCTCCTCGACGAGCTTGTTCACTCTGACGGAGACGGTCGGCTTCGTGACCCCCAGGGATGCCGCAAGGTCCGAGACTGTGGTCCTTCCGGCCTGCGATATGGCGCTCAGGTAGAGCGTGTCGTAGTACTCGAGCTGGCTCTCGTCGAATACGTCCCTACTGACCACACGGAGCTCGACCAGCGCGTGTTTTAGATAGTACTGAACAAGCCCCGACGCCACATCTCCCTTCATGATACCCCTGAATTCTTGAAGTCATCCTGTTACCGGATATAATACTTGGCGAACCGGAATCGAGAGGATGGAATGGCGACCGGAAAAGGAGGCGTCCGGCCGCCGGTTTCGAATGTGCCAGATGTGGGAATCAGAACCTGACGACCTTCACCGGGAGACCGCTGCCGGACATCACGTCCACCACCGCCTGGATCTCCTCGTCGGTGAACGACGGGTCACCTTCGATGGCGTAGCCCTGGTCGATCTCGCCGTACTTGGAGACCCCCAGCTTGTGGTACGGCAGTATTTCGACGCCGACCACGGACCCGTGGTCCAGCCCCCTGAGGAACTCGGACGTGAGCTCCAGCATCCGCGGATCGTCGTTGTACCCCTTGACCATGGGCATGCGTACGACCACCTTCGCCCCGTGGTCCGCCAGACCGCGCAGGTTCGAGAGGATCCTGCCGTTGTCGCGACCAGTGAGCTCCCGATGGACGTCGGGATCGAACGCCTTGAGGTCGTAGAGGAACGTGTCGACCACCGGGATGAACTCCTCCATCACCTCCCAGTCCGCGAACCCGCAGGTCTCTATCGCCGTGTCGATCCCGCATGCCTTGCATCTCCTGAGGAGCTCCACGGCGAACCCGTGCTGAGACGTCACCTCCCCTCCGCCGAGGGTAACCCCGCCCCCTGAGGTCCTGTAGAACATCTCGTCCTTCAGGATCTCCTCCATGAGATGGTCCAGGGTCACGTCCTCCCCGCAGATGCTGATGGCGCGTGCCGGACAGCGGCCCACACACTCCCCGCACCCGGTGCACTGGATCGAGCGGTCGATGTCGTGCCTGAAGCCGTCGCCGTCCGCGACGATGGAGTGGATTCCGGGTCCGCAGGCGTCTGCGCAGGCCCCGCACCCGGTGCACAGCGACCTCATGAGCATCACCTCCCTCTTTGAGGAGATGCTCTCGGGGTTGGAGCACCATCTGCACCTGAGGGGGCAGCCCTTGAAGAACACAAGGGTGCGGATGCCCCTGCCGTCGTAGAGCGAGAACCTCTGGATGTTGAATATCCTGCCTGTAGTCTCCGTCATGTGAACATCACCTGATGATCCTGGATGGTTTGGCGGGGTCTCCCCCGCCGTTTCCATCAGCCCTTGTACCAGGATGGCAGGTACTTGTCCACCAGTTCGCGGCCGATGTCGGTGATCCTGTAGAACACCTCCACGTCCCCCGAATCGTCGAAGCGGGCGCGGGTCTGCACCACCTGCTCGTTCGCCTGCATGGACAGGAAGTCCTCGATCACCTTCTCCTTGGTGAAGTACTTCTTGTGCCCGTACTCCCCGCGGAGATCGTCCATCGCCTGCAGAGGAGACGCCTCGTCGACCTTGGACATGTAGTCCAGCAGCCTGGCCCTGAACGGGAGGAGGTCGCTGTCGCTCATGACGGCACCTCCTCCGGTTCGGAGACGTCCTGCTCCAGGGCCTCGAGCTCCCTGTCCTTCCTGTGGAAGAACTCCCTCGGGTCCACGGACACCACTATGACTCCGATGAACACGCACAGAACCCCTATCGCTATGAACGGCAGGGTTCCGAGCTCCATCTGGTATGCGAAGTATCCTGCAGCGCTGGTGGGCATGATTATCAGCATGCTGATGATGGGCGTCCAGGCGGAGTAGGTGCTGTTGAGCGCCATCCCCCTGCCGACTCCGATGAGGTTGTTGGCCCTGTACCAGCAGATGTACGAGATGCTCACGCAGAGTCCGGTGATCATCGCCAGGACGAAGGTACCGGATGTTATCGTGTCCATGAACACGTCCGCGCCTGTCAGCCCGGTGGCGGTGTCTGGCATCACCGTGAACACGCCGAAGATGAGGCAGAGCATCACCACGGATGTCGTCAGGAACCTGATGTTGACCGCTATCTTGGGATCGATCATGGGCGTCCCCACGGCGGCGACGGTTCCCTCGAACCCCCATCCGACCGCGGCGACGAGGAAGCACACGATGCCGAAGTAGAACGTGGAGCCCACGTTCAGGGCGCTTCCGGTGAGTCCGATGACGATGGCTCCGACAACGCATATCGCGATGCCGACCCAGACCCTCCTGTGCATGACCTGATGCAGGAGCACGCGTCCCAGCAGGATGCCGAATATCACATACAGGGCGGAGATCGGGCCTGCGAACACGGCAGCATCGGTCGGGAATCCCATGTAGTAGAACCCTTGGCCCACCGGACCCCCTATTATCCCGGCTATCATGATTATCAGGGCGGGCTTGGTCTTCAGGGACTGTATCAGGTCCCTCCCCCTGCCCTGCGACACGTTGTACACGGTCAGGTAGATGAAGGCGAACAGGTCGTTGAACGTGTAGAACACCAGAGGCGCGATGATCGTCGCCGCCATACATGCGGCATTGCCGGGATCGACGTTGGTGTACTGGTAGACGGTCGTGAACGACCAGTACCACAGACCCCCGATTATGGCGCCCATTATACCGTACGTCAGTCCGGAGATGATGCCGCCTACGGTCCCGTTGCGCTCGTACCGCGCCTTCTGTCTTGCTACAGCATACGCTAGCTTGGCTTCTTCATTCATGTTGTCACCCCGGAAAGCCGTCCGCCGGAGCGGGCGGCAGGGACGGAATCAGAACCTATCAATCGTCGTGCGACTGATGATCTCGTCCTGAACCTCCTTTGACAGCTCAACGAAGAACGCGCTATACCCGGCCACACGGATGACCAGGTCGCGGTACTTGTCGGGGTCCGCCTGAGCCTTTCTCAACGTATCGTTGTCTATGTATAGGAACTGCATCTGTCCGTTGCCGAAGATGGACGCCGTCCTGAGGAGCGAGACGAGGCTCGCCTTCCCCTCCGGGGTGTCGAGGATGCCCCTCATCAGCTTGAAGTTGTGAACCATCCCGATGTCCATGTCCTCCACGGAGATCTTGCTCACAGACTTGATGATCGACGTGGGTCCCCTGGTGTCCGCGCCCTGCGAGGGGCTCATGCCGTCGGACAGGGGCATGCCGGCGAGACGCCCGTTGGGTGTCGCACCCGTGATCATGCCGAACGGGGTGTTGTTGGAGTTGGACATCGTCCCGAGGGCCATCGTGGAGTACAGGGTCTTGAACTTCAGATGGTCGTTCTCGGTCCACGTCACGATGTCCGCGGCGATGCTGTCGACCTCGTCGATGTCGTTGCCGTACTTCGGCGCGTTGATGCAGTCCGTCCTGAGCTGGTCGTACCCCTCGAAGTTGTTCCAGAGGGCGTCCCTCATCTCCTCGAGAGTGTACTTCCTGTCCTGGTAGACCAGCTTCTTGATCGCCATCATCGAATCCGCGTACGTTCCCAGTCCGGACCACACCAGTCCGGGGCCGAAATTGTGGACGGCGCCTCCGGCGGTGACGTCCTTCCCGGACTCCATGCATCCCTCGATGAACAGGGACATGAGCGGCTTCGGGAACCCGTCCCTGGCGACGATCTGACTGACGGTCGTGCCGATAGCGGACAGCTTGGCGATGTGGTGTATCTGGTCCTTGACGGCCTTCTCGAACTTCTCGTAGGTGTCGAACTGCGAGAGGTCCCCGGTGTCCAGACCGATCTTGAGGTTCTTCATCCTCTGGACGCCGCGGTTCATGACGAACTCTATGGCGATCGGCCACTCGGTGTAGCCGGTCGACGACCACTGGTAGAGACGCCCGGACTTCTGGGGCTCCACGCACCCCATCAGACAGTAGTCCCTGGCGTCCTCCATTGAGAAGCCCTTGACCAGCATCATCTTGATGTGAGCGTCGTCGAACATGCATCCGGGGAATCCCATCCCCGCCTTGACGACGTCGACGATCTTCTCGAGGTACTTCTGCGGGGACCCGTTGTGGATCCTGCAGGTCAGCGCAGGCTGATACACGCGGACGGTCCTGACGCAGTCCATGATGTGGTAGGTCAGGTCGTTGACCGCGTCCCCTCCGTGGCGCTTCTGCCCGCCGACGGTCATGTTCACGTAAGGCTGGTATCCGGCGAAGAACATCGCACCGGCGGCCGACTGCAGCCACATGATCTCGGAGCACTTGATCAGCATGGACCCGATGATGTCGGTCGCCATGTCGTAGGTCAGACGTCCGGCCTCGAGGTCGGCGGCGTAGTACGGGTACATGTACTGGTCGACGCGTCCCAGGGACACTCCCGTCTGGTTCTCCTCGAGCTCGAAGAGCGACTGGATCGTCCAGACGCTCTGCATTGCCTCGAAGAACGTCTTCGGGGGATTGGCGGGTACGTTCCTGCAGTTGGAGGCGATTGTCTCGAGCTCGTTCCTGCGAACGGGATCCTTCTCCTCCCTGGCCATCTCGAGGGCCTTGTCGGCCATGCGGTTGGAGTAGTTCAGGATACCCTCGACGGACTCCAGGACCGCCTTGTAATAGTATGTCTTGGGGATGTCCTCGGGGTTCTCCATGTCGAGGGCGGCCAGGTGGTCCTCCGCCTCCCTCTTGATTCCCAGGAGTCCCTTCGTCATGAGTATGATGTCGTATCCGGGAGCGGTGTCCCCGCCTCCGTTGACCTGGTGGTACGAGAGGTCGCTTGCGACGGAATCGTTGGAGAGCTCCCAGACTCCCGCGAGCCTGTACTGCCTCTCGCAGATTTCGTCCTGGGACCTTCCCTCCCAGTAGGGGAATATCTCCTCGAGGAGGACATTCTTGTCCTCCTCCGCGAGCTGATAGGGGTCCTGTGCACGGGTGGACACCGTATCGATCTCATCCTTGAGCCATCTCCATGCGATGTCCGGGGAGAACGCGCCGGCCCTGGGTGCTCCGCACGGGCAGCCCACGATCAGCTCGTTGTCCTGTATGATGCAGGGCGCCTCCTCGCATGCCTTGCGGAATGCCATCGCCCTGAGAAGAATCGGCGGTGTCCCCGCATTCTCCTTGTAGACCTCTGTAAACACCTTCGCCCTTGCGATGGAGATTGAGGGCTTGATTGTCAGGTAGTGGGATTTCAGCGCCTTCAGCCTCGGGCTCAGGCCCTCGGTGCTCGGACTAACGGCCTCCCCCTTGCACGATACGGGGGTGACCTTCACCTCTGTTTCTGTCATTCTTTCTCCTCCTTACGTGAATAACCAATTCACTGATTAGTTTGATGCAACTAAACTATATTTAAAATTTACTTAGATGCAACAAACTAATTATCCGACATTATATAAATTAATTTGATTTTTTACAATTTAAAATATCTAATATAATATTTAATTAATAGACATTTGTCTATAATAATATGTTTATACATACATTTGTATAATAATATATTTAATTATACGAACAATATCTTTGAAACAGTAATTAATATTGGTGGATGAATGCTAACCATCCAACTAACCAACCAATCTTTGAAAAAGAAACTTAAAGTCTGAAACAAAACACCTTGTAGGCTTAGATTGAAATATGATTAGTTTTCACATAACTAATTATTTAATCTCATAGCAGGAAAATGACGTTGACTGCAGTAAAAGCGCTCATAATACTGTGATTAACAAGATAGGGCCCGACCCATCAATCGAGAGGCTTCTCCCTAACTACATAGGCGAGCACCAGAGCGACAGTCGTCAGAACAACACCGACTAGCATTGACAGCTCCATCCCGTCCATGAAAGCCGCCGACGTCATGTCCTCTATCGGAACCCCTCCGGATCCTCCGCCGAGGGTGAGAATCGACGCGAACAGGGCGGTGCCCACAGAGCATGCTATGTACATGACGAAGTTCATCAGAGACGAGCCGATGTCCTTCTCCCCTTCGGGTACATGGTCCACGATACGGCTCCCGGCAGCAGCGCCGCAGAACCCCCAGTTGAGACCCATGAACACCACCGCGGCTATCAGAGGGGCGATGCCCATCTCCGGCTCTATGAACATCAGGATGACGAAGTAGACCAGCCCGACGACAGTGGACAATATGGAGAACGTGCGCCTCCCGTGACGATCCGAGTAGTTGCCCACGGGGATGCTCATCGCCAACGTTATGGCCGATGGTATGAGGAGAACCGCCCCGCTCATCAGAGAGCTCAGCCCCATCTCCTTGCTCATGTAGAACGGCAGGATATACAGCGCACCCATGTAGACTATGTTGATTATGGCGAACGACACGATTGTGAAATCAAGGTCACGGATCCTGAACATCCTCACATCCAGCAGAGGATGGTTTGACCGTCTACTGGCGATGCCGAAAGCGATGATCAGCAGGATAGTGGCCATACCGGCCACGATGCAGAACAGGCTGTCCTCCGGATAAGACATGCGCTCCAGCGCGATGACTCCGAGAGCTATCGCCACAAAGAACAGGAGCGAGCCCAGATAATCCACATGAATCCTCTCGGTTTCCTCCCTGGGAAGGCTGATCGCACCCAAGACGACACCCGCGACCCCTATGGGGATGTTTATCAGGAATATCCAATGCCATGTCGCGTACTCAAGAACGAATCCGCCAACCACCGGACCTAAAGCGAAACCAGTCGACAGGGCAACGGTCAGTATCCCTATGGAGCGGCCCAGGTGCTCTATCGGAAGCATCTTCACACATATCATCGGCGCCACCGCCGCGAGGGCTGCCGCCCCCAGACCCTGTAGCAGCCTGGCGATAATCAGCACCTGTAACGACGGTGCGAGGCCGCATACCAGCGAGGTAATCGTGAATACGGCGAAACCGAAGATGAAGACCTGGCGGATGTGACCCGCAGACGCCACCCTTCCGAACGGGAGCAGGAAACCCGCCATGGTCAGGTAGTAACTGATGGTCACCCAGGAAACGACACTCGTGTCCGTGCCGAAAGAATAGGCGATCGAGGGCAGGGCGACATTAACCAGACTCCCGTCAATACCGTCCATGAGGACACCCAGAACCATGGTGATGGTGATCAGCGCCGTCCCGCTCTTCACGTCCATGATAATGAACCATAGTAAATCATATAAAATGATTAGTTAAACAAAACTAATTCGACCCCGGACCGGGCGTCGGACCCTTATGACCTGATAACTTAAATCGAAGGTATCAGCGACATCCGTCTAAAAGGCTAGCCTTTTCGGAACGGGTTTCCCGAAGGGCCCCCCGGTCCCGGCTAAACACATTTCGTCAGTCCCGCCTGGATACCGTCGCATGGACCGTCACACGGATTTCATGATGCTACGCCAGACAGACGAATGGTTGGACCACCTCAGGTCCCTGAACAGGAAGGAGGACACCCTCCGCACCCACCGCAGCAACGTGAGGCGCTGCCTGGTCTTCCTGATGGCCGACAACCGCAGCACCGAGGCCGAGGACATCGACCAGGACGACATACAGTACCTCTGGAAGGTCCTCCCCGTGAAGGAGGACATCAGGCGCGCCTACCTGCGCAGCCTCGCTAGAATGATCGAGTACCATACAGGCACGGACGTGGTGAAGAAGGCCGACCTGCTCCACAACAGGGAGTCCCGCGAGAGGGTCTTCATCAACGACGAGGAGTTCCGCATCGCCTACGTCGCGGCGGACCCGTTCCAGAGACTCATCCTCTGCCTGGGGGCCTACATGGGGCTCAGAAGGTCGGAGATGGGCGCCATCCGCGACGACGACATGGACAGGGGGACGCTGACCATCCACGGGAAGGGCCATGGCCTGGAGGGGCTGGTGGCCTACATGCAGATCCCCAACCCCGTCCTCCGCGCCGTCGAGGAGTTCAGGGAGTCGCTGGACGGCCAGGGGAGACGCGGGGACGACTACCTCCTGCAGGCCCGCTCCAGGGACGGGACCCTCAGGAGGGTGTCGCCCACCAGGATCTCCAGCGCCATCACCGAGCTGGGCAGGGACACCGGGATCAGGATCACCACCCACTCCCTGAGGAGGTACTTCGCCACCACCCTGTACTACAAGACCGGCTGCGACCTGCAGACGGTCAGGAGGCTGATGCGCCACGCCGACGTGTCCACCACGCTGAAGTGCTACGTGGACGCATACGACCAGAAGGCGAAGGTCGCGTCGGAGAAGCTCGCGGAGCACATAGACAGGCTGATCGGCGAGGACTCCCGCGAAAGGGGGAAGGGAGGGAAGGACGACGGCGATGGCCCGGAGGACCCGCCCAGATGAGCCCTCCGCACGAGGCCCGCGGCAGGGGTCTGGCACATCCCGCCCGGGACACCCACTGGGGCAATCGGACCCGTTATCAACGAGTACGCCATCCGCCGGTGCATGAACGACGGCAAGGGCGCTGCATCCCTCAGGGAGCTGGGCAACAGGTACCGCGAGGGCGACGGTGTTGATGTGGATCCTGCAAAGGCGGCGGAGCTCCTCTCCGAGGCCTCGGACCTGGGCGACGCCCAGGCCGCGTCCTCGCTCGGGTACATGCTCATGGTCGGCGAGGGGGTCCCCGCCGACCGCCCCGCCGCGGAGGCGCAGCTGAGGAGAGCGGCGGACGCCGGGATTGCGACCGCCATGTGCAACCTCGGCGTCCTGCTCTCGGACCCCGCGCCGGACGAGTCCGTGTCGTGGTTCGTCAGGGCGGCGGAGGCGGGCAGCCTCCGTGCCGTCAAGAACCTGGCCGCTGCCTACTCCTCCGGATCCGGCGTTCCCCTCGACAAGGGGAGGGCGGCGGAGTACTACAAGCAGGCCGCTGACCTCGGGGACGCGGACTCCATGTGCGTCCTCGCCTCCATGCTCCGCAACGGGGACGGCGTCCCCATGGACAAGCCGGGCGCCGCGGAGCTCTACCGCAGGGCGGCGGACCTGGGCGACTCCGAGGCTCAGTACGACCTGGCGTTCATGCTGGACGCCGGCGAGGGCATCCCGCAGGACCGCGCCGAGGCGGAGAGGCTGTTCAGGCTGTCCGCAGACCAGGGCGACACCGACGCCTGCCTCTGCCTGGGAGGGATACTCTACGAGAGAGGCGACTACGAGGGCGCCGAGGGATACTTCACCGACGCCGCCCTCAAGGGCGAGGTCAAGGCGATGTACAACCTGGGCCTGATGTACTCCGAGGGCTCCCTCGGGGAGCCCGACACGGGGAAGGCGGAGGAGTGGTTCGAGTCCGCCGCCCAGGAGGGCTTCGCATACGCCCAGACCAGCCTCGCCGGGATCCTCTACGGAAAGGGCGACGTGGAAGGGGCCGCCAAGTGGTACAGGAAGGCCGCCGACCAGGGCGAGCCCACGGCGATGTACAACCTCGGAGCGTTCGGGATCTCCGGCATGATGGATATGGACGACAGGGAGGCCATGGACCTCCTCGTCAGGGCCGCCTCCGCCGGCGTCCAGGAGGCAGTGGAGCTCCTCTCGAGGATCACCAGAGGATGAGCTCGTCCAGGGAGTCCACCTGACAGGTGCACTCTATGCCTTCCACGCTGAGCTGGTTGTGCCTGTCCACGATGACGCAGTCCACGCCGACGGCCTCCGCCGCCTTGGCGTCGTTCGGGCTGTCGCCCACGTACACCGTCTCATCCTTCGGGACGTCGAAGAACGACATCCCCTTCAGTATCGGGTCTGGGAACAGCTTGTGCCTCTCTGTCTCGTCGAAGCCCACCACCGTCTCGGGATAGCCATCGAGGCCGTTGGCCCTCAGAAGGTTGACGATCTTGTAGGCCTTCTTGCCCGAGACGACACCGATCCTCTTGCCCCTGGCCCTCAGGGACTCCAGCACGAGAGCCGTCTCCGGGAACGGCGGCGCGCCCAGGTAGGCGTCCGACATGACCACCGACATGAACGACCTCTCGAAGTCCCGGTACCGGGAGCGGTCGTCCCCCATGTACCGGTCGTAGACCTGGTCCATGGTCAGGCCGAGGCACTCGTCGAAGCTGTCCGGGCCATAGTCCACGCCCAGCACGGGCAGGGCCTCCCTGAGGATGGCCTCTATCCCGCACCTTGTGTCGAAGAGGGTGTTGTCGAAGTCGAACAGGTAGAGGGCGTACTCCCTCATCTGGTCCCCACGTAGATGTTGACGGCGCCGAAGCTCTTCACGTAGAACCTGGCGTCCTCGAAGCCGGCCTTCCTGAAGATCTTGACCATATCCTCGCCGTAGGGGAACCCCTCGATGGAGCATGTGAGCCACTCGTACGCGGACTGCCTCCCGTCGATGGACTTGCCCTTGTCGTACTTGCGGCCGTACCTCTTGACCCTCCTCATGTAGATGTTGTAGAAGAAGCGGATGACCGAGTTCTTCGGCTTGGAGAGCTCAGCCACGATGACCTTCCCGCCGGGGGCGAGCACGCGGTGCATCTCGCTCACGGCCTTCTGGATGTCGCAGACGTTCCTGAGCATGTAACCGGACGTGACCAGGTCGAAAGACCCGTCGGGGAACTGCAGGTCCAGGGCGTCGCCGACCTGCCAGTCGATCTTGACCGGGAGGTCCAGCTCGGACTCCTTCCTCTCGGCGAGCTCCAGCATCCTGGGCGTGATGTCCACGCCCACCACGGTGGATCCCTCCCCCGCGGTCCTGGCGACGTGGAAGGCGATCTCCCCGGTGCCGGTGCCCACATCGAGGCACCTCTTGCCGCGGATGTCCCCCGCCTTCCTCATCATGAACCTGTGCCAGCCCTGCACCATGTGCATGCTCATGATCTCGTTCATCTCGTCGTAGTAGTCCGCGATCTCGGTGAAGACATCCTTGATGTACTCCTCCTTGCCCTCGAACTGGACTCCCTTCTTGAGCTCTTCCTCTGCCATTTCAGATCACCGGAATGAGATAGTAACTTATAATGTACCCCAGCACCAGGAGCACCCCGAAGTGCCAGTTCTGCCTGAACGCCATCGGCACCAGCATGAAGCTGGAGTGCGGGTCCGTCGGCGCGTTGCGCGCGTTGCGGACCAGCCTGTGCGCGTCGTACAGGGCGACGAAGGCCAGCGCGCACCCCCACGGCGCGACGCCCGAGACAAGCAGCGCCAGGAGCACCGGGTACGATGCCAGGTTCATGAACAGGTACAGCCTGATGCTGCTCTCGTAGGACAGGTGCCCGCACAGCGTGCCCACGCCCGCCCTCTTGTCCTCGTGGTAGTCCCTGGTCTCGTTGCCGGTGAGGACCCCTGTGATCATGAACGCGTTGGGCAGGGAGACCAGCAGGACCTCCCACGAGAAGATGTCCCCTGTCAGGACGTAGTAGGTCCCCAGGGGCATCAGGACGCCCATCATCAGGAACACGGACGGCTGGCCGAGACCGTAGTACTTGTACGCCGGACCGATGGTGTACATGCCGGCGCCCGCGACGCCCAGGATGCCGTAGACCAGGATCCCCCAGCCCACGTGCCAGATGAAGACCAGGCCGATGACGCATGTGACCAGCAGGCACAGCATCCCCGCCAGGAGGACGTGCTTCGGCCTCAGGACGCCCGTCACCAGCTCCGGGGAGCGGGTCTCGTTCTCGACGGTGTCCGTCCCCTTCGAGAAGTCGCCGTACGTGTTCAGGAGGTTCGAGGCTGACTGCAGGAGTATGCCGCCCACCAGGACCAGAACCAGCAGCACCCACTCCAGGACGCCGAACGCCTGGTGGTGGTAAGCGAGGGCGCCGCCTATGAGAACGGGCACCACCGCGCCGTGGAGCGTCCACGGCCTGAACGCGTTGTACCATCCGGCCTTCACCGGTCTGACGCCTTCCATGGACATTGGATACTCAATGTCATTTTAAACCTAATCCGCCAGCATACTGACGAGTCTAAGTTCTAACGATTCTTGAAATACAATTTGATTAGATTCGAGAATAAGAGAATTATGTTTATACATTCCTAACCTTTGTAAGTTATCATTCCCGCGGATGCATTATCGATTCACTGAAGGATACAACCCATCAGAATATATTGAATAACTCTAAATCAGACAGAACTGCTATAATATGTCCTCTCCAAATCGGCATTTGGATTGAGCTTCCTTCCCAGCTCGAGGGCCTTGGATTGAGCAACATGGTCGTTACTAGCAGAAACTTCATTTGCCCCGCTGGCGTATACGAGGCTACCGAGAGATTCGAAGCCGAACATATCACAGTAAACTATCTCGAGATCTCTAACGAGCTGTTCCCCTCTTGCAACATCCTTGGCACAAGAGATGATAGTAATCAACTTCTTTCCTTTAGGAATATTGGAGGTCAGATCTGTATCCAAAAGACTGTACAGCCTATCCTCCAGGGAACAATATGTGGCACAAGGACGACCAAAATACATCGGAATACACAATATTAACGCATCCGATTGCTTGATATCCTCCACAATATGTGCGAGATCATCATTCTGCACACACATACCAATCTCTTTGCATCTGTTGCAATGTTGGCATCCACGACTGGGTATCAAACTGTTGAGGCGACGGATCTGAATGATGTTTGTCGACAAACCTATGGCGCCCTCTATAGCAGCCATGCCTAGGCTACAGGAATTACCTCCTTTCCTCGGACTGGAGAATATCGCCGTAATCTTCACAACCGGACCTCCGAACGTTGAGAACTCAATTTATAGATTAATATCTTTCTCGACTGTCGTCGGGGAGGGGGGCTTGCCCCTCTTTATCTCCCTTGTAGATACCGTCTGTACTGGGATAAATCTTGAACTTGGCCTCTTTTTCGGGTGGGATGAAGTGAAGGTATGTGTAGAACGGATGTGTCCACTTCGACGCCATGTATTCGTCAAGATCAGGATCAATTGCGTTGAGCATCTTGATCAGAGTAGTACGGACCTGCAGAAGTTCTTCTTCAGACACCTGGTTCATCGGATCATTTAGAACCTTGTTGGTGGCATCCATAGACTTCTTAGCGGCCTCCTTCCCAATAGAGGTAATAAAGATACGATATTTTTTGCTCCTCTGACTCTTGCGGTCGTCGTATACCAATCCTTTCTCTTTGAGAACCTTGATGACACGGTTGGTATTGGCTGGATCCAAGTCGAGAAAACGAGAGAGCTCCATCAGAGTTTGACCATCCTGAAGATTCAGCGCTATCAGGTAGATGGAGTGGGCACTGGTTATGCCATAGTCCTTAACGGCCTCAGTCATGGTTTTTTTAATCACCATACTAATCCTGTCAAAGAAAACTGGCAGGAACGAGTTCCAATAGAGGTCGTACTTCTCTGGCATATGCAATTCAATAGATTGTTTCCCTATATAATCCGTAGTAAGAGAAACATCTTCATCTGTAATATAATTCATAATGCTGGTCTTTCCCCGGCCAAAAGGAGGAATGGCCGGGGATGTTGAGGTTTATAGTTGTCCGTCCGCAGTCTTGATGATGCGATCTAGTTCTACCCTAGCCTCCGCATCTATGGGAATGCAGCGATGATTCTCCAGAATGTCCAGAACCTTGACGTGGGCCCTTTCCAATGCGTCACGTCCGTCTGCCTGCCATTCATCGTACATGCTCTTATTGAATAGCTCCACCTTAGAACTGTCATTCAGGCTGGTTATGGTCTCGGGACGAGCCATGAAGTCTCCACCCACACCAACCTCCTTTATAGCCTCCACAGAGAGGGTACTCTCATCGACCTCTATGCCTCTCAGCACTTTACGTTCCATAGAGATCATCTCATTTCTAAGTACAAGTTGCTCCAAAGAAAAGGACATACCCAACTCAAGGAGTCCAGATCCAAACACGTTGTTGGCTCCTGAAAGAGCAACCATCAGTGCTGTTAGCGTACTCTCATGTCCCGTCTGCACATCGACATGGATAGAGTCACTCCCACCTCCAGTGGCTATACTGGGCAATCCGTAGCTCTGAGCAATCTGTGAGATGGCAGAGCTGAGAAGAGCTGCTTCAGGGGAACCAAAAGGCGCAGTACTGTTCATGAAATCAAACATCGTGGTTGCCGTCCCGTATATTACAGGGACCCCCACCTGGACAATCTGTGCCAGTGTAACACATGCAAGAGCCTCACAGTTGTGAAGCACAATGGTGCCAGCCAAGCTAGGCGGAGATGTGGTGCCACCCATCTCCATGGTCATCGTCATCACCGGGAATCCCCGTCTGGCTCCACGGACTATCAGCTGACATGCGGGCAGATCTAACTGCAAAGGACTGGATGTAGTCCCTCCGATTATCATGAAGGGTCTCTTTAGAGCCTCCTCCTCATCACCGCCATAGCAGGCTTTTACCATCTCGAAGTATGTATCTACATAGCGGTAGTTGGGATCAGGAAGGAAGGGCTTCGCCGTGTGACTGATGATTGCGTTGACCTCGTGCAGTGTACGGACACATCTACTGCCCATAAGGTCCATTGCCGACGAAGGCTGAGTCGTCCATGCGAGATTATCACATGCATCCAATACGGTAGCAAAGTTTTCGGTATCCTTCAGTGTACTGTCACGAATTTCGTATCTTCCTTCTCCCTTGTAGATTGTAGTACGAGTTCCAATACCCAAGTTGATATAATTGGTCACGGAGCCGTCGCCGGCCATCTTGATGTCGAAGTCCCTGTCACGCCCATGAAGGACAAATGATTTAGGAGCCTTGTCAATAGCCCACTCAATCAGAGACCGGGGAATTTTGACTATGTTGGATGAGGGTTCAACTGAGCAACCCGCATTGACAAAGTAGTCACGTGCCTCATCATCTATCACTGCGATGCCTACGTCTTCCAGAATTTCCATTGTGGACTGGTGAATGGAACATATCTCGTTGTCGGAGAGCACCTGCACCCTTAGATTCTTCATATCAATCCCTCTTATCTTCACAACACAGCTCTGAACTTGGAAACACAGTCGTTGGCGTTCTCGGAGTAGATATCCGCTCCAATCTCATCAGCCCATTGTTGAGTGGTAGGTGCTCCACCGACATTGGTGAACAGACCTTCCCTGATTCTCTCTTCCTTCAGGAGCTCTTCCAGAGCTTTCTGGTTGACCATTGTGGAGGTCATGAGAGCCGATGTGCCCACGAACTTCGGCCTGTTTTCCCTGCACGCAGTCACAATGTCTTCGAGATTCACATCCCGTCCAAGATTGATAACGTTGAATCCCGCCACCTTCAGCATGATGGCAACGATATCCTTCCCAATAGAATGGATGTCTCCCTCGATGGTACATATCACGACAGTTCCGACAGATTCTATATTGGCTCCAGACTTCTCAAGTTCGGGGGTGAGAATGTCCATCGCAGCAGTCATGGCATTGGCGGCAGCCATCATGTGGGGAAGGAAGAGCTTTTTTGCCTCGAAAAGCTCACCAACATCCTGGATTCCCTTGGTGAATCCATTGGTAATCACGGAAACCAGATCAGCACCCGACTCTACCGCCTCATTTGCGATAGTTCTGGCTCCTTTGACATCGTATTTTACGACAGCCTCGCAAGCCTTTCTTTCCAAATCACTCTGAGCCATCTCATTCCCCCCTCAGCTTCTTCTCTGCATTCTCAATGATTTCATCAAACCTCTTCAATGCATAATCACTCATAGGCTCTACTTCATGATTGTTCAAAATCTCGACTACCTTATCATGTGCCAGATCAGCGGTATCCGGGCAACCATCCCTATCCCATTCTGGGCGCATCCTACGGTCGAACACTACTGCTTGTGATGGATTATCTATGTGCGCCAGCGTGTCAGGGCTTGAAAGGAAATCGTTACCGATGCCGACATCGACAATCGTATCGTAAGCTAACGTCTCTTCACTAACCTCGACCCCCTTGGAGGCATACTTGATCATACCTATTGTCTCGTTATCTATGTACAGCTGTTCAAGTGAGAATGACATTCCAAGAGACAACATTCCGGATCCATATATGTTCGACGCACCGCTGAATGCCGGCAGTATCCCAGTGATAGTCTTCTCATGACCCGCCTGCTGATTTGGCCTCTTGGCGTCAGACTAGGTGCCTGCAACTACTGTAGGAATCTTGTAGTGGTTCCCGAGCTGAGCCACCCCTGCACTGATCATTGCGAGCTCGGGCGAACCAACGGGAGACGAATTGCTGTAAAAATCAAACACAGTAGTCGAGCTCCCGTAGAAGCACGGAGCTCCGGGGAAGGCATTCTGAATCAAAGTTATTCCCGCAAGAACCTCTGCATTGTGAATAACCAGTGTCCCGGCTATGTTGATGGGTGCGGACGCTGCCCCCATAGCCATGCTCAGAACCATCATTGGGAATCCATACTTGGGAGCAGTAAGTGCGAATATGCCGAAGCTCTCATCGAGCTGTAAAGGACTGGATGGGCAGCACCCCATAATAGATACGGGCTCTCTAATTGCTCTCTCCCTGTCTCCGTTATACATGGCCACTTCCATCTCAAAGTAGTCCTCAATATACCTGGGATCAGGATCGGCCATCAGAGGCTTAGTGAGATTGGTAAATATCTCCTTCCACTCCCTTAGTGGTCTGCACTTTGTCTCGTCAACCGCGAGATCCATCGCGGACACGGGAGCGCATAACCAGTCTATGTTGTCTAAGGCATCCGTGAGTTTGCATATCTGGCCGATATCCTTCAGTGTGCTTGGTCTAACAACATAATCGTCATGGCCCTTGTACTCCGTGATTTCGGTACCTACTCCGAATGTCAGGAAATTGGTCCTCGTATTATCGCTGCGCATCTCCACGCACTTGCCAGTCCTGCCATACATGTTGAAACTCGCAGGTGCCTTCTCGATTGCCACCTCGACAATATCTCTCGGGAACTTTACAATGCGCGTCTCCATATCCACGATGCAACCCGCATCCTTCAAGACCTGTCTGGCCCCTTCATGGTCTACCCTCAACCCGGGGTTCATAAGGACCTTCATTGTTGCCTCGTGTATCTTCTCGATGTCCTCTTCTGAAAGGACGTTAGCTATCGCTCTTACCATTCCAACACCTTTTCAAATTGATAGAAATGACCGCCTTTCGGCGGCGTTTGTTAACTTGTTTAAAGCTTAGATCTTCTTGGTAAACGACCTTCCGATGTATGCAGCTGCAGCATATAGCACAACAGCAAGTACGAGGAACACAACCTCTGCACCGTTGAAGGCCATCATACCATCTACTCCGAACATAGTATCACTCCAACAGACTCTCCACCCTCATGCAACCGAAGTCAGTGATCTGATACTTTATTACCACTGAATCCGCCTTGAAATGGGTGCCATCGTCCATCTCTTCCTCCACAGCCTCGAGAAGGCCACCTCCGGCCAGCTCGATGAGACTGAATCTAAGGACAAACTTCCAGTAGTCGGTGTCACACCCGTATTCCTTTGCTATACGGTCGACTGCCTCGTAATCCCACATGGGGCCCTCGTCTTTGTATAGCTTAACTAGAGCCGACTTCATACTGAGCTTATGCTTCATCCTTCGCACCCCCTGTGTCTCTCATTGATTCATCCAGAGAGTCGCTCTCCCAGTACATTACGAATGTGCCAACGACGGCGAGGATCACTCCGACGACTAGCATCCAGGACGGAACCTGCCCGAGGAACACGAACAGAGCCACAACGGACACAGGCACGTAGAGAGATCCGATACTGAGGGTCCTTCCGACACCCACCAGGGGGAACGCCTTGTACTGCATGACATAACACAGTCCAAGGGTCAGTCCAGCCGCGAACTCCCAGAAGATGAAGTTGCCACTACTGAACGACGACACGAATGCATCTCCGAAGTTGTCCAATCCTGTGAACGCAATGGTCACAGGGAACATCACTACGAACCAGATGATAGTCTCGTAAGTGTATCTGACTGTGATTCCGGCATCGGAGTCGGTTACGTCCAGAGCCCTAACCGCGAAGTTACCCTCACATCCCCATCCTATTGCGGACAGGATTCCGCCGATATATCCAAGGATGGCGCCGTTGGAAGAATTTGAAATCTCCTCCATCATTGACACGGGATCAAGGATGATTATTCCACCAATGAAGATCATGATGATACCGATGATGGCCTTCTTGCTGAACTTCTCCTTGTTGATGGCCCAGCCAAGAAATGCTCCGACGACTGTGGACAGGAGTCCAATGGATGCAGCAAACGCAGCCCCTATGTATCCTGTAGCCAGTGTTGATCCAAGGATAGCCATAGGTCCGCCGAAGATGCATCCAACGATGAACCACTTGTTGACTTTGAAGTTAACTAAAGTTCTAACATAGTCCTTGAACTTACCAGTAACACAGGTCCAAAGGAGGAACAGTACGATCGTGAAAACTAGCGCCTGAGTAGCCGACATCAGGATGGCAGAAACGACCATTCCCTCTGATGCTCCGAAGTATGAAAATCCCTCAGCAAATGGGGGAACCATCCAAACGAGCTGGAGGGGAACGTATCCTAGACCCCAGAAGACGGCACACAGAATGGCCCAGACGAATCCCCACTTGATGCGGTTCTTCTTCATAGCCGCAGATAATGCCTTGATATCTGTCATTTTAATCACCAATAAATAGGGGGTTGCCCTCTCAGTGTTTTTCATCTCCTCTGGGTTTTCTGACGGAACTTCTCACAGCTGTTGATCTTGACATCAAGAATGTTCTCAATGTTCAACTTGGCCTCAATACCCCTTGCACAGGAGGGCATACTTGTGACAAGTCCAATTCCGAGCTCCTCTCTCAGTTCTCTCATAATCTGCACATCAGCAAGAGAACCGACGTCCACTTCGAGCTTCTTGGCTACATACGCCTTAGCATCGTCGATCTTCATGCTCTTGCTGAACTCCATTCTGGAGACCAAATCTCCAGTAGTCCTGATTCCTCCCATTCCTGAAGCAAGAACATGAGGAATTGACATTCCTGCGGGATCTCCCGCACCAGCCTATATTCCATCGACATGAGCAAGCTCAACAAGAGCCTTATTGGCCCTCGTGACCATGTCCACAGGCGGAGTCTCAAGCATGGGAATTCCGCCTACTCCCATACCCTGATTTACATGGATAGGAATATTGGACACCCTGACGGCCTCCTTGACAAAGGTGACCGCACGAGCAATGTTCCACGCTGAACTCCTAGAAGTATTGCTGTTGACAACGGCTCCAAAAATGTTAACTCCCGCCTCTTCAGCAAGCTTGACCTGCTCGTGAGGGTACATTCCGGCAACTGCCTTCCCGTTGTACTCTATCTCCCCATGGATGCCAAGAACGTTCTCTGCGGACATTCCCATCTCGACGAACGCGTTGGGACATGCCTTCTTGAACCTCTCAATCCCGTACAGGGTTCCGACAAAATCCGCATCACCGGCAGAGGCGGTTGTGTCAAAATTAAATCCATCGCTTCCAGCCTCGTCCATCTTAGTGGCTACATACTCAATGTCGGTAGCAATGGCCTCCGCTGCCTTCTCGGCCTGGTCTCTGGCCTCGTCAATCTTGAACTCTCTCATGAGATCTGCCGGATTTCCGAACGGCCCGTCTGGAGCATAGTAGAGTCCCATGTTGGGCATCGCTCCATAGAGCAAAGGCATGACTGTCATTAGCTGGGCCTGCTCCATAGCCTGCATCTCGTATCCGATAATCGGCTTAACGGCCTTGATAGAGTAATCGATATGGGCAAGCTGGAAAGCGTCCATGGACAGAGCTCTCTCGTGGACAAGGATAGATTGGAGCCTGCTAACCTCGATTCCGTTTCCGCTGCTCCCACTGTCAATCATAAGCTTATAAGGTCCACCGTCTTCAGTCATGACGACTTCGTGACCAGGCTCGACTCCGACTATCCTATTGGGATCGCACATGATGTCCGCAATCAGTTCTACCTCTTCGGCACTCAGTTCAGGAACTCCAGCACAATCAACTGCATCTCCGGCACCAGCGAGGATGTCATCAACAATCTCCTGCCTGGTGGTCTCATAGACCATTCCGTCTCCTCTTCTGGAAATAATCTTTGTCATTCCCAACACCTCAGAGTTCCTTGACCTTCCTGGTCGTCTCAGAAGCGGACTCTCCATAGACGTCTGCACCGATCTTGTCCGCATACGCCTGCGTGATGGGTGCGCCACCGACCAGAACCTTCACTTGGTCACGAAGACCTGCTTCCTTCAGCATCTCAATCACGTCCTTCATGACAACCATAGTTGTAGTCATCAAGGCGGACATGCCACACATCTTACAGCCACCCTGAACCTCGGTAATGAAATTACCCTTGGGCACGTCTCTGCCAAGATCGTGCACCTCGTAACCTGCGCACTGGAGCATGGTAGAGCAGATAGACTTACCAATGTCGTGCACATCTCCTTCAACAGTCCCCATTACAACGGCCACCTTGGCCTCTTCAGAATCTGTCTTTGCTAGGAGAGGTTCAAGGGTCTCCATAGCCTTCTTCATGCCATTTGCCGCACTGAGAACGTGGGGCAGAAAGAGCTTGCCTCTCTCGAAGCGCACTCCGACCTCCTGCATCCCCTCGCTCATAGCGTCGATAATGGCAGTTGGCTCCATACCTGCTTTCAGTGCAACGTCGACTGCGGCGGTGATCTCGGGCACCTTGCACCCCACCATCGCGTCGATCAATTGCTTCTCGTTTGTCATTCTTTTTCCTCCTTCCTAACGATTTTTGGCATCACTCACGTGACTAATGTTGATATCTCAATATTTTGTATTTGATATTGACTTCTCATTATTTTCATAGATTACTCAATTTTTGATGAAATAATCTTGAGACCTCAATATCTTGGAAATTTCGAATAACGGCCCATTATGCCCATTTACAACAGTATGAACATAGATTTTCCAGAATCGCATTCGACGATTATTTGAGAAAACTACATATACTAGTTTTTGGGGAAAGCTGAATCATAGCTTATGACCCACAGATCTGCCCAGGAATAGGACCTCATCGTCTGATGCTGCTGTATCCTTTCTCCCGTAGCAACAGTACAAGATGCTCCCAACAATCTCGAATCCGAGATGCCTGTAGAATCCAGACAGGTCATTCATCAATGACGCTGCGGATTCATCATCCCCATCATATGTGACAATAATCGCCACCTTCTTTCCAGAAGATATGTTAGGAATTAGATCTCTGTCCAGGAAACTGTACATCCTATCCTCGAGAATCCTATACTGAGCTGCCGCATGACCGAAGAACACAGGAATCGAAACAACCAGAGAGTCTGCTTCCCGGATACTTTCCAGTATCGGAGAGATATCATCCATCAGGATACATCTACCCATATCCTTGCATCTCCCGCAATTTTGACATCCTCTGGTCGCATTTAGTTTATTGAGATGAAAGGTTTCGATCATGTTGGTTGACAAACCCATGGCACCGTCGAGGACGGCGTCGCAGATGACACTGGAATTGCCATCTTTCCTTGGACTCGCGTATATCCCCACGATCTTACGCATCTTCTTACCTCACTTCTCATCTCTGTCCCTGACCCTTCCTGAAACGAAGAAGCGTTCTTTCTCGCCTTCAGGGTTGGAATGGAGATAGGTGTAGAACTGGTTAGCGTATTTGGAGTTCATATAGTCCTCCAAGTCTGGATCCATCTCATTGAGAATGTGAAGCAACGTGCTACGCATGTTCAAAACATCCTCCCTGGGAACAACGCTCATCACGTCATCCATCCATTTCGTCGTGGAATCCATAACATCCTTCCCGAGTTTTCTTCCTATCTCTGTCAGGTGAATCCTGTAGTTCCTGGCATCAGGAGATGCACGGTCATCATAGACCATACCTCTCTCACGCAGGGTCTTTATCACACGATTTGTGTTGGCAGCATCCATATCAAGAAACGCAGACAACTCTCTCTGAGTCATCGGACCGTTCAACACGAGTGCAATTAGATACACTGCGTGTGCGCTGGTCAGGCCGTAATTACTCACCTCACCTGTCATATGCTTACGCATGCAGGAATTCATCCTGTCGAAGAATATCGGAAGGTAGGAGTTCCAGTATATGTTGCTGTCAGGCACGCTCTTCCCTATGTCACATGATGCTTTAACTGTTGTCTAGACAAACCCGAATGGCCCTCTAGGGTCTTGATCGGGAATCATAGGACTGTCTTGACGAACTTCTCGTCTGCCTCCTTGATTATCCTGTCGAGTTCCTTGCGGACATCAGCATCTATCGGAGTCGGCTCATGGTGGGCAAGTATGTCTTCCACAACCCCATGGGCGATGTCGATGGCTTCATGCGATCCCTCCGCCATCCATGTTTCGTACATGTTACGGTCGAACACAGTGGGGCGGGATGGCAGTTCGACATTGGAAAGGGTGTCCATATCGCCGAGAAAATCATTGCCTATTCCAACCCTCTTTATCGCATCATAGGAAATCGTATCCTCGCTGACCTCGATTCCATGTCTGGCGTACCTCACCATACCAAGAATACAATCATCCGCGACTAGCTGTTCCAGAGAGAACGACATCCCGAGTTCAAGCATACCAGATCCGTAGATGTTGGATGCTCCGGCAAGGGCAGGCATAATAGACGTGAGCGTCTTCTCGTGTCCGGACTGGACTCCAGGAATCTTTGCGTCTGACTAAGAACCTGCGACGATAGATGGCATGCCGTAGTACTGTGCCAGTTGGGCAACGGCGGCGCTGATCAGCGCAAGTTCGGGTGAACCTACGGGGGCGGCGTTGCTGATGAAATCGAATGAAGTTGTGGAGCTCCCATAGAACGTGTTCCTTCCGGGATGGGCAAGTTGAGTTAGAGCAACTCCTGCCAAAACCTCCGCATTATGTGTCACGAGGGTTCCTGCCAGGTGTATGGGTGAAGATGCAGCACCCATAGCCATGCTAAGGACCATCATTGGGAATCCATAGTCACCACCAGTCGTAGCTAACTCACACAGAGCAAAAACCAACTGGAGCGGGCTGGATGGACAACTTCCTACGATAAAGAAGGGTTTCCTCCTCGCCTCCTCTTCATCACCGCCGTAGAACGCCTTAATCATATCGAAGTACTCTGGAAGATACTGGGGCTCTGGGTCAGAAAGAAAAGGCTTCGACGTGTTTGTAATAATTGTGTCAATTTCGTGAAGGGTACGAACTGCAGGTTTGGTGACATAGTCCATCGCAGTCACGGGTGAACAAATCCAATCCACGTTATTGCAAGCGTCAACAACTTTACAGATGTTGCCGATGTCCTGAAGTGTACTAGGTCTCGTTCTGTACTCCCCCTTTCCGAGATAGTCAGTCATCTTCACCCCCACTCCGAACGTCAGATAGTTTGTAACAGATCCATCAGAGACCATCGAGAGGTTATGCTTGCCGTCACGGCTGTGCAAGATAAAGGACCTCGGTGCTGTCTCCAGTATCTTCTTCACAATATGTTCAGGAATCTTGACGATTTTTGTATTCTCGTCCACCTCACATCCTGCATCCTTGAACACCTTCCTGGCACCATCATGATTTACAAGAACTCCAGGATCCATTAAGACGCGCAAGGTTGCCGCATGGATCATGTCTAGATCCGATTTAGACAACGGGTTTGCTGTTATATTCTTCATTTCTATCACCTTGTTTCGACCGAATCCAATGCCCCGGTGTTGGATGAGAGCATATATAAATCCGGTTTCAACAAATTGATAACTCAATTTGAACTATTTATATGTTGATGACTCAATGTCAATTAAGAATCCATTTGATGATTTTTGTATCCAATATTATTTGAACATAAGGTAAATTTTACAGATAATGGTTGTATCCAATAGGATTTATCGTTAATTTTATATGTTGATTACTCAATCTAATTTACAGACTTGATTGATAAGTCAATAAGAGGTGGATTATGAATCCTGCAAAAATGAAATTTCTGACCGACGAGGAGGTGCGGATGATTGACAACACAAGCGTCCGCATTCTTTCTGAAATCGGTATCAGCGTGAATCACGACGACTCTCTCGACATTCTGGAAAAGAACGGTTGCGAAGTAGATAGAAAGACAAAGATGGTCAAGATTCCAGAATCATTGATAAGAGACGCAGTCGATCATTCGCCATCCAAATTTGAGATGAAGAGCTACGACGGAAAGCATGACATGTTGATGTCCAGCGACGGTTCTGTGGTTAACTTCGGAAACCTCGGAATCGGAACCCGTGTATGCCATTACGACGGCCAAGGCAACTATGATACACGCGATGCAACAATTAATGACATTGCAAAAATCGCAAAAGTCATTGAGGGCTGTGAAAACATTAACTACACCACTCAACCCGTTTCTGCCATGGACCTTATGGATGGCAATGTAGCACGTACTCTCCATGAGGTAGAGGCTATGGTCACCAACACCGCCAAGCCCTACCTTCTGGACCCCATACCAGAGTATATGGATGACTATTTCCTCATGATGAGGGCTTGCTACGGAGGAGATGACGAGTTTGCAAGAAAGAACTCATGTTTTATGATGGGTAGCTGTACATCTAGCCCTCTCCAACTGGATACTCCATTCTGCGAAATCTCAAAGAAGTCTGCTGAGTATGGATTCCCGTTCATGAGCATGACAATGGCCATGGCTGGTACAACATCTCCCATAGACCTGGCAGGCACTATAGCGATACACAATGCAGAGGCACTGGCGGGAATAACACTTACTCAGTTATACAACCCTGGAAACAAGTGCCTCTATGGAAGCTGTACGACTAATTTTGACTTCATCTCCAATACCGCTCCGTTCGGCTCCCCCGAAAACGCTCTAATCAGCTCATGCAACGCCCAGCTGTCACAATTCTATGGTATTCCTTGTGTCAACTCAGGAGGCATATCAGATTCAAAGATTCCCGATTTCCAATCAGCAGCCGAGGCCACGATGAACGGTCTGACACCAGCTCTGGCGGGTGCCTCCAACGTTTTCGGAGTAGGAATGATCGAACTCGGAATGACCTTCTCCATGGAACAGGCTGTAATGATGGACGATCTGATTCCATTGATAAGAAAAGTCATGGCTGGTGTAGTCGTGAATGAGGAGACTCTCAGTTTTGACCGCATACTTGAGGCAGGTGTGGGAGGTGACTTCATCGCCACTCCCGAATCTATGAACAAAATGTTTGACGTGAGCCATCCGAAGATATTCGACAGAACGATGTTCGACGAATGGAAGGGAAACGGCGGTTGCTACACAGTGGATGTGGCCCATGAAAAGGTTATGGATATTCTTCAGAACATCCAATCTCCAATGGAAAAGAACACAGTAGAAGAAATCTCAAAGATAGTAAAGGAAGCGGACAGAAAGATTAAGCAGTGAGATGAAGAAAATGAGTCAGGAAGAAGTCAACGCAAAAGCGAAACAATCCGTAATGAAGTATGACGTCAACGGGGCCAAAACGGCCGCCAAGCAGGCGATCGACGAGAAGCTCGACCTCGTGTCCGTGATCAACGACGGATTCACCGCCGGTATCCAGGAGGTCGGAGAGCTCTTCGAGGCCAAGAAGCTGTACCTGCCCCACATCATGGCCGCGGCGAACGCGATGAACGCTGGTGTGGACCTCCTCACGCCGGAGATCGAGAAGTCCGGAGCCAACACCGGAGAGGGACTCGGGAAGTTCGTGATCTGCACCATCGAGGGCGATATCCACTCCATCGGAAAGGATATCGTCGCCATCATGCTGAAGGTCGCCGGATTCGACGTCGTCAACCTCGGAAGGGACGTCGCCCTGAAGGATATCGTGGAAGCCTGCAAGATGGAGAAGCCGAAGGCGGTCGGGACATCCGCTCTCATGACCTCCACCATGGTCAACCAGAAGACCTTCGAGGAGCTCCTGAAGGAGGAGGGTATCCGCAGCGACCTGATCACCAACGTCGGCGGAGCACCCACCACCCAGCAGTGGGCCGACGAGATCGGAGCCGATGTGTACTCCGAGAACGCCCTGGACTGCGTCGCTAAAATGCGCGCCACAATCGGACAGTAAAACTCAGAAAAAAGCTAGTCAACCTCTTACGTCCCAGGAGTCCTCCACCTGGGACGGTCGTCTCAATTATATTTCCAGTTGATAATTCGTTATGTTGGTTCGGTGAGCGCCGTCAAACTAGGCTTTGTCCTTGTCGGACATACATAAAACGGAATAGGTAGCCGCCCAAACCACTTCTGGATTGAGCGGCATTTTAACCTATTTGATAAAGATAACCGATGTTCATCTCTCCCATTATCAAAGATGAGAGATGCTGAATCGGCACTTCGTCGATAGGCGCTTGCACAAACTACCAATGTGGTATCGTTTGTTACTGCCCGAAGAGCCTGAAGACCCTGTCGGAGTACCCGAGCATGTCGTCCAGCGGCATGCCCGCGATGAGCACCGCCTGGTCGTACATGATCTCGGCCATCTCCTTCGCCCTGTCCCTGTCCTCGGCGTACGCCTTCTTCAGGGCGGCGTAGGCGGGGTGCTCGACGTTGACCTCCAGGACGCGCCTGGCCTTCACGTTCTGTGCGTCCCCTCCGGGGATCGAGGAGAAGTACTTCTCCATCTCCAGGGAGACGTCCCCGTCGGTGCTCAGGCACACGGCGTGGGTCTTCAGCTTCCTAGACACCCTTACGTCGACGACCCTGTCCCCCAGGGTCTCCTTGACGAACCCGAGGAGGTCCTTCTCGGATTCGGCCCTCTCGTCGGAGGCTTTCTTCTCCTCTTCGGACTCCAGGCCCAGGTCCCCTCCGGCCACGTCGCAGAACTCCTTGCCGTCGTACTCCCTCATGGTCTTGACGGCGAACTCGTCCATGTCCTCGCCGAAGAGGAGGATATCGTAGCCCTTGGCCCTGACCTGCTCGGTCTGGGGGAGCTGCCTCGCCCTCGCGACCGACTCCGCCGCCGCGTAGTAGATCCTCTCCTGGCCCTCGGACATGGCGTCCCTGTACTCCTTCAGCGTCACGAGGGCGTCCTTGTCGAAGGACTGGAACAGCAGGAGGTCCTTGATCATGTCCGCCTTCATGCCGTAGTCCTGGATGACGCCGTACTTCAGCTGGGTGCCGAAGCTCTTGAAGAACTCGAGGTACGTGTCCCTGTCCTCCTCGAGCAGCCTGGTCAGCTCGGCCTTCACTTTCTTCTCGATGTTTGCCCTGATGGTGGTCATCTGCCTGTCGTGCTGCAGGAGCTCCCTGGAGATGTTCAGGGACAGGTCGGGGGAGTCCACGACGCCCCTGACGAACCTGAAGCAGTCGGGGAGGACGTCCTTGCACTTCTCCATGATCATCACGCCGGAGGAGTACAGCTCCAGCCCGGGCTCGAAGTCCCTGCTGTAGAAGTTGTAGGGCGCGACCTTGGGGATGAACAGTATCGCCCTGTAGTTGACGACGCCCTCCGCGTTGATCCTGATGACGGAGATCGGCTCCTCCCAGTCGCGGAACTTCTCCATGTAGAACTTCTTGCAGTCCTCGTCGGAGACCTCGTCCTTGCCGCGCTGCCAGATGGGCACCATGCTGTTGACGACCTCGTCCCTGACGGACTTGACCCAGTCCTTCTTGGGCTTGCCCTCCTCGTCGGTCTCCCCGGTCTCGACGTAGTCCTCGTGCTCCACCATCATGTGGATGGGCCAGCGGACGTAGTCGGAGTACTTCTTGACCAGGTCCCTGAGCCTGTACGAGTCCAGGTACTCGGAGTAGGCGCCGTCCTCGTCGTCGGGCCTCAGGTGCATGATTACGTCGGTCCCCCAGGAGTCCTTCTCGCACTCCCTGATGCTGTACCCGTCCGCACCCTCGGAGGTCCACTCCCATGCCTGGTCCTGGCCGTAGGCCTTCGACCTGACGGTGACCCTGTCGGACACCAGGAACGCGGAGTAGAAGCCCACGCCGAACTGGCCGATGATGTCCACGTCCGAGGTGCCGGCCTCCATCTCCTTCTTGAAGTCCAGGGAGCCGCTGTGCGCGATGACCCCCAGGTTGGCGTCCATGTCCTCCTTGGTCATCCCTATTCCGTTGTCCGAGACCGTGATCGTGCCGGCGTCCTTGTCGTAGGAGACGTCGATCCTGAAGTCCTCCCTGGCGACGGTGACCTTGTCGGGCTCCGTGATGGACCGGTAGTGGAGCTTGTCGATGGCGTCAGACGCGTTGGAGATGATCTCCCTCAGGAAGATCTCCCTGTGGGTGTAGATCGAGTTGATCATGAGGTTGAGAAGCTGCTTGGATTCCGCTTTGAACTGTTTCTTTGCCATCCTTTCACCTTCGATTACTGATGGCTCCCGCCTTCGGAGCGGGGGTGCTGGAGGGTTCTACTGTTAGAACTTCTATAAAAAATATTCTAATTATTGCTTGCATGATGCCTGGAACAACGACGGTTGCCGGGTAACACTAATGCCCTGTCGATGGCAACCTGGTAGCACTTTTCCGTTTCCGGGAATAACACGGTGATACGATTCCATGATTGTTATGTAGCCCACGCTGGCGGAACAGAAACCTTTAAACCCCTCCCGACAGACTGACCGTTCATGATGGGGAAGGCGGCTAAGGCGGTCGTGTTCGCGGTGCTCTCGGCGGTGTTCTACGCCGTGAGCTCGCCCCTGTCCAAGGTTCTCCTCGAGGATGTCTCGCCCTACCTCATGGCCGCGCTGCTCTACCTCGGCGCCGGGATCGGGATGACGGTCGTCAGGGCCGCGTCCCCGTCGAAGCGCGCGGAGGAGCGCCCCCTCACAAAGGGCGACTCTCCGTACATCTTCGGGATGGTCGTCCTGGACATCGCCGCGCCGATACTGCTGATGTACGGCCTGCTCAACTCCCCAGCATCCTCGGTGTCCCTGCTCAACAACTTCGAGATAGTGGCGACCACACTCATCGCCCTCCTTGTCTTCGGCGAGAGGGTCACTCCGACCACGTGGGCGGCGATCGTCCTGATCACGGTCTCCGCGGTCATCCTGTCCACAGCCGGCACCGGGGAGATCTCGTTCTCGCACGGCTCCCTCGCCGTCATCCTGGCATGCGTCTGCTGGGGCCTCGAGAACAACTGCACCCGCAGGCTCTCCGACTCCGGAGCGCTGAGGATCGTCGTCATAAAGGGTATCTTCTCGGGTCTCGGCGCACTCGCGATAGCCGCGTTCATGGGCATGGGCTCCCCCTCCGTTCCGGAGGTGCTCGGCGCCCTGGTGCTCGGGTTCGTGTCCTACGGGATGAGCCTGTTCTTCTACATCACGGCCCAGGCGAGCCTCGGCGCGGCCAAGGTCAGCGCGTACTACGCCATGGCGCCGTTCATCGGGGCGTTCATCTCCCTGGCCGTCCTAGGCGAGTCCCTGACCCAGGCCTTCGCCCTGGCGCTGATGGTCATGGCCGCGGGGGCGGTGATCCTCACCAGGGAGACGCTGAGGTCGGAGGCCTCCCCGGCCGCGTCGTAAGTTATATGAGCCCCGTGGCCGTCGGAAGAGCATGGACACCCGTGTCAGGTACCTCCTCATCCTGGCCGTCTACGTGGCGGCGTGCGTAGTGGTAGGGACGGGTGTCACGGTCCACCTGACCGACCTGAACGGGGCGGACTCGTTCTACTACGTGGTGCAGACCCTGTGGACCGTCGGGTTCGGCGACGTCATCCCCGCCGGACACGTGGGGAGGGTCATCACGCTGGCCCTCAACTTCTTCGGGACCATCGGCGTGCTCTCGGCGATCGGTATCGTCAGCGGTATCGTCCTGGACAGGTTCGTCGTCCGCCAGCGCAGGCTCGCGGAGGACTACGCCCACAGGCGCGAGCGGATCAGCTCCGCCATCTACGAGTGGGCGGACGAGAACGGAGTGGAGCGCGACAGGGTGGAGGAGGCGATCGTCTTCGATGAAGTCCACCGATGTCGAGCTTCTGAGATGGAGCGCGGTCGTGGCCGCGTTCCTGGCGGTGTCCACAGCCGTGTTCTGCCATCTCGAGGGCTGGAGCATGTTCGACTCGTTCTACTACTCGTTCACCACATCCACCTCGGCCGGGTTCGGAGACCTCGTGGTCTCGCGCGAGAACAGGGTCCTCGCCGCGGTGTTCATGATGGTCGGCGCGACCCTGGTCCTCTCGCTCGCTGCGAACGTCGGCCAGTGGATCATGGACACCGTCACCCGCAGACGCGCGGTGAGGGCGTTCAGAAGGGAACTTGAGGCCACGGTGGCCAACCTCCGCGCCCTCGGCCCCGACACATCGGCGCTTGAGAGGAGACTGGACACCATCGTTTCCGAGGGGGTCGAGGCGGCAGAGGCAGACGACCTGGACCTCGGCATCGGCGGCCACAGGTGAGTCAGACCATCCCATCGGCCAGTCTCCGACCGAGATCCCTCGCCACCTCGCGGTCCCTCGGGAACACCTCGTCCCTCTGGACGCGCTTCGACTCCATGTCAAAGATCTGATGCTCGTACCCGTCATAGTCCGGATACTGCCAGGTGTTGTAGCAGTACAGCTCCAGGGGCTCGCTGCCCGTCAGCCTCCTGGTGAAGCGCCTGAAGCGGTTGATGTCTATGCCGTAGTGCGCCAGCTGCTCCTCCGTGACGTTCATGGTGTAGACGTACGCCATGCGCACAGGATGCTCGCAGAACGACGGTCCGTTGCCGTAGGAGACACGGGGGAACAACAGCCTCTCCAGGAACGCGTCCGTCATGGCGGACAGGCCGTTGAAGTAGATCGGAGATCCGACTACGAGAGCGTCCGCGCCGTCGATTGCGTCGAGGACCGGGGTGAGACCGTCCCTCATGGCGCACCCGTGCTCCTCCAGACCTATGCGCTTGCATGCGAAGCAGCTGGTGCAACCCCTGAAGTCCAGGTCGTAGAGGTTGAACAGCTCCGTCTCCGCGCCCGCCTCTGCGGCTCCGTCCAATGCGTCCTGCACCAGCGTGGCGGTGTTCCACTTCTTCCTGGGGCTTCCGTTGATCCCTATGACCTTCATGACCGGGAGATGGTCTCCAACCCCTTATAATCGATTTCCGGAATGGATTTTCATGGATTCCCCGAATCAACGTGACCGCACGGTGCCTCCTTTAAGAAGCATCGTGGAGAAACTGGATGGCCGGCCAGGCAATGGAGACCCGACCGGCAGGAGTAGAGTAAATGTAGATTACTTTCCTCCGGAGGACGTTTTACGTCCGGGTCTCGATCACGATTTTCGGCATCGAGATCGAGATTTCCGTCCAGTGATGGACGGACAAACCCTGGCCGTGAGGCCCCGGGCCTGTTAGGGCAGGCTCGGTTCGGGTATGTGTGTAGGAACGATGAGCAAGTATTTAAAGAATCGTTTCAACACTCGATGGCTTTAGTGCAACCTCTAAATCTTCTTTGGAGCACAGACCGCATTGATTGCAGAACGCGCCTGTTCCAGAATCTGGATGAACTTTCTGCGACCGGCATGCACGGCAGAGGCCCCGGAACCCGGAGGACCTCCGTCGGATGGAGGTCAGATACCGTCGAACCGCCTTACGCCTCTGCAGTTCGGATAGTCGCAGCAGCCGTAGAACCTCCTGCCGTCGTGCTCCACGATCCTGACCGGCCCGAAGCACTCGGGGCAGAACGGCGTCGACCTGGAGAGGACCGGGCTCTGGCCCAGGAGCTCGGTCACGAACGGGGACCTTGCGGACTGGGCATAGTGGTCCTTGTCCGTGCGGTTCACGATGAACAGCCTCCTCCTGGCCCTGGTCATCGCCACGTAGAAGACCCTCCTCTCCTCGGCCAGCGGTATCCCCTCGTCCCTGGTCTCGAACAGGTCCGAGAGCTCGTCCGACACAGTGTTGGGGAACCCGCCGCGGTCCCTGTCAGCGAGTATGAAGACGTTGTCCGCCTCCAGGCCCTTCGAGGAGTGCGCCGTGAGGAACCTCACCGGCCTGACGTCCCTCCAGTCGCCCGAGTCCTCGTCCCATCTGCGGTAGACCATGTCCACAGACCCGGACTGGGACCTGTCCCCGAGGCTGAATGAGAACTGCCCGTTCCCGTAGCCCAGCGCGTACACGTCGGCCCTCGTCCTCCCTATGATGAACACAGATTCCCCGGGATCGATGAAGTCCAGGCGGTTCGCAATCGCCCTGGGGATGTCCCGGTCCGAGTTCACCGGCAGCAGCTGCGCCGGCCTGAACGGCGGATCCCTCACCCCCTTGACCTCCTTCCTCTGCTGCATGGGGTTCGCCGACACGAACCTCGCGGAGAGATCGACGATGGTCTGCGGGCAACGGTAGGTGGTCTCTATCCTGGACACGGACACCGTCCCGTACCCTCCCCAGATCCTCTCGAAGTCGTAGAACTGCCACACGTCACCGCCGCTGAAGGAGTAGATGCTCTGCCAGTCGTCACCCACGCAGAAGAGCCTGAACCCCGTCCTGTCCCTGATCGCCCTCAGCAGGCCCACCAGCGTCGGCGAGACGTCCTGGTACTCGTCCACCAGGACGTGCGTGTACCTCCTCCCGTAGGGCCCTCCGGCGCGGACGGACTCCGTGGCCTGGATGACCATGTCGTCGTAGTCCGCCATGTCGCCCTGCATGCAGAGCATGTTGTACTCGTCCCAGACCCTGTCCAGGAGGGACAGCTTCTCCTCCACGCGGGGGCGGGTCTTGGTGTCGTTGCGGCCGTTGGCCCTCCTGAGGTCGCCGATGGTGGTCCCGGTTGACTTGCACCTGGAGATCAGCGCCCCCATGGCCTCTGGGAGCCTGTCGCCCCACGCGTTGATGACCTCGGCCGCCAGATCGTTCGGGTTCAGCCTCTCGCATTGGAACCCGTGGCGCTCCATGTGCTCCCACGCCTCGCGGGGATCCTTGGCGGCCTTCCTCACCACGTCGTCGTCGGAGTAGACGGTGAACCTGTGGCCCTTCCCGTCCTCGGCGTGGACGGAGGCGGGCTTCGTCTCCCTGTCGGTCACGACCGGCCTCTCGTACGTGCAGCGGATGCCGCACTCGAAGAGGGCATCGGCGAAGTTCCTCAGGCCGCGGTTCCTGATGCTGATGCCGCAGAGCGATACGTCGGAGTACCCGACGGTGCGGAGCCCCTCGACGTAGAGGAGAAGCGCCCTCGCGAACCTGCGGTCGACCTCGGCCGTGTCGTACATGATCCTGCCGAGGAGCCTCGTCCTGTCCCTGCCCACGCAGGGCCTCCTGCGGAGGATCCTGTTGCCCAGGGCGTGGATGGTCATGACGTCGCCGGGGAAGCCGCCGCCGAACTCCGAGTCCACGGACGCGCGCAGGTCCGCGACCGTGTTGTTGGTCAGCGAGATGAGCAGGATGCCCTTGGGATTGACTCCCGAATCCACAAGGTGCCTGACCTTCCCGACCAGCGTCGTGGTCTTGCCTGTGCCGGCGGCCGCTATCACCAGCTGGGTGTCCGCATCGTCCGTCACGGCGGCGAGCTGCTGCGGATCGAGGGGGTGCCCCCTCACGACCATGACAGGACCTGCTCCGACCATGGGCCCCACATCGGGGCATCAATCAAGACTGTTACGGTCGGATGCCGGAGTTACCGTGGAGCGACCGGATGGGAAGGACATGGGTTCGGGGATGCTGGCACATCCCGGGCCGGGAGTCACCGACCTCTCCTGACCGCCGACACTACGATCTCGTAGGCGTCCCTGTACGGGATGCCCCTCTCCCTGCAGATGGCGGCGAGGGACTCGTACTCGGGATGGGCCTTCTCGATGCCGTCCACGGTGCAGAACTTCACCTGCACCCTGCCGAGCGTCGTGTCCACCTCCTCGATCCTGCGGTCCATCACGGTGCGGTCCATGACCGACCTGCGGATCCCGACGGTGGAGGTCTCCTCGAAGATCACCCTCTCCATGCGCTCCCTGTCGGATTCGGAGCATATGACGGACAGCATGTACGCCGGACGCCCCTTCTTCATGAAGACCGGGGTGTAGTGGGCGTCCCTGGCCCCCTCGCGCATCAGCCTCTCCACGGCGAAGCCCAGGGCCTCGCCCGTGCAGTCGTCCACGTTGCACTCCAGCTTGACGATCGTGTCCGTCTCCGGCGCGGGCGTGATAAGCATGGCCCTCAGGATGCCGGACCTCTCCGACTCCCTCTTGCCTGCTCCCATCCCGATCCTGTCTATGGTGAACGACCTCGGAACCCCGCGTGTCCTGACCGCGGCGGCGAAGGCTGCACCCGTGGGCGTGACGTACTCCCCCTTGGAGTCCGTGATCCTGAGCGCCATCCCGCACGCCTCGGCTATGTTGACGACCGCCGGAGCGGGCACCGGGATCACGCCGTGCTGGCACCTTATGCATCCGGTGCCCTCGTAGAGCTCGGAGAAGCACACGTCCGCAGCCCCGAGGCTGTCGATGCAGACCCCCAGCGACACGACGTCGACGATGGAGTCCACCGCACCGACCTCGTGGAAGTGGACCTGCTCGATCGGCACGCCGTGGGCCTTGGCCTCGGCCTCGCCGATGATTTTGAATATCCTCCTGGATACGGACTTGGCGTTCTCGGTCATGTCCGCGCCGTCGATGATCGCCAGTATCTCCGGCAGCCCTCTGTGGACGTGGTGGTGCGGATGCTCCATCTCCTCGTGGACATGGTGCTCCTCGCCGTGGGCGTGGCTGTGGCTGTGGCCGTACAGGTAGTCCGCGTCGTGGTCGTGGTTGTCCTCGTCTAGGATCACGTTGAAGTCGCAGACGTCCAGCCCCGACTTGGAGACGCGCGTGACCTCGGTCCTGAACCCTGTGAGGTCGAGGGACGACAGGGCCCTGTCCAGCGCCTCCCTGTCGGCGCCGAGGTCGAGCATCGCCGCCACGGCCATGTCGCCGCTTATACCTGAGTAGCATTCGAAGTAGAGCGTCCTTCCGTCCATCTGATCGCCTTCCTATCGACTCCCGGGTATAACTAGGGAGCGACCGGAGTGTCATCGGCAGCAGATATTTAGAGTTGACTCCAACTTTATCGTTCAGACGAGCCTCTCCAGCAGGCCCGCCACGTCCCTGAGCCCCTCCCTTACGGGGAGATGCTGGGGGCAGGCCGCCTCGCACCTGCCGCAGCCCGTGCAGTCGGACGCCCTCCCATGGCCCTTGGACCTGTTCAGATAGTAGAACCTCTGGGGCTGAAGGCCCTTCGCAGGAGCCATCCTGGCACTGTTGTAGATCTGGAAGTAATCCGATATGGGGATGTCCATCGGGCAGCCCTCGAGGCAGTACCCGCACGAGGTGCACGGGATCGCCGCGGATCCGCCGATGATCCCCGCCGCCCTGCGGACCGTTTCCTGTCCAGCAGCGTCCAGCGGCCTCGGGTCGGTCATGGTGCGCATGTTGTCCTCAAGCTGCGCCATGTCGGACATCCCGGAGAGGACGGTCTCCACGCCCTCCAGCCCGGCGACGAACCTCATCGCCCATGACGCGGGGGTCGAGCCGGGTTCGGCCTCGTCGAACATCTCCCTGACGCTGTCGGGGACGTTCGCCAGCGCGCCTCCCTTCACGGGCTCCATGACCACGATGGGCTTGTGGTGCCTCCTGGCGACCTCGTAGCACTCCCTCGACTGGATGGTGGGGCTCTCCCAGTCCAGGTAGTTTATCTGGAGCTGCACGAAGTCGTAGTCGTCGTTCTCCTCCAGCAGCCTCTCGAGGAACTCGGCGTCGTCGTGGACCGAGAAGCCGATCCTGCCGACCCTCTCCTCCTCCTTGAGCCTCCTGACGAAGTCGAATGTCCCGAGACGGTCGGCGGTGTCGTATAGCCCGCGGCAGGGGTTGTGCACGAGGTAGCTGTCGAAGCGGTCGATGCCGCATCTGTCCAGCTGCTCCCTGAAGACCCTCTCGTGGTCCTCCGTGACGCTGATCGACATCAGAGGCATCTTCGATGCTATGCGGAAGCTCCCGCGGGGATGCCTCTCGCTTAGAACCCTCTTCACGACCCTCTCGCTCATCCCGCGGTGGTAGAGGTAGGCGGTGTCGAAGTAGTCGAAACCGGATGCGAGGAACGCGTCCACCATGGCCTCCAGCTGCGGGATGTCCACGCTGGTGGGGTCCTCCGGGTCCATCAGTGGCAGGCGCATCAGTCCGAATCCTAGTTCCGTCATGGATGCGACTATCCCAGAAGCGTATTTGGGCGTTGTGCAGACTTCAACATATGTTTCTACTTATGTTATAACATATGTTCATCCAACAAGATGATTTCAACTTATGTTGAAACATAAGTTAATATGCGACACCGACGATAGATCGACGGTGATCGGTTGCCAATCCCAGTGAACACATCGGACCTCATCTACGGCAGAAGGGTGGAGAGCGCCAGGATCGAATACAAGAAAGGATGGAATCCGGCCAAGGTGCTCCACACGATGTGTGCATTCGCTAACGATGTGGAGGGCTGGGGCGGAGGATACATCATCATAGGCGTGGACTTCGAGTCCGGAAGACCGGAGATCGTCGGAATAGACGAAAACACAGTCGACTCCATCAACAAAGAGCTGATCGGCATGGGCAATCTGATGGAGCCCAGATACATCCCGATAGCGGATCTGGAGCACGTGGACGGGAAGGATGTTTTCCTGATATGGGTTCCGGCAGGGGACCGCAGACCGTACAGCTGTCCGGTCTCATACTCCAGAGAGAGGAAGAGCGGAGAGCGCGCCTACTACATCCGCAGACTGGCAAGCACCATCCGGGCAGACAGGGACGATGAGAGGATGCTGTTCGAGGCGTCCAGGAACAACCCCTTCGACGAATGCATCAACCCGGATGCCAGGATCGACGACCTGAGGCCGTCTCTGATCCGTGACTACCTGTACCGTGTCGGCAGCGACCTCTACAGGAAGGCGACAGACGAACCCATAGAGAGGCTTGCAGACCTGATGAGAATCGCAGGAGGGCCTCCCGAGGACCGCCGTCCCCTGAACGTGGGCATGATGTTCTTCAACGATGAACCGGACCGTTTCCTGCCAGGTGCGTATGTGGAGGTCGTTCACAAACCGAAACCCTCGGGAGAAGGTATGTCCGTCTGGCGCTTCACAGGACCTGTGGACCGCCAGATCATAGAATCCATCAGGTTCCTGGAGAACACATTCGTCACCGAACGCGTTTACAAAACAAACGACCCACAGGCGAGGAGGGTGCTGAGCTATCCTCCCAAGGCCATAAGGGAATTGCTGGTCAACGCCGTGTACCACAAGAGCTACGAGATGAGGGAACCCGTGGTCGTGACCGTCACTCCTGAGTGCATAGAGTTCCTGAACTACCCTGGCCCGTCCCCATCCATCACAGATGAGGACATACGGAACAACCGTCTCAACGTGAGCGCGTACAGGAACAGACGCACGGGCGAGTACCTGAAGGAACTGGAACTCGCCGAGGCCCGTTTCACGGGGATACCTCTGGTCATCGAGTCCCTCGAGAGAAACGGGTCGCCACCGTTGAGGATCCTCACAGACCCGTTGCGCACGTACTTCAAAGCGGTGCTCGGCATCCACCCGGACTTCCTGGAACAGGCGGAGTACGATGATGATTCGCCCATCGAGGACCGCATAGCCTCCGTGCTCAGATCCTCGGGATGCCTGTCCTTGCGCGAGATATCCCAGTTGCTCGGTTACAAAGGCATCAACAAGACCGTTTCCGAAGCCGTCAAGGGGATGATCTCCGAGGGCCGTCTCGAGTACCTCATTCCGGACAAGCCCCGCTCGCCCAAACAGAGGATATGCCTACGCAGATGACGTACTTGTACGGATCCCGTTCACTTCGACGGGTCGCGCATCGAGCAGGGCATGGCGCAGAGGCACTTCCCGCAGATCTGCTCCCCCGTGAGCGGCACGTTCTCCGTGCACCTCTCCAGACAGGCGTCCCTCCTGAAGCCGTCCCCGGTCAGCGCGGACACGGGGCAGGCTTTCATGCACCTTCCGCATGAGCCGTCGATCCTGAAGAGGCATCTCTCCTCGAGACAGGGGGCGTCGTGCGCGCACTGGATGTCCGTCACCACGGAGAAGAACCTCCCGGCGCACCCGGCTTCGGTGATGAGCATCCCGTTGACCCCGAAGCTCCCGAGGCCCGCAATACGGGCGACGTGCCTCTGGGACCAGACGCTGTACGTCCCGTAGATAATCGTCCCGGCGTCCTCCGGCACCGCGGCGCGGAACCCCATCGCCTCCACCTGGGAAGCGATGAACCTGTTCATCTCCGCGCACATGGCGTTGGTCAGGGAGTATGCATGGGACCACGACCCGACTGGGCGCTCGCCGCCGGCGTTGTCGCCGACCACCTCGCGGACGAACGGCATGAAGTAGGATATCACGGTCCTCGCGCCGGGAAGGTAGTCCTGAGGGACCTTGTGCGACGGATGCGCCACGACCCTCAGCTCGGGGAACATCGGGGACCCGGCGTCCGCCAGCCCGACCAGTGGCTCCCTCCAAATCGTCTCCAGTCCGCGCTCGGCGCAGTAGCCCTCCGAGAATCCGGCTATCCAGTCCCCGACGCGGCGCTTCAGACCGTCCATGCATATCACGCCGAAGGGTCCCTGAACGAGCAGGGCATGCCCACGATGCACTTCCCGCACGCGTACAGTCCGTTGTAGGTCGCCCTGGAGGCGTCGCCGTACCTGTCGCAGGCCCAGCGGTCGTACCCTCCGGGCGTGAGGGCCTTGCTCCTGCACTTCCTCATGCAGGCTCCGCACGATCCGTCGATCTTGAAGAGGCAGCGATCGCCCTCGACCGGGACGTCCGGCTCCACGTCGAGGTTCGTGACGACTGAGTAGAACCTGCCGCAGCAGCCGCGGTCGGTGATGAGCATGTTGTTCTTGCCGAAGGCCCCCAGCCCCGCGATGTACGCCACATGCCTCTGGGACCACCTGCTGACGATGTCCCCCTCGATGCGGCCGTACTGCTCCGGCGTGGGGAACTCGGCCTCGAAGTCCAGCGCCCTGACGTCCGTGGCGACCGTGTCCGCCAGGTCGTCGATGATGCTGGTCGTGAGGGCGTAGGCGAACGCCCACTCGGTGGACGCGGTGTTCCCGGAGATGTTCCCCTTCGCCAGCTCCCTGTCGTACGGGATGTAGTATGAGACGACGATGGTCGCCCCGGGCAGGATATCCTCCGGCATGAGGTGGTCCGGATGGACGACCGTCCTGAGCTCCTGGAACAACGGCGATCTCGCGTCGGCGAACCCGACCAGCGGGTCCCCCCAGACCGGGTCGAACCCGTTCTCGTCGCAGTACCTGTCCAGGTACCTCTTGATAGTGTCCGTCAGAAGCTCCCTCACATCCAGATCCATGCCGGGCACGAAAGAGGAGCCCGTGATAAAGGTGACGGCCGGCCTCAGTCCCTCAGGCACCCAATGGGGATGACGTGGACCCCGTCCGGCCTTGTGTAGGCGTATCCGAAGGCCGTGATCACAGCCAGGGCGGACGGCGGCCCCATCCTGTCCGCATCTATCTTGTCCCTCAGCCTCTTCAACGTGGCAGCCCCCTGCTCGATTGCGTCCTCTCCGACGTGGCGTTCGGATAGAGGCGGTAGCTCGTAGCCGTCATCCTGTAGCCCTGCTCGCTCTCCATGATTGCTCCACCGTTATCGATGTGTATAAGCCGAACAGGGGGAGGTCGCCGAACATGTCACGCCATCCCTTTATATAGCCAGATGTCTGGATGCAATGACCGAACAACCTCTGACGGAACACACGATATTCTGGATGAGGGAAGATCTGATTGTCACTATGCTACACACGCAGGTCTAACATCCCCGTGTTTCGTTATTGATTGATATCATTTTGGTGCAGATTGGTGGTAATTTTCGATGCGAGTTGGCTATACTTTTAGATGCAAGTTGGCGGACAGAGTCTATGCGGTTCCATGATGTGCCAGACGCGTTCCACAAACAGGAGGACTGCAAGAAAAGGGGGATCTTCCAGAACCTCTACACCGACACGGAATCGGTAACGGTTCAAACATCATCTTCAACGATGATGAACAACTGTGAAGAAGACGTACCGGGATCCCCAGGAGAGGAAGGTCCCCGCGGGCATGGGCGCCCGCTGGGGTTCATGGTCAGAGTATGCCCATGTCCGTGAGCTTCTCCGGCAGGTACGTGTCCGTGACGTAGTCCAGACCGTACTTCGCCAGCGCCTGCTGCTCAGACTTCTTGCCCATTCCGAGCATCGCCTGGATCTCGTTGACCCAGAACTCGTCGGTGAACCTGGGGTCGGAGAGCTCGGCGTTGAGCGCGCCGACGTCCTTGTCGTTGAGCTTGTCGGTCGGCAGGTCGTAGTTCAGGATGTCCGACGCGGTGACGCCGATGAACTGCGCAGTGGGCGTCGCGAGGTACTCGGAGATGTGCGCGGTCTTGATGGCGCCGTACGCGACGGACGCGTAGATCCTGAACGACCAGGGGTCGCCGTCGGTGAAGACCGTGACTGGGAGGTTGTGCTCCTCGTTCATCCTCTTGATGAGACGCCTGGTGGACCTGGCGGGCTGCCCGGACAGGTGCACGAGCACGCAGTCGTACTTCTCGGGGAACCCGTTCTCGATCAGCCTGGCGTACATACCTCCTGTCTCGATGGCCATGACGAACTTCGCGTTCCCGGGATCGATCTGGAAGGTGTCCTCCTCGACCTTGTACGGGACGGCGAACCCTGCCTCGGACACGTCGTCGACGCAGTTCATCGTCTTCATGCCCTTCTTCGTCATGGTCGTGAAGTTGACATCTCCGTAGACGTGGGCACCGGACTCCTCCGGGCGGAGCTTGAAGTCCTCCCTCATGCAGTGCGTGATGGTCTCCAGATCCTCCGCGAGCAGGTTGCTCTCGTCCTGGGTGTGGAACTTGGCGTTGTTCCATCCCTCGGAGATGTAGTACATCTCCCTCAGGGTGGACGACTTGTTCTCGCGGATCATCTCGTTGATGAAGTCCGCGGTGTAAACGGTCCTGAGCATCATGACCGCCCCGTTGACCGTCTTGGCGGAACGGGACGTCTTGAGGTCCCCGTACTTCCAGACGTTGTGCTGCGGGTCGAACTCGATGTTCCTCTTGGACCTCAGGGGGAGCTCCATGGTGGGGATCTGCCCGCCGTCCAGCTGGTCGTAAATCCTCTCGACCACGCCGGTGAGGCTCTCCTGGGCGAGCTGCTGTCTGTTCTCATTCGTCGTCAAGGTCTTCAGCCTCCATCGTCTCTTCCTCCTCGTCCTCGACGTAGTCGCCCTCGTCGGTCTGGATGATCTCCATGCCTTTGATTCCCCAGTCGCCGGGGAGCATGTCGGCGCCCATGACCATCGCCGGGTTGAGCCCGGAGAAGTAGATGTCCTCGGCGTCGAAGGTGTCCGCCATGTCGCCCTTCAGCTCGAAGACCACGTCGATGTGCTTCGACGGCTGCAGGTCGGTCACCTCCCAGTTCGCCTTGCCCTCGTCGTTCATGTCGATGAACATCGGGTTGGCGAACAGGGTCAGGTTGACGGCCTCCTTGGGCAGCTGGGCGTGGAGTCTAAAGCTGCGCGGGAGGTTGGTGTAGTTGTAAACCGTGTACGTGACCTCGCGGGTCTTCTTGTCGAGCTTCTTGACCGAGGGCTCGACCCAGACCACGTTCATGATCCTGGTGATCGTCATGTCCAGGTTGGGGACCGGCCTGTTGAGGTGCGCCGCCGCCTTCTGGGCCATGTCCGGGAGGATCTCCTGGACGATCTCGAACTTCGCGTGGGTCTTCTTCTTCCTCTCCAGCTTGTTAAGGTGGCTCTTGAGGTTCCTGGCGCAGAGCCTCAGCGCGAGGCCGATCTCACTCTGCAGCTCGGGGAAGGACGCGATCGCCTCCTTGCCCTCGGAGGTGAACGGGACCTTGGTCGACGCCACGTGAACCAGGATGATCGCGGGTCCGAAGGGGATGCCCTTGCCTCCCCTCTGCTCCAGCCCGTACCTCCTCCAGTCCATCTCGGAGATGGCCTTCGTGATTGCGCATGCGCCCTGCTGGTACAGCAGCGGGACGCGGTTGGCGAACCTGAGGATCTGGACCTGGCTGTCGGACGGGATGTCCCCGCCGTAGACGATGCCGGCCTCGACGATGAACGGGTTGCCGTTGACCGCCTTCGGGGAGCGGGTGACCGGTGTGGCATAGTAGTCTGGCCTGAGCCCGTCCAGCACGTGCATCAGACCCTTCTTGATCAGGGTGTCCCCGATCGGCGACAGGCAGTCCGTCGGAGGGGCCATGATCTTGACCGTCTTGATGGCGGCCAGCATCGCTATGGCGTCCTCCCTGGTGATCTTCTCCGGCTTCTTGTCGCCGTCCACCTTGGACTTCTCCAGGATCTCGGTGGCGAGCCTGTCGGTGATCCTCGAGAAGTCGTTCTTGAGGAAAGCCCTGACGGACTTCTGCGCGGAATTCGAGGCGTACTTGAGGAGGTCCCCGATCTCCATGCCCTCGGGATGGGGCTTGATCTCCTTCGGCCTCGGGGGCATGATGTCCGTGGCCCTCTCGAAAACGTACTTGGTGCCGTCGGGGTCGTGGAAAGTTATCTCGGCGTGGGGGTTCACGATGGCCGTGTCCTTCAGGTACTCGAACACGGACTGCTTCCCGGTGATGTACCTGCCCTTGATCGTGTACTCGATCTTGGTCCCGTGCTCCTTGCCCTCCCACGTGAACGCCTTGTCGTTGGTCACGATGGGGCGGTTCGTCTTGGTGTCGATGACGATGTCCATGCCCCAGGCGACCTCGTCGTCGCCCTCGATCTTGGAGATGACGTGGGCCGGCTTGCCGGTGGTGATGTTGCCGTACATCACGGTCGCGGATATCCCGATACCCTGCTGTCCCCTGGACTGCCTGAGGGCGTGGAACCTGGATCCGTAGAGCAGGCGCCCGAACACGTTGGGCATCATCTTGTGGACGATTCCGGGACCGTTGTCCTCGATAGATATCCTGTAGTCCTCGTCGTTGAGCCTCTCTATGACGACCTGGATGTCGGGCAGGAACCCCGCCTCCTCGCAGGCGTCCAGGGAGTTGTCCACCGCCTCCTTGATGCCCATGAGCAGGGACTTGGAGCGGGAGTCGAACCCGAGGATCTGCTTGTTCTTCTCGAAGAACTCGGTGACCGAGATCTCCTGCTGCTTGCTGGCCAGCTTCACAGCCGTCGCCGTCTTCTTCTTGGGAGCGGCGTCTCCGTTAGAAACTTCTTCCGAGGGCATCCGACCCTCGATATGGGTGAATCGCATTTAAGGATGGCTGGTTGGCGCACGGTTCAGGAGGACCGCTCCGCGGACGGGGGACCACGGCGTTCCTCGACGCGGCACCGGCCGGTCCTGGGACATGTGCCAGATGTCCGATGCCGACCCCGTCAGCGCCTGGGCATCCTGCCCTTCGGGAGGACCATCGTCTCCACGACGTCGCCCTCCTTCAGGCCCCTGAGGGTATCCAGGTTGGACGAGGCACGCCTGTCGCCGAGGCCCATGGCCTCGACGAAGAGCCTCTCCGCCTCCGCCAGGTCCCTCTCCACGCATGTGCCGGTCATGTAGAACGTGCCGAGGGCGTTCAGGGCCTGCGGGTACTTCCTCGCCGCCGCCCTCCGGATGAGCTCCAGCGCCTTCTCGGGATCCGCCTCGGTGGCGACCCCTCTGAGGTACATCATGCCGAGGGTGTACGTGGAGTACAGGTTCCCGTCCTCCGCGGCCTCGACGTTGAGCCTGAACGCCTCCCCCTTGTCCTCGTCGACCCCGAAACCGTAGTAGTACATCTCGGCGAGTTGCGCCTTGGCGTCGGACGAGCCCAGCGAGGCGGCGTACTCCAGGTGCGGCAGGGCGTCCCGGTACCTCTTGATCCTGAAGTACCCCGTGCCCACTGCCAGGTTGGCCTCCACGCTGTCACCCGCCAGCTCTGAGAGTGTATCTAGGTCGCGCTTCTTGGTCAGGTCGAACTTCCTGACCTGGTAGTCCGGCTGGTTCTTGGGCATGCACGGGCCATGGTCTCCGGACTATAACCAACCTGCGGAGACAGAATGACGTGTACTGGCGCAGCATTCGGAAACCGGATTCCACGAAAGTGATAAATCCGCTGTCCGCACGTTACACTCCTTAGAATGGACACCAACATCCAGAAGTTCCAGGCTTTCGTGAAGACCGTCGACCTTGGAAGTTTCACCAAGGCGGCCGAGGCCCTGTCCTGCTCCCAGTCCGGCATCAGCCGCATGATAGGCGACCTCGAGAAGGAGTGGGGCATGACTCTTCTGGAGCGCGGCAGGACGGGGATACGCCTGACCCCGGACGGCACCAGACTGCTGCCGGAGGCCAGGGCGCTCTGCGACTCGTACGACCGGCTGCAGTCCAGCGTGGACGAGATCAACGGCATCCACTCCAGGATCATAAGGATCGGCAGCCTGTCGAGCGTCGCCACGCACTGGCTGCCGAGGATATTCGGGAGGTTCCTGACTGACTACCCCGACGTGAAGTACGAGGTGCTCCTCGGCGACTACGCGGAGATCGAGAACTGGATCGTCGAGGGCAGGGTGGACTTCGGCTTCCTCCGCATCCCGACCGTCCGCAACCTGGACACGACGTTCCTCTCACGCGACCCGCTGATGGCTGTCCTCCCCAAGGGCCATCCGCTGGCGGAGCTCGACGTCGTCCCGATCGAGGAGCTTTGCAGGGAGGACTTCATCCTCGTCGAGAAGAAGTCCAGGTCGGACGCCGGCGAGCTCCTGAAGCAGCACGGCCTCCAGCCCAACATCCGCTTCAAGACGTGGGACGACAACACGGTCCTGGCCGTCGTCGAGGCGGGATACGGCGTCACCATCCTCTCCGATCTGATACTCCAGAGGAACCCGTTCGACGTGGAGATCCGCCCGCTGGACGTCCCGGCTTACAGGGACATCGGGATCGCCATGCGCGACCACGAGACGACCTCCGCGGCTGTTCGCAGGTTCCTCAGGTACCTTCCTCTGCGGGACGACATGGTGAACAACTTCCTGACCGGGATGGGCGAGGCCTTCCGCGCCCGCACGCTTCCGGGGGACATCCCGGGAACCGACGGGAAGGACCTGTGAGCCGATTGGGAGAACCGATGATGGCTGTGACTTGTCAACACTCAATGGTTTAAACGTTATCAAAAACCAATATATTAGTGTCCATCCGATGACGAGTCTGATGAGGTTCGGGATCTCTGGGAACACATACGCCATCAGCGGGGCGACCGTGAAGGGCAGACGGAACGAGAACCAGGACCTCTTCGCCTGGTCGGTTGTCAGCGGCGGACTAATCGATTCCTGCATCGGTGGCGAGATGCTCCGGTCCTCCGCGGAGGGGCGTCCCGACATGATGCTGGCCCTGGTCTGCGACGGACTCGGCGGGATGCGTGACGGCGCCGCCGCGAGCAGGGCCGTGGCGGAGGACCTGATCAGATGGTTCATGACCGAGGGACCGTCCGAGGACGACCCGAACGGTTCCCTGGAGACAGCGATCATCGCATCCGACACGTGGCTCGGCATCCGCCACAACGGCAGCGGGACCACTCTGTCCGCGGTGATGTCGATTGGCGGCAGCTGGGTCTCCGCCCACCTGGGGGACAGCAGATGCTACCGCGTCTCTGAGAGAGGGGTTTGGCGCACCAGGGACCAGTCCCCCGTGGAGGACCTGTTCAGAGCCGGGATGATCACGGAGGACGAGATGAACACCCACCCGCGGAGCAACGTGATGGACGTCTGCATGGGCCTGGGCGAGGCCCGCCGCACCGTGTTCGACGACCTCGGGGACGATTGGGACAGGCTGGTCCTGTGCTCCGACGGCGCGTTCGGGTACATGGGGGCGGAGGACTTCCGCGCCGTACTGGGGGCATCCGGGAGCGCTGAGGACATCGTTGATGCGGCCTACGAACGCGGCAGCACCGACAACATAACCGCGGTCCTGATCGAAAAGTCGCGAAGAGCCTAATAACAAGATGATATATCCCGCCACGATACAAATGGTCGACGAGAAAGCTATTCAGGTCGCGCAGGAGAAATTCGGCGCACTCGTCAGAAAGCAGCTCGAGAGGGTCGAGAAACTGAAGGCCGAGGATGGCCCCATCGACTACTCCAAGCTGGACAAGCTCATCATCGGTGTCTGCGGCGGAGACGGGATCGGACCCTACATCTGCGCCTCGGCCCAGAAGGTCATGGAGTTCCTCCTGGCGGACAAGATCGCCGCCGGGAAGGTCGAGATCAGGCAGATCGACGGCCTGACGATCGAGAGGAGGGCCGAGGTCATGAAGGCCATCCCCGACGACACACTCGAGGAGCTCAAGAAATGCCACGTCATCCTCAAGGGACCCACCACGACCCCCGCCAAGGGCGACCCCTGGCCGAACATCGAGTCGGCCAACGTCGCGATGAGGAAGGAGCTGGACCTGTTCGCCAACGTCAGGCCCGTGTCCGTCCCCGAGCTCGGGATCGACTGGACCTTCTTCAGGGAGAACACCGAGGGATCCTACGCCCTGGGAAGCGACGGCTTCTTCGTGTCCGACGACCTGGCGATGGACTTCTGCGTGGCCACCCACCAGGGTACCGAGAGGATCATCCGCGCCGGATTCGAGCACGCCAAGAAGACCGGCAAGAACTATGTGTCCATCATCGTCAAGGCCAACATCATCAAGACCACCGACGGACTGTTCGTCGACCTGGCCGATAAGATCGCTAAGGACTACCCCGAGGTCAAGCACGACGTCTGGTTCGTGGACATCACCACGGCCAAGCTGATCGATCCCGCTAGGAGGAGCGACTTCAAGGTCTTCGTCCTGCCCAACCTGTACGGCGACATCATCACCGACGAGGCCGCCCAGATCCAGGGAGGAGTCGGAACTGCCGGATCCGCCAACATCGGAAACAGGTACGCCATGTTCGAGGCCATCCACGGCTCCGCGCCCAGGATGGTCACCGAGGGACGCGCCCAGTACGCCGACCCCTGCAGCATGATCAAGGCCGTCGCCCTCATGATGAACCACATCGGCGAGTCCGAGAAGGGAAGGAAGCTCGAGATGGCCCTGGACATCTGCACACAGTTCGAGAAGAAGCTGGTCATGACCGGAAGGTCCACCGGAGCCACAGGCGACGAGTTCGCCCAGTACGTCCTCGACACCATCCAGCGCCCCGACCTCGAGCAGGCCTGGCAGGGATACGTCGACGCGGCGATCGCCAAGGCGAAGAACTGATAACAAACTCCGAGGGTCTCCCGTCGCGTTTCTGACGGGAGACCCCATCACACATTTCCGTTATCGAAAATACGTTGCACAGACGTTCGGCGACAGTACCCTTCACACAGCCTCCATCTCATCATTTCCACGAATAATGTACAATTGTTCGCTTATTTTCGATAATTATATACACCTCCAGATGAATTCTCATCCCAGTGCTTGTGCAGGAGGATCACCGATCTGACCTCTCCCTACACAGACACCACTGAAAAGAGGTGTATGGATATGGCAGAGACAAGCAAGAAGCACGACAGGGAGCTCAGGAGAAAGGAGAAGAAAGCCGCACGCGAGGCGAGACACAACGCCCGCAACGCGGCCTGATGCCCTTAATCGCCCGGCGTAAGCCGGACCTCCCTTATTCTTCCGATTTTCATCATGTCCGTCATTTTCACTGAAATCGTTATAAAAAAAACGAAGTGCTGACAGACTCAGTATATAGTATTTCTTCTTCGATTTATAATCTGCGCTGCTTCCATAATTCGGTACGAATGCGGAACCGCAGTCCGTAAATACCGATTCAGCAGACTTCACATCCAAGCGTCTGCGGGAAGGAAAGGCCAGATGAAGACCTCGACGGATCCACGGACACCAAGAGGTGTTTGAAATGACCGACGAGAAGAAAGAGACAAGAGAGGAGAAGAAGGAGGAAAGAAAGGAGGCCCGCGAGAAGAGACACGAGGAACGCGAGGCGAAGAGGGAAGAGAGAAAGGAGGAGCGCGAGAAGAAGCACGCCGAGCACGAGGCTGAGAAGGAGAAGAGACACGCCGAGAAGGAAGCCAAGAAGGAGCACAAGGCGTAACGAGCGTCTTCACCTGACACAGGAGGCATGCAATATGCACATGAAGGAGCAGAAACACGAGAGCAAGCACGACAGAGAGGAGAAGAGGAAGGAGAAGAAAGCGGAGCGCGAGGCAAGGCACAACGCCCGCGAGAACCCGACCAACTGAAAACTCCGACGAGGGACAGGCGTACACCTGCCCTCCGCCTTTTGATTACACTGTTTTTGGAGACGGTCGCTTTCGACACGTCTCAGCCACGATTCCGTGGATGGCGTCCAGCGGGAACCCTGACGACGTCACTTCTTCTTTCCGTTCACCTTCCTGTCCGGGACTGTGCACTGGTCCAGGAAGTCCGGCGCCAACTCGTTCCAATCGTCGAACAGACTGGCACCCTCGCCGGGCTTGGACAGGTACGGCTTGTACTTCTCGAAGAGTTCATCCAACTTCTCCTTGTCCTCTTCAGAACACATCTCTCTCACCTCCAAGCTTAGAAGCCCAGGATATGGGATGGGTCTGCTGATATAATAACTGTGATTTGTTATCTCTGTCATGTCTGTAATTCAGACTGTGATATGAAACGGCGGCCTGCAACGGCCTGTGAGCCCGCCCGAACATTGCCGACGGAATGCCTCGGTTGGCTGTCGCCTGATGAAAAAGAGATGCCGGCCGTGGGGCCGGCTTTATGGTTTGATCAGAGCTCGATCAGGATCAGCACGTTTCCGACCTGGATGGTCTCGACCGCCTTACCGTCCAGCATGAGGCGCTTGTCCAGCTCGAAGAACTCGGCTCCGACGGAGACCTTCTCCCCGTCGATGTCGATCTCGACCGCACCGCCGGCCAGAGCCGCGGCGGCGTCCGCGGGTGCCATGGCGGCGACGGCGGACACGATGGCCTTGGCCTGGGCCTTGAACGCGGGTCCGAGCTTGGCATGGACCGGCTTGACCCCGACGACCTCCTCGGTCAGCTGTGCCTCGGGGGCGATGACGACCTCCCTGGCCTTCGTGGTCTCGGCGATGTCGTCCTTGGTGGATCCCAGCATCTCCGCGTCGGCTCCGACCAGCTCGATCATCGCCATCTCGGCGTTGAGCGGGACCTTCTTCTCGGACTTCCAGGCACGGACGGCGGCGAGGACGTCGGACAGGAGCTCCCCTGCCCTCTCGGCCTCCTCGTCCTCGAGGACGGGCTCGGGCCATGAGGTGAGATGAATGCTCCTGTTCCCGTCGATGGCCTTGAACCTCTCCTGGTAGACGTCCTCGGTCACATGGGGCATGAACGGGGCGAGCATCTTCAGGCTACCGAGGAACACGGTGTACAAGGTCCACCTGACGGCGTCGTCGCTCCTTCCCTTGACCATCTCGATGTAGTTGTCGGCGAGCTCATGCCAGATGAATCCCTCGACCTCCTTCATGGCCTTGTCGAACTGGTAGACCTCGAAGTAGTCCGTGACGGCCCTGACGGTCCTGGAGTACTTGGAGAGGATCCACCTGTCGGAGGTCCTCAGCTGGGGCATGTCGGCGGGCACGTTCTCGAAGAACCTCCCGACGAACTGGCCGATGTTGAACACCTTGTTGCACAGCTTCCTGCCGCGGACGACGTCCTTCTCCCTGAAGGCGTGGTCGATTCCGAGAGAGCAGGTGGCCGCATAGTACCTGAGCGCGTCGGCGCCGTAGTTCTCGAGGATCGGTATGGGGTCGATGACGTTCCCGATGGACGAGTGCATGGGGGTGCCGTCGGGGGCCATGATGAACCCGTGGATCATGATGTTCTCCCAGGGGATCGAGTGCTCGATCTGCTCCGCCCTGAGGATGGAGTAGAACGCCCAGGTCCTGATGATGTCGTGGGACTGGGGCCTCAGGGACATGGGGAACAGCTTCTTGTGGAGCTCGGGGTCCCTCTCCCAGAACGTGTTGTACAGAGACGATCCGGAGGAGTCCATCCAGGTGTCGAAGACGTCGGTGCATCCGACCAGCTTGCCTCCGCACACGGGGCACTTGTCGACCGGGGGCGCGTCGAGGGTGGGGTCGCAGTAGCACATCTCTTTGGTGGCGCAGACGGCGTGACCGCACTTCTCGCACTCCCAGACGGGGATGGGCGTGGCGAAGATCCTCTGCCTGCTCAGGACCCAGTCCCACTCGAGGGAGTTGGTCCAGTCCTCGAGCCTGATCCTCATGAACTCGGGGAACCAGTTGATCTCCTTCGCCCTCTGCAGGATGACGTCCTTGAAGTCGGTGGTCTTGAGGAACCACTGGGGGACCTGCAGGTACTCGATGGGCGTGTGGCACCTCCAGCAGATGGAGACCTGCTGGGGGTTGTCCTCCTGCTTGACGAGGATGCCCTGGTCCTTCAGGTCCTGGATCGCCGCCTCCCTGGCCTCGAGGACGGGCATGCCGGCGTACTTCCCGGCGAGCTCGGTCATCCTGCCGCGCTCGTCGATGCCCTTCTCCATCTCGAAGTGGTACTTCATGACCCACTCGAGGTCGTCCTTGTCCCCGATGGTACAGATCATGACCGTTCCGGTACCGTAGTCCATCTGGACCTTGGGGTCGGCGATGACCTTGACCCTCTTGCCGAAGAGGGGCGCGATGAGGGTCTTGCCCACGAGCCCGGCCTTCTCCTTGTCGTCCGGGTGGACGGCGACCGCCTTGCATGTGCAGAGCAGCTCAGGCCTGGTGGTGGCGATGAGGACGTGTCCGCCCTCGCCCTCGATCTGGAACTTGATGTAGTTGAGCTTGTTGACGTTGTCCCTGTACTCGACCTCCGCATCGGCGAGGGCGGTCATGCACCCGGGGCACCAGTTGACGGGGAAGTTCGCCTTGTAGACGAGGCCCCTGTTGAACAGCTCCACGAACGAGAGCTGGGTGATCCTCCTGTAGTAGGGGGCGTCGGTCTGGTAGTAGATGCTGGGGTCCATGCTCTCCCCCAGGATCTCGAAGTGGTGGGTCATCTCCTCGATGAACCCGTTGGCGTACTCCTCGCAGAGCCTCCTGTACTCCTGCCTGGGCGTGTCCAGCTTCGTGATGCCGTGCTTCTTCTCGACCTTGACCTCGATCGGCGTCCCGTTGACGTCGAAGCAGAGGGGGAAGAACACGTTGTACCCGCGCATCCTCTTGTAGCGGGCCGCGAAGTCGATGAGGGAGTACCCGGTGGCGTGCCCCAGGTGGAGCGATCCGGACGTGTACCTCGGCGGGTTGTCGATGCTGAAGACTGGCTTGTCGGATTTGGGGTCGAAGCGGTAGATCTCCTCCTTCTTCCACATCTCCTCCCAGCGTTTCTCGATGGATGAAGAGTCGTACTGTGCCATGGCTAACGGGACTGCGTAGTCGGGATTACTATAAAATTTATGCGCGCGCGTGAGTTTCCGAGGACAACGCTATAACGGAGTTCCGCATAGCGCCCTCCGCAGGGGTGACGAAATGGCCGTACCGCTTCACATCATCAGGCTCACCATGGAGATTGACAAGGGCAACCGCCAGGCTTACGACCAGCTCAAGGCCCTGGCCAGGACCAACGAGGACGCCAGGCGCGTCCTGAGAACCGTTAAGGAGCCGCCGAAGCCCGCCAAGCCCCCTGTGAAGACCGCGCCCGTAAACAGGCCCGACACCCCCGAGCAGACCGCCGAGAAGGCGAAGGCGGGGGACGCGGCGTCCATCGCGCAACTCAGGAAGAAGGCCGAGTACGAGGACATCAGGGCCCAGAACGCGCTGGGTCTGGCACTTCTCAGGACCGACCCCGACGAGGCCAGGAAGTGGCTCATCCGCTCGGCCAAGATGCCCGAGTCCGTGGAGGCGCTGAGGCGCATGGCGGCCTCCGGAGACGCCGAGGCTAAGAAGTGGCTGGACGCCCAGGGGAAGCCCGCCGAGCCGAAGAGGAAGCCGATCGCCCAGGAGATGCCCAAGAGGGACGAGCTCGGATACTACAAGCCGCCGACCAAGCACAGCAAGCCCAGAATCGGCGACGTCTTCAGGCTGAACGACGCCATCCTCAACACCGGCCAGAAGAACAGCATGGTTCTGATCAAGGAGATGAAGGGCGACTTCGTCACTGCCTGGACCGTCACCCGCGAGCCGGGGAGGCACAAGGCCGTGAAGCTCATCGACCCATCCCTGGCGGGGTTCGCCAGCGCCCAGGTCTACGTGCTCACCGACACGGACAGGGTGCTCAGGAAGGACAGCCTCGCAGAGTACAGGGGCAGCCTCGGACCCAGAGACATCGCGCAGTTCAGGCTCTCGCACTGACGGTCTGGCTCTTATCCAACAGACCCGTTCCGCAGCTGTCGACATGGATCGTGTCCGCCTCCAGCCCACATGACCTGGACATGGAGACATGCCCTGACGGGAACCGTCCGTCAAACGTCACTACGAGATCCGACGGCCATCATCCGCCTCTAAGTTCCCTTCGGGACCTTGTAAATATGACCGCCAATCATGTTGCTTCTTTTGAATCTTTTTTGTGGCTCTTCGGGATTGAGGGTAGATAGCCACCCGATCCCATGTCGTCCGGTGTCACCCGGACGGTTCTGCGGATCCCCGCAGGGTTCCCATGCCGGAACCCAGGATGTTCAGCGCCGCGTTATGGTCGCGGTCCATCTCGAGCCCGCAACGCGGGCACGAGAACACCCTCCGAGTCAGAGGCATTTTCTCACCCACATGCCCGCAGCACGAGCATCTGCGTGTGGTGTACGCCGGGTCGACCTTGACAAGGGGGATGCAAGCTCTTTCAGCCTTCGCCTCCACCTTCCTCACAAGGATGCCCAGTGCGGCCTCCGTGAACAGCTTCCTCCTCGGAGCGGGATTGTCGTCCCGCTCCATCATCCTCCTAAGCCTGAGGTCCTCCAGGATTACGGCAGAATGGCCGGACACCATTTGGTTCGCGACCTCATCCAGGTATCCGTCGCGCCTGCGACGGACTTTCTCGTGCAGTACGGAGAGACGTCTCTGCTTCTTCCTGCGCTTCGGTCCATCCTCCATCGACTCGATCTGCCTCTGGAGCCTGGCGATCTCGCGCTCGTGTCTCGCATGATAGTCGGGAGCCACGATCTTCTCCCCCTTGGTATCGGTTATGATGTCGCATAGCCCAAGGTCGTAGGCCTCGGGCTGTGCGGGATCTGACAGGTCGATCTCGCTGCGGTATCTTTTGTCGACCTCGAAGGTGACGTGGACGTACCACCTGCCGCTCCCTTTGCGGACGACCCTGGCCTTGACGATCCTCCCGCCCGCAGGCCTGTGGAGCCTGTGGCTCCTGTCGATGTTCCCGCATCTGAGTCCCATCCACCTTCCAAGGACGATGCGCCTGCCGTCGAACCTCACACTCTTCGGATCGAATGCCAGGGAGCGGTATCTGGATTCGGACTTGAAGCGGGGGAGGCGCAGCTCCCCAGACATCGCAGACAGCTTCGCGAACCTCGTCATGGCCGCATGCACCCTCAGAGGCGCGTCCCTGAGGGTGAACACGGCCACCGACCTCAGTCCCGCATCCTGACCCCTCATCACGGTGATCCCCTTGTTCATCTCCATGGGGGTCGGGAACATGTCTCCCTCCACGACGTCGGCGATACATTCCGCGAGGAAATGGTTGTACAGGCCGCGGACGACGTCGAGCGTCCTCAGGAGCTCGCGCTCCTGAGCGTCGTTCGGGTATGCAGGGTACACTACGGTGACGTGCCCCTTCTCTGCGGATCCCTCCTCCATGGTATCCCGACCGACCGTCCGGCTTATAAGCCTCACAAGGGGAGGTCCCCGAACAAGGTCCCATCCCCCGGGACGTCTGGCCATGCCCGCGAAGGACCGAATGTCCTCTGGCATCAGTCGGGGGCATCCGTCTTACGGCGGACATCGACGACCATCCAAGACATCGGAATCGAAAGCAATCTTCGCTTAATTCCAAAGAGCTTTTTTTATACAGCATGTTGTTCGTTGGTTCATGACATACGACAGACTCGCCGATGCCATCATCAAACACGCCAAGCTCATCCTGGTCGCCTGGATCGTCATCCTCCTGGTTGCCGCGGTTCCGGCCATCAATGCCTTCAGCAACATGAGCTACGACATGAATGAGATGGGCATCGATGAATCGGAATCGATGAAGGGCCTCGAGATCATCGGGACCTACTTCCCCTCGTCGGACGCCGACGCCTCGGCATTGCCGATGCTGGTTGTCGGGTATGATGACGCGGAGGAGCACGACCAGGCCCTCACGATAGTCTCCGCTCTTCAGGAGAAGCGGGGCGAGTTCTTCGTCTACACTGACGAGGACGGAACGATCCACGAAAAGATATCGTCCATCAGCGCGATGATGGACACCGGCGTCACGAACGATCCGGAGACGGGCGACGAGACCATCGTCCCCGGGATCCTGGTCCTCTCGCTCTCATACAGCAGCGACTGGACAGGCAACGTCATCGACGACACCCCCGTCCTGAGGGACCAGATCGCAGCCGCGCTCGCCGACTACGAGACTGAGAACAACACCGAGTTCACCCTCTCGACCTACCTCACAGGCAACCCCGCCGTGTCCTACGACATGGAGAACGGTGCCATGGAGGACATCTCCCACATCGACATCTTCACCGTCCTCATGATCCTCATCTTGGTCGGACTGTTCTTCAGGTCCTTCATCACGTCGGCCATGCCGCCCGTGACCATGGGCGTGGCGTTCGCCGTCACCATGGGTCTGATCTACGGCCTGATGTACTTCATGGACATCTTCTTCATCACCGAGATCATGCTGCTCGTCTCCATGATGGGTGCCGGATGCGACTACTGCATCTTCATCCTTGCCCGTTACAGGGAGGAGAGGCGCGACGGCAAGGACCACCACGCGGCACTCCACAGCGCCATCAAGTGGGCCGGGGAGTCCATCACCATCTCCGGAGCCTCCGTCATCATCGGGTTCGGAGCCATGTCGATCTGCTCGTTCAGCATGATCTCCACCATGGGAATCTGTCTCGCCCTGGGCATCGTCATCGCCCTGCTGGCCGCGCTCACGTTCATACCCTCGCTCCTCGAGGTCGTCGGGGACAGGATCTTCTGGCCCACCAAGATGAAGGAGTACGAGGAGGGCGGCAAGGCCACCAAGGACTGGTTCGCCTGGAGCTCCAGGGTCGGCCACAGGTACTTCGACATCTCATCCAAGTTCACACTGAAACATGCCAAGGCGATCGCCATCGTCGCGGTGCTCGTCACCGTCCCGGCGGCGTACGTCGCACTCGAATCGGACACATCGTACGACATGACGAGCTCCCTGATGACCGGGGACTCGGAGAAGGGAATGGACCTCATCGGGGAGTACGCCGACCAGGGCATGATCTACCCCAACTACGTGCTCCTCGAGTACGACGAGCCCGTTGCCACCGTCGATATAGCATACGACATCACGGGTCAGCCAGCAGGATACACCCTGACATGGAATGATAATTGGCTGAATAACCAGAAGCAAGCCCTCCAGGAGATGTCGTCTAAATTCCAGGAAGACGAGAACATTACCAGCGTCCTGACCCCATACGAATGGAGCGACGTGATTGCCGCTTCTGGACAGGATGTAGACATCTCGATGTCGGATCTAATCGCTTTAGCGTCCACTTACCCCATGGCTGCCCTGTCGTATCTGAATGCAGCACAGGCAGTGGTTGATTACGCTCAGCAGAACGCTTACGCGACAGTCGCAATTGTATTGGAGAACATGTTCCCCGCCATGGTTCAGGAATATCGCGCGAACCTTGAGGCTATGCTCGCCATGTCTGGTAGCGATATATCGATTCCCGAGTTCCTGAAGGATCCTATCGCTACTTTCATGCTTGTGACATCTGGCGGTGCAAGCATCGATTACATTGTGAACTCGAACCTTGGCTACATCGGAGGCGACTTTGCCAACTCGGAAACTGGCACCGGAAACGTCACGTACGTGAAAGTATCCGCATCCACCCACGAAGCCGCCATGTCTCAGAGATCCATGGATTCCATCGCATACATGCAGAATGTCGTTAACGATGTCACTGGATCCATGGCTGGGGTCACAGCGACCTGGGTCACTGGAACCGCCGTCATCATGTACGACATCTCCGAGATCATCTCCGGCGAGTTCACGCAGATCGAGATCCTGGTGGTCATCCTGATCATCATCCTGCTGTTCTTCGTGATGCGCTCGTACACCATCCCGCTCAGGTCGGTCGCGACCATCCTGATGAGCATATGCTGGACGCTGGCCGCCACGCACCTGATCTTCGGCGACGAGGTCACCTGGCTGATCCCGCTCATCCTGCTGGTGATCTGCCTCGGACTCGGAATGGACTACGATATCCTGCTTACGACGAGGATCAAGGAGAACGTCAGGGCGCACGGCATGTCCAACGACGAGGCCATCCACCACGCGGTGGTCCACTCCGGATCGGTCATCACCATCTGCGGACTGATCATGGGAGGGGCGTTCGGAACCCTGATGCTGTCCTCCATGGGCATGCTCCAGCAGTTCGGGTTCGCCCTCTGCTTCGCCATCCTGTGCGACGCGCTGATCGTCAGGACGTACATCGTCCCGGCCGTGATGCACCTGCTCGGCGACTGGAACTGGAAGGGGCCCAGGTTCCTCATGACGAAGGCCGAGAAGGAGCAGCTGGACCAGAAGAAGTCCGAGTGATCACCGGAACCTTTCAAAGAGGGGCCCGAGGCCCCTCACCTTTCCTTTTCGTATCGATTTCCGCCTGCCGCATCCTACGTGTGAGAACAGTTTCCAACTTAGAACATTATCAGATTGATAACGTTATATATGGGATAACATTATCACCCTGACATGGTGGTGGAGCTTGAGTCCGTCATGGAGTGTCTGGGCAACCCGCTCAAGGCCAGGGTCATGATCATGATCAAGGAGCATGGGCCGTTGACCCCCAAGCAGATGCTGTCGTACGACTCCAAGATACCTCAGGCGTCTCTGTACCGCGCGCTGAAGAGCATGGAGGAGAACCGTATCATCATCACAGTGTCCGAGACCAAGGTCAGGGCCGTGGTCGAGAAGTGCTACTCGCTGAACGAGGAGCTCAGAGGAAGGATCGACGAGATGGTGGCGAACAACAACGGTGACATCTACTTCAAGCTGTTCATGAGCTTCGCGTTCAACCTCCTTAGAACGTTCGAAGACTACACCAGGAACCAGAACATCGACCTCAAGAACGACGGGTCGGGGTTCTTCGCCGTCCCGGTGTACGCGACGACCGAGGAGCTGGAGGACATGTACAGGAGGATCCTGGACATCATCCGTCCCGCTCAGGTACGCCAGAGCGCCGATCAGGATCTGCACACGCTCGCCTTCATCGCCACACCCCCCAATCGCACGAAGAGGGAGGCATGAACAATGGGACTAACTAACTTCCGCATAGTCAGACTCAGACGCAAGGACCTTGAGAAACTCAAGGAGACCGGTGAGAAGAGAGACATAGAGGTCGTCGGCATGGTCTACGCAGACGAGGACGTGGACCCGGAACTGGTGAAGGCGACCATCTCCAGCACCAAGATCTACGGCTCGATCCTCGGCAGGGCCGACACCAGGGCCGCTCTGCTCAACGTGAGCGCGATTTGACGGCGGGGCAACCCCCGCCCAATTCCCTTTCCAGAAACATTTCCTCAAAAGAAACGTTACCATTTTGGAAACATTCATATAAGCGCGAGACGAACGCTCAGCCATGACTCTGGAACTGGCGGAGATCCATGACTGCGTCGGGAATCCGCTGAAGCTCAGGATAATGATGCTCATCTCCCGGAACGGTCCGATGACGCCGAAGCAGATGCTGCAGGAGACCGGCGCGTCGCAGACCACTCTGTACAGGACGCTCAACTCGATGTAGAGCGATGGAATCCTCCGGATTGTGCAGGAGACGAAGGTCCGTGCGATGACGGAGAGGACGTACGACCTCTCCATCGACTTCAAGCACTTCGACGTGGACCTGGTGAACAGCAACGACCTCGACGGGTACTGCAGCATGTTCAGCTCCTTCTCCCTCGGACTCATCAGGGACTTCCAGGAGTACGCGGACGACCCGGACGCGGACCTCGGCAGGGACAGCACCGGGTTCGCATCCGTGGGACTCTACATGACCGATGAGGAGGCCAAGGAGCTATCGTGGAAGATCGCCAAACTTGTGGAGCCTTATCTGTCCCGCTCATCGCCCGAACAGAGCCTCCACACCATGGCGTTCATACTGACCCCTCCGCAGAAGAAAGACAGAGTGCCCGAGAACGGCGCCAACACCCTCGGGGTGAGGATAACGGGAGTGGGTGAATGATACTGAAATACCTCAGAGGCCGCGAATGGGCGGCCATAGCGCTATGCGTGGTGCTGATCGCGTTCATGGTCTACCTGGAGCTGGAGATCCCCGGCTACATGTCCACGATCACGACCGAGATCGTCAGCCCCGACACTGACATGGACGTCGTCTACGAGGACGGCGGAATGATGCTGCTCTGCGCTTTCGGAAGCCTCGTCGTCTCGATCATCGTGGGTGGACTGACGGCCTGGATCGCAACGTCGTTCTCCAGACGCCTGAGGGACCTGGAGTACTCCAGGGTCCAGTCGTTCTCGCTGGAGGAGATGAACAGGTTCTCGACCTCGAGCCTCATCACCCGCTCCACCAACGACATCACGCAGATCCAGATGACCACCGCCATGGGCCTGATGATCATGATCAGGGCCCCCATCATGGCCGTCTGGGCGGTGATGAAGAACCTGGACAAGAACTGGGAGTGGACCATGGTCACGGCCCTGGCCGTCGTCGCGATAGTCACGATCATCTCGGTGATCATGCTCTACGCCATCCCCAGGTTCAAGAGGATCCAGGGGCTGACCGACAACGTCAACAGGGTCACGAGGGAGAACCTCGCCGGCATACGTGTGGTCCGCGCCTACAACGCGGAGTCCTACCAGGAGGAGAAGTCCGAGACCGCCAACAGAGAGCTCACGGACACCAACCTGTCCGCCAACCGCGCCCTGGCCGTGATGTTCCCGACCATGATGCTGGTCATGAACGGGCTCTCCCTGGCCATCTACTGGATAGGCGCCATTCTGATCGACGCCGCCGGAATGCCGACGGACAAGATGGCCCTCTTCTCGGACATGATCGTGTTCTCGTCATACGCGATGCAGGTGGTCATGTCCTTCATTATGCTGGTCATGATCTTCATGATCCTGCCCCGTGCCATGGTGGCCTCCAAGCGTATCCAGGAGGTCATCAACACGGAGCCTTCCATCAGGGACGGCCACGGCGCCGATGCGCCCCGCGAGGGGTCCGTGGAGTTCAGGAACGTCTCGTTCAGATACCCCGGCACGTCTGGGTACGTCCTGCACGACGTCAGCTTCACAGCGTCGAAGGGCGAGACAGTGGCGTTCATTGGCGCCACGGGAAGCGGCAAGACCACCATCGTGGACCTGATCCCCAGATTCTACGACGCCACCGAGGGACAGGTCCTGGTCGACGGAGTCGACGTGCGCGAGTACAGGCTCCACGACCTCAGGGACAGGATAGGATACGTCCCCCAGAAGGCGTTCATGTTCAAGGGGACCGTCGACTCCAACGTGAGGTACGGGGACGGCTCCGAGGAAGTCACCGAGGAGCAGGTCAGGAGGGCGGTCCGCATAGCCCAGGCGACGGAGTTCGTGGAGGCCAAGGAGGGCCAGTACGAGTCCGAAGTCGCCCAGGGCGGTTCCAACCTCTCGGGAGGCCAGAAGCAGAGGCTCTCCATCGCGAGGGCGGTCTGCCGCGACCCCGAGATATACATCTTCGACGACTCGTTCTCGGCCCTGGACTACAGGACCGACAGGGTGCTCAGGGAGACCCTGAGGAACGAGATATCCGACGCCACCACGCTGATCGTGGCGCAGAGGATAGGCACGATAATGGAGGCCGACAGGATCGTCGTCGTGGACGACGGCGAGGTCGTCGGCATAGGAAGGCACGAGGAGCTGCTCCGCAACTGCCCGGTGTACCTGGACATAGCCAGATCGCAGTTCTCAGACGAGGAGTTGGGAATATGAGCCCCGCACCTAGGAGAGGACCCCACGGGCACGGCCCCGCGATGCGCGGGGAAAAGGCGGACGACTTCAGGCTGGCCTGGAGGAGGCTGTTCCAGTACATGGACCGCTACAGGGCCCCGTTCATCGCGGCCCTGGTGATCGCATGCGTCGGGACCGTCCTGACACTTGCCGGGCCGAACCTGATCAGCGACGTCACCGACCTGATACAGGAGGGCCTCTACGGCCCGATGGACCTGGACGGAGTAGTCTCGATATGCCTGATCCTCGTGGCGCTGTACGCCCTCAGCGCCGTCCTGACGTTCGTCCAGCAGTACATCATGACCACGATCTCCCAGAGGACGGCGTCCAACTTCCGTCGCGACATATCGACGAAGATCAACAGGCTACCCCTGCGCTACTTCGACTCCAACACCACAGGGGACGTGATGAGCCGCGTGACGAACGACGTGGACACCCTGGGGCAGTCCATGAACCAGAGCATCAGCACCATGGCGACGGCCATCACGCTGCTCGGCGGGTCCGTGATCATGATGCTGTACACCAACGTCACCATGGCCGCGACGGCGATCCTGTCGTCCCTGGTGGGGTTCGCGTTCATGGCGGTGGTCATGGGGAGGTCCCAGAAGTACTTCGAGCGCCAGCAGTCCGACCTGGGCGACATGAACGGCCATGTGGAGGAGATGTACTCCGGACACCTGGTCATGAAGGCCTACGGAGGGGAGGCCGCCGCGAAGAGCGACTTCGACAGGATCAACGACAGCCTGTACAGGTCCGGATTCATGTCCCAGTTCCTCGGCGGAATGATGATGCCGTTCATGAACTTCATCGGGAACTTCGGCTACGTCATGGTGTGCATCGTCGGTGCCCTGCTGTGCATCGACGGCATGATCTCCTTCGGGGTCATCGTGGCGTTCATGATCTACGTCCGTCTGTTCACGCAGCCGCTGACGCAGATCTCCCAGGCAGTGGTCTCGATGCAGTCCGTGGCGGCCGCAGCCGAGAGGGTGTTCGAGTTCCTCGACGAGCCGGAGATGGAGGACGAGTCCGAGAAGTCGGTGAAGCTGGAGAACGTCCAGGGACACGTCGAGTTCAGGGACGTCCGCTTCGGGTACTCCCCGGACAAGGAGATCATCCACGGCTTCTCGGCGGAGATCCTGCCCGGGCAGAAGGTGGCCATCGTCGGCCCCACCGGGGCGGGCAAGACCACCATGGTGAACCTGCTCATGCGCTTCTACGAGGTGAACGGCGGGGACATCCTGATCGACGGCGTCTCGACGAGGGACATGAGACGCGAGGATGTGCACGACCTGTTCTGCATGGTCCTCCAGGACACATGGCTGTTCGAGGGCACCATCAGGGAGAACATTGTGTACAGCAAGGAGGGCGTCACCGACGAGAGGCTGGACGAGGTCTGCAAGGCGGTCGGCCTGTACCACTACATCCAGACCCTGCCGGACAAGTACGACACGGTGCTCGGCGACAACGCCAACCTCTCCGCCGGACAGAGGCAGCAGGTCACGATCGCCCGCGCGATGGTCGACGGTTCGCCGCTGCTGATCCTGGACGAGGCCACGAGCTCGGTCGACACCAGGACGGAGAGGGTCATCCAGGAAGCGATGGACCGCCTGACCGAGGGCAGGACGTCGTTCGTCATCGCCCACAGGCTGTCCACCATCAGGAACTCGGACCTGATCCTGGTCATGCGCGACGGCAACATCGTCGAGCAGGGCACCCACGACGAGCTCCTGGCCAGAGGAGGCTTCTACGCCGACCTGTACAACAGCCAGTTCGACCCGGAATGAAACCCTTTACCCCTTAAACCCCTTTAACGCCGTTTCCCCGAGTTGGATGCAAGGGTCAATGTTTTATGTCCATTACTACGTGCCAGTCCCCGGTACATAGAATGGACGCAATGACACTGCTCGCGTTCGTCATCTACTTCATTGCCCTGATCATCATCGGAATCCACTTCTGGAGGACGAAGGACAGGGACAGCATGGAGGACTACATCCTCGGGGGTAGATCGTTCGGACCTTATGTAAGCGCCATGTCGGCGCAGGCATCCGACATGAGCGGCTGGCTCCTGATGGGTCTCCCGGGATCCATCGTCCTCGCTGGTCTTGGAC
>ERZ1673744.350-NODE-350-length-64934-cov-6.545446_pt1 | contig 64934 bp, 65 predicted proteins | sample MGYA00580207_ERZ1673744 | MGnify/ENA primary metagenome ERZ1673744 (study PRJEB41218, sample SAMN15661751) | gut metagenome | host: Homo sapiens | place: Canada: London | collected 2015-08-20/2019-03-30 | study: EMG produced TPA metagenomics assembly of... | reverse complement strand
CGTTATTAACCAGCTCATCGCGTTTTGCCGTGATATCCTGTGCAAGGTTGCTCATTGCTTCTGCACGATTGCTTTCAATAGAGTTTAAGTTATCCATAAATACAGAGTTGTCAAAATTGCCGAATCTTGATGCGATATCTGTTTTTAGTTCTTTTAACATAGGTGTATAAATATTATTTAACAGTTTCTGCCCGTTTGCAGTGTAAGCATTAAGCTGTGAATTTATATTCTTTTGAGTATTTTCATCAAAAACGTTTACATATGGTAAAGATGATGCTAAAGAATTTTGAGCATAGTCATAAATTTTTTTCTCTGCATCGGTCATATTATAATTTGAAGTAACAGTATTACCTTTTTTGCTTGTTGAAGCTACGGTGTTACCGTTTACCGTAATAGTTCCTGTTGAATATGAAGGGTATTTAGATGATTTTCCCATTTTAATTTATCCTTTCTCAAGGATAAAAATTTGATGAATTTTAAAGGCGTTTGTATAACAATTATACCACGTGTCCTAAAAATCTGTAAAGTAACTTTTTTTTGATATATAATTTAATTATGGAAAATTTGGAAAAGATTAATCAGCTTATTGCTGATAAAAAGTTTGAGGAAGCTAAACAGGAATTAACAGGTTTAATTCATGGCGATGAAAAAGATGTGGAAGCTTTAAAATTATTAGGTTTGTGCCACATTAATTTGAATGAGTTTAAAGAAGGTCAAAGCGTTTTTGAAACGGTTGTAAAATATAAAGATGATGCATCAAGCTGGTTTTATCTGGCTAACTGCTACGACAATCAGGACGATTTTCTTCATGCAATTTCAGCTTACACTGAAGTTTTGAGAATGAGAAGCGGATATATAGATGCATATAAAAATCTTGCAGTTGTATATGTGAAAAGCAAAGAGCCTGAAAAAGCAGTTGAATTATGCAGACAGGCGCTTGAATTTGTGCAGGATGATTACACTGTATATTATATTGCAGGAACTGCTTGTATGTCTTTGAAAAAATTCAAAGAAGCACTTGAATTCCTTGAAAAAGCGCTTGAGCTAAATCCTTCGCATTCTCAGTTATACAATAATTTGGGAACCTGTTATGTCACTATTGGAAATCTCGAAAAAGCTTATGAAAACTTTACTAAAGCAAGTGAGTATGATCCTGAAAATTCAATCACATATTTTAATATAGCTTCTATTCTTCAGCTTCAAAACAAGCATAAAGAAGCTTGTGAATTTTTTAGAAAAGCTTATATTATTGAACCTTCAGATAATTATCTTGTTGCACTTGCATTATCTGAGGTTAAATCAAATCAGCTGGAAGAAGCTATTACCCATTATAAAACTCTTGCGGCACACCATCCCGAAAAGCCTAACTTTCAGTACAATCTTGCTTGCTGTTATGAGGCTGCGGGTGAATACGGAAACGCTATTGTAATTCTTGCACAGCTTGTGCTTTTAAATCCGAAGTCTGTTTCAATGTCAAGAAAATTGGCTAATATTTATGTAAAAGTCGGAAAGCTGTTTAACGCAAAAGAGCTTTATGAAAAAATACTTTTACAGGGAAATGTTTCCTTTGAAATTTATTATGAATTTGCTCATATCTGCGTAAAAACAAACGATATGGACAGAGCAGAAAAGATTTTAAAAAAAGTTGTTGAGCTTAATCCTGAATTTGCACCGGCTCATAAAGATTTAGGCGTACTATATCTTAGCAAACGTCTTTTTGATTATGCTCAAGATGAATTCAATTTGGCTTTGCAGGCTGCTCCAAATGATTTTTCGATACTTTTTGAATACGCGAATTATCTGCATTCAACAACTGATTTTCAAAAAGCAGATGAGTATTATGAAAAAGCGCTTGAAATCAATTCTGATGATCCTGATGCACTCGGTTTCTCTGCTTTAAACAAAATTCATTTGAAAGATTTTGATAACGCTTTAAAACACATTGAAAAAGCGATTACAAAACAGCCTGATAACGGGTTTATGTATTATATTGCAGGTAAAATCAAATTTCTTCAAAATGAATATGAAGATGCAAAAATGTATCTTGTTAAATCTTATGAGTTAGAAAAGACTCATGATGCCGAAAATTTGCTGGCTCTTTGCTATTACGAATTGGGTAATTACAATCAGGCAAACGAAATCTTTAAAAGTATGCTGAAGGAAAACCCGATGAACGTAAATCTTCTTTTGAACAGCGCAAGATGTTATGAAAAGCTTAATGATAAAAATGCCGCGCTTGAACTTTTGGATAAAGTTGTTGAAGCTTTCCCCGAATGTGAAGAAGCGCAGGAAATGATTAGAGCTATTTCATAAAGAAACTGTTACCGAAAGATATTAAAATGCCTGTTGAAAGAATTTCATACAATTTACCCAAAACGCAGATAAAATGCGGCTGCAATAAAAGCAAAAATTTTGCCGGCAAATCAATTACTGCCGACAGGATAAATGATAACACTCCGACATATATGCTGGGAACTTTAGCACTTGCATCGTTTGCTGCTTATGGAATTCTCAGCAATAAAAAACGTTTTGGAAAGGATATTAATAAGCTTTTAAAAAACGGTAAAAATATATGTATTGAAATGTTTAAACATAATAAAGATGCAGATATTTTTCCTGAAGATAAACTTAAAAAATCATTTATCAGCAAGATTACCAAAGAGATATACTGCATAAGAGATTTTGAACCTAAAACGGGCAATGTTTTAAGAAATACTTATTACGATTTTTATTATAATGAAGATTGTAAAAGAATTGCATCTATTAGGGATTACGATACGTCAACTTGTAAGCTTGTAAAAAACACTTACTTTTACGAAAACGGAAAAGACGTGTTTTATATAAGAGAGTATGATGCTGCTACGGGAAATTTAAAAAAAGACACTTTATATCATAGAAACGGTGATGTTTCATTAATTACCGAATATGGTCCAAAAATCGAAGGAATGGATGAAGACACATATAACTTCGGTGATGAAGATGATATTTCTTACTATCGAGCTATTGTCACAAGTGCATATAAAAAGTTAAAAGAAACGTGCTTTGACAAACCGCTATAAATAGTAGCAATTTTTTATTTGTTCATGTTTTTATAAAGTTATGTGGAAAAATTATAGGAGAAGCCATGTCTTTAGATAAAATTACATTCAGAGGTGTTGAAACAGTTCAAAACCAGCCTGAAATAAAAAAAGAAGAACCGCCAAAAGAAACTGTTACAGAAGACAAGGAAAAATCAAATGCTGCAAAATATATGATTGGAGCAGGTATTTTGGCAGGTACTATTGCTTTAGGCATTATCGGACATAAAAATAACTGGTGGCGTAAAGTAAGTAATGATGCGGGTGAAAAAATCGAAAATAAAGCAAGTGAAGTTTTAGATGAAGCTGCTTCAACAGTAAAACCTAAAGTGGAAGAAGTTATTACTCCAAAACCAAAAGGCACTCCTCTTGAGTCGCCGTTATTTAAAAATGCAGACGGAACTTTGAAAAACGGTTCGGAAGCTGTTGATATAATAAAAGACGGTAAGAAAACAGGAATTGAAATAAAAGAATTTAAAAATGGCGAGGTATTATCTGTAACAACCAAATCTCTTGATGAAAGCGGAAATATAACAAAAATAGAGGAATTTTTCCGTGACGAAAGAAAAACTGTTTTAGAAAAAGGTGAGTACGTTCCAAAAGCCGGTTCTGACCGTACGCCTAAAACAGCCTGGTTCTATAAAGAAAAAACAGCAGATGGCAAAGAAAAATCAATGAGGCTTGTATTTAATAAAGACGGTACTTATACCACAAATTCAATGAATATGAGTAAGGAAGAAAAGAATATTGTAAGAGCTAAACTTAAAGAAATAGGTGTTGTTTTAAGAAAAACTGATGAGCCGATTTTAAAAGGTATTGATTTAATCAATGCAAACCTTAATGCAATGGAAGGTAAATCAGGAAAAGAAATGCGCGATTTAATACTTGCTACAAAAGAAGAAATCAAACTACTGGAAAATCCTGAGCAAAAAACAAAATCTCTTGTAACATTGCTTGAAAACATTAAAAAATATGCAAAGCCTGACGACTGTGATTTTGTATTTAATCTTGAGTTTGAAAAAGGCAGGAATGCAGCGTTAGCTAAAGAACTCATAGGTTTTGCACAAGTAAATCCGGAATTCGAGCAAAAAATTATACGCGGCTTGCTTGATTCTAATTGCGGTTGTGATGTTGAAGAAATGACACTTATCAGAAGAATGCTGTTTGAAAGAGGTCTGAAACCAAAAGGTGTTATTGAGGGGCGCGGTCTGGTTGAAACGGATTGGGGCTGCACGGATACGCATTCCCCTGCAGGCAGATGGCTGGGCTTTTACAGTGATAAAAATTTACCGAAATATAAATATGCAAACTTTGCTTATGATATGTCAATGGGCGTAGAGCCTAAACGTGCAGAAGCACTTATTCAGGAAATCACTGAAAATGCAGAAGCTTATGAAAAAGGACTTGGTGTTAAGGTTGAAGACTTGATTAAAACAATCAAATTTTCAACAATCAAAGATGCTAAATAATTTTCATAAGATTGGCATTAAGTCTTGTTAGAATTTCTAAAGTATTTTCAAGCGGGTATCTTGTGATGTTGTTAATATCCTCTTCAAAATTTTCGGGCAATTTTTTGCAGTGCAGTTTTGCATATTGTACAAGCCTTTTTTCTCCCGGATGAAGAACTTTGTTAACCGCAAAAAGTACATCAAAATAGCTTGCGATAAATGCTGAAATCCTATGATTAAGACTTACATAGTCTTTTCTCTTTAAAGCTTTGTCAATCTGTTCGTAAAAAGATGCTGAAATTTTATTTTTTAATAGCGGAAGATTATTGTTGATTATATTTTTTTGAAGCTCATCGGGATATTCTCCGCTTACTTTGTCCTGTAACGACTTGTACCAGTTTTCGGTGTCGTAAAGTATTTGTGAGAATTTTATATTGAAAATAAAGCAGGTAGAATAACCTACATTCGGATAATGTTTTATCCATGTATTTTCAACACAGTTCTCAATCCACTCTCTTGACCTGTACATTACATCTATCTGAATATCAGAGCCGCGTAAAATCCATTCATCTCCCGGACCAAAGAAACAATTATTAATTTCAAATTTATCGGAAAAAAGTTTTGCAATATCTGTTCGCTTGCCGATATCAATTTCTTTATCGGAGTAGAGATATATATCATAATCCGATATTTCATCAGAGCTTTCTGCTGTTCTTGAGCCTGACAGAACTATTGCTTTTACATCATTTAATTTTTTAAATTCATCAATAATAGGATTAATACTTTTCATAGAATTATTTTAATACAAAAATACACAATTCAAAAAACCGGCCTTCGATGACGGTCGGTTTTTTATTTTTTTAATCTTTTTTACAAATCCCTAAATCAAACCTAAAACTTTTTTGTACCAGGAAAATGTCTCCAGTTCAATTCCGTTAAAAGTAGTTTTTAAGCATTGATTTTTTAAATAATTTTCGAATTCGTCATTAAATTTTGACTTCGGTTGTTTAATTTTAGTGGTTTTTGAAACTAACACTGTCATAGACCTTCTCCTTTTTGTTTTAAAGCGACCATATATAATTCTTGTATAAATTATAACATATATTGACAAACTTTTCTAGTGGCATGAAAACCGCAACATATCAAAATTTGCTCTCTGTGGCAAAAAATTGATGTAAATTTTTATTAAGTCTTGGATATACAGATTTGACATCTATATGATAATCATGTTTTGTTATATTTTCAATTGTCATGGCAGGTAATATAAGTGATGATTTTTGTGATAAAATTTCTGTATGATTTTAATAGGTGAAAATATACATGTTATATCAAAATCTGTTCGTGAAGCTCTTGTTTTACGAGATGAAAAATTTATCGGCGAACTGGTAAAACTACAAAAGAACATGGATTATATTGATTTGAATGTCGGACCTGCAAAAGGTGATATGGAAGGGGTTTTGGCTTGGCTAAGCAGTATTGTTAAAAAAGAATCCGATTTAAATATTTCTTTTGACACAACTAATTTTGATGAAATGAAAAGAGGACTTGAAGCATTTAGCGGAAAAAGTTTTATAAACAGCACTTCCAAAGATGAACCGCGTTTAGAAAAAATGACTGACCTGGCCTTAGAATTTGGCAGTAATCTAATCGCTTTGACATTAAGCAAAGAAACAGGCATTCCGAAAACTTCAGACGGCAGATTAGAGATTGCTTTTGAGATTTATGAAAAGTGCATGGAAAAAGGAATTGACAGTTCAAAAATATTTTTTGATCCTTTAATTCTTCCTGTGTCTGTTGATCAATCTCAGGCTTTAGAAGCTTTAAATACTATTAAAATGATTAAAGAAAGTTTTGAACCGCCTGTTAAAACAGTTATAGGTCTTTCAAATATTTCTAACGGCTCGCCTAAGGAAATGAGAGGGTTAATTAACAGAGTATTTGCAGTTTTGGCTTATGGCGCAGGTTTGGATGCCGCTATTATTGATGCAAAGGACACAGAACTTGTAAGGATTTTTCGTATGCTTGAAAAACAAAGTCCGCAAAATGGTATTGACGAACTTTACATATCGCTTGCGAGTATGATAGCGGATTTTTCGGATTTGAGTGATATAATTTACGATAAAAGTTCTGAGGAACAGACAAAAATTATTAAAACAGCGGGAATTTTAATGAATAATGAAATATATTCTCACAGCTTTACACAAATATAATTTTTGCTATAATGTTATTGTAAAAAGATTAGGAGATAGGGCAATTAAAAAGCATTTAATAATTTCGGCATTAGTATCTTTAGCACTTTCAGGTATTTCTGTTCAGGCAGCAATGACGCCTGAGGCAAATTCTTTATACCAGCAGGCTTGTTCAGCTGAATATCAGCAGGACTATGATACTGCAGTTGCAAAACTAACACAGGCTATCCAGATAGCAGGGGATGATGCACTTTTGTATACTAAACTCGCGGGTGTATACAGTGAAATGGGTGAGTATGAAAAAGCGCTTGTGATTTATGCAAAAGTTGCTGAAATGCGCCCTTCTGATGCTTTTATTTATATCAGTGTAGGAAGTATTTATGAAAATCAAGGTAAATATTTAGAAGCACTTGAATCTTACAATAAAGCTTTGGAAATATTTCCCGAATATAAATATAATTATTTAAATATCGCTAATGTTCAATATCAGTTGAGAGATTATAAATCTGCTATTGAAAATTACAACAAATTTTTATCAACTTATACACAGCACTGGGAAGCCCGTGAAGCTCTTGCAAATTCATACTTGAGCGACGGTGAAGCTCAGCAGGCCGTTAACGAATACGAAAATTTGTATTCAAGAAATGTATCAGGATTTAAAGATTACGCAAATTACGGAATTGCTTTATTTAAAATTAAAAATTATGAAAAAGCAGCCGATATGCTTGAAAAAGCTATTGAAATTGATCCTGATAATTCATCAGCACATATATCACTGGCTTTATCTTATCAGGAGCTTGGCAAAAACGAACTTGCACTGGCACAGTATGACGTTGTATTCAGACAACATCCCTCTTTGCATTCTATAAGATTTGATTATGCAAACCTTCTTGCAGAAATGGGAAAAGATGAGGCAGCTGTTGAAAGCTATAAAATTTATATTGCTAATTACCCTGAAGATGCCAGAGGTTACCAAAATATTGGTATTGTATACAAGCGCTTGAACAGACTTGATGATACAATTGCAAATTTTGAAAAAGCTTTAGAACTTCAAAATGATAAAAAAGATGTTGAATTACAGGAAGATTTGGCAGAATGTTATCACATTAAAAAAGATTATGCTAACGCTTTAAAATACTATGATGAAGTGCTTCTTGTGAAAAAAGATGATTACGATGTAAGAATGAATAAAGCTCTTGTGCTTCATGCTATGAAAGATTATAATGATGCAATTACAATGTATACAGAACTTTTGAATGAAAAAGAAAGTCCTGCTTTGCAAAATAACCTTACGGCAGCTCTTGTAGCGCAAGCTAACGAATATTTGAAAGCCCAAAATTATTCACTTGCAACAGAAACTTATGAACGCGCAATTCAAAGAGGTACACAAGACAGTTATGCTTACTTTGGTCTTGCTCAAGCATACAGAGCTTGCGGTGCAAATGATAAAGCAACAGAATTTTATGAAAAGGCAATTTCATTGGACCCTGAAAAATCACAATACAGCAATGAGTTCGCTGATTTTATTTCGGCTACAAACATGGCAGGTAATGTGAAAGTTTCCGACACATCAGGCAAAATTGAAGATGTAACTATTTCTATGGAAAGTCTTAAAGCTGAAGAAGAAGCAGACTTACAAAAAAATAAGGACCTGATTGCTATTGGTGATGAAAACTACAAAAAGAAAAATTACGATGTATCTATACGCAATTATCAGGATGCTTTGAAAATTAATCCTTCAGATGAGGTTACATTGCTGAAACTCGGCAATATTTATAAGATGAAAAATGACAGCAAGAATGCAGCGAATTTCTACAAAAAAGCAATTTTTGTAAATCCTAATTATGCTGACGGCTGGTTTAATTTAGGTCTTGTTTATGCAAACAGCAAAAATGCTTCAGGTGCTAAGGAAGCTTTTCACAGAGTAATTTCTCTTGATCCTGATTACGGTTATGCATATTACGCTCTTGCCATTGCTTACGAACAGGAAGGAAACAACAAAGAAGCTTTAAATAACTATAAAATTTTCCTTACTCATAACAAAGATGAAGTTACGGCAAAAACTGTTCAGGAAAAAATTAAAAGTCTGGAAAAATGAAGAAATTAATTCTTTTTTGTCTTTTACTTCTAACATTAACAACTGCTTGTACACGTGACAAAGCAGCAATTCTGTTTAATAAAAATCCTATAACGAAAGATAATGTTTACGACCATTCTAAAGTCTTTCCGCTTAATTCAAGAATATATTATCTTATATTAATTCCTAAAAAGGTTGAATCAAGATATTTGTTTATACAAGTTATAAAAAAGGATAATGATTACGGCCGTTTGGGCTACAATCTTGTTTGGTCGCGTGATGTCAGATTGAAAGATGAAGAAGAACGTTTTTATTATGATTATCTGGTTTTAAACGAAAAAGGTTTTTATATAATGAAAGTGTATTCAAAAGACAACCCGCAAAAAGTTTTAACAACTGCGGAATTTTATGTATCGCGTTAAATGTAACGAAATGTAAATATGAATTTAAAAAAGCCCGAAACCCTGTCATAATCCTTCATAGGATAGGATAGGATAGGATGCGATGCCGACGTGTCAATAATTTTTTAGAAATTCCGTTTATATAAATGTGCAATTTACGAGATATTAAGAAAGGAGATTTGCGCATGGGACTATTAGGCATAAGCGGTATAGGAGGTAATCAAGAAATACCGCCCAATACAACTGCAAGAGGTGCAGGCGGAAAAAAAACAGATGTTTCAGCATTATTGAGCAGGCTTAAAGTTGATGATGATCCTTTGCATCAGGCAAAAATCACTAATAAAGCTGCAATTAAAGAAATACATAATCAAGGGGTTAACGGCAGAGTTGTTGATCATCAGACAGTAGACCTTGAAAAGAGGATGGATGGTAATAAAATTACAACATTTTATGATGTTGACGGGAATGTTATATATGAAAAGACTACCTCATTTGACGGCAAAAAAGAAAAAGTAGTTTATTATAACAATGCAGGCAAACCCGAAAAAGGTTATTCTCTTTATCTTATGAACGGACTTTATGGAATGAAGGCTTTTAATTATACGCCTGACGGTAAAGAAAACGTTGATTGGATTACTAAGTAAAAAAAACTCCGCTGATAGCGGAGTTTTTTTGTGTTTATTCTTCTGAATTATTTTCATCTAAAAGACTTGTCTGCGAAATGTTTGATTGGTTTTCCTGTTCATCTAAAGCAGCAACATCTTTTTTAATTGCTTCATCCTCATCAGGGTTTAGGATTTTGTTTACAGACATTACAGCATCATTATCCATAAGATTTTGAGCTCTTACACCTGTTGCAGGACGTCCCTGACGTGAGATTGAACCTGCATTCAATCTTGTTACAACACCGTTTGCAGTTACCATCATAATGTCATCCGAATCCTGTACAATTGTTAATGCTACAAGTCTTGATGCAGATGATTTGAATTTAGTTGCAATAAGACCGATACCGCCTCTGTTTTGGCTTCTGAATTCTGAAAGTTTAGTACGTTTGCCAAAACCGTCAGAAGTTACTACAAGTAAGTCAGCATCATGGTCACGAGGTACAATATCGCATCCGACGATTTCATCGCCTGAGCGTAATTTCATTGAAGTAACGCCTCTTGCGCTTCTACCCAGCGGTCTTAAGTCTTCAATCGGGAATCTTATTGCCATACCGCAAGATGTACCGATGATAATTTCATCCCTTGCAGTTGCAAGTTTAACCCAGTTTAATTCATCGCTTTCTTCAAGACCGATAGCAATAATACCGTTTCTTCTTATATTTGAGAAGTTGTCAAGTTCGATACGTTTGATATAGCCTTTTTTAGTAAGCATAATCAGGTTCAAATCGTGAGAGAAACTGCTTACAGGAACAACAGCCGTAATTCTTTCATCCTGATCTATCGGAAGAACATTAATTATAGGCAATCCTTTTGCCTGACGTCCGCCTTCAGGGAAGTCGTATACGTTCAGACTGTATACTGTACCTTTAGATGAGAAGAACAGTACTTTATCATGCATCATTGCAGTAAAGAAGTGTTGAATATCATCGTCTTCTTTTGTTTTAATTCCTGATTTTCCGCGTGTTGCACGGTTTTGTCTTTCAAATGTGTCAAGAGAAATACGTTTTAAATATCCCTGATGCGTAATAAATACAGCCATAGGAGTATTTGGAGTTAAGTCCTCAATTGTAACTTCGCCTTGTTCAGGTAAAATTTGAGTTTTTCTGTCATCTCCGTATTTTTCTTTATCTTCAAGAAGTTCTTCTTTAATAATGTCAAGAATTTTTTGGCGGCTTGCAAGGATAGATTCGTATTCGGCGATTTTCTTGATAAGTTCATCATATTCAGCCTTAACTTTATCTTGTTCCAAACCTGTCAATCTTCTCAATTGCATTTCAAGAATTGCGTTTGACTGGTCAACGTCAAGTCCGAAACGGCTCATCAAGCCTGTTCTTGCATCATCAGTTGTTTTTGATTTTTTAATTAATTCGATAACTTCATCAATTGAACCCAGTGCAATAATTAAACCTGCTAAAATGTGCGCTCTGATTTTTGCTTTTTTAAGGAAGAAAATTGTACGTCTTGTAACGATTTCAACTCTGTGTTCAACGAATTCAGATAAAACTTCGTATAAATTCATCAATCTTGGCTGCTTACCGCATAGAGCAAGCATATTAACACCGAATGTGGTTGCGAGTTGAGTGAATTTAAATAAATTATTTTTTACAACATCAGGTTTTGCATCACGTTTAAGTTCAATAACGATACGCATACCGTCTCTGTCTGATTCATCGCGGATGTCTGATATTCCGTTAATTCTCTGGTCTTTAACAAGTTCTGCAATTTTTTCAATAAGCATTGCTTTGTTAACCTGATAAGGAATTTCTGTAATAACAATAGCTGTACGAGCCTGTCTGCCGCCACCGCCTGCGATTTCTTCAAAACCTGCAACGGCTTGCATTTTGATAGAACCCCTGCCTGTTTCGTAAGCCTGTTTAATATCGCTTAATCCGATAATTGTAGCGGCTGTCGGGAAGTCAGGACCTTTAATATATTCCATTAATTCGGAAATAGTAATATTAGGATTGTCAATTAAAGCAATTGTTCCGTCAACAACTTCACAAACGTTATGCGGAGGAATATTTGTCGCCATACCAACAGCAATACCTGAAACACCGTTTAATAATAACATAGGAAGTCTTACAGGAAGAACTGAAGGTTCTTGAAGCGAACCGTCGAAGTTTGGTTCAAACTCAACAGTTTCACAGTCTATATCAGCAAGCATAGAAGTTGTAATTTTATGCATTCTTGCTTCCGTATAACGCATCGCAGCTGCTCCGTCACCGTCAACTGAACCGAAGTTTCCGTGACCGTCAACAGTTAAATATCTTGTAGAGAAATCTTGAGCCATACGAACTAAAGCATCATATACAGCTGTATCACCGTGAGGGTGGTATTTACCGAGAACTTCACCAACGATACGTGCACATTTTTTAAACGGTTTGTCAGGTGTCATTCCAAGTTCGTTCATTGCGTATAAAATACGTCTGTGAACAGGCTTTAAGCCGTCACGAACGTCAGGTAATGCACGTCCTACGATTACACTCATAGCATAATCAATATATGAACGCTTCATTTCTTCTCTTATGTTTACGGGAACGATTTTCCCGTGATCAAATATATTTTGCTGACCCAATATTTTATCCTCCAGTGTCTGATAATTCCTTGATAATATTGTATCATAAACACATTGATTTGTGGAATTTTAAACTAATCTTTACAATACTAATATTGCTTAAATAGCGGACAAGAATATATTGCGTTTATGAGAACGAATAAAAAAACGGGTACAAAGTAAAGTAAAATGCCGATATTATGGAAGACGGTTGATTCTATATTTTTCTTTTTAAACAAATCTATTAATAAGCCGATTAAAAAAAATAATCCGAATATATATGTAATTAGTAATGCAGGAACAAAGATTGCCATATGCAGCAAAGGAGCCATACCCCTTGTGTATCCTCCAAAACTGATTACTAACAACAAATCAAGTAATGGAATGCCGAAATTTATTATATACCCTGTAATTGCAAAATTTTTGTAATTCTGATTGATATTCTGCAATGCAGGTTTATTTGTATTTTTTTCATTATCATCAAATAAAAAATCTTTCGGTTCCATAATACTTATCCCTTTTTTATAAAAAATTTCCCGACTTATATAATAAACTATAAATCGGGAGTTTATTTGATTGTAAATATTTTTTACATTGATTTATATTAATCAACTTTATATTTTGGAGCTTCTTTGCTGACCATTTCCATATATTTTGTGTTATTTTTTTCTGCAAATTCTATTGCGGCTTTTCTTGCGCCTTCCTGTCCGTTATTTTCTGATGAGTAAAAGCGTTTTGCATATTTAAATTTATCCAGGCCTTTTGTTTTTGCGGGCTGGAAAAGTATTGTATTGTATTCATAATAATCTTTGGAAGCAGGGAATGAAATTAAGCCTATCATTGCTGCATCAGGATAAACAAGCACTGATGCGCCGTGATTTTCTTCCTGAATTTTATGTGCCAGTTCTGCGGCTGCTTCTGTGGGATTTGTCAGGTCGGGAAAATTTGTAAGAGTTATTTTTGAATGCCAGTTTTCGGGAGTTTCACCTTTTAGATAGTAATTGTATTCGTTATTCTTTTTGTCGGCGCTTTCAAGATTATATGTCTGCTTATCAAACTTAACCTTATCTGTCTGCGCGACAGCAAGCGATTGTGTAAATACAAACATTGTTAATAAAATTCCTAAAATAGCTGTGATGTTTCTCATAATAACTCCTCTTCTTCATAAAATTATTAAATTTTTATGATATAAATACTATTACCCGATTGTAAAAAATAAGGTTAATATGTATAATGGTTATAATGAATTAAGGAGAGAAGATGCCGTTTGAGTTTGAAAGACAAAAGATTAAAGATGTAATTCTCGTTAAGCCTAAAGTATTTGGCGATAATCGGGGATTTTTTATGGAAAGTTATAAAAAATCTGATTTTTTTGCAAACGGTATTGATGTTGAATTTAATCAGGATAACCACTCAAAATCAACCGCTCATGTTCTCAGAGGTCTTCATTATCAGGCAAAGCCATACGGGCAGGCAAAGCTTGTGAGATGCGTACGCGGAAAAATTTATGATGTTGCTGTTGACATTAGACCCGATTCTGAAACTTTCGCTCAGTATGTCAAAGTTGAACTTTCAGAAGAAAATAAACATATGCTTTTTATTCCTGAAGGTTTTGCACACGGATTTGTCGTATTATCTGATGAGGCCGAACTTCTTTACAAGGCAAGCGGTGAATATTCACAAGCCCATGACAGAGGGGTTTTGTGGTGTGACAAAGATATAAATATTGACTGGGAAATTAACTTTGAACCGATTTTGTCTGAAAAAGACAAGGTTCAACCTGAATTAAAAAACATAAATAAAGAGGAATTAAGATGAGAATACTTGTAACAGGCGGTGCGGGATTTATTGGAAGCTGTTTTGTAAGACATATTTTAAAAAAATATGCTGATTATAAAGTTATAAATCTTGATGCGTTAACTTACGCAGGAAATATTGAAAACCTTAATGATGTTAAAGAAAACCCGAATTATACATTTGTTCATGGTGATATTTGCGATAAAAAACTCGTTCCTCAGCTTGTTGAACAAGTTGATGCTGTGGTAAATTTTGCCGCAGAATCTCACGTTGACCGTTCTATTACAGGTCCTGAAATTTTTATTGAAACAAATGTAAAAGGTACTTTGAACTTGCTGCAGGCTGCAAGACAATTTAAAACACAAAGATATTTGCAGGTTTCTACTGATGAAGTTTACGGAAGTTTAGGCAAAACAGGATATTTTACCGAAACAACACCTCTTGCGCCAAACAGTCCGTATTCTGCATCTAAAGCAAGTGCGGATATGCTTGTGAGAGCTTATCACGAAACATATAAAATGCCTGTTCTTACAACCAGATGTTCCAATAACTACGGACCTTACCAGTATCCTGAAAAGCTTATACCTTTCTTTATTTCTCAGCTTTTGAAAGGTGAAAAAGTTCCTGTATACGGAGACGGGTTAAATGTTCGCGACTGGCTTTATGTATATGACCATTGTGCTGCAATTGATACTGTTCTTCATAAGGGTAGAGCAGGCGAAGTTTATAACATAGGCGGGCACAATGAAAAAACAAATATGGAGATTACCCGTATAATCCTTGATGCTATGGGTAAAGATGAAAGCTCAATAAAATACGTTGATGACAGGCTCGGGCATGACAAACGATATGCAATCAGTAATGACAAAATTCAATCGGAATTAGGCTGGCAGCCTTCATTAACATTTGAAGAAGGCATAAAATTGACCATTGACTGGTATTTGAATAATCAGGAATGGATAAAACATATTGAGGAGAAAAAGTGTTCTATCTGAATAAACTCCGTAACAGAATTCATAAACTCAGATACCAAAATTATTTAGGCGGTGAAGGTATTGAGAAACAATGGAATATTTTCGGTTACAAGTTTGATTATACTCTCCTGCCAAAATGCGAAAAGGTTTGTGAAACTCTTTATAAAAACAATAAAGTTTATCTTTCAATTACTGCCGTACTCCAAAATGAAGCACCTTATATAAAAGAGTGGATTGAATATCACAGGCTTGTCGGAGTGGAAAGGTTTTATATATACGATAACGAATCTACCGATAATGTAAAAGAGATTTTAAAACCATACATTGATTTAGGAATTGTCTGTTACCATTATGTTCCGGGAATTGCCATGCAAAATAAGGTTTATCGTGATGCTCTGTATAAATACAAAAATCAAACCAGGTGGATGGCAATTATTGATTTGGATGAATTTATTGTTCCTGTTGAAAAACAATCTATTCCTGAATTTTTAAAAGACTACGAAAATTATCCCGGTGTTGTTATAAATTGGCAGGTTTTTGACTCTAACGGATTTCTTGAATCGCCTAAGGCGGGGGGGGGGCTCGTTTCAGTGAATTATACCAGGACTTACGCGGATAACAATTCTCCGATTAACAAACATGTGAAATCTATTGTTAATCCTAAAAAAGTTATGTCCATTGTTAATCCTCATTTTTGTTATTATAAAAATCAAGCTTATCCTGTTGATGAAAATTTTCAACGGGTTGAAGGTCCGTTTACAAAAACTCATAATTCGTCTAAAATAAAAATTAATCATTATCATTGCAAGTCTAAAGCGGAATATATGCTTAAAATTGATAAATGGTGTGCTGACATAAAGAAAAAAAGAGTTTTTGATGAAAGAACAATAAATATTTCCGAGTGGAAGCATGATTATGAAATTCAAAAATTTGTCCCGCAATTAAAAAATATAATGTTTGGAAAAACAGAAAAGGAATCAGCATAATGAAAGTATTGGTAACAGGAGCAAACGGAATGTTAGGACAAGATTTATGTCCTATATTGGAAGATGTCGGAGCATTTGTAATAGAAACGGATGTCGATACATTAGATATTACAAACGCAGATATGGTTGAAAAAGTTTTAACTGATATTCACCCCGATATGGTTGTTCATTGTGCCGCATATACTAATGTTGATAAAGCGGAAGAAGATTTAAAAACAGCAGAATTGATTAATGTCACAGGTACGGAAAATATTGCAGAGGCTTGTGCAAAACTTGATATAACACTTGTATATATTTCTACTGATTACGTATTTGACGGTACTAAAACCGAACCTTATACACCCGAAGACAGAGCAAATCCTATTAACAACTATGGAATGACAAAATATGAAGGTGAAGAAGTTGTAAGAAGTTTGTGTGAAAAATATTACATTGCACGTACATCCTGGCTATATGGTCATCACGGAAAGAATTTTGTTGAAACTATGTTAAGTATGGCGGATAAAGAAAAAATAAAAGTTGTTGATGACCAAATAGGATGCCCGACTTGGACTGTTGAACTTGCAAACGGTATAATTAAGCTTTTATCAAAACCATACGGAACTTATCATGTTTGCGGTTCAGGTCATGCAACTTGGTATGAATTCGCAAAAGAAATTTTTTCACAGTCAGGTTTGGATGTTAATTTGAAACCTTGTTCTACGGATGAATTTCCTCGTCCTGCAAAACGCCCTAAATACAGTATTATGCAGAATGATAAAATTTGCAGAAACTGGCAGGCCGCACTGAAAGATTATTTGGAATTGAGAGGAGTATAGATTATGAAAGGTATTGTATTAGCAGGCGGAGCAGGTTTAAGGTTACACCCGAGCACAATTGCCGTTTCAAAGCAGCTTTTGCCTATTTATGATAAACCAATGATTTATCATCCGATTTCTGTTCTTATGCTTGCAGGAATCAGAGATATTCTTATAATCTCTACACCTGTTGATTTGCACCATTTTGAAAGACTTCTCGGTGACGGAAGCAAATTCGGGGTTAAATTTTCGTATAAGGAACAGCCGAGTCCTGACGGGCTTGCGCAAGCATTTATTCTTGCAGAAGATTTTATAGGTGATGATGCTGTTGCTCTTGTTTTAGGCGATAATATCTTTTACGGTGACGGTTTCTCAGGAAAATTAAAATCCGTAGTTAAAAATATTCAAGAAAATGGCGGTGCAGCTGTTTTCGGATATTATGTAAAAGACCCGCAAAGGTTTGGTGTTGCCGAGTTTGATGCGGATGGCAAAGTCCTTTCTATTGAAGAAAAGCCTGAAAATCCTAAATCAAATTATGCTGTTACCGGATTATATTTCTATGATAATAAGGTCGTAGAATACGCAAAAAGTTTAAAACCATCATCACGCGGCGAATTAGAGATTACTGATTTAAATAATATATATCTACAAAAAGGCGGGTTAAGTGCGGAACTTTTGGGACGCGGTTTTGCATGGCTTGATACGGGAACTCACCATTCACTTTTACAAGCAAGCCAGTATGTTCAAACAATTGAAGAAAATCAGGGGATAAAAATTGCCTGCCTTGAAGAAGTTGCATACAGAATGGGGTATGTTACTAAAGAAGATTTGCAAAAAACAATAGAAAAATATAATAACAACGACTACTTTAATTACATTAAGGATATGCTTAACAAGTTGTCATAGAATTGATTTTTGCATATAATTTAAAGGGAAAAATAAGGAGTAGAGGATGCATTTAGAATATATAAAAGAAGTTGATTCTGAAGTTGCAAAGCAGATTGAACTTGAATTTGAAAGACAGCAAAATACTATTGAGCTTATTGCAAGTGAAAATATTACGTCAAAAGCTGTTATGGAAGCTTGCGGAAGTGTTTTAACAAATAAATATGCAGAAGGAAAACCGTCAAAAAGATTTTATAACGGGTGTGAACACGTTGATGTAATCGAGGCTTTGGCGCAAAAACGTGCTTGCGAACTTTTCAATATGGATCACGCTAATGTTCAGCCGCACAGCGGTGCTCAGGCAAATATGGCTGTATTTATGTATTTGCTTAAACCGGGTGATAAGGTTTTAGGAATGGATTTGTCTAACGGCGGTCACCTCTCTCACGGTTCACCGGTTAATTTTTCAGGTTTATATTTTGATGTAAAAAGCTACGGTGTTGACGAGGACGGTAATATTGATTATGACGATGTCCGCAAAATGGCTCACGAACATAAGCCTAAATTAATAATCTGCGGTGCAAGCAACTATTCAAAAATTATTGATTTCAAAAAATTCAGAGAAATAGCTGATGAAGTCGGTGCTTATTTGCTTGCTGATATAGCCCACATTGCAGGACTTGTTGCAGCAGGTCTGCATCCGTCACCTTCAGGTTATGCGCAATTTGTTACTACTACAACCCACAAATCTTTGAGAGGACCCAGAGGCGGTATTACAATGTGTGATGCTGAACACGCTCAAGGTATTGATAAGGCAATTTTCCCGGGAATGCAGGGCGGACCTCTTGAACATATTATTGCAGGAAAAGCAGTTGCTTTATTAGAAGCTTCAAAACCTGAATTTAAAGAATATGCAGCTCAAATTATTAAAAATGCAAAAGCTCTTGCTCAAGGTTTAATGGATGAGGGAATGGACATAGTCGGCGGTATGACGGAAAACCATTTGATGACTTTAGATTTGAGAAGAACAGGCAAAACAGGAAAAGACATGGCTAATGTATTAGAGCGTGTCGGAATTACAGCAAATAAAAATACAGTTCCTAATGATCCGCAAAGCCCGTTTGTAACAAGCGGAATTAGACTTGGAACACCTGCTGTCACTACAAGAGGCTTCAAAGAAGAAGATATGACAGAAGTTGCAAAAATTATTGCATCTGCGATATTTTCATCAGATAATGAAATGGGATTAAAAAATTTAAGGGAAAGATCTCTTAAACTGTGCCAAAAATACCCGATATATAAGGATAAATAGATGTTAATAAAACTTACACATGCACATATATTAGGAACAGTGATAGCGTACTTGCTCGGAGTATGTCTTGTACCTCTTGTAATAAGTTTTTCAAAAAAAGAAGGTTTGGTCGATGTGCCGAACGAAAGAAAAATTCATACCAAACCAATATCACGTATAGGCGGAGTTGCTATTTGGACAAGTACAATGCTTACATTTTTGTGCCTTGTGTTTATGAGTTATTATCCGTATGGAAGTCTTTTATCAGGAATTCTTCTCGGCGGTTCTTTAATGTTTTTGCTCGGACTTGTTGATGATATTTATAATCTTGATGCAAAATTTAAATTATTTATACAGGTTTCAATAGCTACACTTGTTTATCTTTTGGGTGTACAAATCAACACAATTCCTTTCATAGGCGATATCGGAATATTTTCTTATCCGATAACTCTGTTATGGATTGTGGGTATCAGTAATGCTTTAAACTTTATTGACGGTGTTGACGGACTTGCCGGTTCTGTTGTAACTATTAATGCTGTTACACTTGCTATTATTGCGGTTGCTATGACTCCTTCAAGTCCCATAAGTGCTTTAATAGGTTTTATACTTGCAGGTTCAATGCTTGCTTTCTTAACTTATAACTTTAATCCTGCGAAAATATTTATGGGTGACAGCGGTGCGTTGTTCTCAGGTTTTTTGCTTGCAACAATTTCTATAACAGGAGTTATGAAAGCGGCAACAATTGCAATCCTCTTACCGTTTTTGGTACTTGCTGTGCCTATAATGGATATAACTTTTTCGTCATTAAGAAGAATTTCAAAGGGCAAATCTCCATTTGTTGCTGATGCGGAACATATTCACCATAAATTGCTTCACGCAGGTTTTTCTCAAAAGAAGACTGTTGTTATATTAACATCTGTGGCTATTATAGCAGGTGCACTTGCATCTTTGTTTATGGGAAGCCAAACAATTAAACATTATTTTATATATATATTAGCGATAGTAATTATCATGTTGTTATTAAACTTTATAAAAGTATTGACAAAAAAATAATTATGTGCTATTATCCCATGTGGATTTAATTACTCAGTTTTGAGCCGATGTCGTTTTCGCGGGATGAGCGTTCAAAATATTTAAGTGTAAATCTGCTATATATGTTTTTTCAAAGTTGAGATTAACTTATGAACTCAACCTGTAAGATGTATGTTACGTGTGGATTAGTTAAGTAAAGGTTTATTAGCTATGACAGTAAGAGCAGTAGGACAAAACGAAAATTCAAATTTAAACACCATTATTAAATCAACTGCAGTTGGTACAGCAGCGGGTTACTCTTTAAAGTATTTATGGCCTGTAACCAAACAGGAAGATAACATCAGCCGCCGCACAATGATTAATTATTGCAGAAAAGTTACTAACAAATCTAAAGTTGCTGAATTCGTGGAAAATGGTGTTAAAACTAAAGCTCAGGATGTTTTCGTCAAAATGATTGAATCCAAAGAAAAAGATGCTTTTTCATACAAAAACATCGCAAAAAGAATTGCAGCTCTCGGCGGTGAAGAATCAGTTGCCGGTAAAGAGTTCAGAGGTATTATCAGAAACGTAGATATTACTTCTAAAAATATGACAAGAAAGTTTGCAAATGCATATCATTTCATGTTAAAAAATAAAAGACCGCTGGCTCCGTTTATTGTTGCCGGAGCAGGAGTCGGTTTCCTTGCAGGTTTTGCGCATAACGTTATGAAAACTGACGTTAACGCTTAATATTTATATTTTTTTCACCAAAAAAATATAGGCTGAATTTTTTAATTCAGCCATTTTTTTGCGACGAAGTCGCTTTTCACGTGAGTAAGTCTTTTAGAAGTTCTCCAATTCTCGTACCTGTTTTTTGCGACGAAGTCGCTCTCCACGTGAGTAGGTCTTTTAGAAGTTCTTCAATTCTTGTACCTGTTATTTGCACACAAAGTGTGCTTTCCCGCTTGGATAAATCTTTTATAACCGTAATGCTTTTTGGAAATCATCCAGACTAACTTTATAATGAACTTCACCCAAAGTAATTTTTTCAGTTTCTGCGTTAAATCTGCGGAGTAGAGAAGATATTTTTTTGTTTCTTACATTTGCACTCCAAGATATATATTCAATGTTGTTTGCTTTTGCATTTTCAGCTATTCGGTTGCCCATAGCAAGCAATAATTCCACAGATTTTTTTGTTCCCTTTAGCTCCGGTGCTAAAGTCAAAAAGCTAATATAGGCACGATTATTTGGGTCAATTGACATTGAATATCCGCCTAACAGTTTTCCGTCTGCTTTTATGTTCTCAGCAATGTAGTTTGGAGAAGTCATTCCGAGTTTAAAGGGCATGGAAAGAATTTTCTTTTGAAATTTGTGAAGCATTTTTACAAAAGGATTTTTCAGTTTTTCAGATTTATTTGCGAATGTATCATTTATAGAGTCAATAAATAAATATACTAATTCTTCTGCCTCTTTTTTATTAGTAATACGTTTTATAACAGGAGTTGAAATTGCTACGGTATCTTCTGCTTTTTGTATTACCCGTTGAGCAGATTTTTGGATTATATTTTGTTTAATATTAGTGAGGGGTGTTATCTTTAACATATTATTTATAAAACATGAGCAAAATAAAAATTGCTAAATTATTTCGCCTTTAAGGTACCAGGTTTTTGCTCCGCTAATCTTTACGTTTACAAATTCGCCTGTTAAATCTTTTTCGCATGGTATATGGACTGTTTTGAAGTTTCTTGTTTTGCCTGAATTTATCATTTTACCTTTATGCTCGTAAAAACTTTCTACAAGAACTTCCATATCTCTGCCTACGTACTTAAGATTTGATTTAAGGCAATTTTCTTTTACTTTGTCATTTAAGCGCTGAAATCTTTCATTTTTAACGTCTTCGGGAATGTATTTATCAACCCATTTTGCGGCGACGGTTTTTTCGCGCGGTGAGTATGCAGCTACATTTGAGTAATCCAGTTCAAATTCATCAATTGCTGTTAGTGTCTCCGTAAATTGTTCTTCCGTTTCACCCGGAAATCCTGCAATAAAGTCGCTTGTTATAGTTACATCAGGAACCATTCTGCGTACTTTTTCAACAATTTTTGCATAAGTTTCTCTGTCGTATCTTCTGTTCATTGCTTTTAATACAGTTGAACTACCTGACTGCATAGGAATATGGAAATATTCACAAACCTTATCGAGTTCAACAGCTGTTTGAATAAGTTCATCCGTAATATCTGTCGGATATGAGGTTACAAAACGTATTCTGAACTTGCCTGCCAGATTGTTCAAGTCTTTTAAAAGCTGTGCAAGACGATAAGTTCCATCGCCGAGGTCTTTGCCGTAGCTGTCGACATTCTGCCCCAAAAGAGTAATTTCTTTAAATCCAGCATTCAATGCATCCTGAGCTTCTTTGATAATTATTTCAGGAAGTCTTGAGCGTTCCCTGCCTCTTGTGTAGGGTACAATACAGTATGTGCAGAAATTGTTACAGCCTTCAGTAATAGGTATCCATGCATTAACACCCTTAACTCTTTCAATATTGTATTCTTTTGCAAGATTATCTTCTGTTGCATTTGTTTCGGTGCATTCGCATACTCTCTCATCATTATTTATTTTTTTGATAATTTCAGGCAGTGCATAGATTTTGTGAGTGCCAAGAACAAAGTCTACATAAGGGGCGCGTTTAAAAATTTCATTGGCTTTTTGCTGTGCAACACATCCGCAAAAACCTATTTTAATGTTAGTCCTGTTTTTTGAATTTTCGCCTGCTGCCAATGCGTCTTTTTTCCACTTGCCCCATGTGCCTATTGCGCTGAAAGCTTTGTCTTCCGAAAGCTGGCGTATGGAACATGTGTTAATCATTAAAAGGTCAGCCTGTTTTGGCTCTTTTGTTTCTTCATAACCAAAATGGGAAAGCATTCCAAGCATTCTTTCCGTATCAGATTTGTTCATCTGGCATCCCATAGTTTCAATATAGACTTTTTTCATTTTATAAATTCCTGCTATTTGTATTTCACTGTATAAATTATAATACAAAAATACTTCATATACTTGACTTTTAAGGTTAATGATAATATTCTTTTATATAATGGCTGAAAGGTGTGTATTAAATGGGATTAAGTAGAAAAAATGTTTTAATGTTACTTCAGGAAAGAACTGAAAAATATGCTGACAAAGTTGCATTAGGTATGAAAAACCAATATGGTTGGAGAGAATTCACATATCGCGGCATAGGTTTAATGTCAAGAAAGCTTGCGCATTATTTAATGAATGAATTAAATGTCCAAAAAGGCGACAGGCTTGCAATCCTTTCCGAATCAAAACCCGAATACGGTGCTTGTGTATTTGCATCTGTTATCTCCGGAATGATAACAGTTCCTTTGGATGTTAAACTCACTAAATATGAACTAAAATCTATTCTTTCCGATTGCGAACCTACGGTTATTACGGTTTCACGCTCGCATATTGAAATGGCTGAGTTTTTAAAACAAGAAATTCCTTCAATTAAAGAAGTTATTTTAATGGATGAGCCTTGCTGCAATATTAAAGAAAAAAGTATTTATCAGCTTCCTGATAATTATGATGACAAATGGAAAGTAAGAAGCTCTAAATCTACTGCGTTCATTATTTATACATCAGGAACAACAGGAATGCCTAAGGGTGTTGAAATCTCATTTGTAAATATGTTTTCACAGCTGGATGATTTGAAGTACGCACTTGATATGATTTTGCCTTTCAAAAACATTAACGTGCTTTCAATCTTGCCGATGAACCATTTATTTGAAATGACAGTAGGATTTTCTACATTTTTGAATTTCGGATGCTCTGTATATTACACTCCAAGCTTAAAACCTAAAGATGTTTTGAGTATTATGCGCGAAAAACGTATTCAATTCATGATTGTTGTACCTGCGTTTTTAAAACTTCTAAAAACAGGTATTGAAACAGAGTTAAACAATTCTCCGAAATATGTTCAAATTTTGTTTAATTTGATGTTTGCTGCTGCTAAATTTATTCCGTCATATAGAATTAAAAAACTGATGTTCAGAAAAATTCATAACAAATTCGGCGGAAGATTTATAGGTTGTATTTCAGGCGGTGCTCCTTTAGATGTTTCTGTTGGTGAGTTTTTCGAAAGAATTGGTATAAAAGTTTATCAAGGATACGGATTATCGGAAGTAAGCCCTGTTGCATCAGTTAATGTTGACAGACGCGGTGACATTGCTTCTGTCGGAAGACCATTAAAAAGTTTTGAAGCTAAAGTTGATTCTGAAACAGGCGAGCTTCTTTTGAGAGGTCCTGCTGTAATGAGAGGTTATCATAATCAGCCTGAAATGACAGCAGAAGTCATTGATTCTGACGGATGGCTTCACACGGGTGATATCGCAGAAATTAAAAACGGCGGACATATATACATTACGGGAAGAATTAAAAATATGATTGTTTTATCAGGCGGTAAAAAAGTTTTCCCAGAAGAAGTTGAAGCTGTATTGGAAAAAAGCCCGTTGTTTGCAGAAGTCTGCGTGTTGGGTATCTCCAGAACATTTGGAGTAAAAGACGGCACAGAAGAAATTGCTGCTGTAATTGTTCCTAAAAAAGAAATGATTGAAAAATACAGCGATGAAGAACTTGATAAAGTTATCAGAGCTGAGGTGAAACAATTGTCTACACATCTTACAGCATATAAACGTCCTGTAAATATTGTTGTTACAAAAGAACCTTTACCTAGAACGTCAACAAGAAAGGTTAAACGTAAAGAAGTAAAACAACTTGTTAATGCATAGAAAGGATGATTAAATGAAAAAGAAAATTTTAATTTTAACTTTAATTCTTGCAGTATCAGGATTTAACGTTCAGTCATTTGCAAAAACAACTCACGGGCGCGACGGCGAAATCAGCGGAAGAAGTGTCGGTGCAGCGGTATGTTCACTTCTTGTATGGCCCGGTATAGGTCAGGCAATTAACAAAAACCCGGCAGAGAAAAATGTTACACACGCTGTTCTCGGTTTGACAGGTGTTTTCAGATTTTGGTCATTCTATGACGCAATAATTGACAGACGCGGCGGTGTATGGAAAAACCGTATATAAGGAATAAAAATGAATAAAATTAATTTATCTTTATTGATTACTTTTCTTTTGCTAACAGTATCAGGGGCTCAAGTTTTGGCTGATAATCTGCTTTATGCAGAGGCAAAATCAATCGTTGATGCGCCAAAATGGACTGATTTTTGTGAAGCAGGTTACGAAAATGCGAAAATTAACAGAAACAGAGATTTTTTAAATGTTATCAGTTTTGTTAAGTCTGAGAGAATAAAACAAACTTACTGGGCTGAAAGGCGTGAAAGCTTTGAAAAGAGATTGAAATATTGTACATCACTGGAGGAGCCTGATAAATCAGTATGTTATACAGAATTAAGAAGTGAAGAAAAGAATAATAATGACTTATATTCACAAAAGCGTAAAGAGCTTCTTTATGAGAGTAACATTAGATTAAACAGCCATTAGTTATAAAAAAAGACCTCATAATTGAGGTCTTTTATATATTGACTATGACAATCAATTAAGCAAAGTATCTTTTTAATAATCCGTCAAATCCTTTACCGTGACGAGCTTCGTCTTTAGCCATTTCGTGAACTGTATCATGAATTGCATCATATCCAAGTTCTTTAGCACGTCTTGCAATAGCTAATTTACCGTCGCAAGCGCCATGTTCAGCTTCTGCACGCATTTCAAGGTTTTTCTTAGTTGAATCTGTAACAACTTCACCAAGTAATTCAGCGAATTTTGCAGCGTGTTCAGCTTCTTCAAATGCATATCTTTTGTAAGCTTCTGCAACTTCAGGATAGCCTTCTCTTTCAGCTACTCTAGCCATTGCCAAATACATACCTACTTCTGTGCATTCTCCGTTAAAGTGAGCTCTTAAGCCTTCCATAATTTCTTTATCTTCTACAACACCGTCGCCTACTTTGTGTTCACAAGCGTAAACTTTTTCACCGCCGCCGATTTCGTTAAATGTAGTTGCTCCGCATAAAGGACATCTTTCCGGAGCTTTATCTGCTTCTGTTGACCAACCGCATACTGTACATACAAATTTTGCCATTTTTGACCACCTTTCTTAACTCAAATGTGATTTTAATATTTCTACATGACTAATGATACAACATTAATTTTAATTTGTAAAGTAGTAATTATTATTATTTTTTCTGAAAAAGTGTTATTTATAAGAAAAAGACCTCCTATATTCTAGAGGTCAAGGTTGGTTATTTTGGTTATGTTATAGTAATTATGATTGGTTATTCGTTTTGTACATTTTTTATAATTACCCTCAAGATTTATATTTGCCATAACCGTATTAAAAGTTTACAAAACTTTATGTTAATATGTTTATATGCTTGAAAAGTTTAGAAAATTCTTTTTGTCTAAAATCTTGAAAAGAAAGTATTACAGGACTGGTAAATGCAATGCTTGCGGAAAATGCTGCACCCAAATTTATGTAAAACACTACAAGCATGTTATTCAGGATGAAGAAGAATTTAAAAAGCTGCAGTACCTTCATAGGTTTTACACTTACTTAAAGATTATTGGTAAGGATGAAATTGGTTTGGTCTTTGAATGCCAAAATTTAGATTCTGAAACCCATAAATGTAAGATTCACAAAAACCGTCCCGGAATTTGCAGGCGTTATCCTCAGGAAGAATTATTCTCTATGGGAGGAGCATTATCTGATGACTGCGGTTATAAAATGGAACCTATTATATCGTTCAGTGAAGTTTTGGAAAAAGAAATCAAACGATTGAGATAGTATTTAGACTTCTTGATTTATAACCTTTTCTTTTACTCCATTAGCTGTTTGTGCAGATTTGGGGTTCACATATTCAATATTATTAAGTTCAACAATATTAAAATGATTTTCTAAATCTGTTGATGGTTTTTTAGCGAAAGTAAGTTCTGTAATTCCTTTTCTTGTATGAATAACTATGTCTTCTCTTGCTTTTTGCATACCTGAAAGAATTGATGCATCAATGTCAGGTTTGTCGCATACAACTTCTGCAAGTTTGTTTACAGTAAGAATTGTTTTGCCGTTATCATAAGCATAATCATTACCGCCTATAATCCAAGCGGTAAGTTTTTCTTTTGCATTAGATTTTAAATCTTCTATTCTTAGTGCAATATCATCAATAAATTTCTGAACTTTATCTGTTACGGGAACATGTTTTAGAAATCCTGTTTCTTCGTTTCTGACAATTACCATCAAATTTTCAACATCCACAGAAGATGTATAAACTTTTCCGTTTGTCAGATTACATTTATTTCCGGGAGTTAAATGTCTGTATGTCGCATTTGTCACTCTTGAAACTTTATCGTACGCATCAGGTGAAAATAAAATATTTGTTCTGCCTTGAAAACTTACATTGTTCATATAAATTTACTCCTTTTTCTTGTTAAAAATACGGACAAGAAAAAATTTGCTACTTTCCGGCAATGAAAAATTTAACATTGTCGTTTAAGCTTATTATGTAGAATATAATGAAAGGTTGGTAAATATGAAAAAAATAATAATGCTTTTAAGCTGGTTCATGCTTGCCGCTCCTGTCTTGGCTGTTTGTAGTATTACAGGCGGTGCTTGTTCTGTTGGAGCGCCTTCCAACTGGGAATCTCCGACATTACAGGAAAAAGTTATGCCTAATAACTTGAAAGAAATGGGCAAAACAAATGCGTTTCAGCCTAACTATTTTAAGCCGTATCATAATGAACTTATAAACACAAAAGAAAATCCTACTCCTATCCAAGAGTACAATTCAAACTGTCAATTCGGGGTCTGTCTTCCCGGTGTGGAACCGGGCATGGGCGATATTGTCGAATAAAAATAAAAAAGCGGGCCGGTCACCCGCTTTTTTTGTGCTTACTCTGCTATTGCATCTGTTCTGGAAATATTAATTTTTTGTTTATTTTTTTAAGATTTTTAAAAATCGATGTTATAACATAAATATATTAAAAATGTATGTAATTATCAGTAAAGGAGATAAAAAGTTATGGCAAAGACAATTGGTATTGACTTAGGTACAACAAACTCAGTTGTAGCAGTCATGGAAGGCGGTAAGCCAACCGTTATTGCCAACGCTGAAGGCTCAAGAACAACACCTTCCGTAGTTGGTTTTTCAAAAACAGGTGAAAAATTAGTAGGTCAGCTTGCTAAGCGTCAAGCTATTCTTAACCCTGACAAAACTATCGCTTCTATTAAAAGACATATGGGCGAAGATTATAAAGTAAATATCGACGGCAAAGATTATACACCGCAAGAAATTTCAGCAATGATTTTAAGAAAATTAGCTGATGATGCAAGTTCTTATTTGGGTGAAAAAGTTACTTCTGCAGTAATCACAGTTCCTGCATATTTTAACGATGCTCAAAGACAAGCTACAAAAGATGCAGGTAAAATTGCAGGTTTAGACGTTCTTCGTATCGTTAACGAACCTACTGCAGCAGCTTTGGCTTATGGTCTTGAAAAAGAAAAATCAGAAAAAGTTCTTGTATTCGACTTAGGCGGCGGTACTTTCGATGTATCTATTCTTGAAATCGGTGATGGTGTTCACGAAGTTCTTTCAACATCAGGTGATACTCACTTAGGCGGTGATGACTTCGACCAAAAAATTATGGATTGGATTTGTGATGAATTCAAGAAAGAAAAAGGTATTGATTTAAGAGCTGATAACAGAGCTATGCAGCGTGTTAAAGAAGCTGCTGAAAAAGCTAAATGCGAATTGTCATCAGTTATGGAAACAAACATCAACTTACCGTTTATTACAGCTGATGCAGAAGGTCCTCAACACTTGGATATGAACTTGACAAGAGCTAAGTTTGAAGATTTATGCAGAGATTTGTTAAACAGATGTAAAACTCCTGTTGAAAATGCTTTGAAAGATGCAGGTATTTCTAAATCTGATATTGACGAAGTTGTTTTAGTTGGCGGTTCAACACGTATTCCTGCTGTTCAACAACTTGTAAAAGAATACACTGGTAAAGAACCTAACCAATCAGTTAACCCTGATGAAGTTGTTGCGGTTGGTGCAGCAGTTCAGGCAGGTGTATTGGCAGGTGAAGTTAAAGATATCGTATTATTAGACGTAACTCCTTTGACATTGGGTATTGAAACTCTTGGCGGAGTTATGACACCGCTTGTTCCAAGAAACACTACAATCCCTGTTTCTAAATCACAAGTTTTCTCAACAGCTGAAAATAACCAAACAGCAGTAGATATTCATGTACTTCAAGGTGAAAGACCAATGGCTAAAGATAACAAATCTTTAGGTATGTTCAGACTTGACGGTATTCCGCCTGCAATGAGAGGTTTGCCTCAAATCGAAGTTACATTTGATATTGATGCTAACGGTATTGTAAATGTTTCAGCTAAAGATAAAGCTACTAACAAAGAACAAAAAATTACAATTACAAATTCTTCTAACCTTTCAGAAGCTGATATTGACAAAATGGTTAAAGAAGCCGAAGCAAATTCAGCAGAAGATAAGAAGAAAAAAGAAGAAGCTGAAATTAAAAACAATGCTACAAGTTTAATCGGTTCAGCTGACAGAATCGAAAAAGATTTTGAAGGTAAAATTGATTCTGCCGATAAAGCAAAATTAGATGAACAAAAAGCAGCGCTTCAAAAAGCTATTGATGAAAACAAACCTGTTGACGAGCTGAAAAAATTATCTGATGAATTGCAGCAAACAATGTTCAGCATTTCTCAAAAAGCTTACGAAGCTGTTCAAAAAGAAGAACAATCAACAGCATCAAGCGATAACGCTTCTTCTGCAGATGAGAAAAAAGAAGGCGGAGATGACGATGTAATTGATGCCGAATATACAAAAGAATAATGATTTTATAATCTAATCACCAAAAGACGGACCTGATATCTAAAGTCCGTCTTTTTTAGTCTTGCTCGTTCGCGATTAACAGCGTTACATAGTCTTGCACTTCTGCAAGCCTGTTCCAGCCTCAGCTCATTCGCGCTATATATTAGCTAACTGTAAATAATAATCATTTGCTCTTTCGAATTTATGAGCCGCATTGAACAATCTGCTTTCCTGTAATTGAGGTGCAAGAATTTGAAGTCCGATTGGCATGCCGTCTTTGTCATATCCGGCAGGAACACTCATTCCCGGAATTCCTGCTAGGTTAGCTGAAATTGTTGCAATATCTGTTAAGTACATTGCAAGAGGATCTGATGATTTTGCGCCGAGTTCAAATGCAGTATTAGGGCATGTCGGTGAAATCAAAATATCAACCTTTTTGAAAGCTTCAATAAAGTCTTGTGTAACAAGAGCTCTCATCTGCTGAGCTTTTTTGTAGTATGCATCATAGTATCCTGATGATAATGCATAAGTACCTAACATTATACGACGTTTAACCTCAGGACCGAAACCTTCTGCTCTGGTTTTTGTATACATTTCCATTAAATTTTTCGCATCCGGAGTTCTGTAACCGTATTTTACGCCGTCAAAACGTGCTAAATTTGATGAACATTCGGCAGTTGCTAAGATATAGTAAATTCCTATTGAATGTTTAAGATTAGGAAGTGAAATTTCAACGATTTCTGCGCCTAATTTTTTATAATCTTCAATTGCATTCTGCATAGCTTTAGCAACATCTTCTGACAGACCTTCAGTCATAAGTTCTTTAATAACGCCGATTTTCAAGCCTTTGATATCGTTGTTTAAGTTTGCTGCATAGTGTTCGACAGGCAGGTCAAGAGATGTAGAGTCTTTAGCATCGTGACCTGATATAACTTCAAGAAGATTAGCCGCATCTTCAACAGTTCTTGCAAACGGTCCGATTTGGTCTAAAGACGATGCGAATGCAATAAGTCCGTATCTTGAAACGCGTCCGTAAGTTGGTTTCATTCCGACAATACCGCAGAAAGATGCAGGTAATCTGATAGAGCCGCCTGTGTCAGAACCTAATGCAAGAGTTGCCTCGCAAGCTGATACGGAAGCAGCAGAACCGCCTGATGAACCGCCCGGAACTTTGTTTAAATCCCAAGGGTTATGAACCTTTTTAAATGCTGAGTTTTCATTTGAAGAACCCATTGCAAATTCATCAAGGTTAGCTTTACCAACAATCGGTATCAAATTTCCTAAAAGTTTTTCGGTGATTGTTGCGTTAAAAGGTGAAACAAAGTTTTCCAGAATTTTTGAAGAAGCTGTTGTTTTAGAACCTTTTAAATTCATGTTGTCTTTTAATGCTAGAGGAATACCTGCTAAAAGCGGTAATTCTTCTCCTTTAGCAATTTTTTCATCAACTTTTTTTGCTGTTTCAAGTGCAATATCTTTTGTTAATGAATTGAAAGCACCTAGTTTTTCATCAAGTTCATCAATTCTTGAAAATGCTGCATTTGTTAATTCAACAGCTGAAATTTCTTTATTTTTAAGGGCTTTGCTTTGCTCTGCCGCTGATTTTTTTAAAAGCTCGTTCATATTATCTCCTTTTTCACCTTCCGGGTCAACTTTTGTTGGACTTTTCAGATTTTGTCAGTCGCTTCGCTCTTTTTTTATTTTAAATATGATATAGAATTTAACAATCGCTTGCTCCCGTTTCTATGTATAAATATTATGATAAAAATAACTCTTTAGCAAGTCAGATAAATACATTAAAAGTGTTATGCAAAATTCATGTAATATGATATATTTTTAAACAGAGGTATTGACTATGAAAAAAGGTTATATAGTATTTTCTGTTATTGCAACAATTTTATTTGCAGGATTTCTAATGTGGTATAACGAGTATCCCGGAAATGCAAATTTTTATTGCAGTAAAGCTCAAAATATTTGCAAAGCATCATATAAAAATATTTTTGGTTATGAATTCACACAGAGCGTACTTTTAAATACTGTAATCAACGCAAATTTGGAAGAAAAACTTCATCGAAAAACAAGACGAGGAAAATCTACTATTTCATACGATTGCTATAATTATTATTTTTATCTGAATTATAACAATAATGGAAAGGTTGATACTTTTCCTGTATACGTAAGCAGCGATTTTGAATATAATCCTGCAGATGAAAGTTTTGACGATGAATATAGATATTATAAAGAAGGTGTGTCAGATTTTAACATATTTTTAAAAGAAGATAAATTAACAATTTATGAGTTACGTGATTATGTAAGCAGATTTGCAAAGTCTGATTATTGGGCAGATTTGATTTATATAATTTTAATGGGCAGTATATTTTTATTTGTACTTATAATACCTGTCATATTAATAGCTTTGGACTCAATTGCAACTTATGTGCCATTTTTAAAACCGTTTGAAAAATTTGCAAAGAAAGTGTTTAAAGACTAAATTATAATCTCTGCATTTTCTTATTTATCTGCGAGTGAATTCTGTTTGCGCGATAGAGATAATTGGTTAATTTTTCATAATTGGCTTTTGTTTCACCATACGGAACTTTCATTGCTATAAGTTCATCAACGTTTTCATTTATGCTTGTAAGAGTATCAAGAGAATCTCCCAAATCCATTATGGATTTAACTTTTTTAGACATTCTTGCAATAATTTTTCTGGATACAAAACGCGCTAATCTTCTTATCGGAGAAAGTTTAGGTTTTGGTCTTTTGGAAGTGATTTTATCTGTTAATCTTTCTGCTATATTTCTTTTTGAATACTCTGATTTTAATTCGGCAATTTCATTTTCAAGCTGTTTGGCTTTGATTTTCAAATCCATTACATCAAGAAGTTTTCCGATTAATTCCGCACCCTTAATTTTCATATTTATTGCATCAAGTGCTTCTTCTTTTTCTGCAATAATACATTCAAGCTGCAAAGTTTTATCATCCAAATCTTTGAAAGAATTATCGTTCAAAATATTTAAATCATAATCATTTAATCTCTTTATATTGTTTTGGAACATGTTATTGGTCATTTCAAGTTTCCTAAAAACTGTAAAAAAATTATTTTGTTAATGTATGCTTACTCAATAGTATAAACTTTTTTGTAATATAACAATACACCAATCAATGTAAGAACAATATTCGGCATCCATGCTGCCAAAAACGGTTGTAAAGTTCCTGCTTCACCAAAAGATATGGATAATGCTCTTATTAAATAATATGCAAAAATAATCAGAATACTGAATAAAAATCCTCTGTTATAACGTACTCTCGGAGGCGTAATTGCCAAAGGAACACCGATTAATACAAGTGCAATGGTAGTCAGCGGAAGTGCCAGCTTGTCATAAAGTTCAATATGAATAATATTTTTTTGTTCATCGCTTATCTGATTATGATTAATGTAATGAATTAATTTAGAAAAATTCATTTCTTTTGCGACATTTTTGTTCAACTCTTTTGACATATCAAGACCGAATTTTACGATAAATTTATCAAACAAAGCTGTGTTTAAAATTTTTCCGTCATTTCCTACTGTATAAACAGCGCCTTTTTCAAAATCCCATCCTTCAGGTGAAGTTTTTCCTTCATCAGCTTGAAGAATTTGGATAGTACCTTCTTTTGCTGTATCAAGAACCGTAATGTTATGCAAAATTTTATCTTCGCAATATCCTACATAGAAAAGTCTTTTTATACTTCCGCCGTCGTTAAGTTCTTTAAATACGAAATTTTGTTTTCCTTCAGGAATATTTTTTTGTCCCAATGCCCATAAAGCCAAATCTTTTGACTGTTTGGTCATAATAGGAACAATGCTTTCATTAATAATGAAACTGCAAACTGACATAACAAGTGCAAATATAAAAATCGGTTTAGCAATTCTGTTTAGTCCTATTCCGCAGGCTCTCATAACAGTAATTTCTGATTTTAAGCTTAAGCCGTTAAGAGTCATTACAGTCGCAAGCAAAACACCCATAGGGATAGTCATTACTATAACTTGAGGCAGGTTTAGTACTATCATCATTAAAGCGACATTAAACGGTATTCCGAATAAAGATATCTGTTTGATTAAAGTAATAAATGTATCAGAAGCAAATATGATGGATGTAAAAACGCAAACACCCATAATAAACATCTCAATAACCTGTCTTAAGATGTATTTATCCAATAGAGTAACTTTTGGTTGCTGTTCTTTTTCTAAAACTTCTGTCGCCATAATAGTAATGATAGTTTAAACAAAAGTTTTAAGCAAATATTTTAAATAAACGTTAAGGTTGAAAAGTCAATAAAAATAATTTATAATGATAATGTAATTATCGAAAGGAGCAATTATGAGAAAATTTAGTCACATCGGGGGGGGGGCAGACTTTTAAGCTCCAACCGTAAAGGATTTACTCTTGCCGAAGGTGCTACGCACGTAGCCATGTTGAACAGTCAACGCCGTTTCGGATTTACTCTCGCAGAAGTATTGGTCACACTAGGCATTATTGGAGTGGTTTCCGCAATGACAGTTCCGTCTTTGATGCAGAATTATCAAAAACAATCTTATGTCACTCAGTTGCATAAAGCTTACAATTTATGTTCACAAGCGGCTTTACAAGTTTTGACAGACAGAAATGCGTTAAGTTTAAAAGAAGCAGGAATAACTTCATTAGATGAAATTGATGTTTTCGTAAAGAGTTATTTTAAGATTGTGCAGGATTGCGGCAAAACAGGGACAAGCTGTTTTGCTGTCGGTGAATATAAAAAGCTTGACGGAACAAAGATAGGACTTTTTGAAACTGAATTATTTAAATATTATGTTCTTGCAGATGGCATGTCTATTGCCTTTTATCCTGCAAGCTATGGTCTTCAGATAAATATGGACATTAACGGTAAAAAAGGTCCGAATATAATTGGGCGTGATACTTTTGCTTTTGTAATATATAACAACGGTGTTGTTGATGATTATGTAGCTGGTAATATAGTGCCTCCATTTACAAAAGAACAGCGTGAGGATGTATTCAACAAGTCCTGTAATAACAGTGAAACCACAGGTTGGTTTGGATGTCTGGGAAAAATTATAAATGACGGCTGGCAGATGACTTATTAAAAGAAAAAAAGACCGATTTTAAATCGGTCTTTATTATTAAAATTTTAATAAAACTTTTAAAACATCTTTTTCCTTGTTTTTCTCAAAAGCTTCGATTGCATCATCGGCTTTATATTTTGCTGAAATAAGCGGTGAAAAATCAATTTTTTCTGATTTCAAAAGTCTTAAAGCTGCTCCGAACTGTCCGCATCTTGAACCTAAAACCGTGATTTCGTCTATTACAATAGGAGCAAGGTTAAATTCTTTTGATGCTGCAACTGTACTTTTTAAAACAAGCACTCCGCGCGGTTTTGTCAGAGCAAGCGAAGTTTCAAAACCTGAAACAGAGCCTGTTGCTTCAACTACTACATCATATTTTTTTTCAATTGCAAAATCTTGGAGAAGCGAAGTTTTCACCCCTTGTGCTTTTGCAATATCAAGTTTGTTTTGGTGTTTGCCGACAAGTGTTACATCAAAGTTTTGAGCATTTAGTGTTAATGCTGTAATCAAACCAAGTTTGCCGTCGCCAAGAACAATTACTTTTTCAAAAGGTTTAATATGTAACTGTTCCGTAATTTCACAAGCAGCCGCAAGAGGTTCTACAAATACAGCCTGTTCATCAGTTACGTTATCAGGTACTTCAAAAAGAACTTCTAAAGGCATGGTAAAATATTCTGCAAAACATCCGTCTTTTCTCCAAATTCCTAAGGTGTGTCTGTCAGGGCAGTGGCGGTATAATTTTTCAGCACAGTAAGAGCATTCGGGCTTTTTGCATCCGTAGCTTATTTCTGAAACCACGCGTTTGCCCAAAAGAGATTGGTCTTCGGCATTAATTTCTTCAACAATGCCTACTGCTTCATGACCTAAAATTCCTTTGTAGCCCATATATCCTTTGGTAATCTCGTAATCCGTGTTGCAAATTCCTGCAAGAGTTACACGCACCAAAGCTTCACCTTTTTGCGGTACAGGTTTTTTATAATCGTTAACTAATTTTAAACCTTCATCAAATACAACAGCTTTCATTTTTTCTCCTTATTTTACATTGATAATTTTAACATAAATATACATGCTCTATTATATATGGCAAATTTATGTTTTTTTATGTTTTTATTAAATTAAGGGAAAATTATGGTTCAACAAGTTACAACATCAATACCTGCAGTAAATAATTTTAATTTGCAGACAGCAGAAAATAAGCCTGCTGTTCTTTCGCCTAAGCTTGAGCTTCCAGCAGATTCGGTTGAACTTTCTACTACTAAAAAAGCAGATAATAAAAGTAAAACAAGATTAGCTTTAAGGCTTGCAGGAGCAGGGGCTCTGTTGGCAGGTGCGGGAATTTGGCTGTGGACAAGGGGCAGAAATCTCAGAGCCGCAGAAGAAGCAGCAAGGAAAGCATCGGAAGTTGTACCTTCGGAATTAAGAGCGGTAAAGGCACTAGAAAAAAATACCCCAAATTTCCCTAAGACAGGAGAAACCGTTACTGTTGCAAAAAACGGGACTAAGCGTATTGACAGATGCGAAGCAGGCATAAATGTTTCCAGATATTATGACAAAAACGGAAAGCTTCACAGAGAAGTTTTATATGATCAAAATAATAATTTATTAGCTTATACCCGCGTTGATAAAAACGGAAAAGTTGTATACGATGTAAAAACTCTTAACGACGGCAATTACCAGATATTAAATAATAAATTTGATAAACAGGGCAGAATTATTGAGATTGCTTCTAATAACGGCATAACAACAAATTTTGATTATTTACCTTTGCTTAACGGAAAGGCTGTTAGTGAAAAAATTTCTAAAAACGGAGAACTTTTGAAAACTACATATCGTACTTACGGAAAAGATGATAAGATTATGTCCGAAAGCATAAGAGATGTAGCGAATAATAAAAAGGTTTATACAACATTTAATGCTAACGGAGTTGAAGAAGTAAAAATATACGACTGTACTTATGAAGTTAACGGTACAAAGCTTGCGGAAAATAACAAAACATTAAAAGAAAGTCATACGGTTATTTATGAAGATGATAAACCTGCAAAAGTTTTAATTAAACCAACAGGCTTTGATGAATATGAAGTTCCGTATGAAAAATATGCTAATCATTATTTCAGAAACTAATCGTCGCTTCTGGCAACAACTGTTGCGATTAAATCGCCGTAGCTGTTCATACTTCCGTCAGTCTGTTCAATAATGTAGCTTAATTCAGGTTTACCTTCAATAGCCTTTTCAGCTTTTTCTATTGCAATATCATAATCTCTTGTTTCTGTAATCAAAGTTCTTGAAAATTCTGAATGATTTTTTTCTGTGTAAACGTGGTACATGTTCTTTACCTCCTTGGAAATATTATCCTCTTTCAATTTTTTCTTTTAATTCCTGAACTTCGTATTTCAGCCTGTTTAGTTCGCATTTTATAGGATCAGGTATTCTGTTATGCATAAGAACGCCGTTTTGGTCTTTAATTTTTCTGTGGACAATTCTTCCTGGAATGCCGACAACTGTTGAATATTCCGGAACATCTTCGACTACAACAGAGCCTGCGCCTACTCTTACATAATCTCCGAGAGTTATGTTTCCAAGAACCTTTGCACCTGCACCGACTATTACACCGTGTCCAAGTGTCGGGTGGCGTTTGCCGTGTTCTTTTCCTGTTCCGCCGAGAGTTACCTGCTGGTAGATTAGAACATCATCGCCTATTACAGTGGTAGCGCCGATTACAACACCTTCACCGTGGTCAATAAAAAATCTTCTGCCGATTTTTGCTGCGGGATGAATTTCTATACCTGTTATAATTCTTGTTATGTAAGATATAATTCGAGGGATTAGAGGAATATGCCATTTATATAATCTATGGGCAAACCTGTATGCTATCAGTGCATGCAGACCAGGATAACAGAGAATTACCTCCAATATATTATCGGCAGCAGGATCTTTGTCATAGATTACCTGAATGTCTTCTTTTACTTTTCTAATGCCGCGTGCAAGAATTTTAAACATTTTTACCTTTACCAATGTTGTTGGAATCCTCTATCCAAAATAGGAGTAAGGATTAAACCAGTTTTGCAAACTTACGTTTACCTGCTTGTAATACTACGCTGTCATCAAAGTTAAATGTATAAGCCATATCGGTAATTTTTTCACCGTCTGCTTTAACACCGCCGCCTTGAATTAAACGTTTTGCCTCACCTTTACTTGCTGCAAATTTTAACTCAACAAGTACATCAATAATTCCTTTACCGTTCATTCCTGAAACTTCTTCGATATCATCAGGAATTCCTTTGTTGGAAACTATATTAATAAAAGCATCCTTGCCGCGTTGTGCACCATCTTCCCCATGATATTCGGCTGTAACGGTGAACGCTAATTTCATTTTTATGTCACGAGGGTTTACGGAGCCGTCTGCCAATTGTTTATCGATTGCTTCCAGTTCATCTTTTGAGGCATCTGTAAGCAGGCTGAAATATCTTGAAATCATATTGTCAGGAATACTCATTAATTTACCGAACATATCAAATTCCGAATCTGTTAATGAAATACAGTGTTCAGGGTAAGTTTTAGACATTTTTACAACACCGTCAGTACCTTCCAAAAGCGGTAACAACATTACAAGCTGAGGATATTTTTTGCCGTATGCAGCTTGAATATCACGGCCTAAAAGTGTATTAAATCTCTGGTCTGTTCCGCCTAGTTCTATATCAGAATCAATTTCTACGGAATCATAAGCCTGCATTAATGGATAGAAAAATTCATGGATTGCGATAGGTTTACCTTCTGCATAACGTTTTGCAAAATCATCACGTGTCATCATTTGTGCAACTGTCACCTGTGCAGCTAATTTTAACAGGTCTGTAAATGACATTTTATGAAGCCAATCGGCATTGTTTACAACTTCTGCACTGCTTACATCCAAAACTTTAGACATTTGATCAAAATAAGACTGAGCATTTTCTGCAACCTGTTCTTTTGTTAAAGCAGGACGAGTTTCTGATTTTCCTGAAGGATCACCAACCATTGCAGTTGCACCTCCTACAATCAGAACAATTTTATGCCCGAGATTTTGAAATTCTCTTAATTTTCTCATTACAACTGTGTGACCAAGATGTAAATCAGGTCTTGTCGGATCCATACCGAGTTTAACTCTTAATGGTGTATTTGTATCATGAGAATGCTGCAATTTAATAGCTAGTTCTTCAATTCCGCCCGGCAAAACTTCTGCGTTGCGGGTTAAATGTGCTGCCTGTTCTATAAATTCTTGTCTTATTTCTGCCATATCTTTTTCTCCAACTTAATATTCGTTTAAATTAATTATATCATGCGCAAAAAAAATTTTTATGTGTTTTTTATCGGTATGGATAAGATAAATAACGTAAATTTTACAGGTCTTAGAAATATAGGCTGGTGTGAATTTCAGAGACAGCCCAATACAATCTCTAAAAGTATCTCTATGGTGTTGTCAAATGACTTTAACGGTAAGGATTTGTCAGAATTCAAGTCAGTAATTGCAAAAGTAACACCTGATTTAGATAAATTCAGAAATAATATTTCTTCGGAAATAGTTAATGTAGAATGCAAATCGAGCGGGTGGCATTTTACGGATGCTCTATATCTCAATGGAGAAGAAGTAAAAGTAAGCGATAAGAACCTTCCGATTTTTACATATATTGCAAAGGTTACCAAAAAAATTACCGGTATGCCCGATAAAAGCTTTGTAGTTAATGAGTACTACAAAGATTTTATTGCTAATGAAAGCTTGGTTTACGGGGTAAGACTGACAGATAGTATTCCTCAAAGTGTAAGCAGATTAAATTTATTTAATCAATTTTTTCAAAAAGATAATGTAAAAAACAGTGCAAAACAGATTAATGATTTTATCCAGAATATAATGAACAAATATTTTGAGGTGGTGTAATTATGGATAATATATCATTTACGGGATTTAAAAATTTAAGTTATGCAAAGGATTTGTATGGAAGTAAAAGCCCGAATTGTATTATTCAGCGTTTTATGAATGTTGAACTTACAAATGATGCTTCAGGTCAGGATTTAGAGATGCTCAAAAACCTGATTAAGAAATATAAAACAGAACGAAACTTTGATTTAACAAATCCGTTAAACCCGAATTTTGTTAATATATTTTATTTCAATGCAAAAGAGATGGGTAAAAAGGCGTTCTCTTTTAACGGAATTGTATTGCCAAAAAATAAGGTTACTATGCCCATATATGATTTTATTGCTCGTCTGACAAACAAAATTGCAGGTACGCCAAACGAACTTTTGCCTGTTGAAGAATCTTACATTAAATCTAAAGAAGCACCTTTTGCTCTCTTGATAAAAGAGCATATTACAACTCATGTTGATGATGTTATTAACTTTAATTACAACGATTTGCATAATCAGGATTGGGCTAAAAAAGGGGCTTCAAACATAAACAAAGGTATTCATGCTGCAATGACAAAATATTTTAATGTTTCTGAGGAAAAGGTGCTGAGATGAACAGTAACATAAGTTTTAGCGGCATTAAAAATATGAGTTATAACTTTGACAAAACAATTGACTTGAGTGACAGAGTGACACGTGAAAGATGGTTGAGCGTTGAGCTTACTGGACATGATTTGCATAAATTCAAACGGGCTTTAAAAAGAAGCAGATTGGATAAAAAAGATTATGCCAACCCTATTCAGAAAAATTTCTTAAACATTAACACTTTTTCTATTCCGGGTGAGGACTGTATTGCTATAAATAATAATATTTTAGAGGTAAACGATGATACGCTTCCTATGTTTACAGAAATCGCAAGAATTACGCGAAAAATTTTCAAAAAAGAAAAAAATGATTTTATAGTTGATGAAAATTATTTAAATTCAAAAGCCTTTAACAGGGCGCTTTTAATGGATGTTGAAGTTGATGATTTAATTGCTACTAAATTACATATGCCCGAAAGTGTTAAAAAGGGCACGAAAAATATAAATGTTGTAATTCAACGAATTATGGAAAGATATTTTGCAGAATAAAAGAAGACCGGATTTAATCCGGTCTTGATATTTTTTATGATGATAATTGAGTGTACTCATTTCTCAGTTCGCTAATCTGTGAATTATAGTACTCGAGCCAGGTTGTGTTTTCATCTTTTAATGAAGGCTCTGCAATTGCCCTTATTCTTTTTCTGTCGAGCTCGTCTAATTCTGCCTGAATTTCGTTTAGGCGAATTGCATTTTGAATTGTAAGCTGTTTTGCCTGTGCTTCTTCTACACTTAATTTTACCCACTTATTATCAATAAATGAATATTCATTTTCATAAACAGCTATTACGCTGTTTTCGTAAGGGATAATTATTTTTCCTTCAGTTTGGGCATCCATTAATTCTTTCCAATAATCTTCCGTGATTTCTATTGCATTTTCAAATTGTTCTTCATAAAATCCATAGTCTTTATTGTTTTTTGTTCCGTAATATTTCATAATTTTCTCCTGTTTTTTTAATATCCTATTGCTATCCAGTTAATGTAATTGCATATACCGCCTGTGCTGATTGTGAAGCCTGTAAGCGATGCTCCGGTAATACCTGTATCACTTCTTTCGTGGCTTACACCAAATCCGTTTTTAGAAAATACCGGAGTTGCTATTGATGTAAATGCAATAGGGTATGTTACCGATGTAGAAGTTGATGTTCCCCATTGGAATATTAAGCCATTTGCTAATTTTAAATATCCGACTTTAGCTTTTTTTAGTTGACCATAGACAGAAGACCAAATAGTCCACCCTGTGCTTTCATAAAAAGTTCGTGTATATATTTGAGAATATGTTCCTGCACAAAACCAAATCTGTTTTATTACCCAGCTTTCATCGCCTATGACAAAAAGCACTCCGGCATTATTTGAATCAGGAGGATTTGACGGAGTATGAGCTGAAGAAAATAAATAAGTTCCTTTTGTTTTATAGGTATCTAAATCTGTATCTGCTTCTTTTATAATGTGTTCTGTTACTAATTCGGTTTTATCTGCTTTTGTATCAACAACTTCACGTAATTCTTCAAGATCACTTGTTGCTGATGATTTGTTTTGTTCTATATAATTAGCCAAAGATATGAAGTTTTCGTTTACTTCACCGGCTTTTGCCTTTGTTCCCGGAACAAAGGAATGAGGTATCATAGAATTAGTCATAAAATTCCTTTCTGACTAATTTGATGATATGTAATTGGGGCGTTTGAATAACTAATTATACCACGTGTTTGCAAATTCCGTCAATGTTGTGCTAGAATTTCGCTATGGCTATCGGTGTTGATATAGAAGATATAGAAAGATTTAAAAACAAATCGGAAGAATTTATTCAGAGAATTTTTACTGCCGTAGAGATAGATTACTGCCAAAAATTTTCAAAACCTGAAAGTCATTATGCAGCACGTTTTTGCGCAAAGGAAGCTGTTATAAAAGCACTTACGGCTCTTAAGATTACTAACGTGACTTACAATGAAATAGAAGTTTTTCATAATTCAGATAAATGTCCGCAGGTAAAAATTTTAAAAGACTTAAATCGAAACCTTAAGTTTAATTTAAGTCTTTCACACGACAGGTCAAAAGCCATAGCATTCGTTACTGTTGAAGAACAATAGCTTTGCTTTTTTCATAAGAACCCAAGTATCTTATAAATGTTGTGTTCTCACGGATTTCTTGAATTGTCTTTAAAATGTTGCCGCTTCCTATGTGACCGTCAAAGTTTACAATAAATATGTATTCGCCGAACTTTTGTTTTGACGGACGGGATGCAATATAGGAAAGATTAATGCTGTTATTCATAAATATTTCCAAAACTTTCAACAATGCACCGGGTTTATTTTCTGTTGAGAATGCAAGTGATGTTTTATCATTTCCTGTTGTTTTTGTTTCAAAATTTCCGATTAAAACAAAACGGGTTTGGTTAGTTTTGTCATCATTTATATTCTTTTTTAAAATGTTTAAATTATATGTTTCTGCTGTTTTTTCGCTTCCTATTGCAGCATATGTCAGGTTATAATTTTGAAGATTTCTTGCGGCTTCTGCTGTGCTTGAAGCTTCTATAATATTAACGTTAAAAGGCATTTCATTATGAATGAAATCCTGACATTGAGCCAATGCCTGAGGGTGAGAAATAATTCCCGTAATTGAGGAAAATTCTGTGGTTCTTGCAAGCAGGCAGTGATTAATAGGCATAAAAAATTCAGAAAGAATGTTTACATTTGAATTTTTAGTAAACATAAGATTGTCAAGAGATTCTCTGACTGTTCCTTCAATAGAATTTTCAACAGGAAGAACACCTAAAGCATCAGGATTGTCATCAACGTATTCAACTACCTGTCTTATAGTTTGAAGCGGTGTCGGATATGCATTGATATTAAACTTTTTAGCGAAATAATCTTTTGCCATTTCACTAAATGATGCTTGAGGTCCGAGATATGCTATTGTTTTTACTGTTTCTAAATTAATCATTTGCGCTTACTCCATATTTTGTATTATGATTATAACAAAGACATTTTAGCGAGGCAAATTTTTATGACGGATATTAAGTTTGGTACTGACGGCTGGAGAGCTGTGGTTGGAAAAGAGTTCAACAAAGAAAATGTTGAAACGGTTACAAAAGCAATAGGCAAATATGTTTTTGACAATTTCGGATTAGATAAAAAAATTATTGTCGGCTATGATCCGAGAAATATGGCTGAAGAATTTGCTTTACAAACAGCAGAACAGCTTGCAGGTTACGGATTTAATGTTCTAATCAGTGATAAAGTGCTTCCTACTCCTGTGTTGGCTTATAGTGCAAAACATTTGAATGCGTGTGCTGTTATGTTCACGGCTTCTCATAATCCGCCCGAATATTTGGGGATAAAATTCATTCCTGATTATGCAGGTCCCGCAACTTCCGAAATTACGGATGAACTTATGTATAACTTAAACGTGCCTTTTAAATCAAAAGGTAACGGCTCTGTTGCAAAATATAATTTTAAGCCCGACTATTTTGCACATATTGAAAAGCTTATTGATATAAATAAAATTAAGGAGCTTGATAAAAATATAATATTTGACGGGCTTTACGCTGCAAGCATCGGATATTTCGATAAGCTGCTGGAAAGTCATAAAATTAAGTTTGACAGTCTTCACATGTTCCATGACGTGAATTTCGGCGGCGGGATGCCTGAACCCAAACCTAAATTTTTAAAAGAATTAATCGAAAAAGTTAAATCAACACATAATTCTGTGGGATTTGCAAATGACGGCGACTCTGACAGATTTGGCGTGATAAATGAAAACGGAGAATATGTTTCCCCGAACGAAATTATTGCAATCCTTTTAATTCACTTGAAAAAACATAAAGGTTACTCAGGTCCGCTTGTGAAAACCGTAGGGGCAAGTCTTCTGTTAAATAAAACAGCTGAAAAACTCGGTGTTGAAGTAATTGAAACAGCAGTAGGATTTAAACACGTCGGCGAGGCAATGAGAAAATATGACCCGATTATAGGCGGTGAAGAATCAGGCGGTTTAAGTATCAAAGGTCATATCCCTGAAAAGGACGGAATTCTTGCAAATCTTCTTATTTTGGAAGCTATGGCTTATGAAAATAAATCTCTTGTTCAGCTTCAAAAAGACTTATATGATTTTATCGGATGCAGATTTTATAATGACAGAATTGATAAACATCTTGCAAATACAGATGAAATTAAACCTGTTTTGCAAGATTATAAAAATAAAACTTCAATCGGAGATTTTAATGTTAAAGACATTGATACAAAAGACGGTGTTAAGCTTTACTTTGATGACAATTCAAGCTGGATGCTCGTAAGACCCAGCGGAACAGAGCCGCTTTTAAGAATTTATTTTGAAAGCGACAGCTTGGAAAAGTTGGAAAGATTAAAAGCTCAAATCAAATAGTTTTTTCAATTACATTCGGAAAAATATTTTGTCTAATGCCTTTAGAAATTTTGAACGTTTGGCATAGTTCATATCATTTTGAAACTCTAAAGCATCTATTTGAGAACCGATTTCTCTGTAAGTTCCTGACAAAAACGCTTGCTGTCTGTCTTTTTCTGTCGGATATTGTTCGCGCATTTTAATAAGTTCGCCGTTATCAAAGAATTTAGCTCCGCAGTTGTAGCATTCGTCAATTGTAATTTCTTTTTTGATGCTTACATTATTTTTTACCATATTATTTCCGCACAAAGGGCAAACTCGTGTTTGACTTTCGTCAACTTTTTCAAATGTTTTGCCTTCAAACTCTTTTTTCAAGTCCTCAATACTTTCTGATTGTTCATCGAATTTTTTTAATTCTCTGCCGTCAAAAAATATTCCGCCGCATCCGTCAAGACAAACATCTAAATTGACACCGGCAGAAGGCATAAAAACTTTTTGCATGTCTTTTCCGCAAGCAGGACATTTAATATATTCTAAAGTATCTTCCATAAATAAAACTCCTTTTTTTTAGATTATATATTAATATTTTATTATTAAAAAACCTCCTTTTAAAGGAGGTTTTAGTCGTTAATTTTCTGAGCTTTCGGAAAGGTTTTTGAGGATGGTATAAGATGCATCCCAGCCGTTAAGACCTCCGGTAGCTTTGTATTTAGCAATTTGTTTTGCTCTTTCTTTTTTTAATTTAGCCTGTTCTTTTTGAAATTTTGCAAGTTTAGATTTGTTGGAATTTCTTTCATCAATAGTCGGCTGAATGTATGCTAAGAAATTTTTGTACTCCTTACAGTTGTAACCTGCTTTAACCTTTGAGGGGTAGTTGTAAGAAAGATAATCATAGATATACATTGAACGTTTAAAGTTGTTTGGCTGGCTTTTTAAAATATCAACTGTTGAACCCGGCATTTTGCCTAAAACAACAATCATTGCAAGCGGGTTATATCCTGCCTGAATCATTAAATCTACACCTGTAATATCAGCGTTCATCTGGTCTTTAGCTGACATATTGTTTAAGGTTAATTCATTAGCAACAAGTGCAGTGTTTTCTAAGTTTGTATCAACAAAGTTTCCTGCTATTGCAGATGTAATGTTTGATACAAGTTTTTTCTTAGATGCATTTGCATTAATAATCACGCCGATTTCCTGAGCAATTACAGCTGCAACTTCATTATCGTTTCCTGTGTAACCCAAATCGGTTTTCTGCACATATATTTCATCATTGGTATTTGAAGTACTGTTTGTCACAGCTGTTTCAGTTACAACAAATTTAGTTGTTGAAGGAAGATTGTTTTTAGACAATATCTGTTTTCCTACTGTCGGAGTTCTGTCAACAGCGCTCCAAGTTGCTGCAAGTGCAGGCATTGCAAGTGTTCCTGCCAAAATCAATGATAACAAGATTTTTTTCATTTATTTTCCTCCTTAATCAGTAAATCTGTATTTAATTAATGCTATTATTGCATGAATTCCATCGCGCCAGGTAATTTTTTTACCTTCCGCAAATTCTCTGCCGTAGTATGAAACAGGCAGTTCATAAAGTCTTGCCCCTCTTTTTAATACTTTAGCAGTAATTTCAGGTTCAAAATCAAATCTGTCGGATTTTATTTGAATTCCTTTTATAAAATCTGCTCTGAATGCTTTGTAGCAAGTTTCCATATCTGTTAAAGTTGAGCCGTAGAGTATGTTTGTCAACAATGACAGAAACTTGTTGCCCAAAAGGTGATGGAACATAAAAGAACGTGACGGTTTACCGCCTGAAAGTCTTGAACCGTATGCGACATCGGCTTTGCCTTCAACTATTAACTTAATCAAAGGTTCGTAATCAACAGGATCATATTCCAAATCAGCATCCTGAATAACAATGATATCACCCGTTGCTTCTCCAAAGCCTGTTCTGAGCGCGGCGCCTTTACCTTGATTGTAATCGTGGTAAATTACTTTATAAGGATATTTTGAATATAAATCTCTTGTACCGTCTGTTGAGTAATCATCAATTAAAATGATTTCTTTTTCAAGTCCGCAAAAACTCGCTTTTTCAACCTTATCCAAAATCTTATCAAGTGTTCCGACCTCATTGAAAACAGGAATAAGTATTGTAATCTTTTTCATTTAATATAAGCTCCCGTATAAAAATATTTGTATTATTCTCAAAAATATTGTACAATAAAAATGTACAGTTGTAAAATGTATGAGTATTTATTGGATTAAGAAAAGGCAGAATATGGTTCAGTGTGCAGCAGATAGTATTAAAAAAGGGCTTGATATATTAGAAAGCAAGGATTATGAAAGTGCAATAAGTTTTTTTACGGATTTGCAGAAGACTTTTAGTGAAGAAAAATCGGAAGCCGATATTTCTATTGCTTTAAGCCTTTTGGGGCTGTCAAAATATTTATTTGACAGAAATAATTACAGAGAAACATTGAGAACTCTCAATGATGCTCAATATATGGCTGAATATACCAAAAATTCAACAGCCAAAATCGTTAACGAATACGCGCTTGGTACGGTTGAATTTGGTGAAGGGTCTAAAGAAACTGCTCTTTTGCATTATGAAAATGCTAAAAACGCATCGATGATTTCAGGCGATGAACTTTCAATTGTCGGATATGTTTTGACACGTATTAAACAAATTAAGGAGGGCTTGGATTTTACTTTGCCCGTAAAAAGTGATCCTCTTGTTTCACTTGTTAAAATCGGACGTTCAATCAGTGCTGTAACTGATATTGATATCCTTTTAAAGGTTATTGCTGAAGAAACTAAAATTGCTATTCAGGCTGACAGGTGTACAGTATTTCTGCTTGATAAAGAAAAAAACGAACTATGGAGCAAAGTAGCCTTAGGTATGGACAGCCGGGAAATAAGATTTCCTGCTGATAAAGGTCTTGCAGGATATGTTGTTAAAACAGGCGAGCCTTTAAATATTCCTGATGCTTACAATGACGAGAGATTTAATCCTGATGTTGATAAAGAAACAGGCTATAAAACAAAAACAATCCTATGCCTGCCTATTAAAAACAACAATCAGGAAATTATCGGTGCATTTCAGGTTTTAAACAAAAAAGAAGGCGTGTTTACAAAAGGTGATGAGGATTTGCTTGTTGCAATAGGCGGCAGTGCTTCAATCGCTCTTGAAAACGCACAGCTTTTTGAACAGCAAAAAGAACTATATAAAGAGCAAAAAGAACTTTTTGAATGCTTTATTAATACTCTTGCAACCTCAATCGATGCCCGTGACAAGATTACTGCAGGTCATTCAAGCAGAGTTAAGCTGTATTCCATGCTTCTTGTTGATGAGCTCGGATGTGACGAGAAATTTAAAGAACTTATTGAAAAAGCAGCAACGCTCCATGATATAGGCAAAATTGGCATCAGAGATTCTGTTCTTCAAAAGGAAGGAAAGCTTACAGATGAAGAATACAAGCACATTCAGGAACACGTTCAAATTACTCACAATATTTTGGATAAAATCTATGTATCTGATGATTTTAAATTAATTACCGAGATAGCCTGCTCACACCATGAAAAATATGACGGCTCTGGTTATTACAGGCATCTGAAAGGGGAGGAAATCCCGTACGGCGGAAGAATTCTTGCTGTGGCTGATGTTTTTGATGCTATTACATCAAAACGTCATTACCGTGATAAAATGCCTATTCAAAATGTCATTGATATTTTAATAAGCGGTAAAGATAAACATTTTGACGGAAATCTTGTAGATGTTTTCTTGAAAATATCAGCCGATAAAGTGGTTCGTGTGTTCTTGACAGAAAACCACCATTGTTTTAAAGATGAAGATAGGGAAATGTTAAGTCATTACAATCTCAGAGATATATGTAATTTCATAAATGATGAAAATGCAACAGATGAGCAAAAACATATTGCGGAATTGTTTAATTTTTATTATTCTGGGAATGTAGTTAATAGAGAGGGTATGTAGTTATTTAATGCGAAATTTGCTTACAATAGTTGTTATAGGTGCATTTACCATTAGTCCTGCTTTTGCAGAAGGGCTTTATGACAGTATTCAGCCTGCAAATCCTTTGGAAGTGCAGACAGAGCCTGTTAGTACGTTTGCTATGCCTCCGAAGAAAGCTACACTTACTCATAATGATATTCATAACCAGTATTTAATTGCTTATGACAGATTTATGCAATGTAACGTTAAATCTTCATATATGGATTTCAAAATCCTGATTGATACTATGGTTCCTAATGACTATGCATATATGCAGCTTGCTGAAAAAATGGCGGATATAGGCTTCTTTAATCTTTCTGATTTGGCTGCAAACAAGATTGATGACAGAAATTTATCGGATTTTCTTATCGGTGATGTAAAAAGCTTTTACTTCCCTGCAAGGAAATTGAAAATTGATGATGAAGTTTATCTTGGTGAAGTTTATTCAAATATTGTTTTCAATGACCAAAGCCGTGAAGCAACTTCAGAACTGGTGAAAAATGTCAATCTTATAGCAAATTCTGATTATGCAAATTATGTTGCGGCTTTAGGCTATTTAAAATCAAACGACATTTTAAATGCAGATAAATATATTGATTCTGCAATAAAGATGAATCCGCAGAATTTAAATTATAAAAAGTTGAAAGCAGAAATTCAGGCGCAGGGCAAGAAACCTCAAAATGCATTGAAAACTGTTGCTTTTATAAAATCCCAAAAGCTTTATACCGCTGATTTTACAAGAAAAGTAAGCTCTCTGGAACAATATGTTTTATATAAAACAAAGAAAAATGAATCTCAAAAGATGTACCATTTGGGTTACTACTATTATTATGAAAACGAGCTTGCAAAATCAATAAGAACTTTACAGGGTGCAACATCTTCCAAAAGAAGCCATAATAAAGATGTTTATGCTTTAATGTCACGCGTTTATTATGATATGAATGACCTGGAAAAAGCACAGGATACAGCTCAGAAAGCTTATAAAATTGATCGCAATAATCCCACAGCTCTGCTGGTTTTAGGTGATTTAAATTACAGAAAACATGATTATAAAACAGCATTAAAGTATTACAAAGACGCAGAGGCTAATGACAGAACTTCTTCAATCTGCCCTATTAAGGTTGCTCAGACTTATGAACAATTAGGTAAGGAGAAAAAAGCCTACGAACTTTATGAAAAAATATTGAAAACATATACAGATGCATATGTTGCTTATTACAAAATTGCATTAAAAGATAAAACCAGAGAAGAAACATATCTTAAAAAAGCTATTGCCGTAAATATGTATTTTAAGGATGCATGGATAGATTTAGCGCGTGTTGAAATCCAACGCCAAAACTTTATTGAAGCAAAAAAATATTTAGGTGTGGCAAATTATATTGACGAAAATGATTTTAGATATTATTATTATCAAGGACTGATTGCAAAAAATCAGGGATTAAAACAAGATGCTGCTTACAACTTCAAGAAGACATTGCTGTTAAATCCAAACTACCAGCCGGCGAAAGAGGAATTGAACTTATGAAACAAAATATTTTAATCGTAGAAGACCATGAATTAACAAGATTCGGACTCAAAACAACATTTGAGGGTGTTGATTACGTTGAAAATATTTATGAGGCAGATTCCGCAGAAGCAGCTATTGAAATTTTTAATAACAATAATATTGATTTAATAATTATGGATTTGGGCTTGCCTAACATGAACGGTATTGAGGCTACCCAGAAAATACGTTCGTCAAATAAAGACGTTAAAATTATTATATTAACATCTCATAACGACGAAAAAGAAGTTCTTAACAGTTTAAAAGCAGGAGCAAATGCTTATTGCTCAAAAGAAATTAATCCCCAACGATTAATCACTGTTGTACAATCCGTAGCAGACGGTGCAGCATGGTTTGATCCGAGCATTGCACATATTGTGTTAAAAGCCAGTGCAAGTTCTCCAACATTTGATAATGACGATAACAGAAAAAATTACGATTTAACCTCGCGTGAAGCTCAAATATTAAAACTTATGACAGAAGGATACAGCAATATGGAAATTGCACAAATTCTTGTTATAAGTATTAATACAACCAAAGCACACGTTGCAAATATTTTGCAGAAATTAGAAGTTGATGACAGGCTTCAGGCTGCATTAAAAGCACTTAAACATAAGATAGTTTAAAATTTCAAAAAGGAATCTAAAAATGTCGGAACTGACAAAAATTTTATTAGTAGACGACAATTCTAAATATTTGAAAGACGCTCTGCCCTTTTACGGGTATGAAGTGCAGACTGCCTGTGACGGAGTTCAGGCACTGAAAGAGCTTGCTAAAAAAGATAACAAATTTGACCTTGTGCTACTTGATGTTATGATGCCTAATATGAACGGGTGGGAAACTTTAAAATCTATACGTTCAAATGAAGATACAAAACATTTGCCTGTTATAATGCTTACTGCAGTTAATGAAGAACAGAAAATGGTTTCCGGTTTGAAAATCGGGGCAGATGACTATATTGTCAAACCGTTTATCTTACCTAATCTTTTAGCAAGAATTGAAGCAGTATTAAGACGTTCTAGCTGGCAGAAAGAATCTTCTAAACCCCTTGAAAAAGCTAATTTGGAAGTTTTGACCTCAAGAGAGAAAGATGTTTTGCAAATGGCTGCAAAAGGTGCTTCCAATAAAGAAATAGCTGAAAAACTGGTAGTAAAAGAAGTAACGGTAAAAACACATCTCAACAGTATTTTTAAAAAGTTGAAGGTGGCTAACAGAACACAAGCAGTGCTTTTAGCAATGCAAGCAGATTTAATAAACAATTAAGGAGAACTAAATGATAGACTATACTAAAGAAGAATTAATTGAATTATTGAGGAAAAATCCTGAGAGATTTAATGAATGGAAAATCGAGCAGGAAGAAGTAGATTTGTCGGAAGTCGATTTTTCAGCTATTAATCTTGCTGAAATTGATTTTTCTGATGTAGATTTAAATTCAAGTTCTTTTGCGGATTGCAGCTTGTCATTTGTGAATTTTACAAATGCGGATTTGACATCTGTTGACTTTACAAGAGCTAGAATTATTGAATCGGATTTTACTGAGGCACTTTTAACAGGTGCAGATTGCAGTTATGCTGAAATGACTTATTGTAATTTCTCAGATACAGATATGGCAGGATGTATTCTATCGGAAACTGATTTGAGTAATTCTGATTTAACGGCAGCTTTAAATCTTAATGCTGCAAGATATGATGAAGATACAATTTGGCCTGATGATGATATGCTTCCCGAAGATTTTGACGGTGCAAGCCATAAAGATTTGTCTGCATTACAGGATGACGAAGATGAGGCAGTTTCATCTGACTGGTAAGTTATAACAATCTTGAAAGTTTTAAAACAGTTTGCTAAAATACATATAGCAAACTGTTTTTTATAAAAAGAAAGGAGTATTATGAAAAGATTTAGTCACATTGGGGGGGGGGCAGACTTTTAAGCTCCATTCAAGCGTTTTTCAAGGGTTGTAAAAAGAATAAAATCTGTTATAATGGTGATGTGGCATATCACAATTATAATGGAGTTTCAATGAGAAGAAATGTTGCTTTTACTCTTGCTGAAGTACTGATTACACTAGGTATTATCGGGATTATTGCAGCACTTACAATTCCCGGTTTAATAGAAGGATATAAGAAAAAAGTTACTGTTAATAAACTTAAACATTCATATTCTGTACTGTCAAATGCCTTATTACAAGCAGTTCAGGTTCACGGTGATCCCACAGAATGGGATTGGGGAAATGATAATTCTTACAGCAGCTGCAAACGTATGGTTGATACTTATGTTAAACCTTATATTAGTGTTATTGATGAAACCAGTTACGGGAATTATGTTGTGTTACGTATTAAAAACGGAACAACATTTATGTTTGTTTTGGACGGGTGTACTAACCCTGATATTTGTGACCCTGTAACAATAAGCTCATTTAGAATAATTGTTTCTTCAAATGGTCTAATCGCAGGAATGAGCGATAGTCGCAGAGATTATTCAAAAAACGATTTTGTTTTAAATTTTTATACATCAAAAAACAATTTAACATTTTTTAGAGGCGGTTCTCCAAGAGATATACTTATAAATGACAATGCAACACCATATTCTTGTAATAAAAGTACTGAAAAACATAAAAGAATGAATTGCGGCGCATTAATTTTTTACGATGGCTGGGAAATTTCCAAAGATTATCCGTGGTAATTTTTCTGGTTTACGGGAAAATCAAAATTTCCCTTGCACACAATCTTGAAAGTTCTAAAACAGTTTGTTATAATATATAAGCAAACTGTTTTTTATAAATTTAAAAGGAGCACCAGCGTAGTCGCTGGACCCGCGACATTGGGTTATACATAAATATTATAAATAAATGAAAGGAGTAAAAATGAAAAGATTAGATTTATTCGGGGGGGGGCAACCGTTTAAGCTCCAACCTTAAGGGATTTACTCTTGCTGAGGTTTTGGTCACACTCGGTATTATTGGTGTAGTTTCTGCTATGACAGTTCCGTCTTTGATGCAGAATTATCAAAGACAATCTTATGCAGTTCAGCTGCATAAATTTTATAATGAACTTTCGCAGTCTTTATTACGCTATCAGACAGAAAGAAATGCTGTAAATCTTTCTGAAGCAGGTTTAAATTCTCAAGATGCTTTTGATGAATTAATAGAAAGCACTTTTAAAGTAGTCAGTAAATGCGGTGCGGATATGACTCCTTGTCTGCCTGATATAAATGAGTACAGGAAAATGAACGGACAATCGGGTCTGGGTATGTGGACGCCTAGAACAAATTATGTTCTTGCAAGCGGTGCGGCTATAAGTACTTGTTACCATCCTAAAGGTGAATTTCTTGCTGAAATATATATAGATACTAACGGTAGAAAAGGACCAAATATTGTAGGACGCGACTTCTTTTCGGTTTATATCTATAACAACGGAATTGTAGATGAATACTATACATCTGCTCCTTTAACAAAAGAACAGAGAGACAAAAATTTCAATGACTATTGTATTAACGGAGACGGAGTAAGATGGGATGGATGTTTCGGAAAATTACTCAACGACAACTGGCAGATGACATACTAACTGGAGAGATTAAATACCTTTACATTACCTTGACTTGCCCTCTTGAGCGCATACAATAGACTTGTATATAACCGAAGGGAGTATAGAAAATGTTGGATCGTATACAAGTTACACATGAAGTAGAACAAATGTGTTGCGTCAAAAGAGGCGTAAAAGGTGAACCGGCTCCTATTCCTCAAGAAGGAGACTGGACAAAAGTTAAAGAAATTAAAGAAATTTCAGGTTTAACTCACGGATGCGGATGCTGTGCACCGCAACAAGGTACTTGTAAATTAACTCTTAATGTTAAAGACGGTATCATTCAAGAAGCTTTAGTTGAAACTTTGGGCTGCTCAGGCATGACTCACTCAGCTGCTATGGCTGGTGAAATCCTTCCGGGCAAAACTATTTTGGAAGCACTTAACACAGACTTGGTTTGTGATGCTATTAACGTTGCAATGAGAGAATTATTCTTGCAAATCGTTTACGGCAGAACTCAAACTGCTTTCTCTGAAAACGGTCTTCCGGTAGGGGCAGGTCTTGAAGATTTAGGAAAAGGCTTACGTTCACAAGTAGGTACTATTTTCTCAACTAAGCAAAAAGGACCAAGATACCTTGAAGTTGCTGAAGGATACGTTTTAGAACTCGGCTTGGATAAAAACAACGAAGTTATCGGATACAAATTCGTTAATCTTGGTAAAATGATGGAAGCTGTTAAAAAAGGTGTTGATCCTAAAGAAGCTTTAGAAAAAAATATCGGTACTTACGGCAGATTTGCTGATGCTGTTAAGAAGATAGACCCAAGAGTAGAATAGAGGATATTTGGTAGGGCACGTGTAAGGTGAAACCAGCCCAGCTCGTAAGTTGGAGCAAAACTACGCTTTTGCGACAGCCCGAATAATCCGATAAAAAAGAATTACTTAAATTAAGAGGAAATAAAAATGACAGTAAAATTTGAAGGACAAGACAGACGTCAAGCAAAATTAAATAAAGTTCTTCCTGAATACGGCTTCAAATCTTTAGAAGAAGCTCGTGAACTTTGTTTATCAAACGGTATTGACGTTGATGCTATTGTTAAAGGAATTCAGCCTATCGCGTTTGAAAACGCTGTATGGGCTTATACATTAGGTGCTGCTATTGCACTTAAAAAACAAGCTAAAGATGCTGCTGAAGCTGCAAGCTTAATCGGTGAAGGTTTACAAGCATTTTGTATTCCTGGTTCAGTAGGTGATACAAGAAAAGTAGGTCTTGGTCACGGTAATTTGGCAGCTATGCTTTTAAGAGAAGAAACTCAATGTTTCTGTTTCTTAGCTGGTCACGAATCTTTCGCAGCTGCTGAAGGTGCTATCGGTATCGCAAGAAACGCTAACAAAGTTAGAAAAAATCCTTTAAGAGTTATCTTAAACGGTTTAGGCAAAGATGCTGCTTATGTAATCTCAAGAATTAACGGATTTACTTCTGTTGAAACTAAATATGATTACAAAACAGGCGAATTAAAAATCGTTAAAGAAACACCATTCTCAGACGGTGAAAGAGCAAAAGTTAAATGCTACGGTGCTGATGATGTATCAGAAGGCGTTGCGATTATGGTTCACGAAGGCGTTGATGTTTCTATTACAGGTAACTCAACTAACCCGACTCGTTTCCAACACCCGGTAGCAGGTACTTACAAAAAATGGTGTTTTGAAAACGATAGAAAATACTTCTCAGTAGCATCAGGCGGCGGTACAGGAAGAACATTGCACCCTGATAACGTTGCTGCTGGTCCGGCTTCTTACGGTATGACAGATACTATGGGAAGAATGCACGGTGATGCTCAATTTGCAGGTTCATCATCAGTTCCTGCTCACGTAGAAATGATGGGTATTATTGGTATGGGCAACAACCCTATGGTAGGTGCAACTGTTGCAGTTGCAGTTGCAGTAGACGGTGCTCTTCGCAAATAAATGCCAGGCATGTAGTCCTGTTAGACAATTTATATGAATACAGTGATGTCAAGCAGAATTACATAAAATCGTTGAAAAGACCTCTAAACTAGAGGTCTTTTTTGTTTTAAAGATTTTTGATTGCGCGTTCAAGAGCTTCGGTTTCTGTTATTCCGTTTTCTTCGGCATAGGTCTTTAATTTATTTATTAAGTCTTCATTTAAACGTCTGTTAAAAGGTATTTTCGGATTTTCGCATTTTCTTCCAGCACCTTCTCTTTTACCGCCCCATTTGCCTTTTCCGTGACAACCGCCTTCTTTGCCATGACAATGATGTCCTTCTGTGTGTTCTTGACAGTGTTCTTCGCCGTTGTGATTGCAATGACCGTGATTATGACCGCAATGATGTTCGTGATTACATTCGTGCATTTTTCTCTCCTTTCTATATCTATTATAACTCTCAAACTTGATTTTGTCAATACATAATCAAATGCGAATTTGTTGAAATATACCCAAAATATGTTATAATGTATTAAAGCAGTGCATCTGCTTAAATTTTGGTCAACAAATGAAAGGAGCACCAGCGTAGCCGCTGGACCCGCGACTTTGGGTTATGCATAAATGTATAAAATTATTGAAAGGAGCAATTATGAGAAAATTTAGTCACATCTTCGGGGGGGGGGCACTCTAACTGCTCCTGCATTTACTCTCGCTGAGGTTTTGGTCACACTCGGTATTATTGGTGTAGTTTCTGCAATGACAATACCCTCTTTAATGCAAAATCATCAAAAAAAAACTTATATTATGCAGCTGCACAAGGTTTATAATGAAGTTCAACAAGCATTTTTAAGGGTTATGACCGATAAAAATGCCCTAAATCTTTCGGAGGCGGGGTTCTCTTCTCAGACTGAAGTCAATCAATTTTTAAAAGACTATTTCAGGACTGTCACAATATGTAATAAACTTACAACTCCTTGTATACCTAATACTGCGTATAGAAATCTTAACGGTGCATCTGTATCTTCAGGAGGTATAGAAAATGTTGCTAATTGGTGGGGCAATGTTGATTGTGCTGTACTTGGCAGCGGTGCTTCGATTTGTCTTGAATCTTTGTCAGGTCATTCAGACGGTGATGTCAGATGGAGTCATATACTTATAGATACCAATGGGTTAAAGGGACCAAATATTGCAGGCAGAGATGTGTTTTTTATTGCTTATTACGAAGACGGAACAATTGATGAAGAAGGAGTAAGCCCTGTCTGCAACTCGATGAAAGTATGTCATGTCCCTGATAATGCTGAGGAACTTCGTCAAAATTTATATAATAATTCGTGTTTTTCCAGCAGTCGTTTTAGAGGTTGTTTCGGTAAAATTCTTAATGACGGGTGGGAAATGAATTATTAGTTTCATAAAGAAATTTCAATTCCGTTGAGGCGGCAGAAAGATTTTAAAACATTTTGTGCTTTTTGAAGGTCTGAATGAACATATTTGTTTTTTGTTTGTGCAATTATTTCTGCTGCTTTTTCATACATTTTTTGAGCGCCCTGAAGGTATTCTTGTTGTCTGGATGATTTTATTAGTCCGATTTCCTGAAAATATTTTCCATATAACACATATAATCTTGATAATAAATCTTTCAGATTAAATTTACGTGCCAGAAGAATTGCACTTTCAAGGTGCATTTTTGCGGTTTCAAAATCTGAGGTTGTCAGGCAGCATTTTGCAATAACCATTTTTAATGCAATTGTGAAATAGTAATTGTCAATTTTAGGATTTTGTGCAACTTCCAGCGCCTGTGATGCAATTTCCAAAGCGTTTTCTGGACCTTCTGCAGTAAGTGCTGCATCAGAGATTAAAAACCACGTTAACAGGGCTCCCAGAGCCATTTTTTCTTTTGAAAAATATGCTATCTGGTCATTATATATTTCCAGTGCTTGTTTAGTATTGTTGTTATCTTTAAAGATTTTACCAAGCAGAGTTTTCAGTGTATTTTTAGTAAAATTGTCGCCGTTGTTGTTTGCAAAGGTTACTATTTGGAATAAATCTTCCTGCATTCCGTCGTAACGTTTTCTGATAAAGTTGTTGATGATATTTATAAAGTTCCAGCGCAGGATTGTTTCATTATCCATTACGTTTTCGCGGTAAGATTTTAATACTTCTTCAAGCATCTGTTCTGATGATTTTATATCACCTTTGATTGTATTTGCAAACGCAAGTGTAAGTTTACATTTACATATAAAAAGTTCGTCCTGAATATTATTTCTGTCGATTATGTCAAATAAGATTGTGAGTATTTCAAATGCTCTGTCATTACCTTGAAGCACAAGTGCATTTGCAAGTACAAGGTAAGTTTTCAGCCAGACTTCATACATAAATTGAAGTTTTGAATCATTTGAGCTCTGGTTTTTTGAAAAGTATTCATCTAATACAGGCATTATTTCTGTGTCAATCATATTGATAATTTGTCCGCAGTTGCCTATATTTAAATGTGCATTTAATTTTGTTGTTTTTAATAACGCTATTTCCAATTTGGTTTCCGGATTAACTTTTTCCAGCACAGTGTCTACGCATTCGACTTCCCCGTAATAGTTTCCCGTTTTTCTGCAGCAGGAAGCTAGGTAAGCCAAAAGCTCAATTTCTCTCGGGCTGTCACCAATTGCCTGAGCATTAGATATTGCATCGGGAAGGTATTCAATAGCATCTACCGGATTTGAATTTGCCAAAAGTTTACCAAGACGTTCTGAAATGTTATAACGTATTTTGAGGGTTTCGCCCTCATCTAATTCATTAATGATTGCCAGACATTGTTTTTGTGAAATGGCATAAAGGTTTAAGTCACCTATATATGATGCGTGCCTTGTAATCTTTGTCCAAATATTAAGAGCTATTTGAGGCTGTTTTAAATTTTGTGAAATAATGCCGAGAATTGCATTAGAGTTTAATGTGAAATTAGTAAGATGCGTAAATATTTTCTTATTAATCTCAATATAATTAACATCATTTTTTGCAGTAGCAAGAATGGTTTCCCATAAAAGCAGCGAGCTGAATTCACAAAAAATTTCGTTAATCGGCGTGATATAATCCATCTTTTTAAGATAAATCATTATATCTCTAAATGTTGAATCATTTATTTCGAAAATTTCTTTAACAAGGTTCATATTAATCTTGTCGCCTATAATCGCAGAACCAAGTAAAACATCGTAGGCTACCGGATTAAGATGGGCAAGAAGCGCAAGCCTGTATTCCAATACTCCTTTAAATGTTCTTGAAAGCTCAAATGTTTGATCACTCAGCTGGCAGTCAAAACTTAAGCTTAATGCATGGTTTATATATGAAGGGTTACCGTTGCTGATTTTATATATTTCCTGCAGCTCATATTTGTTTAATTCAGGGAAACCTTCGATTTTCTTAACCTTTTGCTCTACAAGCGTGAAGATTTGTTTAAACTCTAAAGGTGCAATTCCGACATCAAGATAAATGTTTTCGTCATTGTTAGCAGGAAAATAAAAATATCCTTTTGCAGGCTTCGGCTCATTGTAGATTAACAGGAATTTTAAGTCGCTCCATACGCTCTCTTTTTTTATGTATCTGCTTAAAAATTCATAAGAAAAACCGTCGATAAAATCAAAGTTATCAACAACAAATATAAATTTATTTGAACCTGTTATTTTATCAAATATTTTATTTAAGAATTCAAAAGTTCTGTTTTTGCCTGCAACGATTTCTTCAAAAGTTCCTTCGCTGTCAGGATAAAGAAAGTTAATTAAATCAAAAACTTCGTCATTTTTTAGTTCAGGAAATTCGTTTTTAAAATATTTTGATGCATCTTTTTTAAATTGTAAGTTATTAAGACAAAAATTAGGGAGCTCAAAAATATTCAGAAGTATATCCTGAATTAAACCGCCGGGTGTAAGCTGTGTAATCGGTGTGCATTTCCCGTAAAGCCAAGATAAGTTATAGCTTTTTAAGTCATGCATAATAGCTTTTAAAACAAGACTTTTTCCTATACCTTTTTCGCCGCTCAAAGAAAATATTTTTTTGTCGTTTGATAAAATGCCTTTGAGCAAAATATTTTTTGCACTCTGCTGTGATATTAAATTTGCGGGATATTCAAGTTTTACTTCGTCTTCTTCAGGTTCGATACGAGGCTGCATAAATAAATAACCGCATTTGCGGCATTTGTCGGCATTAGGAAAGTTCACGCTGCTGCAATTCGGACAAAGTTTAAGAATTTCTTTTCCGCAGGTTTTACAGGTTAAATCAAACACGGAGTTTACCGTGTTGCAGTTTTTGCATATTAAACCGGTTCGAGCCTTACAATAAGGGCATTTAAGCGTATTGTCAGGAATTGTTTTTTTACATATCGGACATTTCATTTTTAAAAATCCTAGTTAAACGCTTGTTTTACTTTATCCATTAACTTGAATAATCTTTTAGAAACCTCAGACTGCGATAAATTAAGTTCTTCGGCAATTTCAGTTTGCGTCATTCCTTTTTCATATCGAAGGTCATATAATTTTAAGTATTTTTTTTCCGGTTCATTTTCGTCAATAGCGTAAACTGTATCAACAACTCTTTGTAAAATTTCTTTTTTAATAACAAGATCTTCCGGTGTATCATCAAGGGCAACAGGCTCGTATTTAACCTCAATTGTCGAAAAATCAGGTAAACTTGTTTGGACAGCAGACTCAAGCGGTACTTCTTTGGTAGACATATAGCCGCTTTTTGTTCTTCTCAATCTGCCTTCGTTCTTTAATACGTTAAGAATAGAAGTCGTTGCAATCTTTTTAAGATAAGCTTCTAAAGTCGCATCAGAACTTACAGTCTTAACTATAAGGAAAGAACGTTTGCAGGTTTCATTAAAAAAGTCATCGTACAAATCTTCGTTGTTAGCGAATTTCCGGTCATTTTTTATGATTTTTTCTATTAAATCTATTTTGTCTTGAGCTAATTCCACTTATTAGTTTCCTTGTTCCTACCACATTATAGCATAATTAAAAGTATATGATAAGACTCAAATTAAAATCAGGTGTCTTTATCTCACTGCTAGGCGGTTTCACGACATTTAACGTATCTTTAACAGATTGTAACACAATTTTATCTATTTGGTCAGAACCGCTGCCGGAAGCGACTTTTGCTTCTTGTACAGTGCCGTCTTTACTTAATTTAATATTTACTTTAACCTGATTTGTATAAGCGTATTCTGTGGCAAGGAGCAAATCAGCTGATAGCGATAGTTTTATGCTCTTTCCTGCTGTTCTCAAATAATTTTGCATTTTCGGACTGTAAGATAGTGCATCAGGAACATCCCATACTAATCTGTTAACACTCAGATAAGATTCTGATGAAGCTGGTTTTTGTCTTACAGGAGCTGCGCTTTTCAATTCTTTGGCAGGCTGGGCTGCTTGTACAGTTTTAGCTTTAGGAGCTTCTTGTACAGGAATTTTTTCAAGTTCGGGAACGTTAGTAGCTATTGTTGATTCAATGTTTGTTGGTGATGTTCCGGGTAAACCGTCAACTACTCCTGCTTCTGCTGATTTTGACAACGGCTCGATATCAGCAGAGCTGTCGCCTTTAGGTTTCAAAAGCATTACAGCTGATGCTGCAGCTATTACCGTAACAAGTGCTGCTGCAACAATTATTACTTTTTTATTTAATTGAGGTTTAGTATACAATGCCGCTCCCGGCACTACCGGTTCTTTCGGCAGTTCGGAATCTTCATATTCGTTTAATTCTTCCATACTGCTTGGTAGTTCTGTATCATTTCCTGCATCTGTATCATTAAATAAAACGCCTAATTTATCTTCGTCATTTTGTTCTTCTTCATCACCGAAGTCCAAAAGTTCATCAATTGCTGTATCAGGCATTTCATCATCCGAGTCTGATTCTAACGGGCTATCTGCTGCTGAATGCTGATTTACAGGAACTTCATCAGGAATAATTTCTGTATCAAGTAATGATTCTTCAATAGACGGAAGTTCTTCATCCAATATATTCGCAGGTTCTTCCTGAACATTATTAGTCGTTTCAGCAGAAGTTTCAAAAGGCGGCTGAGCAATGTCTGAATTTAATAAATCATCAATTTGTGATAATAATTCATGAGATGAAATATCATCGGAAATATCAGAAGGTAAATCATCGCTTAATCCTAAATCGTCAATAGATATATTATCTAAATTTTCAGGAGAAAGATTGTTTAATAAATTTTTTCCGAAAGATTCGTTTTCAGAATTCTCTTGAGGCAATTCGTTGTTATTAATAATTTCATCAACTGCCGATTCCATATTGTCTAGAGGTTCTGAAGTTACGCTTTCAATTTCATCTGTGTTTAATTCTTCCTCGTTAATTTCATTATTTAACAATTCGGAAGAAGTATTTTCATCTTCATCAAATGAGATACTGTTGTCTTCAGGAGCTTCAAAAGCATTATCGTTTAATTCTTCGGGTTCTACAACGTCATCAAATGACATTACATCATCCATAAAATCATCATTTTCAGTTGCAACAGGTTCATCAACATTATCAAAAGACATAATATTTTCTTCAAAATCGGTTTCCGGAACTATATTTACAGCTTCTGTATTAACATTATCAAGTGATATGGTTTCTTCGCTGAATTCTTCATCAGCAACTTCCATACCTGTTGTATCAACGTCTTTTAAAGATATTGTTTCTTGTTCAATATTTATATTTTCTGGTTCTTCATTTAGCGGTTCAAGCTTTATATCATCTAATGAAATTTTATTATCAATTTTGTCAATAAAATCAGTAGGTTCTGTTTCTAAAGGAACTTCAACATCTTTTAATGAGATTGTTTCTTCGTGAATTTCTTCTTCATGATAATCAATGTTATCAAGCATTGATGTATCTATATCATCCAGAGATAAAGGTTCAGGAGCGGATGTATCCGTGCTGATTAAATCATTAGCAATTTCAATTCCTTTATCTATAATTTCCAAACCTGTATTTAAAGCTTCGGCTCCTGTTTCTGCTGCATTAATTGCGGTTTCTGCTGCTGCAATCCCTTCTGCCGCTGCTGCTACACCTGCACCAAGAGCTGCCGCGCCTGCGCCTAAAGCTGCTGCTTGACCGAGTTCTGCTGCTGTATCAAGAAATCCGCTGTTATCATTGTTGACTTCTTTTATTTCAGTATTGTCTTCGTCTAATGAAATATCAGAGAAATCTTCAATAGGTTCAAGTCCAAAATCATCAAAGTTATCGGAAATTGTTAGTTCATCGTTGATTGTTGTTTCAGTTTGTTCGTTTTCTTCAACAGTATCAATTTCTTCCAAAGGTTCTTCTTGAGTAATTTCAGCAAATCCTTGTGTAAAATCTTCTGTCTGTTCAACTGCTTCATCAGCTGGTGATTCAATAGTTTCCAAATCGGAAATATCTTCAAGAGATAATGAATCCTGATGAGCAGCGGAAGTTTTTCTTTCTATCATAGGATCTGTCATAGCTTGGTATGACAATGTTTCAAAGTTTTCGTATTCTATAAATTTATCTCTTAATTCTGCACTTTTAGTTAATTGTTGGATAAGATATTTTTTATCATTTTCCGTAATATCATTGTCTGACATTGCAATTATAATTCTTTCGGAATTTAGTAAATCATCTTCGGAAACATTTTCCTGATGAGAACCGTTGAAATTTTCAACATATTTTTTCAAATCAACAGCAGGGCTTAATTTTTCTTTTTCTATAAAATAATATTCGTTATTGGCATTATTTTTATTTATTAATTTAGGTTCAAAGAAACCTAAAAATTTAACATGGGAAATATCTTTAGCAAGGTGGAAAACAAGATAAATATCGGGAACAAGATTGTATTCAAAATGAGATTTTGGAATAAATATAACGTTTTCATCAAAAACTACTCTTACATCAATATGAATATTAGGAAGCATAACATCAGAAATATCAATTTCTTCAAGAATTTTTTTGATTGAATGGATGTTATAAATATTTGAAATATTAATATCTTCTGAGGCAAGATATTTCATTGCGAGCCTTGCACCTAAAGTGTTAATGTATGCTCTGTTTTGAATATTTTTTTGAGCAAAACCTCTTGCAGCAGCACTTGCTTGCGATTTATCTTCCTGTTCTACATAAATTAAAGTATCTTGTTCAAATCCCATGATTATTCTCTCCTTCTATACCATATAAGATGACACTTAGGAAAAAATTATTCCAATTTTTGTGTAAATATTTGTAACAAATCTTGTAAATGAAAGTTTTTTTAGTCAAAATTAATTTATCAGTCGTTTTATATCGGTAAAATCAGATAAAAATGTGTGTAGATAAAGGAGGTTTATTCCATGATTAATTCTGTTTCTAATGTCAGTTTCCGCGGTGAAGTTGATGCTCAAGCGTTGATAAATTCACCGGGTAAATATACAACAGCTGCAGCACCTAAAGCTGAAGCTGCCGCTGATTCTTTTGAAAAAGAAGGTGCAGCACCTAAAAAGAAAAGTAAAGCACCTGCTATTATTGGAACTATCGTAGGTTTAGCAGCAGCAGCTTACATTGCACTCGGTATTGCGGTAGGTAAAGGTATATTAGCTAAGGCTGTTCCTGATGAAGCCGGTAAGATTGGATTTATGGGTAAGGTTAAAAACTTCTTCGTAAGTATCGGTGAAAGTGCTGATAATCTATGGAGCAAAATTAGAGGTAAAAAGGCGGATGATGCAGCAGAAGTAAAAACAAAAGCTGATGCTCCTGAAGCGAATAAACCGGTAGAAACTGAGCCTAAAAAACCTGCAGAGCCTGAAGTTAAGAAAAATGAAAATACTGACGCAACTAAAAAAGAAGAAACTCAGGTTGATTCTAAAAAGAATGAAGGTACAGAGGTAACTAAAAAGGAAGAAACTCCGGCTGATCCTAAAAAGAATGAAGGTACAGAGGTAACTAAAAAGGAAGAAACTCCGGCTGATCC
>ERZ1673744.338-NODE-338-length-66170-cov-6.319383_pt1 | contig 66170 bp, 68 predicted proteins | sample MGYA00580207_ERZ1673744 | MGnify/ENA primary metagenome ERZ1673744 (study PRJEB41218, sample SAMN15661751) | gut metagenome | host: Homo sapiens | place: Canada: London | collected 2015-08-20/2019-03-30 | study: EMG produced TPA metagenomics assembly of... | reverse complement strand
GAGGATGAATCCCCTCTTCCCGCTGAACCCGTCACGGGTCTGTGCATCTCCGCCTTCGGTCATGTCGCACGAATATAGTATGACGTACATCAGTGTACCACTTAACACATCTCAGGCCCTGTCGTCCCCATCACCCTTGCCAGAAGGTGTCGAAGCCCGATCGCCTGACAGGAAGGTTTATCAATAGGATGCTGTTACGCATGCCTACACACTGCCGCCGTGGCTAAGGGGTATAGCGACGCCTTGGTAAGGCGTAGGTCGTGGGTTCGATTCCCATCGGCGGCTCCATCTCTATTTTCGCACCATCGTTCATGCGTTGACGTTCCGTCTGACGTTCGTCTCCGTCGATGCAACCGTCTCGTGGCGCATTCAGATGCGTCCGTTCGTTTCGAACGGCATCCGATTATCGGAATGCGGGGCCTGAGCCCCGTTTTGAAGTTTCAGAACATCTTGTAGAAGACGAACCCGGACCAAATCTTCGGGAAGAAGAATGTGGTCTTCTTGGGCATGCGCTTGCCGATCATCGACAGATCCCAGATCTTCTCGAGACTGGGGTCGTTCAGGATGATCGCCAGGTCGTACTGCTTTTCGTCCATCTTCTTCAGGACCGACGGAAGCTCGGCGTCGTAGGCGACCTCGGCCTTCCCCTCATCGGACTTGTAGACGCCCTTGAGGATCTTCTCCTGGGCGACGTATGTGTCGAGGGTCCACATGGGGTCGTCCCCTCCGTCGTAGTCTGCCAGGTAGCACGTGCCGGACTTGAACGCCAGTCCCATCATGTGGTCCTTCAGGCCGGCGACCATTCCGTCACGGTCGGTCTCGGTGAGGGTCAGGTTCTTGGAGATCCCCTTGATGGCGTTTCTCTCGGAGATGTCCCCAGCGGTCACGAGCCTGTGGGTGGGCCAGATGACGAGACCCTCGTCGTCGGATGCGACAAGGGTGGCGAGGACGAACTGCTTCTTCTCGTCGTCGGGGTTCTCTAGAGCGTAGTTGAGGGCGGTCTCGTACCTGTGGTGTCCGTCGGCTATGAGCATTTTCTGGTCCTTCAGCTGCTCCGAGATCTCCTTCGTGATCTCAGGGTCGGAGAGCCTGTTGTACCTGTGCTCGACGCCGTCCGAGTCGACGTACCTGTACACCAGCGACTCGTGATCCCTTATCTTCTTGTTGAGCTCGGGTGTGAGCCCCTGGTAGATGCCGAAGATGGACTCCAGATGGCACTCCATGTCCCTGAGGAGGTTGAGGCGGTCGGCCTTGACCTTGGAGAACGTCTCCTCGTGGGGGATGATGTTGCCGTCCTCGTATTTCTCGGTCCTCAGGATCCCGACGATGCCCCTGCGCACGCGGGTGGTTCCGTTGTCGTCGAAGGTCTGCTCGTAGATGTAGAACGAGTCGTCGTCCTGCTTCAGGGCGCTGTCGGCCATCCACTGCTCCAGCTCCTTCCTGGCGCCGTGATACCTCTTGTCGGCGTCGGGGTTGAGTGTGAGTCTGGTGACGTTGTGCGGGTGGGACTGCAGCTCCTCCAGGTATTCCGGTCCGATGACGTCGTACGGCGGGGAGATGCGGTCGCCGACGTGCTCGCCGGCCTTTATGTTCGGTCTGAGTCCGGGGAAAGGCAGGAAGGTTACCATGAGTTGTTGACCTCGCCAGAAGCAATGCGCGCGCCCTATATGAACGGCGCGGAGCCGTCAGGCCCCTCCTCGCAGGCTTGACGTCGTAGTAGACGGAGTAGGTTTCGAGGAGGCGGTCGACCCGCCTCCTGATCTCCGGATCCATCACTCGGGTGCGTACTTCCCGACGAGCTTGGCATGTGCCAGCACATGGCCCTGCATCGCGAAGTAGAGCTCGTTCAGCCTGAATCCCCTCTTCAGGTCCAGCACGGTGTCCAGCGCGTAGACCTTCAGGGTGTACCTGTGCTCCTTGTCCGGAGGCGCAGGTCCCCCGTAGCCGGTGGCCTGCTCGACGCTGTTCTCCCCTGCGACGCTGTGCCAGCTGTTGCAGCCCTCCGTGAAGTCTGGGGCGTTGTGGGACTCGCCCTCCGCCACGGACGTCCTCCTGAGGTCGCTGATGGTCCAGTGGAGCCAGTCGAACCCGCACACCGGGACGGCGTCGTAGTCGTCGAAGATGACCGCGAAGCTCTTCACGCCTTCGGGGGCATCCGATATCTCGAACGGGATGGACAGCCCCGGCATGCCGTTGACGAACTTCTCGCCCTTGCAACCGTACTTGTCCTGGATCCACCCGTCGACGATGGCGCTGCTTGTTATCCTCATGTGGTTCTCACCGTTGCGTAATCTGCTCCAACCGATATAACGTGTCGGGGACACGGTTATCTCGTACGTGTACCATTGCGGGCCCATGGACGATTCTACAGCCACCGTGGATCAGCTCAAGGACATGGTCCGCTCCTTCTGCGACGAGCGCGACTGGGACCAGTACCACAACCCGAAGGACCTGGCCATCGGGATGGTCACGGAGTCATCCGAGCTCCTGGACATCTTCAGGTTCAAGTCGCAGGCCGATGTAGACGGGATAATGTCCGATCCCGTCCGCTCCGCCCATGTCAAGGAGGAGCTCTCGGACGTCCTGTACTTCGTGCTCAGGTTCGCCCAGATGAACGGCATAGACCTCTACTCGGAGCTGCTCAGGAAGATCGCCATAGATGCGGAGAAGTACCCCGCCGAGAAGTGCAGGGGAAGGAACCTGAAGTACGACGAGCTCTGAAAAAGTGGGAAGACGGGGCCGCTGGTCGTCGCGGGCCCCGGATTATGTTATCAGCAGATCCTGGGGACCGGGTCGCCGGCGGGTGCCTCGAGGATCCTCTTCCCGCCCACCTCTGTCCTGAGGACGACGCGCTCCGTGCCCTCGACCGCATGTCCGATGATGGCGGCGTCCTTGCCCTCCGGCGTGCGCCTGATGGCCTTCAGGACCTCCTCGGCCATCTCCGGGACGACCCCCATGACGCACTTGCCCTCGTTGCCGATGCTCAGGGCGTCTATGCCGAGGAGGTCGCACGCGTTGACGACACCCTCTCTCAGCGGGATGGCGGAGTAGTCGATCTCCATGCCGACGTGGGATTTGGAGCACCATTCGTTCAGGGTGTTGGCGAGGCCTCCGCGGGTCGGGTCCTTCATCGCCACGATCCCTCCGGCCTTCAGCCCCTCGGCGATCGTCTTGTTCAGAGGCGCAACGTCGCTCTGGACCTCGCTCTCGAACCCGTATCCCTCGCGGAAGGAGAGGAGGGCGATGCCGTGGTCCCCCATGTACCCGGAGACGATGATCGCGTCCCCCGGCCTGACACTGGAGTCGGTGCACCATCTGTTCTCGACCTTCCTGTACTCGGCCGCCTTCGCGAGGTCGGAGTCCAGGTACGGCGAGCGCTTCCCGATGGCGGATGTGGACATCACCATCTGGTCCACCGCTCCCGCCTCGACGACCTTCGTGTCGCCGGTGGCGATGGGGACACCGCACCCGGCGGCGGTCCTTCCCATGGAGTCCATGACCCTGTCGACGATGTCGATGTCGAGGCCCTCCTCCATTATGACGGAGCAGGCGAGCGCCAGGGGCGTCGCGCCCATGACGGAGATGTCGTTGACGGTTCCGGCCACGGAGATCTTCCCTATGTCCCCGCCCGGGAAGAACAGGGGCTTCACAGTGTGGCCGTCTATCGTGAACACGACATCGTCGACGACGGCTGAGTCGTCCATGGAGTCCAGCGGGACCTCCGCGTTCATGGACGGGAAGTGATTAGTGATGTGCTTGGACAGGAACTCCTGCATGAGCTCCCCTCCAGCTCCGTGGTTCAGAATCACCTTTGACATGAGGGCGGAATCCGCCCACACACGTTAAAGGGTTGCTTCGGGCCACCATGATACAAATGTCTTTATCGGTGCTGTATGTTCGAGCGTAAAGGGCCCCGTGGGGTAGCGGATATCCTGTCGGCCTTCGGAACCGACAACCCGGGTTCGATCCCCGGCGGGGTCACCATCCCAGACACAGGTCCCCAGAGCCTTCCACAGAGCGGTCGAGGGGACATAGCCAGATACGTAGAATCCCTGTTCTGACATACTTTATGGAGCGATGTGGTGACACTGAAACTCAACGAGTTATGTTTATATAGAAGTTCTAACATAATGCCGTTCAGTATTCCAATCAAGGAACATTTGGAGGAATAAAAATGGGAATGGGTAACGCCCCTGTCATCATCCTTAGGGAAGGAACCAAGAGAGACAAAGGCAAAGACGCTCAGTTCAACAACATCTCCGCCGCCATGGCCATCGCCAGCGCTGTCAAGAGCAGCCTCGGCCCCAGGGGAATGGACAAGATGCTCGTCGACTCCGTCGGCGACGTCGTCATCACCAACGACGGTGTGACAATCCTGAAAGAGATGGACGTGCAGCACCCCGCCGCCAAGATGCTCGTCGAGGTCGCCAAGACCCAGGACGCCGAGGTCGGGGACGGTACCACAACCAGCGTCATCCTCGCCGGCGAACTCCTCAAGAAGGCCACCGACCTGATCGACGCCAACGTCCACCCCACAATCATCACCGCCGGATACAGGCTCGCCAACGACAAGGCCCAGGAGGTCCTCAAGAACATCTCCATGAAGGTCTCGATCGATGACGACGACCTCCTGAAGCTCATCGCCCAGACCGCGATGATCTCCAAACAGGTCAACAACTCCAAGGAGTACTTCTCCAACATGGTCGTCGACGCCGTCAAGACCGTCGTCGACAAGGACAAGGACGGAAAGTACTTCGTCGACCTCAAGAACATCCAGACTGTCAAGAAGGCCGGCGCCAAGATGGAGGAGTCCTACATCGTCAAGGGACTCATAATCGACAAGGAGCCCGTCCAGCCCAGCATGCCCAAGCTCGTCGAGGGAGCCAAGATCGCCCTGATCGACGCCCCGTTCGAGGTCAAGAAGACCGAGATCGACGCCAAGATCCAGATCACCGACCCCAACCAGCTCTCCCAGTTCATCGCCGAGGAGGAGAAGATGCTGAAGGACATGGTCATGAAGGTCAAGGCCTCCGGAGCCAACGTCGTCTTCTGCCAGAAGGGAATCGACGACCTCGCCCAGCACTTCTTCGCCAAAGAGGGCATCTATGCCTGCAGGCGTGTCAAGAAGTCCGACATGGAGAGGCTCGGAAGGTCCACCGGCGCCAACATTATCAACAAGATCGCTGAGATCGACCCCTCCGACCTCGGATACGCCGAGACCGTCGAGCTCAAGAAGATCGAGGATGAGGAGATGACCTTCATCACCGGCGTCAAGGAGCCCAAGACCGTCTCCGTGCTCGTCAGGGGAGGAACCAACCACGTCGCAGACGAGGTCGAGAGGTCCCTGGTCGACGCCTGGTCCGTCGTCAAGGTCGCCATCGAGGACGGCATGATGGTCACCGGCGGAGGATCCACCGCCATGGAGATCGCCATGCAGCTCCGCGACTACGCCCAGACCATCGGCGGAAGGGAGCAGATCGCCATCGAGGCCTTCGCCTCCGCCCTCGAGTCCATCCCCAGCACACTCGCTGAGAACGCCGGACTCGACCCCATCAACATCGTCATCGAGATGAGGAAGCAGCACAAGGAGGGCAAGGTCTACGCCGGTCTCAACCCCTACACCGGAAAGGTGGAGGATATGAAGGCCCTGAACGTCATCGAGCCCTACAGGATCGGAAAGCAGGCCATCAACTCCGCAACCGACGCCGCAGTCATGATCCTCAGGATCGACGACGTCATCGCCTCCAAGGCCAGCCCCGTACCCCAGGTGGGCGAGGGCGGAATGCCTCCCGGAATGGACGACTGAAAACACAATCCAACAAACCGAGGGGCTCCGGCTCCTCATTACAGGTTATCGAACGACTAAGAGGTGCTACCAATGACTGATAAGTCTGAAGATGTGGAGAAGACGGAGGTCGGTCTCGAGGAGCAGCTCGCGGACGCGAAGGCCCAGGCGGACAAGTACCTGGACATGGCCCGCAGGCTGCAGGCGGACTTCGACAACTTCCGCAAGAGAACGCAGCGCGAGAACGAGGAGTTCCGCAAGTACGCCTGCTCCTCCATCGTCGGGGACCTCCTGACGGTCGTCGACGACCTGGACCGCGCGCTGGAGCACGCGGGCGACGAGACCGAGTTCGTGAAGGGGATCCGCGGGGTCAGGGCCAACATGATGAAGGTCCTCGAGGCGAACGGCCTCAAGGAGATCCCCGCCGAGGGGAGGTTCGACCCCGACTACCACGAGGCGCTATGCACCGTGGACGGGGACGAGGACGGCCTCATCGCAGAGGTCTTCCAGAAGGGATACACGCTCAACGGAAAGGTATTGAGATACGCTAAAGTGAAAGTCACAAAGAAGAAAGCAGCAACAGAAGGTGAGGAGAAATGTCAAGAATAATCGGTATCGACCTTGGAACAAGCAACTCCGCCGCATCCGTCATGGAGGGCGGAAGGCCCACAATGATCCCCAGCGCAGAGGGGACCAGCGTCGGAGGGAAATCGTTCCCCTCCTACGTAGCTTTCACACAGGACGGCCAGCTCCTGGTCGGAGAGCCCGCCAGGAGGCAGGCTGTGACGAACCCAGACGGAACAATCAAGAACGTCAAGAGGAAGATGGGGTCCAGCGAGAAGGTCACCGCCCTCGGCAAGGAGTACACCCCCCAGCAGATCTCCGCGTTCATCCTGCAGAAGATCAAGAAGGACGCCGAGTCCTACCTCGGCGAGACCGTCGAGAAGGCGGTCATCACAGTGCCCGCCTACTTCAACGACAACCAGAGGCAGGCCACGAAGGATGCCGGTGCCATCGCGGGACTGGACGTCGTCCGTATCATCAACGAGCCCACCGCGGCCGCCCTGGCCTACGGTCTCGACAAATCCGACACCGAGCAGACCATCATGGTCTTCGACCTCGGAGGCGGAACCCTCGATGTCACCATCATGGACTTCAGCGACGGGGTCTTCCAGGTCCTGTCCACATCCGGAGACACCCAGCTCGGCGGATCCGACATGGACGAGGCCCTGACCAGGTACGTCATCGGCGAGTTCCAGAAGGAGACCGGAATCGACCTCTCGAAGGACAACATGGCCTTCTGGAGGGTGAGGGAGGCATGCGAGAAGGCCAAGATCGAGCTGTCGACCACCATGCAGACCGAGATCAACCTGCCCTTCATCTCATCCGACGCGTCCGGCCCCAAGCACCTGATCCAGACCGTCACCCGCGCCAAGCTCGAGGAGCTCGTGGAGCCCATCGTCGCCAGGTGCAGGCAGTCCATGGAGCAGGCCATGAGCGACGCCCATCTGAACCCCGACAAGATCGACAAGATCATCCTCGTCGGAGGACCCACCAGGATGCCCATCGTCCAGAACTTCGTCGAGAGCATCGTCGGACCCAAGATCCAGCGCGGAATCGACCCCATGGAGTGCGTCTCCATGGGAGCGGCCATCCAGGGAGCCGTCCTGTCCGGAGAGGTCAAGGACGTCCTCCTGCTCGATGTCACCCCCCTGTCCCTGGGAATCGAGACCCTGGGCGGAGTGGCCACCAAGCTGATCGAGAGGAACACGACCATCCCGACCAAGAAGAGCCAGGTGTTCTCGACCGCGGTGGACAACCAGCCTTCCGTGGAGATCAACGTCGTCCAGGGAGAGAGGCCCATGGCGGCTGACAACACCTCCCTCGGCAGATTCGTCCTGGACGGAATACCTCCCGCACGCCGCGGAGTCCCCCAGATCGAGGTCACCTTCGACATCGACGCCAACGGAATCATCAACGTCTCCGCCAAGGACCTCGGAACCGGGAAGGAGCAGAAGATCACCATCGCCTCCTCCAACAAGCTCAGCAAGGAGGAGATCGACGAGCTGGTCAAGCAGGCTGAGAAGTTCGCCGACGCGGACAAGAAGAAGATGGAGCTGGTCGAGGTCCACAACCAGGCCGAGACCGCATGCTACACCGTCAGGAAGTCCCTCGACGAGCTCGGCGAGAAGGTCACACAGGAGGAGAGGATGAAGATCGAGGCCGCAATCTCCGACCTCGAGACCGCCAACAAGGGTGACAACGTCGACGAGATCAAGTCGAAGATGGATGCCCTGATGAAGGCCATGGAGCCCATCAGCCAGAGGGTCTATCAGGAGGCCTCCAAGCAGCAGGCCGGGGCCCAGCAGGGTGCCGGACAGCAGACGGGCGGCCAGCAGACCTCCGGTCAGGCATCCCAGGAGAAGGCGAACGGCGACTACGTCGACGCCGACTATAAGATCGTCGACGACGAGTGAAACGGGTGAGTGGAGATGCCGAGAGACTACTATGAGATCCTGGGCGTGGAGAAGACAGCCACTCCCGATGAGATCAAGAAGGCCTACCGCAGCCTTGCAAAGAAGTACCACCCCGACGTCTCCACGGAACCCAAGGACGTCGCCGAGGCCAAGTTCAAGGAGCTGTCCGAGGCGTACGAGGTGCTGTCCGACCCCGACAAGAGGAAGATGTACGACCAGTACGGCCATGACGGGGTCAAACAGCAGTTCGGACAGGACGGCTTCACGTGGGACGACTTCACCAGGGCGGACGACATCAGCGACATCTTCGGGGACATCTTCGGCTCCATGTTCGGCGGCGGGCGCCGCGGCAGGTCCCGCAACTCGCCCCAGCAGGGCGAATCCCTGAGGTACGACCTCGAGATCACGCTGAAGGACGTCCTCGAGGGCAAGAAGGTCAACCTGGACATCCCGCACACAGTCGTCTGCGAGCCCTGCAAAGGGACCGGAGGCAAGGACGGGAACGTGACGACATGCCGCAAGTGCGGCGGGACCGGACAGGTCCAGACCGTCCGCCAGAGCATGTTCGGCAACATGGTCACCGTCAGCGACTGTCCCGAGTGCCGCGGCAGGGGCCAGACCTCTGCCGAGAAGTGCCCGCACTGCCGCGGTACAGGCAGGATCAACAAGGACGCCCATATCTCCCTCAACATCCCCAAGGGGATGGAGGAGGGCATGCGCCTCAGGGTCGCAGGGGAGGGCAACGCCGGATACAACGGCGGCCCGTCCGGCGACCTGTTCGTGGTCATCCACGTCAAGGAGGACAAGGTGTTCGACCGCGACGGGTCCAACCTCTGGACAGGCATAACGACATCCTACCCCAAGTTGGTGCTGGGGGGCGAGGAGACCGTCACCGCGATCGACGGGGACAAGGTCGCCCTCAAGATCCCGGCAGGGACCGCCGTGGGCACCGTGCTCAGGGTCCCCGGCAAGGGACTGCCCAAGACCAATTCGTCGGTACGCGGCGACATGATGGTAAGGGTGTCCGTGGACGTACCGAAGAAGGTCTCAGACGAGGAGAGGGAGCTTCTCATGAAGCTCGACTCCTCCGCCGGATCCAAGGCCAAGAAGGGAAGGAAGGGTCTCAAGGACAAGATCCAGGAGACCATCGACGACCTGACGGGCTGATTCTCAAACCATCCCATCCGCCGTGGGGAGCCCCACGGCATTCTCTCTTGCACGATTAATGATATGCGGACGGGTCGAACACAGGCCGTCCGGACGAAGCCGATGGAAAGGGGCAGGGCGAAGGCCCTGCTTTGGTTCACTGGTAGATCTTGTGTCCGGGTTCAGCGGAGTGGTACTTGCCGGTCCTGGACTCGGGGACGATCTCGAAGATCCCCGTCGGCGGAACCTTCTTGGCATCGATCTCGTCCATGCGTCTCTCAGGGGTGAGCTTGTCCACCGTCGCCCTGAGGATCCTCATCTTCAGGTCGTCGTCATCGATGATGCTGACCTTCCCGCGGATGATGACGGACTCGTACAGGGACGTGGTGTCGCAGGCACCGTCGCCGCATCTCTCGAATCCCTTCTCATCCACCACGGTGAAGCAGCATCTTGGGTCCCTTTTGAGGTTGGAGACCTTCTCGCCGACCTTCCTTCCATGGAAGAAGATCCTTCCGTCCATGACGACGAAGTTTACCGGCGTCCCATAGGGGTATCCGTCCTCGCCGATGGTGGAGATGACGCCCATCCTGGCCCTGTCGAGCAGGGCATCCATCTGCTCCTCTGTAAGAGGATATTTCTGCATGTTCGGCTGCATGATTATCATCTACAGACCGTCCCATCCAGACTTAAAAGGATTCGTTGTTTGGACAACGTGCGCGGCCCGTGGAACACCCCGTCGGGGGATGCGTTCCTGTACTTGCCGGTCATGGATTCGATAACAATCTCGTACACGCCCGTCCTCTCGATCCTGTCCGGGGGCATTCCGTCGGCGGTTCTTCCGGGGATGAGCTTCTCGGTGAGAGCCGAAAGGACCTCGCGCTTCGACGCTTCGTCCTCGACCACCGACATCCTTCCGAACACTATGACGGATCTGAAAAGCGTCTCTGTGTCGCAGGCGCAGTCCCCGGCGCAGTCGTATCCCAGTTCCTCTGTGAAGGTGACCGAGCACCGGGGGTCACGGAGGATGTTGGATGTCCTGGTCCCTCTGGACCTGCCGTGGAAGTAGAGGCGCTCGCCGATGCGGACCATGTTCACGGGCGTTCCGTACGGATAGCCGTCATCGTTGTTCGTGCAAACGACGGCGCATTCGGCACGATCGATGACCCCGAGAATCTCCTCGCGGGTCAGCTGGTACTTCTCCATCCTGGGTTCCATGCTCCGGGATGTGCCGCCGGTGTAGAAATGGGTTCTGTCCCCAGCCTGTCGAGTAAGTCCTGGTAGAACGATTCCGTCGATTCCCTGTCCCCCAGGTTGAACACCACGGTGTCGCCGTCCCTCATGTGGACGACGATGCACAGGTCCACGTCGTTGTGGATCGCCAGTCTGTAGTCTCCGAACTCATCGTTGCGGAAGTTGCCGCTGCTGATGTCCATTCCTCCGAAGCCGCCCGTCCTCATGCCGTAGTCGACGTCGTCCCGGAGTTCGATGTGAGAGATCTCATCGAACGGGATGTCCTCGTGCATCATCGTCGCGTCGATCTCCAGGCTGTCCTCGTCCATTCTCACATCGATATGTCCCGAAACCATCACGACCGCTACGATGGCGACGACCACGACTATGCAGATCGTGGTGAGAGCTATCATGACGTTCCTCATGCTCCTGTGGCCCATGGCGGCCCTACTGGACTCCTCCGGGGTCATGACGGGTCCCTTGGCATCCGTCCCGTCGACCAGGGCGCGATAGACCGACATGGTCTCCGCCTCGTCGTGGACGTTGAACGCCAGGATCCTCCTGCCGCTGTGGCGCACGACTACGAACACGGGGATCTTCTTGCTCCCCGCGAACGTGTAAGCCCCGAACTCGTCGTTCGTGAAGTCCCCGGAGCCGGAGCTGATCCCCCCGTAGCCGTAGACACGGAAGCCGATGTCGAACCCCCTCCTGCATTCGACCGCCTGGATCGACGAGAGCGGTATGTCGAGGTCGACGAACGGGGCCTTTACGCGGAGGCGTCCGTCGGACACCGATGCCTGGGCGCCCTTGAACGACAGTATGGGAACGAAAATCAGGACGAGGGAGACGACCAGGATGACCCAGAACAGCCACATCGGTATCGCCGAGGCGATGATCAGGGCGACATCCAGCAGGATGAGGAGCGTGGACGCGGCCACCGCGGCCCAGAACTTCGAGCTGTCGTTCATGCCACCGGTATCGGGTTGGGTGATATCCCCATTTCGGCCGCATCCGTTGAGCGGGGCCCACGGCCGAAAAACCAGCAGGCCGTGCCACCCACGCCAGCGCCAGATAGGCGGACGTCCCCATGCGGTTCCGTACGGACATGAACAGGGGATCATAGAATGGGAATGGCGCCGAGGGAGAGATTCGAACTCCCGAGGATTACTCCAGCGGTTTTCGAGACCGCCGCCATACCGGGCTTGGCTACCTCGGCTCAGGATTCCCCAACTTCTCACGCTATAAAAAGGTTGTTCGCGCGTACGCGCTATTATTATTGGCATCGGCGATTAGGGGTCGGTACAATGTCTGACGTCGTCTCGGATATCAAGAGGGCCAAAGCCGCATCGATAGAACTGTCCGTGCTGTCCACGGAGGTCAAGGACAGGGCGCTGGGCGCCATGGCGCAAGCTCTGGATTCGTCGCGCGAGCAGATACTGGAGGCCAACGCCAGGGACCTGGAGGCCGCGAAGGCGATGCTCGACAGCGGCGAGATATCCGGGTCGATGTACAAGAGGCTGAAGATCGACGGATCCAAGATCGACGGGATGATAGCGGGCATCAACGACGTCATAGGCCTTGCGGATCCCGTCGGAGAGCAGATGTCCGCACTCGACCTGGACGACGGCCTCACGCTGTACCAGATCCGCTGTCCCATCGGGATGCTCGGGATGATATTCGAGTCCCGTCCCGACGTGGTCCCGCAGATCATGTCCCTCTGTCTCAAGTCCGGCAACGCTGTCGCGTTCAAGGGTGGGAGGGAGGCCGCGAACTCGATCCGCGTTCTGTTCACGATCCTGAGGGACGCCGCCTCGACGGCCGGGGTTCCTGCGGATGCGTTCGTCCTACTGGAGACGAGGGCGGACATCAATGTCATCCTGGACCTCGACAGGTACATCGACCTGCTCATCCCCAGGGGATCCAACGAGTTCGTGCGCTACATCCAGGAGAACACCAGGATCCCCGTCCTCGGTCACGCCGCAGGCGTGTGCCATGTCTACGTCGACGAGTTCGCAGACCAGGACATGGCGGAAGCGGTCGCTCTGGACTCGAAGGTGCAGTACCCCGCAGTGTGCAACGCCACGGAGACCCTCCTGGTCAACTCGCGCATAGCCGACGTGTTCGTCCCCCGCATGGTCTCGGTCTACGAGGCAAACGGTGTGGAGGTCAGAGGAGACGAGAGGGTCTGCACCCTCACCGACGCCATCCCCGCCACGGCAGAGGACTGGGACACCGAGTACGGCGATCTCATAATATCGATCAAGGTCGTGGACTCACTCGCGGAGGCCATCGACTTCATCAATCAGCATGGTTCCCACCACACGGACGCGATCATCACCGAGGACATTCACAGAGCCGCGGCCTTCGCCAGGTCGGTGGATTCCGCCGATGTGTTCGTCAACGCCTCCACCAGGTTCGCCGACGGATACCGCTACGGCAAGGGGGCCGAGGTGGGCATCAGCACCAACAAGATACACGCACGCGGACCGGTGGGCATGGAGGGTCTGATGATCTACAAGTACGTCCTCGTGGGGAGCGGCCAGGTCGTGAAGGACTACGTCGGGCCCGGCTGCAGGCCGTTCAGGCACACACCCTCCGATGCGGAGTATCCGTACAGGGGTGAGTGAGACGGAGTCCAGGAAGGACCTCCTAGGGGAGGTCGGCAGGGTTGTGGTCAAGATCGGGTCGTCCTCGATCATGAGGAGCCAGACATCCATATCCAGGGACTTCATGGATTCGGTGGCCGAGCAGGTCGCCCGCCTCAGGGAGATGGGCATAGAGGTCCTTATCGTGTCATCGGGCGCCATAGCGATAGGCCTGAAGGCGATGAAGGTGAGGCCGAAGCCCAACGAGATTCCGATCAGGCAGGCCGCATCCGCGGTCGGGCAGGGCATCCTCATGAAGGAGTGGAGCGAGTGCTTCCAGCGCCACGGCATGATCGTCGGACAGGTCCTGATGACCCTGGACAACTACTCGGACAGGACCGAGGCCGTGAACATGAACAACACCATCGAGTCCCTCCTGAAGAACGGCGTCGTACCCATTTTCAACGAGAACGACGCCGTGTGCATCAGCGAGATCAAGTTCGGGGACAACGACACGCTGTCCGCGATCGTCGCCAGCAGGACGGACGCCGATCTCCTCATCATACTGTCCGATGTGGCGGGGCTCTACAACAGCGACCCCACATCCAACCCCGACGCCAAGCTCGTTCCCGTTGTCTACAGCATCGACGACGTCCGCCACATGGCCGGCGACTCCGTCTCCGGTGTGGGCACCGGAGGGATGAAGACCAAGCTCAACGCGGCCCAGATATGCCATGACGCCGCATGCAGCATGATTATCGCCCTCAGCAAGGAGGACCAGGTCATATACCGCGCCTCCACGGGGGACGACATCGGGACGATCTTCGTCGCCAACAAGGGGATCTCCAAGAAGAGGCGCTGGATTAAGTCCGCCCACCCCTCCGGCAGGATCATCATCGACGAGGGGGCCCAGAAGGCGGTCCTGGGCCACAGGTCCCTGCTCCCGGTCGGAATCAGGGATGTGGAGGGCAGGTTCAACAAGGGCGATGTCGTCGAGATCGTCTGCAACGGTGTGACTGTGGCCAAGGGCATAATCGACTACGACTCCACAGACCTCAAGATGATCAAGGGCAAGCACAGTGACGAGATCGAGTTCATCCTCGGCTACAAGGCCCATGACGATGCCGTCATCTCCGAGAACATAGCTCTGATATTGTGACCTTTCCGATCAGGAAGGGATAAAAGTAAAAAGTTTTAGAAGCCGGGGAGGTCCCCCGGCGTTTTGAATCACTCCCACTCGGTGATTATGGACTTCTTCTCGTCCGCGATGTCCTGGACGACGGAGCGGTGGAACACGGGGTCCTCGACTCCCTCGTCCTCCTGCTTCTTCCAGTCCTCGTAGGCGCGGAAGACGAACTTGCTCAGCAGGAACACCACGATCATGTTCACCGCACCCATGGCGGCCATGAAGGTGTCGCAGATGGTCTCCATCTGTCCGGTGCTGATGACGCAGGACAGGAACGCGACGGCGATGACCAGGATACGGACGGCGAAGACGAAGCCCTTGCTGTCCTTGATGAACCTGATGTTGGACTCGCTCATGGTGTAGTATCCGATGAGACTGGTGAACGCGAAGACCAGCAGGAAGATCGAGATGATGATCGGTCCGGCCTCTCCCATGAACGTCGCTTCGGCGATGTTCTGGACGAGTGTAGCGTTACCCACGTCAGTGACTCCGCCGTTGAACGTGTTGATGATGACATCGTACGTTCCAGAGGACAGGATGACGAAAGCGGTGAAGGAACAGACGACGAGGGTGTCGACGATGGTTCCGAAGGACTGGATCATTCCCTGCTTGATGGGGTGCTTGACGTCGGCGGTTCCCGCGATGTTGGCGATGGAACCGAGACCGGCCTCGTTGGAGAACACTCCGCGCTTCAGACCCATCATCATGACGGCTCCGAGCGCTCCTCCTCCGACGGACTGGATTCCGAACGCGTTGGTGAAGATCATCTCCACGGCGTGGACGACTCCGTCGATGTTGCAGCAGATGACGATGATGCAGAACACGAACCAGGCCAGAGCCATGACAGGAACGATCTTGGTGGAGAACTTGGCGATCCTCTTGACGCCTCCGAAGATGATCGCGGCGGCGGCGAGGGCGATGATGGCTCCGAAGATGACGGTTCCGTTCTCGAGGCCCAGGTAGCTGCTGAACGCGCTGTCGAGGGCTGTGGCCGAGTTGGTGGCCTGGACACCGACGAATCCGATACCGAACGTGATGATGATCAGGAATGCGAGGAGGACGGCGAGTTTGCGGTTGCCGAGTCCCTTGAGGGCGTAGTACGCGGGGCCGCTGTGGAACTGGCCGTCGGACTTCTTCTCCTTGAAGAGCTGGGAGAGCGTCGACTCCATGAAACTGCTGGCCGATCCGATGATCGCGAAGATCCACATCCAGAAGACGGCTCCGGGACCTCCGACGACGATGGCGCTTGCCACTCCGGCGATGTTACCTACACCGACACGGGCTCCGAGACCGATGCAGAACGCTTCGAACGACGATACTGTGTGGCTGTGCTTCCCCTCCTTCGTTCCGGACAGGGCGAGCTTGGACGTCCTGTGGATCTTCAGGATCGGAATGCCTTTCAGCCTGATCATGAAATAGATGCCGAGACCGACGAGGAACACGAACGCTACATACCACACGTACGTGTTGATGGTCCCGATAATGCTCGCAAAATCAATCATTATATCAAATCCTACGCGACATCGAAAAGCCAATCGGAGCCGCGATAAAATGAGAGAAAGCTGGTGGGCCCGGCCGGATTTGAACCGGCGACCTCCGCCATGTCAAGGCGACGTCATAACCCCTAGACCACGAGCCCAGCATAGGGCATGATATCCTTCCTATTCTTATATCTTTTGGCTCGACCATCAGGATATTACGGAGCGTAGACGAGGTCTATGTAGGAAAATACTGGATGAATGAGCATCTAAACGCCGATGACCCCATCAAATGCACACTTAGTTCCTACGAGTTCCGAGTATGTTATATATTTGTCCATAAAAGGAGGTGTTTTACGCGACTTCAAATATTGAGAAGGTGTCGGGACCCTCATGATTACTCTGGGGATCGAGGGGACCGCCCACACGCTCGGCGTGGGGATCGTCGATGACGAATGCAACGTCCTTGCGAACGAGCTGGACATGTTCCGTCCCAAGGAGGGCGGGTTGCACCCCAGAGAGGCGGCCAATCACCACTCCGATGTGGTCTCCACGATAATCAGGAATGCCGTCGAGAAGGCAGGCATAAGCCTGTCCGATGTCGGTCTTGTATCCTTCTCCATGGGTCCGGGTCTCGGGCCGTGCCTCCGTGTGGCCGGAACCGCCGCAAGGGCCCTCGCCTGTTCCCTCGGTGTCCCGATCGTCGGCGTGAACCACTGCGTCGCCCATGTGGAGATCGGTCGCGCCCAGTGCGGATGCGATGATCCCGCGCTCCTGTACGCCTCGGGCGGGAACACCCAGGTCATCGCCTTCGCAGAGGGCCGCTACAGGATATTCGGGGAGACGCAGGACATCGGTGTCGGAAACATGCTCGACAAGCTCGGGAGGGAGCTCGGCATGGGATTCTACGCCGGGCCGATATTCGAGAAGCTTGCCAAGGAGGGCGACAGGTACTACGAGCTGCCGTACTCCGTCAAGGGCATGGATGTCGCCTTCTCCGGCCTCATGACCGCAGCAGTCGCCCTGCAGAAGAAGGGTGTCCCGCTGGAGGACATAGCCCTGTCGGTCCAGGAGACGGCTTTCGCCATGCTCACCGAGGTCACCGAGAGGGCGATGGCCCACATAGGCAAGGACGAGGTCCTCCTGGGGGGAGGCGTCGCCCAGAACAACCGCCTGAGGGACATGGTGGCGGACATGGCCCATGCCCGCGGTGCCGAGATGTACGTGCCCGACCGCAGATACTGCATGGACAACGGAGCCATGATCGCATGGCTCGGCGCCGAGATGTACAACTCCGGTGTGAGGATGGACGTGTCTGAGACAGCCGTCCGTCAGAGGTTCAGGACCGACGAGGTCGAGGTCACATGGCGGAGCTGATCTGCTCGCCGATTATCCTGTCGAGGTTCTGAAGGAACTCGTCCACTTTGTCGAGTGGGACCGACCCTCCGGCGGCGATCTTGTGTCCGCCGCCCTGTCCTCCCACGGATGCGCAGGCCTCCCTCATGGCCTTCGCGAGGTCCACCCCGCGGTCCAGCTGGCACCACATGCCCCTGGAAGAAAGGTTGACGGGGTCGTTGGACTTGTTCATGCCGATGGTGGGCTTGCTGTGGTCGCCGATGGACTGCATGGCGATGCCGCAGAGCATGCCTGTGAACCCGGAGTCGGTGGAGTCGAACCACTGGATGTGCTCCATCTGGGTGAGGCCCCTCCTGTCCAGCTCGACCATGCTCTCGACGACGAGCCTGGCGGACTCCTGGTTCTGCTTGGCGCCCTCGTTTATGCACCTCTCGTCGCCCATGCCAGCTGCGATGCCGACGCCCCCGATCCCGGAGCGGCCGCAGTTGTTTAGGATCGCGGAGAGGTACTCGGCGTCCATCTTCATGCCGGTGAGGTAGTACCTGTCCCTGGCGATCTCGTTCATCGAGGAGAGCTGGACCCCCTGCTCGGTCAGTTTTATCGCTATGAGCGACGAGAGCCTCCTGCGCTCCTCCTCGGTCAGGTCCATGAAGGTCTTCCCGTTGGGGATCCCGGCATCGGACATCAGCTTGGCCACGCCCTCCACGCTGCCGCTCACGCCGCGGATGTATGGGTCCGTGACGAGGAACAGCTCGGTCTGCAGGTCGCCTGCGGGGATGAGCGATCCCTGCATCCTCTCGATGTAGCCCCTCTTCGTGCCCTCCTCGAGGAGGTACGTGTTCAGGCCGGAGAGGCCGTTGATGTGCTGCCTGTCGCCGGCGATGCCAGCGAACGCGATCTGCACGAGGTCCCAGTTCCTCTCGTCCATGGTGACCGAGAAGAGGAGGCACATCGTGGCGCCGCATCCGGAGGTCATGCCGTCGATCCCGTACAGGTGCGGGTTGGCGTAGCAGACCCTCTTCGCCTCAGAGATGATGGTGTGGTGGTCGAGCACCACGATGTCACGGTCCATCTCGTCGAGCTGGTCGATGTAGGATGCGCCGAGGTCCGAGATTATCATGCAGTCCGCCTTTGTGTTGCGGATGACATCCATGTTGTAGTCGTTCAGCGTGGTGAAAAGAGTCACACGGAACTCCTTCCCGGCTCTCAGCAGAGTCTTCGCGAGGATGGCTGCGGAGGAGACGCCGTCGGCGTCGTAGTGGGAGAACACCTGGATGAAGTCATGGCCGCGGACTATGTCCGCGGCTTTAGAAAGAGTGGTAAGGAGTTTGGAAGGTACCTTGTCCTCCATGGGACTCACTTGAGCATGAGTTCCGCGTTGCTGAGACTGTACTTCCAGTCTGCGGGAAGGACGCCGTTCCTCTTGTAGTAGCGCTCGAGCCTCCTGATCTTTGCCTCGATCATGTTGAGACCCCTCTTGTTGGAGACATCTCCCCTGTTGTCCCTGAGGTGGACGTTCAGGTCGATGGCGCGCCTCATGAGGTTGGCCAGGTCCTCGGGGAGGGATCCTGCGACTCCCTTCTCCTCCATGATCTGGGTGATGGTCTTGCCGGTGGCGAGCTTGACGTTGGGGACACCGTACTGGTCCCTGAGAACAAGTCCGATCCTGGCGGAGATCATTCCGTCCTTCGCGAGCTTCACGATGAGGTCCTCGATCTCGGTGGCGTTGAGAGGAACCCATGCGGGATTCTCGGAAATCATGGGGCGTTTCGAGCAGGATTTGCCCTTCCTTCTTGTGTGCATTCTTGCCATAGTCTGATCCTCCGAATCATATCCTAGGCGGCGAGGCTGATGCTTGCGATGCGGATAGACTATTTAAATCGTAGCATCGAAAAGAAATCGAGGCCGATCGGGGACGGCGGAAGGATATGTTGTAGAAACAACGCATCCGTAATAAAACCCCATGAGGTTGGAACATGCCGGAGTAGCATGTCCGATAACATCTCGCCGGGCGGACGTCTCAGGTCGGCGATTCTCGCCGAAGACCTGGACCTCTGTAAGATCCTGTTCTTCATGCCGGGCGCGTTTGTCGCGATCTCGTTCCTGGCGTACCTCTCGTTCGATCTGAGGTACGGTCTGCTGATAACATCCTTCGGGGCGAGCACGGCGATTCTGTTTGGAACGCCGGGCGGACGTCTGGCACGTCCCAGGAACGTGTTCTTCGGACACGTCCTGTCGTCGCTGGTCGCAGTGGTACTATACATGCTGATGGGGTGCACATGGTACTCCGTCGCCCTGGCGGTCACAGCAGCCGTATTGTTGATGGTGGTGACGGACACCTTCCATCCGCCGGGCGGCGCGACGGCGATCGTGACGATGACCTCCGCACCCACATGGGGTTATGTGCTGATGCCCGTTGCCGTCGGGGCGGTGTTCCTGATAATCGTCGCCGAGGCGTCGTTCTGGCTCTACAAGAGGTATGCCGGGTCAAAGGGCATCGCGATCTGACAGGTGCCTGTCGATCACGAACCTAGCCCAGGGGACGGTGTCCAGGTACTCCTCGCGGTCGAACGACAGCTGCTCCGGCAATTCCGAGAACAGGCGGGACTCCATCTCGCAGTCGTCCCTGACCTTTCTGCCGAGCACCGCTGCGCACACGTCGCAGTAGCCGATGTCCCTGGTCTCCAGGACCTCGATCTCGTACCCCGACTCCTCGACGAACTCGCGGGCCGCCGCCTGGGCGGAGGTCTCGCCCTCCTCCACGTGCCCGCCCGGCATCTCCCAGCCGTTGCGGCGACTGTGCCAGACCATCAGGAAGCGGTCCCCCGAGAACGCCACGGCGTACACGGTCCTCATGTCACCGCCTCTCGAAGACGATCATCTCGTGGGCCTTCTCGTAGGGTTCCAACGAGCGGGCGTCCACTATGCGGAAGCCCCTCTCGCGGATGCGGTCCTCCGTCTCCCGGAATATCCTCTCGGGCGCGGAGGTCACGTCCTCCGAGCGGGCCTTGACGGCCACCATGCCGTGCGTGGCGCCGAACGCGTCCATGTTGTCGCAGATGATGTCCGCCTGCCTCTTCTGCGCTACGTCCTGGTACACGATGTCGACGGAGTCCGCGAATACGGCGTACTCCTCCGGCCTGGTGGCGTCCCCCAGGATCGGGATCATCTGGGGCCTGTCCTCGCAGGTCTTCACGAGGTCCCTGAACATCCTCTGTGCGAACTCGACGCAGTATACCTTGCCGTCCCTGCAGATGTCGGCGACATGGGACGCCGTGGTGCCGCTTGACGCCCCCAGGTAGAGGACCCTGCTCTCCGTGGTGAACGGGAACGCGGTCCCTCCTACGGAGAGGTACGCCCCCAGCTTGCTCCTGCGGGGATCCCACTCCCTGAGCTCCTTCCCGTCGTGGCGGACGAGCCTCTCGCCGTAGACCCTCTTGCCCGGACAGGACGATTCGGTGTACAGGCGCCCCCTCTCGGTGAGCACCCTGCCTGAAGTGAAACCCAACGCCTCCATAACGATTGAGCCAATGTCCACCGCCTATAAAAGGAGGGAGCACATCCACGGGTTCATGATCACGATGGAAACCCTTTCCCAGATAGCCGACGCCGTGCAGGCGGAGATCGAGAGGATTCCGGACTCCAGATGCAGGGGCGAGGAGGTCTGCATGGGTGCGGACGGTACCCCGACCTCCCAGATCGACAAGGTGGCCGAGAACGCGGCGCTGATGTACATCCAGCAGAACCACATCCCCCTGAACATACTCAGCGAGGAGATCGGCTATGTCGACAACGGCGCAGAGGAGACGCTCGTCATGGACCCGATCGACGGCACCTCCAACGCCATCGCCGGGATACCCTACTACACGATCTCACTCGCGGTAGGCAGGTCCGCCCTGTCCGACATACGCCTGGGGTACCTGAGGAACCCGGTCACCGGCGACGTCTACACCGCGGAGAGGGGCAAGGGGGCGTTCAAGAACGGCTGCCCGATAAGGGTCAGGGAGGCCGACATAGACGACCTCTTCATCATGATCTACATGGGCAACGGCGCCCATCCGGACGCGTTCGCCGTCGCCAAGCGCGTGAAGTCCTCCCGTTCCCTGGGCTGCGCCTCCCTCGAGATGGCCATCGTGGCGGAGGGAGAGGCGGACGGGTTCCTGATGAAGTCCGAGAAGTACACCAGGGCGATCAGGGTGGTGGACATAGCCGCCAGCACGATCATCCTCAGGGAGGCAGGGGGCGAGGTCTACGACCTCGAGGACAACGTCCTCGACATGCCCTTCGACCTCGAGCACAGGTCCAACTTCCTGGCGATCGGGGACAAGAGGGTGTACAACCTCATCGTGAAGCACAGGGACTCCAGGGAGGTCCACAGGTACGGGGTCTACACGAACGTCCATGTGAGGAACGCGGTGAAGTACACGCAGGAGGTCATCGACGCCCTGGGCGACAGCACGTACTTCGTCGACTCCGCCATCGCGGAGGTCATGGGCATACCCGGAATACCGCTGGACAAGATGGATGTCGACACGGTGATCGTGGTCGGCGGGGACGGGACCCTGCTGAGGGCGCTGCAGCACACGGACGCCAAGGTCATAGGCGTCAACGGAGGCAGCGTAGGCTTCCTGGCGGAGATCGATCACGACCACATCAAGGAGGGCATCGACCGTCTCCTGAGGGAGGACTACATCGTGGAGACCAGGTTCAAGCTCAGCTGCTGGTACAACGGGGAGTACCTCTTCGATTCGGTGAACGAGGCTGTGGTGCACACCGACTCGGTCGCGAAGATCAGGCACTTCAAGGTATACGTCGACGACGTGCTGGCGTCAGAGCTCAGGTCCGACGGGATAATCATATCCACCCCCACAGGGTCCACATGCTACGCGATGAGCCTGGGGGCCCCCTACATGGACCCCAAGGTGAAAGCGCTGATGGTGGTCCCGATGGCCGCGTACAAGTTCAACTCCCGCCCGTTCGTGATCCCGGCGACTTCCAAGGTCACCGTGGAGAACGTCATGGACAAGGGCTGCCTCATAGTCCTCGACGGACAGGAGGAGTACGAGATGGACGGCTGCTCCAAGGTGGAGTTCATGCTGTCCGACAAGAAGGCCCGCTTCATCCGTTTCGACACGGACTTCTACTCGAGGGTCAGGGAGAAGCTGGTGAACACCCTATGAGCGACCGCATACGCGGAGTGGACGTGGACTTCATCGACGGCTTCAACGAGGCCGCCCGGTCCACGTACCCGGACGAGTTCCTCTGCATGACGAGGCAGATCGACGGCGTCATCACAGAGATGATCCTTCTCCCCGGAACGGTCTATGGGGACACTCACAGCTTCCTCAACCAGTGGATGGAGCCGATCGACTACAGCATAGCCGGTTCCGCACACTCGCATCCGGGGTACTCCAACGAGCCGTCGGACGCGGACAAGGAGTTCTTCAGCAACACCGGGGGCATCCACTTCATAACGTGCCAGCCCTACGACAGGAGGAGCTGGAGGGCATACAACTCCAAGGGCGAGCCGGTGGAGCTCGAGATAATTTACTGAGATCTGACGCACTCGCCGACGAGGTCCCCCGCGATCTCCATGAGTCCGATGAGGTACGCCTTGTCCTTGGATTCCGCGATGATCTCCACCGACAGGTCGGGGCACCTCGCGAGGCGGATGAGGTACCATCCGCCCTCCATGTCCACGCGCCATGCGTCTCCGCGAACGGTGCGCGTGCCCTCCACGTCCTGGATGCGCGCCTCCATCTCGCGTGCGAAGGCCTCGGCGGAGCAGGGGCAGTCGATCGTCGTGCTGTTGCGGAGGTATTCGGGGAAGCCGTCGACAATCTGGTTTATGCTGTTGTTCCCGGCCATGCCGGCGATGACGGCGGCGGTCTGTATCCCGTCGGGCATCATGCTGAGGTTCCCGTACATTATCCCGCCGTCGTAGAACCCGAGCTCTGCGCCCGATGCCACCGCCTCGCAAACCGCAGCTGCGCCGATGGTCGTCCTGACGAGTCCGGTCTCCCCGTCGGAGAGGTCGGTGTCGGGGTCCTCGCCTCCGTCCAGCCTTCCGTGGAAGGCGTCATCTACCAGCATGGTGGTGTCTATCGGGACGGCGATGCTCTTCGGCCTGAGGAACATGACCGTCAACGCGAACACCTGCTCGGGGGTCAGCTCCCTTCCCCTCTCGTCGAGGATGGATGCCATCATCCCGGCCTTGTTCATCGCGATGCCTATGCTGCCGGGACTGGATTCGACCTGTCTGCGGACCTCGGCGGAGCATATCCCGTGGTCGTCCATCTCGCCTGACCTGTAGTCCAGGTCCCTCTGGGCGTTCATGCTCAGGACGTCGGCGCCCATGGCGTTGAGGATCTGCGGAGCCGATTCGGCGACCGGGCCGCAGTTGCAGTCCAGGACGATCGTGCATTCTGCCCTGTCGGGATGAAGCGACCTCACCCTGGAGTTGTAAACGTTCACGGCGTCAAGGTATCTGAACACATGACCCAGACTGCCGGATTCGGGGAGCTCCGGAGGGTCCATGAAGAACTTGTCCAGGTGCCTGATCTGCTCCCTTCTGAACAGGCTTCCGTTGGTGTTGACGAGGAGGTACCCGCTGATCATCCCGTATCCGCGGTACTCCGTGACGTAGACGGCGCAGTCACCCTTGGACGCCGCCATAGCCAGGGCGGGGCCGGTGACGATGCCGACGTCTATGACGTCGGCGCCAGAGGACATCAGGCCGGCTATGAGGGCCTCCTTCATCATGGAGCTGCTCCTCATCAGGTCCCTTCCGACGACGACCTTGCGGTGGTCCATGGCGAGGGCGTGTCCCAGCAGAAGGCCCATCTCCGGACCCGTGTCCTCCGAAGGAGAGGACCTCAGAAGAATCCTTTCGGCCTGAGGCATGCCCTGCTCTATCCTGCGTTCGTTCATATTTATTTTGGTCCGTCGCATCGGATGCGACATCCGTCTCGGGTACCGGAAGTCTGGGTCTTTCGAAATGCACAAAAACGGTGTAAATTCGTCAAAAATCGTCTAATATTTAAAGAATATTTAAATAGTTAAGAATTTGATATTCGTCGCCGAAAGGAGGCGTTTATCATAGCAATGGAACGCATCGACATCAAGAAGGCGCAGGCTATTGCCAAGAACAAGGGACTGAAGCCCGGAAAGGTCAAGGGGACCGATGGTGTCCAGTTCACCAAGGGCAAGAACGACAGGCTCGACGTCATCACCTGGGATGAGTTCGAGGCCGTTCTCGCCAAGAGGAAGCTCGCCATCTACGAGTCCGGTGGATGGATGAAGATCATGAAGGAGTGACCCGAAGGTTCCTCCTTCGATTCGTAACTGCTATATACAAGGATGTTATCCCAGCGTTCAGGCTCAATGCAAGGGTATCCGAGCCTGGCCAAAGGAGATAGGTTCAGGGCCTATTCTCGTAGGAGTTCGAGGGTTCAAATCCCTTCCCTTGCACCACTTACCATTTTTATCATTCGTTCAATACTCGTCCATGAAGCTCTGGATGTTCTCAATGAGTCTTCCGACATGCACGCCGTCCACGAACGAGTGATGCACCTGCACCGAGAACGGCATCATCATGCGTCCGTCCCTCTCGGTGTACCTCCCCCAGTCGAACATAGGCGTCACGTTGTTCCTGTGGCCCGGGTTCGTGTGGGAGATGTGGCTGTACGACACCCATGGGATGGGGGAGAACGTGAACACGTCCAAACCTGGGGGTGCCGGGAAATAGGCCCTCTGGCTCTTCGCGATGCGGGTGGCCTCCTGGACATAATCCCTCATGGAGTCCCTGAACGGCACCGTCACCATCTTGAACAGGTCGTCGCCCTCGTCCATGTATGCGAAGTATGTGTCGATCCTGTCGAAGAGCACGACGCGCTCGCTCAGGAAGCGGTAGCGGAACTCCTCGATCTCGTTGGCGCACTTGGATACGACCCAGATGAACGACATCGTGAACGAGTACCCCTCCTCACGGATTGTCCTGAGGAAGTTGGTTATGTCGAGATCGACCGTCATGCAGTATGAGGGCTCCACATAGTGCCTGAACAGGGCGCAGTGCTCTCTCCTTCTCCAGTTGTTCTCGTCCACGAGGGTGTAGCTGTTCATGGGCAGACCGAGTTGACATCTGCTCATCCGTTGATAAGACTGAGGTTCCGTCAGTTCAGGCTTATGACGATGCCTATGGCGGTCACCACGAACAGCATCGCGGCCACCCCCGCCCATTTCCAGTCTTTTTCCAGGATCAGGACGACGAACGACACTATGACGCCCAGGAACGGCGAGACTATCAGGACGAGTATCCCCAGGTACAGCAGCCATTCCCCGCCGCCGACGAGGTCGAGCACGAGACCGGCAATCATCAGCACCATACCGGCGACTATGCCGATGCGCAGCATGAGCGCGGTGGACTTGTTCAGGTCGGGGTTCACAGTATCCCTCCGGCCTGGAGAAGGACCAGTATCGCCATGGCGAAGAGCACGATCGAGAAGTACTTTCTGAGATGCCTCGCCGGGATCTTCCTGGCGTAGCGCGCCCCGATCAGCGATCCGGCGAACGCGCCTATGGCGACGCATGCGGCGTAGGCGAGTATGACCTCCCCGGCGAAGAAGTACGTGATGGCACCGGAGAACGCTGTGATCCCGATCATGTAGCTGCTGGTCGAACTGGCGGCCTTCATCGGGACGTGCATGTGGATGTTCATCAGGGGGACCTTCACAGCCCCGCCCCCAACCCCGGTCATCGACGACAGGGCGCCCGCTATGGTGCACAGCCCCATGCCGCTGCCCACGTTCTGGACCTCGTAGCGGACATCCTCACCGACGGACTCGTCCCTGTACCTGAAGGTCAGCGGGGTGTCCTCTCCGGACGAGGGCTCGACGGTCCTCTCGGGGTTGACTATCATGCGGATGCCGCTGTAGATGATGATGACGGAGAACAGGACCATCAGGATCCAGGAGTCGAGGTAGGTGGCGATTATCGCTCCCGCTATCGCCCCCACACAGGTGGTTATCTCCAGAAGCAGCCCCAGACGCACGTTGGACAGCCCCCTGTCAACCAGTACCGTCGACGCTCCGACCGATCCGGCGATTATCCCGATGAGGCTGATGGCGACGGCCTCGGTAGGCTCCAGGCCGAATATCAGCATCAGCACGGGTACGAAGATGACCCCTCCACCCAGGCCGAAAAGCGCACCGAAGATTCCGGAGCAGAGTCCCAGGACGATGAGGCCTGCCAGGATGAGGGGTTCCATGAGCAACCGTATCTGTAAGTCGGATAAAGGGCTGTCGGAGAACCGTTTTTAGAGGTTGGCCGCGCTATGCGTTCTCATGGCACTGTCCGCCACACTCGACCGTTTCTTCGAGATCACCAGCCGCGGCTCCGACATCAGGACGGAGGTCAAGGGCGGTGTGCTGATCTTCCTCTCCATGGCGTACATCATCGTGGTCAATTCGTCGATGATGGCGGACGCCGGGATGGACCTCTCCGCATGCTACACCGCCACCATCGTGATGGCGATAATCGGAACCCTCCTGATGGCCCTGTACGCCAGGTATCCTGTCGCTCAGGCACCGCTGATGGGTGTGAACGCGTTCTTCACCTACACGATAGTGATAGGCCTTCACTACACGTGGCAGGAGGCCCTCGTTGCTGTACTCATCTCGGGGATCGTGTTCTTCCTCATCGCGGTGAGCGGTGTAAGGAAGAGGGTACTCGACCAGATCCCTCCCAGCCTCAGGTACGGAATCACCGCCGGAATCGGATGCTTCATCGTGTTCATCGGATTGCAGAACGCGGGCCTGATCGCCAACTCCGACTCCACCCTGGTGGCGCTGGGGGACTTCGCCGACCCCGCGGTCATGCTCTCGCTCCTGTGCATCATCCTGACGCTGTTCCTGTACGCCAGGAAGGTCACCGGCGCGATATTCTTCGGCATGATCGTCACAGCCGTGGTCGGCATGGTCTTCGGCATAATCGCCATCCCGGACTCCCTCGTGTCCATGCCGTCGATGCCCGATGTGGGTGCGTTCGTGGACGGCATCTCGTCCAATCTCCTGAGCGTCGAGTTCCTCATGGTCGTAATATCGCTGACGTTCGTGCAGTTCTTCGACAGCACCGGGACCCTGATGGCCACCGGGGAGAGGGCGGGCATCCTGGACAAGGACGGCAACGTCCAGTGCGAGAGGGCGCTGCTCGCCGATTCGGCGACATCCATCATCAGCGGTGTCGTGGGAGCGACCCCGACGGGATCCTTCGCGGAGTCGACCGTGGGTATCGAGGCGGGCGCCAGGACAGGTCTGGCTCCGCTGGTGGTCGCGGTCCTGTTCGCATGTGCGCTCTTCATCGGACCGGTGTTCCAGGTCATCGACTACAGCTGCACCGTGGGCGCGATGCTGATCGTGGGCGCCGCGATGATCACCCAGCTGAAGGGCGTCAAGTGGGACGACTGGCCGGTCGCCGTGGCGGTCCTGGGGACCATAATCATGATGATCCTCACATACTCGATCACGGACGGGATAGTGTTCGGCATCATATTCTACAGCGTCTGCATGCTCGGTGCGGGACGCTGGAAGGAGGTCAGCCCGATAATCTACGCCCTTGCGGTCATATCGATCCTGTATCTGGTGGTGGTCGTGGCGTCCCTCTGAGGACCCATCACCCTTTTAACCGCCGAGCATATGGAGTGGACGTGTCCATCCTCTTAGTGAGATATTCGGAGATAGGCCTGAAGAGCGCCCCGGTCCGCAGAAGGTTCGAGAACCAGCTGAAGGACAACATGCTGTCCATGCTCATGGAGGACGGCGTCGAGGCGTTCATCACCAAGAGCGGTGCGAGGTACTACGTCGAGGCGTCGGACATCGGCGCCGCCGTCTCCTCGCTCCGCCGCGTGTTCGGTGTCGGATCAATATCCGTCGCGGAGGAGTGCGCCTCCTCAAGGATGGAGGACATATGCGCGAAGGCAGCCGAGTACTCCCGTTCTAGGATCTCGGCCGGCCAGAGCTTCGCCGTCAAGGCCCGCAGGGAGGGCTCCCAGGGGTACACGAGCATGGACGTCGGCAGGGAGGCCGGCTCCGCGATATTCCTGGCCAACGAGGACAAGGGCGTGAGGGTCGATCTCACCGATCCCGACGTGGTCTTCTACGTGGAGGTCCGCGAGAACAGGGCCTTCGTGTTCGGGGAGTACATAAGGTGCCATGCCGGCCTGCCGGTCGGCAGCCAGGGGAAGGTCGTGGCAGAGGTGGGAGACGAGCGCGGCATGGTCGCCGCGTGGCTGATGATGAAGCGCGGATGCAGGGTCATCGCCCACGGTGATGAGGAACTCATAGCGGATCTCCGCAGGTACGACCCACTGCTCAAGACGGGCGACTGGAACCCCCAGGCACTCGGGGTCGTCCTCGGAACGGACATCGGTTCGCTGGAGTCCGTGGATGTGACCGCGTACGACGTCCCTGTCTACTTCCCTACCATAGGAATGACGGACGACGAGGTTTCAGGGCTCGCAGAGACGATCAGGGCAGGGCTCTGACCTCTTCGAACCAACAGCGGAATCTTCCAAGAATTCACATTGGAATTTGCCAAAAATTCACATCGGAACTTTCCAAGAGTTGATGTCGGAATCTGCCAAAAATTGCAATGGTCCACTGCTATCCAGCGCAATGGTGTGGGAATGCAGGCCATGCATAATCGATAGGTGTCTGGAAGAGATCTTGGGGATTTCGCCATGGTCATAGATGGTCCTAGGTGGTGCGGAAAGACACGCACATCGGAGGAGCATTGCAGGAGCGCCTACCACATCAGGGGAAGATCTCAGATCAGGCCATCCAGGTCGCCATAGCATCCAATTCCACTTTTTTCTTAAGGGGAAAATCCTCGTCTGATCTATGAGTGGCAGACCGTGTCGGAGATCTGGGACCTGATGAAGTCTGAGGTGGATCATCGCGAAGGACACGGTGTGCACATCGTGCCGATAGGATGTCTGAAGGATTGATTTTGAAAAAGGGTCCCGTCCCGAAGGACGGGTAAGGGGTTTTCATGACAGGAATCTCACTTGATCCTTCTCTGGTTCGCCCTGACGGAAGGCCTGGCCTTCTCGGCACCCTTTCCGGTGTGCCTCATTCCACGTCCCTTCTGTCCGGCGGAGGTCTTACCGCGGTAGACACGGTTCTTGTGAGTCTCGTCGCAGATCCAGTTGATCTTGGGGTCGGCCTTGATGACGGGGTGCGCGGGGTCGACGAGGATGACCTCGTACCACTCCTGCTGTCCGTCGGCTCCGACCCAGTAGGAGTTCAGGACCTCGAGGTTGGGGTACCTCTTGGCGGTCCTCTCCTCGGCCATCCTCTGGAGGGACTTACCGACTGTGATCTGGTTGATTCCCTTCCTCTTGGCCCTCCTACCGGTGACGATGGCCCTCTTCTGGAAGGATCCCTTCCTGACCCTCGCCCTTACGACGACGTAGCCCTGCTTGGCCTTGTATCCGAGAGCCCTTGCCCTGTCGAGGCGGGTGGGCCTCTCGATGCGGCAGAAGTTCTCCTCCTTCCTCCACTGGATCCTGCGCTCGTAGTTGAGGTCCTTCACGTAGGATTTGGAGGGGACGTTCCAAGCGTCGGCGATGTAGCTGTACATGCTCTTCCCGTTGACCGGGCGTGTCTCCTGAGTCTCTTCGCTCATTTGTATCACCTTTACGGATTCACCCGTGAGGGCACATTTCCGTTCGTGCTCCTAAGCGGAGCACAAATCGGTGCACGGGAGACATCTATTTAAACCCTGTTCCGGCCGCGCTCACAACTGGTGCCTCGGGCTCTCGCGCTCCCTCATCCTAGGGATGACGTAGAGCGTGGTGATTATGCAGGCGACGATGACGAACGCGGCCCCGACGTACCCTATGTCCCCGACGCCGGGCCCGTCGGTGACCCATCCACCGATGATGGAACCCATCGCTATGCCCACGTTGAAGATCCCGGAGAACAGGGACATGGAGATTGCGGTGGCGTCGGAGGGCGACGCACGGAGGGTCTCGTTCTGGAACGTGACGTTGAACGAGGTGGCGAACAGTCCCCAAAGGGCGCAGACCAGCAGGACCGTGGCCAGAGAGACGACCGAAGGTCTCAGGAGCAGCAGGCATACGGCGGCTCCCAGCAAGGCCGCGATCATGAACCTGAACCTGGTCCGGTCGTAGAACTTGGTGAAGAGGACGCTCCCGACGATGCCGGCGAGTCCGAACACCGTGAGGACAACCGTGACCATCGTGTCGGACATCCCTGCGATCTGGTACATGAACGGCTCGATGTAGCTATAGCCCGTGTAGTAGCCGGTGACGTAGATAGCCAGCATGATGTAGATCCCTACCAGGACCTTGTTGCGGAACAGATCCGGGAGCTTCCTGAGGGTGAACGTCCCGGGATTGTCCAGCTTCGGGAACACGAACACGAGGAGTATGAGGGCCACGATGGAGACGACGGCGATGACAACGAAGGTCATCCTCCATCCGAGGGCCAGTCCGATGATCCTGCCCAGGGGGAGGCCGACGATCATGGCGACGGACGTCCCCGTGGCGACCGCGCTTATGGCAAGCTTCTGCATGTGGGCCGGCACTATGCGCACGGCCATCGGGGTGGCGATGGACCAGAATATGGAGTGTGCGACCGCGACCCCTATACGGGACACCATGAGCATCCAGTAGCTGCTCGATATCCCGGACATGATCTGGAACACCACGAACAGGGCGATGCACATGAGGAGCATCCTGCGGAACTCCATCTTCCTGAGGACCAGCATTATCGGCAGGGACAGGATGGCCACAGCCCAGGCGTAGATCGATATGAGGAGACCGGCGGTGGATTCGCTCGTGCCGAAGTCGGTGGCTATGTCCGTGAGGAGTCCGATGGGGACGAACTCGGACATGTTTACGATGAACACGCAGATGACGAGGGCGATCAACGGGAGCCACTGTTTTGCCGACATAGGATGCCTGTTCGCCCCGATTTCTGAATCTATATTTAAAGCCAACTCCAGGTGAAGCGCGGGCCATCATCTTCCCGCCGGTTTGTCCACGACCTTCGCGCTCACATGCGCGATCCTCATGACCAGGGCGACCGCCCTTCCGGATGCATGGGGCATCCCCATCCTGGCGCCCTCGCGTCCCTCTACAGGAGGGAGTACCATCTGGGCGGGATTATGGGATGGTTCGGCCTGTGGTTCGACCGCGGGATGGCCGATCCCCACGGGGAGAAGGCCGATGAGACTCTCCGCATGATGGGTGTGACGCTGCATCCGATGATGGATGTCAGAAGAACTCGTCCAGGCTCCTGACCTTGGGTTTCGGCTTGGGCTCGGGCTTGTCCGGGGCCTCCGTCCTCTTCGGCCCCTCGTCGGAAGTCTTGAAGGCCCCGCTGAACAGCGTCGCCTGCTGGCTTCCGAGCATCAGGTCCTTCTCGGTCCATCCGAAGACCTCGGTGATCCTCGACGCCATCTGGGCGAGGCGCTCGGCGTAGTACCTGTAGTCGGGCTTCGCGGTGAAGGGGACCCCGCTGATGTACGGCTCCACCTTCTGCGGTGCGGAGTTGCCGTCCGTGACGATCCACGACACCTTCATCCCGGGGATGAACTCGTATCCCATCTCGATGAGTTTCTTCGCGGCCTGCACGTTGGCCATCCTGTCGGGGTTCTCGTACGCGTCCAGTCCCTTGCATGTGCGGGATATCACCAGCTCCGACGGGTCGACCTTCCCGGTCAGGACCTCCTGCACCGTGGACCTGACGAGGGCCAGGGCCTCGTCGTTCTTCTCGTCCAGGATCTTGTCGAAAAGGTCCGTGAGCAGTCTGCTCTGGAGGTCGAACGAGTCGGAGCGGCGTATCTCGTATCCCCTGACCAGGAGCTCGTCCTGCGCCTCCGGCCACACGATCCTCCCGACGTACCTCTTCTTCATCCCGTGTGTGAACATGGGCTCGAGGATCTTCTCGAACTCCAGAGTCCCTCCGTCGCGGGAGTACTTGTCAGCCATCCTGGTGCCGAACTCCACGGACCCCTCCAGGTCGTGGGCGGGTGACTGCATGAACACGGAGTCGGTGTCCGAGTAGATCGCATGGATGCCCTCGGACTCTATCTCGCTGATGATGCTCTTGACGTTGGCCCTGGCGAACGATGTTATCGCCGCGCCGATGCTCTTGTCTGTGAACCTGTAGAAGGATGAGGCGAACACCCCGTAGAACGTGTTCATCAGAACCTTGACCGCCGCCTGGAGACCGTCCAGGTACTGATGCTCATGGGCGTCCGAAGCGTTCTTCATGAGCCTCTTTATGCTGTCCCTCTGGTCCATCAGGTTGGTGAGGATGGTCGGGAGCAGACCCACGCGCCTCTCCTTGGACATGAACCTGGCGCCGGACGGTGCGACGATCTCCCCGTCCGGGGACAGGGTAGTGAAGCAGATGTTCTTGGCGATGATCAGCGACGGGTACATCGACTTGAAGTCGAGGACGCAGACCCAGTGGTAGAGCCCGGGCACCATGTCGTGCACGTAACCGCCCTCGATCTGGTCGGAGGCGCCGGCGCGTCCCATGTTGGGGACGGCGATCTTGCCGCGGTCCGCGGCGCGTATCAGCAGGGAGTCGGCCAGCTGGGAGGACCCGGATGTGAGGACGTCCTCGACGGTGAGCTTCGAGACCGTGGCGAGGTCCATGCCCTTCCTCAGCGTTCCGACCTCCAGGAGGATCCTCAGCGCCAGCTCCGCGTCCTTGGTGCAGTACTCCAGCACCTTCTGCCTGTTCTCGCTCCACTCGGAGTCCATGTGCCGGGGGTCGACATCCATCTTCGTCTCCCCGAGGAGCTGCATCGACACGGCGTTCAGCGTCTCCTGCTTGGGGCGGAGCTCCTTCCTCACAGCCCACCAGGCGTCGCAGATGAGCCTCCCCTTGACCCTCCAGAACCTCTCGCTTACGACCCTGGGCTGTCCTCCGTCGCGGCCCCAGGGGAGGGCGTCCTTCATCTTGTTGGCCTTGGCCCTCTCCTGGATCTTCCTGATGTCGTAGTTGTCGATGTTGTAGCCTGTGATGACGTCTGGGTCCACGCTGCGGATCAGGTCCGAGAAACCGGTGATGATGTCCCTCTCCGTCCCGTGGATGGGCTCGCATCTGCGGATCTCGCCGTCCTCTCCGACAACGGCGCATATGCAGTAGAGGAACTCGTGCTCCACGCTGTTCTCGATGTCGAAGGACAGTATCCTCAGTCCGGGGTCGAATGAGTCGATGTTCTCGAACGACTCCATGTCCACCGTCAGGTCCGTGCACCTGTCGCTTCCCACGGCTTCCCCGGTGACGCGGATGCAGGACCCCATGTCGGTGTCGTAGAAGAAGCGGTGGTTCAGGGGTATGTCCGCGGCCAGGGTGTCGAACCCCATCCTCCTGAACCTGTTGCGGTATTCCGAGACCTTCCAGGGGCTCCTGAGTGTGACCTTGAGGACGGGCGTCTCGGTTGCACGGTACAGAAGCGTGTCTTTCTCGGCCCCCACGACCTCCTGGTCCTCGGAGAGCTGCCTCTCCAGGGCCTCGGTCGGGTTCACGGCGAACAGGTACGGTCTGAAGCCGTGGACCAGGATGGTGATGGATTCCTTGCCGCGCGTCTTGCCGTAGAGCTCCACGACCGGCTCGTCCCCCTCCATGACGTAGGAGGCGCTGATCAGTCTGACGTCCCAGGTGCCCATGTCGGATCACTTGTTCGCGACTATCCTTATGACGTCCCCGTCCTGGAGCTCGTAGTCGGCTCCGACGGTGCGCTTGGTCTTGGCGTTGACCGCGCGGATGAACTTCTCCCCGAGGTCCGTGTGGATCCTGTAGGCGAGGTCCCTGGCGGTCGAGCCGCGCGGGACTAGGAAGGCATCGGGAAGCACCCTTCCGAAGTGGTCCGTGAACTTGTTCTCGTCCTCGACGGGGTACACGGTGATGAGGTCCAGCATCTTGAACGCCGCCTCCTCTATGCATCTCTGGATCCCGGTGCCTCCGTTCGCCTTCATCTTCTCGGCCATGTACTCGAGGGCCTTCCTCTGGCCGTCGTTGACCTTGGCCCCGTTCCTGATCGTGAACGTCTCGTCGCCGGGGGTGTAGTCGATGAGTCCTGCCGCGGCGGCCTTCTTCAGTGCCAGCTCGGTCTCGGCCATCGTCGCCACGCAGATGTCGTTAATCGCCTCGACCTTCTGGATGTTGCCTTCGGGAGCGATGTCCGCCTTGTTCATCGCGGCGATCATGGGTTTGGACTGCTTCCTGATCTCGGCGCAGAGCTGCAGGAGTATGTCGTCATCCCATTTCGTGGGGTCCTCGGGAAGGGGGACAGCCCTGAGGGCCTCCTTGATCTGAGCCTCAGTGACCTTCAGACCCTGGAGCCTCTCTGCGAGGATCATCTCGGGTTTGCTCCCCTGCATCCTGGCCTGTCTGGCGATCTTGGAGAACCCGTTCTTGATGATCTCCCTCATCCAGCACTCTATTTCCCGCCTGAGGAACAGGATGTCCTCCGTGGGGTCGTGGGAGCCCACGTCAACGGGGTTCCCCTCGATGTCGGTGGAGCCGCTGACGTCGACGACGTTGATCAGCGCGTCCGCCTGTCTCAGGTCGTCCAGGAACTTGTTGCCCAGTCCCTTCCCCTCCCACGCGTCGGGAACGAGTCCTGCGACGTCCAGGAGCTCGACAGGGACCATCCTGGTGCCGTCGACGCAGAGGGAGTTGTGAGGCGTGCAGGTGACGCCGAGCTCCCTGCAGGGGCAGGGGGTGCGGACATAGGCGACGCCCTTGTTGGGCTCGATGGTTGTGAAGGGGTAGTTGGCTATCTCGACCGGCGCCATCGTCGCCGCGCCGAAGAACGTGGATTTGCCGACGTTCGGCTTGCCTACTATACCAATCTGCATGTAATCGGAGGGCCATATCGGCTTCTGGGATATAATCCGTTCACGGTTCGGGAACGATGGTCTTGACGACCTTCGCCGGGACCCCGGCAACCACTGTGTTCGGAGGGACGTCCTTCGTCACGACCGCCCCGGCCGCGACCACCGCGCCTTCGCCCACGGTCACCCCTGGCAGAATCGTAGAATGAGATCCGATCCAGACCCTTTTGCCTATCCTTATCGGTGCCGAGACTATGCTCGAGCGCCTGGACGGCTCCATCTCGTGGTTCAGCGTGGCGAGCACGACCATGTGTCCGATGAGCACGTCGTCCCCGATCTCTATGCCGCCCTGGTCCTGGAAGCAGCATCCGGAGTTGATGAAGACGTTCCTCCCGACCCTCGTGTTGATCCCGCAGTCGGTGTAGAACGGGGGGAACAGCCTGAAGAGAGGGTCCACCTCCTGGTCTATGAGCTTCGAGAACAGGGTGCGGATCTCGTCCATCGGATGGTATCCCGTGTTGAGCTCCCCCATTATCCTGCGGGCCCTGTCGTTGAGGTCGTTCAGCATCGGGAACATCTCGGGGTTCTCCCCTGTCGGCCTCCCGCTGGCCATGTACGATCTGAATTCGTCAAAGTCCATCCTTCTCCGCTCCCTTCCTCATGTGCGCCTCTATCTTGTCCAACGTCTCGGACAGGCGCTCGATCTCCTCGGCGGTGAGGCAGTCGAACGCTGCGTGACCCGCAGACGATCCTCTCCTCTTGAGGTCGTCGCAGACCCTGCGGCCGACCTTCGATAGTGACACCGTCCTGGCCCTGGCATCCTCCCCGGACACCTCGACGTCAAGGAGGCCCTTGGTCCTCATGCGGTCCACGAGCCCGCAGGCTGCCTGATGGCTCACGTCCAGGTGGTCGCGCAACCCGTTGATCTGGCTGTTCGGGTACCTGTCGAAGAACAGGAGGGCATCCGCCTGGATGGAGGTGAGTCCAAGGTCCTCTAGGTCTCTGTCCCTTCCCTGCATCATCAGGCGTCCGACCCTCTGGAACTGCCGGACGATTATGCGGTAGCTGTCGTCAGTGACTTGCATCGGCACCATCCGTCCCATTGACCGCGGTCTTCTGCTCCTCTGCCTGCTGCGGGATGAGCTTGGTTGTGAGCCATCCGAGCTTGCTGAAGTACACTCCGGCTATCGTGCCGATCAGGAGCGCGCATATGACGGTCCCCTCGCGGACGCCGCCTGTGTTGCCCATGGCGACGAACCCCAGGATGGCGGCGATGACGATCATCGTCACATCGGACGCCACACGCACGACCCTGTAGGGCTTCCTCTTTATCTTGACCGACAGGGCGTAGGCGAATCCGTCTCCGGGGACCATTGTGAAGTCAGCGATGATCTGCAGGTACACGCCGAACGCCAGTCCGCAGCATCCGATGAGGACGCACACGATCCTCTCCCAGTAGACATCCGGCGAGAAGTCGCCGAGGACCATCAGCCCGAAGTCTATGAAGTATCCGAAAATGAACGAGATGATGACCTGGAGTCCGAGGTTGATCTTGTCTGCCTGCTTTCCCAGGATGACCAGCTGCAGGAAGACGAGCAGCAGGCTGTAGACGATGGTGAAGTTACCCAGCGTCAGGGATGGGAATATCAGAGACAGGCTGTACGGGATGGACGAGATGGGCGGGGTGCCGAGGGACGCCTTGGTGATGAACCCTATGCTGAGGGAGATCACCAGCAGGCCCATCGCGAAGACCAGCATACGCCTGACTATGTGGTCGTGTTTCATGATATTTCGCGATTATACAAGATGTTGTATTTCAATCTAACCAAGGGCGTCCGGACGATGGTTAGAGGGCTTACAATCTGGCCGTGTGTATGGCGTCGGCGATCTCCGCGATCTCCGCGGGGCGCAGGTTCTCCACCCTCTCGTCGAGGTAGGGCACGTCCCACTCCGGTCTCAGGAGGCCGGCGGCCTTCAGGGATGTGCCGATCTTCTTCCTGCGGTGGTTGAAGGTGATCTCCGTGACCTTGAAGAAGAGCCTCTCGTCGATGACGTCGAAGGGCGCCTTGCGGGGGGTGATTCTCACCAGGGCCGAGTCCACCTTCGGACGGGGGTTGAACCTGGATGCGGGGACGGTCTCCATGACCTCGCAGTCGGCGCGGTAGAACAGGTTGACCGTGAGCCTGGAGTAGTCGGGGCTTCCGACATCGGCTACCATGCGGTCGGCGAACTCCTTCTGCACCATCACGACGGCGGTCCTGAACCTGTGATCCAGGAGCTTGAATATTATGGGGGTCGAGACGCTGTACGGGAGGTTGCTCACGAACACGTCGAACTCGGGGAAATCGACCTTCACGGCGTCGCCGTGGATGAGCCTCAGCCTGTCGCCGAACGTCTGGGAGATGTATTCCGCCAGGATGTCGTCCAGCTCTATGCAGGTCAGCTCGCAGGGCAGGTCCGCCATCCTCTCGGTGAGGATCCCGAGTCCGGGTCCGACCTCGAGGACGCGGTCGCCCTCGCGGATCCCGGCGTATGCTATGTGCCTGTCGGCCACCCTGCCGTCTATGAGGAAGTTCTGTCCCTTGCTCTTCTTCGGGACGATGCCTGTCTCGGCTATCAGCCTGCCAGTATCGGTCATCTCGACACGAAGAGGTAGCGCTTCCTCTCGGGATCGGAGATCTCGAGCATGATGCGCGCGACGATGAGCTTCTCGGGGTTCTTGACCCCTGTCCTCTCGGCCAGGTCGGCGAAGTCCTTGAAGTTGCCCTTCTTCCTCTCGTCAAGGATGGCGGTCATGGACTTCTTCCCGAGTCCGGGGAGCTCCTCGAGCATGTGCTTGCGCATGCTGATGCCCTCGGCCTCGTTGAAGAACCTGATGAAGCGGCTCTGCTTCGCGACGACGATGTCGCTGATGGCGTACTCCAGCTCGGCCTGCGCGTTGTTGGTGAGGTCGTTGTAGTTGATGCGCCTCTTGACATGGTCGATGATGTCGCGCTTGACCTCCGCGGAGTCCTTGCCGATGTAGGTCCTCACTCCGATGTCCACCTGGACTCCCGCCTTCGGGACGAGCTCGAAAAGCTTGAACTCCTCGTCTCCGATGGCGTAGCAGACGGGCTCCCTCCTGGAGAAACCTCCTCCGGTGGCGCCCTGTGGCAGATAATCTAGGATGTATGCGTAGTCTTCCAAGGGGATCCCTCCCTTCAGATGTGCTTCTCTACGATGTCGATTATCTGCTGGATCTGCTGAGGCTCGAGTGTGACCCTCTCTTTGGAAAAGATGGCGCGGACGTCCTCCGGATATCTCGGGAGGAGGTCCGCGATTTTCAGGGCAACGGCATCGCTGACGATGTCGATCTGCTTGACCTCGTCGATGATGGCGTTGGCCTGTTCGAGGGAGATGCTGCAGACCGTCTGGGCATGGTCCAGTGCGGCCTTCTGCGACTGGAGGAGGTTGTCGTATCCCCTGATCTCAGCCTCAGCTTCGAGGAGTTCCCTCACTTGGGCCAGTGTGACGTACTGCTCAGACATGTCCATTCACCCGTTTCAGTTGACGTTCTTGACAAGGTGCTCGGGGCGGGCGACGACGATCTTGGTCTTGTTGCCGTCCTTGACGCTGACCTCGTAGGCGCTTCCCCTGGGGCCGATGATGACACCGGTCAGTCCGTGGAACCTGGAGAACGGCATCCCCTTGTGGATGCTGGGGTCGATGATGATGTTGACCTTCTCTCCGGCCTCGAATGTCTGAAGGCCTTTGGTGATGGGTGAAAGGCCGCGTGCCCTTACCTTCTTCTTCAGGACGTTGCGGGTCTTCGTCCTTGCTCCTCTGGATCTCTGCATTTCAATCCCTCATGGTTCGTGATAGTTGATCGCCAACACGTCGAGGGTCTCGACCCTGCACTGCACGCCGAGTCTCTCCGAGAAGCTCGGGGTGCTGCGTCCGTCGTCTCCGGACACGAATTCCTTCACATACGTCCCCGAATCGGTCTCCAGTTCGAGATCGAATGAGTCGTCTGTTATCGCGTCCGCCTCGACCCAATGGATCATCCTCTTCCTCACCAGGTCGGCCCTTATGTGCTCGACACGGCGTGGAGTCCTCTGATCTATATTGGCGTTCTTGAACGATAAGGCAACCTCAATTACTGCCTCTTTATTAACTTTACCCTCTGCGAGCACGTGCACGCGGTAAACCTTGTCCGCCGCGGCCTCCTTGTACCTCTCCACCGCCTCGCGCTGTACGTAGTGCAGGTCGTTGAACGCCGCCAGCTCGTTGTCCGACCTCCTCTTGAGCTCGTCGAGGTCGATGTGCCTGGTCCTGGGGCTGCTGATCTCCAGCACGAAGGGCCTTCCGTCACCCAGCATGCGGGCGTCGATGTCCTCCCTGCCCATGCCATGGAAGAAGTGCTCCTTGCCGCCGGTCATCTCCAGGGCGACGTCGCCTATGATCTCCTGCACGGACGTCTCGTACATCTTCCCCTTGCCGTGGCAGTGGTCGCATCCCTTTCCGTGGCACACCCTGCACGGCCAGATGGTCTGGGGGATCTCGCGGCTGAACTTGTTGTAGCGTCCGGCGATGAACACCGGCGCGATGTCCACGGAGACGTCCGCGAAGCGCGTGTCCACCAGGGCGACGACCTGGGGGTTCTTGAACTCCACCGGGCGGTGCATCCTAGGCAGGGCGAGCTTCCCGATCTCGCGGTTGAGCTCGGCCTTGATGGGCTCTGCCTGCTCCAGGCCGTACCTCTCCCACAGCTCCTTCTCCCTCTGGACTATCTCGGGCTCCACTCTGGTGCCGATGAGGAAGTTGTCGGACTCGATGCCGTCCATCGCCTCCACGGCGGCGTCGGCGAACCTGTCCAGCAGCTCGAACACGTTCTCGCAGAGGGGGCAGAACTCGGCCGCCGGGGCCTCGATGCCCTCCTCGGCCAGGGCCTCGCGGATGTCTAATCCCCTGTTGACGTTGGTGGTGCCGGTGCCTATCTTCCCGAACATGCGTCCGAGGCAGTGGTCGCACAGTCCCATCTCCGCCAGGGCTCTCGCGCTGTCGCGGTTCTCGTAGATCCACTCCTCCATGCCGTCACCTCAAAGGTCGAATCCCATCTCGGCGATCCTGAGCCTGGGGCGCTGGCTCTCCAGGTAGTGGTACACGGTGGCGTGCTCGCTCCCCTGCAGGATCAGCTCGACGGCGTGCTTCGCGACGGGGAGGCTGATCGAGTTGCCGATCAGCGAGACCGTGTTCCCGTAGATCATCATGTCGCACCCGGTGAGGTCCTCGATGATCCTGCGGGTCTTACCGTCCTTGCCGATGAGCCTGCCCCTTATCCTGGTGATCTGGTTGCTCCTCTCGCCGACGAACTCCTTCAGGTCGACGACCTCCAGGTACTCGTCGTCGTCGAACAGCCTCATGGCCTTCTCGGGGTTGAACCCCCTCCCGACGGCCTTGATGACGTCCTGGATCTTCAGTGCCATGACGGGATCCTCGAGCTCCACGTCGTCGTGGATCAGGACCTCGCCCTCCTCGGTGTCGATATCGAGTTTGATTCCGGAAATCTCCTGGAGGGTCTTCTTCGTCTCCCCGCCCTTTCCGATGAGCGTACCCACCCTGTCTGCGGGTATCCTAATGGATCTCATTCCTCTTCCTCCTCTTCGTCCTCGTCGTCGTCCGTCCCGTTGACGGTCTCGTCGAAGACCACTTTGTCGTCGATGACGTCCGCGCCCCTCTTCCTGAAGAACGCGTTGATGTTCCTGATGTCCCTCTCCAGCAGCTCCCTGGCATTGTAGTGGTCTGTGGTCATGGCCTGGCCGACGTCGATCATTATCGGCTGCCCGTCCTGCATCAGGATGTTGTACTCGCTCAGGTCCCCGTGGACGAGGTGCGCCTCCTGCCACCCGTCGATGATGAACGAGATCACCTCGTCGTAGGTGTCGGTCGGGTCCTCCAGGACCACGTCTCTCAGCTGGGGGCAGGGCCCCGTCTCGTCGCCGATGAACTCCATAAGCAGGCAGTTCTGGGCGAACGTGATCGGCTCCGGCACCGGGATCCCGGCGTCGGCGTACCTGGCGAGGTTCTTGAACTCCTTGTTGACCCAGGCGTAGATCATCTTCCACCTGTTCCCGGTGACCCCCCTGAACCTGGGGTCGCCCTCCACGTACTTGGAGACCCTCTTGAAGGTGGAGGTGGATGTGCGGAAGATCTTGAGGGCGAAGCCCTCGCCGTCCTCGTCCGTGACGTAGAACACGTTGCCCTCCTTGCCGGTGGACACGGGGTAGTGGACGAGGTCGATGTACCCGGAGGTCATCATGTCGTAGATCGTGAGAAGGGTCTTCTTGTCGAAGACCTCCGCATCGGTCTGACGCTCGTCGCCGGTGCGGTTGGTTTTGAGGGCGTCCACATGCCTCTCGAGGTATGCGTACGCCTCCTCGTAGGAGGTCATGTGGTGCTCCCCTCTCAGAATATGTCAAGGTTCTTCGGGACCTTGCCCCTCTTGCTGAGGTTGACTGCCTGGGTCTTCGTGTACCTGAACCTGACGTCGCATTTGTCGGGCTGGAAGTCCCAGACGGAGATGATCAGAAGGTCGCCCTCCCTTATCCACATCCTCTTCTTGATCTTGCCGGGGATGCGTCCCACGCGGGAGACTCCGTCCTCGCACATGACCTTTATCTTGGATGCACCGAGAAGCTGATCCGCTATCCCGAACATCTCACCTTCCTTGATATTGGGAAGACGTACACGTGTTACGTCCTCATCCGGGCTCTCCAGCGGTTCGTTGTCGGCCATTTATATCACTCCGATAATAAAGCGCTATTAAAGGCAACACATTAAAAAGCTTTCGCCGTGGAGCTTTTCGGACTACAGCCGCGTCCAACTAATGTCCGCGACCGCTTCCCCCGGCAATACGCTTATAAACAAGGTCGCGATGGCTCTGTCTACGCTCTGGTAGTGTAGCGGCCAATCATTCGGCCCTTTCGAGGCCGACACTCGGGTTCGAATCCCGACCAGAGCACCATGGTTTCTTCCAATCTTCAATTGTTTCGTTACAGGAACGTGACTGCTCCCGAAGGTGTCGGATCTTCAGGGCGGATCAATCTCGAGACTTTAACGGAAAGAACCATTTTGACAACTACTGCCGATCTGGCGCGTCATCAGGCTCCGAGGGTCTTCTTCCTGTACTCGGCGCTCTTCGCGGCGATCTCGTCCACGTTCTTCCTGTCGACGATGTACACCTCGGGGAGCTTCCTCGGGTGCGCGGTCAGCATGGCGTCGACCAGGTTCCTGTCCGGGAACTCGGCCTCCTTCAGGTACTTCCTGTCCCAGTTGCGGGCCAGGTCCAAGACGGCTTCGATGCCGCGGTTGAAGAACTGCTCGGCGAACACCGCCCCGACGGTGGAGTCCTTGGAGAGGATCGCGATGGTGCTGCCCCTGACCGCGAAGTCGGTCCCGTTGAACGCGACGGACACGCCTCCGGCGTCCCTGACCAGGTCGAGGGACTGGAAGTCGGTGTTGTCGCTGCCGATGTAGAAGGTGCTGTCCAGGTCGATGTTGGTCTGACGCCTGATGTCGAGCAGCTGGTACGCCTTCTTGTGGGATGTCACGGGGACCACCGACTCCATGAGGCTCATGGCGTTGAGCCCTGGGATCTGCTCCTGGATGATGTCGTCCATGGTCCTGATTATCTTGACGTCCGCGGCGTCGACCTCCATGGGGACGTTGAGCTCGTACTCGACCTTGGGGATCCTCAGCGCGGATATGGTCTCCGCCATCTCCCTCAGCTTCCTGGACTCCGCCCTGCTGAACTGGACGTTGTCGACCTCCATCTTTGTGCAGAACGACTCGCAGAGGGGCGTGTCGAGCTGCTCGGACACCCTCATCATGCCGTGCTCGTAGAGGGACGTGTTGATGAAAGACGGCATCTGGCTGGCGATGTAGCGGACCGCCGTGGTCGCGCCGGGCATGAGCTGCATGTCCTCCATGCCGAACCTGTCGATGAGGTGGTCCGTGGCCCCGTTCGCCTTGAGGAACGGGACGACCCACTTGACGAAGTTGCCCGCTGTGGCCTCCTCCCTGCCCAGGACGTAGGCGGTGAGCTCGTCGTATCTGACCAGAACGTCGAAGAAGTGGGCCCCGTTGCGGATGAACCTGGCGCAGAGGTCCCTCAGGTAGTTGTTCTTGGTGATGAATCCGCGGCAGTTGCAGACGAATATCCTGTCCGGGAACAGGCCCAGCTCCTCCGCGGGATCGAACTCTCCTGGCATGCGATCACTCCAGCGCGGCGTCGACCTGCTCCGACAGGTCGTAGGGGCCGTCCAGCCTCCTGTCGCCGGCGTACAGCTTCTTGTCCTCGATCCTGACCCTGCCGTCGGCGAAGGCACCGATGGTCGCGACTATCAGGGGGAGCTCGCGCTTCGCGCCGTCCTCCCTGATCCTCTTGAACAGCGGCTCGTCCTGGCCCTCTTCGGCCTTGATCTGGTCGAGCGTGCTGGCTCCGAGCTTCGCGTGCATCCTGTCCCAGAGGGCGTCGTAGTCCCCGCCCCTGATGGGGAAGCCGCAGTAGGTGATGGCGGCTCCGCGGTCCCACTCCTCGGTGCATATGTGCATCATGGCGCCCTGCCTCTCCGCGTCCTCGGAGATGAGCTGCCATATGACCTCCTGCCACGTGCCCTTGGGCCCGTCCGGGAGTGCGGGGTGCAGGTTCAGCATGTCGTACTCCCTGCAGGTCTCGTCGTCCATCCAGAGCATGTATCCAGCGAGTATCCCAAGGTCGAACGGGTACTGGCCGGTGAGCCTCCTTAGCTCCTTCCCGTACTCGTTCCTCCAGGCGGTCTGGTCCTCCTTCCAGAGCTCCGGCATGAATCTCTTCCAGGAGAGGGTCACCAGCGGGATGCCGTAGCCTTTCACCATGTCGAAGAAGATCTGCCTCTGCTCCCTCTTGGGGTTGTCCTCCTCGTCGTTGTCCCAGTTGCAGAACACGAACGAGATCTCGATGTCGAGTTCGCCCTGCTCCTTCTTGTCCATGACGGCTTTCAGGAGATTGCGGGATCCGGGGCCCCTTCCGGTGGAGAACCAGCCTAGTCTGAGCATGTCCCGCGGAATATCCTCTATAATAATTGAATTGTGCGTCATCGGACGTCGAACAGGACGGTGACGGACGGCGTGTCGCGGTCGATCTCCATCATGTGGTATGTCACAGCCTTCACCTCCGACCTGACCCTGTGGCGGGTCCTGTCCAGGGTCTCGCCCCTAGCGTGGCAGACCACATCGTCGCCCTCGAAGCGCACGTCGAACTCCTTCAGGATCAGGTTGTCGCAGTCCTCTATGAAGAGGAGCTCGGACAGGAACGAGTACAGGCGGTCCTCGTCGTCGATGCCGCTGACCCTGATGTCCGTCTCCTCGGACGTCCCGATGCCGGAGAGGTCCACCGTCTGGTCGAAGAGGGCGTAGCCGGCGTTGGCGAAGCATTCCTCCAGGGTCTCTCCGAATGCCCTGACCATCATGTCTGCCGTGTGGTCCACGAGGACGTAGCGTTCCATGGACCTAGTTATGGGGTTCCCGAATATGAATGCGACCGCGGTTAAGGTCACGATCCTCATCCACACGTCATGCCGGGATGCGGACGCCTAAGTATAATCGGCCGAATTATTCAACAAAACATGTCCAAAATACTTAACAAATTCAATCCAAAACAGTCAATATAATCAGTCCAAAACACTCAATAACCAGATTGCGTATCTCATCACATGAGTGGATATAGGCCGAGGTTAGCAGACGCGGAACTCTCCAATGCTCTCAGGGCTTTCGGGGCGGTTCTTATCACCGGTCCCAAATGGTCAGGAAAGACAACGACGGCCAGTCGCATCGCGGCCAGTGTGCTGAAGCTTCAGGATCCCGATACGAAAGAACGGAACCTTGCATTGGCTCGTCTCAAGCCTTCCATGCTGTTGAAGGGTGACAATCCAAGACTGATAGATGAATGGCATGAGGCTCCGCAGCTCTGGGATGCGGTTCGCATGGATGTCGATGAGCGTGGGGAGAGGGGACTCTACATTCTGACGGGATTGGTCAATGCTGATGAGAGTGCGGTAGGCCATTCGGGCACCGGAAGGATCTATAGGATGAGGATGAACACGATGAGCCTCTTCGAATCAGGGGACTCTGACGGCTCCATATCGCTGAGGTCCCTGTTCGAAAGCATATCGGACGTGGAGGGTTCATCAGACGTCAGTCTCCGCGGGGTGGCGTCCCTGCTGGTTCGCGGCGGGTGGCCCGAATCCATTGGGATGGACGAGGACGTAGCCATGATGATCATCAGGGGATACTGCGAGAGCATCCTGAACACGGATGTCGGAGAGGTCGATGGCAAAAGGAGGAATCCCCACAAGATGAGGGGGCTTATGAGGGCCATATCGCGGGGGATTTCCCAGCCCGTCTCCAAATCATCGATCATGGAGGACATGAGGGCCATCGAAGGGACACCGATCTCTGCCAACACCCTGGATGATTACATGACATCGTTAAGGGCGATATGCGTGCTGGACGAGATGCAGGCATGGAGTCCGAATCTTCGTTCCAAGACGGCCATCCGGACATCAGACACCATGCATCTGTGCGATCCGGCCATAGCGGCGTATTTCCTCTCCTCGTCCGCCGACGATCTCATGAACGATCCGAGGACATTCGGGCTCCTGTTCGAATCTTTGGTCGTCAGGGATCTCAGGATCTATGCCAGAAGCATCGGCGGCGATGTGTTCCATTACAGGGACAAGACAGGTCTGGAGGCGGATGCCGTGATTCATCTGAACAACGGCAGATGGGCCTTGGTGGAGGTGAAACTCGGTGAGAGCTGGGTGGACGAGGGCGCCAAGAATCTGATCAGGCTCAGGGACAGGATAAACACGGACACCATGGGCGAGCCCTCATTCATGGCGGTCATAATACCAGCGGGTGTCGCATACACCCGCGAGGACGGTGTTCACGTGATCCCCATCACATGTCTCAGGGATTGAGCGGCGGTCCGTCACAGTCGATCGGCAGGGGTGGAAGGTTGAAGTCCGGTGGCGACATGCTGCCCCATGGACGAGTCCGTATTCGCGAACGCACGCGGCTTCCTGGAGTCCCTCTTCGAGGGCGATAGCGGCGGCCACGACATCTGGCACACCATTCGCGTGCACGACATGGCGGTGGCGATCTGCCGTGAGGAGGGAGGCGACATGGGCATCGTGAGGCTGGCCGCGCTACTGCACGACGCCGACGACAGGAAGCTGTTCGGCGACAACGGTTACGCCAACGCCCGCCGTTTCATGGAATCCGAGGGGATCCCGGCGGAGACGCAGGACGAGGTCATCCGCATCATCTCGCAGATCTCGTTCAGGGGCACTGATTCCGTCGTCCCCGACACACTCGAGGGCAGGATAGTCCAGGACGCGGACAGGATGGACGCCATCGGGGCGATCGGCATCGCCAGGGCGTTCGCCTACGGGGGTAGCCGCGGACGCGCCATGTACGTTCCGGGCGAGGGGCCCAGGACGGGAATGGATGCGGAGCAGTACCATGCCAACAGGGGCACCACGGTCAACCATTTCTACGAGAAGCTGCTCCTGCTGAAGGACTCCATGAACACCGGGGCGGCGAAGCGCATGGCGGCCTCCCGCCATGAGTACATGGTCGGGTTCCTGGACGAGTTCATGGCCGAATGGGATGGTTCCAGGTGATCACTTCAGCACGAAGTGGTTCTTCTGGAACTCTATGATGCCCTCGCGCTGCATCTTCCCCAGTTCGGTGGACATGGCGCTCCTGTCGACACCCAGGTAGTCGGCCATCTCCTGGCGGTTCATGCCGATCATGAAGTCGCTGGATCCGGCCGCTCTAGCCTGATCCGAGAGGAAGGCGCAGATCTTCTCCCTGGTGGACCTCTTAGCCAGCTGGTCCAGGCGGCGGTTCATCACCATGGACGTCCCGGCGAGGTTCCTCATCAGGTTCTTGACCAGGCGGTTGTGGAACTTGCACGAGGAGTTGCAGATGTTCGCCGCCCTTCCCACATCGAGGAACATGACCTCAGTGGGCTCGTTCGCGACGATGCTGACGTCCAGAGGGTCGGAGGTGCAGGCGTACTCGGTGCAGATCGGCATACCCGCGCCTACATCGCCGAGAACCGTCCTGTTCCCCCACCAGTCCTCGCGTACGACTCTCACGTTCCCTGTGAGTACCACGCCGAGGCATTCTGTGCGGTCCCCGCGACGGAATAGGAACTCGTCCTTGGCGTATCTGCGGGTGAACGCGCCGAGGCACTTCAGCATGGTCTCCATCTCATCGTCTTCTATTCCCTCGAACAGCCCCGTGTTCCTGAGGATCTGACTCCTGCCTCTCATGGTATCAGTTGTAAAAACAACGTTTTGATTATATTTATAACATTAAGATGAGGAAGCACACGATGATTCGTGGAGGTTGAACTCATGGAATCCGAGATACCTATGTTCTGTTTCCAGTGCGAGCAGACGGCGGGAGGCGCCGGCTGCAAGGGGAGGAGCGGAGTCTGCGGCAAGACCAGTGAGGTCGCGGCGCTCCAGGACGAGCTCACGGGCGCTCTCGTGGGACTCGCGTCGTCGCCGGCTCTCGAAGGGCTCGGCGGGGATGCCGACTTCGCCGTCATGAAGGCGCTGTTCGCCACATTGACCAATGTCGACTTCGACGCCGAAGACATCAGAGACCAGATCTCAGAGATCGTCGCCCTATCGGGCGGAGTTCCCGCGTACGACATGGGATCTGTCTGGAACGCGCAGGAGGACGTCCGTTCGCTGAAGTCGCTGATCCTGTTCGGGATACGCGGTATGGCGGCATACGCATACCACGCGGCGGTCCTGGGCAGGACGGACGGCGAGGTCGTCGACACGATGTACCGTGGGCTGAGGGCCGTCGGGTCCGACGCGGGGTCGGACGAGCTTCTGGCGATGGTCATGGAGGTCGGGAAGTCCAACCTGAGATGCATGGAGATGCTGGACGAGGCCAACCGCGAGGCGTTCGGTGTGCCGTCGCCCGTGAAGGTCTCCACCGACATCGGGAAGGGTCCGGCGATCATAGTCACGGGCCATGACCTCGGGGACCTGAAGGCCCTCCTCGAGCAGACCGAGGGCAAGGGGATCTCCATCTACACACACGGTGAGATGCTGCCGGCCCATGCCTACCCCGAGCTGTCCAAGTTCGGGCATCTCAAGGGGCACTACGGCACCGCCTGGCAGAACCAGAGGTCCGAGTTCGACGGGATCGACGTTCCCGTGCTCTTCACGACCAACTGCCTCATGCCCCCGAAGGACAGCTACAAGGGCAATGTTTTCACCTCGGGCCCCGTCCGCTACCCCGAGACGGTCCACATAGACGACGGGGACTTCACCCCGCTGATCGACAGGGCGTTGTCCCTCGGAGGGTTCTCGGAGGACCGTGTCGGTACCGTGGAGTACACCACGGGATTCGGAAGGGAGGTCGTCCTGTCCAACGCGGAGGCCATCGTGGAAGGCGTTAGGTCCGGCGCCATCAGCCACTTCTTCCTCGTGGGCGGATGCGACGGGGCGAAGCCCGGGAGGAGCTACTTCAGGGAGTTCGTGGAGAAGACGCCCTCGGACTCCGTGGTGCTCACGCTCGCATGCGGCAAGTTCCGCTTCAACAACCTGGACCTCGGGGACATCGGCGGCATACCCAGGCTCCTGGACATGGGGCAGTGCAACGACGCCTATGGCGCCATCAGGGTCGCCCTGGCCCTTGCCGACGCGTTCGGGTGCGGCGTCAACGACCTGCCGCTCTCCATGGTGCTCTCCTGGTACGAGCAGAAGGCCGTCTGCATCCTGCTGACCCTCCTGTACCTCGGTGTGAGGGGCATCTACCTCGGCCCCTCCATGCCGGCGTTCGTATCCCCGGGTGTGCTGAAGGTCCTGGTGGACAACTACGACATCCATCCGATCTCGGACGTCGACGCCGACATGGATGCGATGCTCGGGAGGGACTGAGGTCAAACACAGGCGGGTCTCACCCGCCTTTCTACGATTAACGCAGAAAATTTGCGGAATACGTAGAAAAACAGGAATTTTCCATCAGAATTGTCACCAAGTCTAATATACAGCGGATTTTGGTACGCCCCTTCATGCGCATAACAATAGTAGGGTGCGGATCCATCGGATCCAAGCTCGCGAAGGCCGCCGACGAGATGGCCGAGGTCAAGAGGATCTACCTCATGGACGAGGACCATCCCAGGGCGGAGAAACTCGCGGAGGCCCTGAACAAGGCCATCGTCATCAACGATGTGGAGGAGGAGCTCTACCACACCGACCTGGTCATAGAGGCCGCCTCCCAGAAGGCCGCCACGGCCATCGTCCCCAAGGTGGTCGCCAGAGGTGTGGACATAATGATCATGTCCGTCGGAGCCCTGGTGGACGACGAGTTCAGGGGGATGGTGAAGGAGAAGGCCATCCAGTCCGAGGCCAAGATCTTCATCCCGTCCGGAGCGGTCTGCGGTACCGACGGTCTCCGCTCGTCCGCCGTGGGCGAGCTGGACGAGGTGGAGCTGATCACCACCAAGGGACCAAAGAGCCTGGAGGGCGTCGACTGGATCGAGGACCACGGGATCGACGTCGACACGCTCACTGAACCCACGACCGTGTTCTCGGGCACCGCCAGGGATGCGGTCAAGCTGTTCCCCAAGAACATCAACGTCGCAGCCACCGTATCCCTCCTGGGGGTGGGTTTCGACAAGACGAAGGTCACAATCGTCGTGGACCCGTCCATACACAGCAACTCCCACGAGCTCAGGGTCAAGGGCGAGTTCGGGCAGATGACCTGCCACACCTACAACGTGCCGTCCCCGGACAATCCCAAGACGTCCTATCTCGCCGCGATGTCCGCGATCTCAGCCCTGAAGAGGATCGTCAGGAACGAGTGGATCGGTATCTGAGGGGGCGGGGGGCAACCCCTCCTCCCGTCTTTCCATCTCTTGCGAGACAAAACCCAAAATAGAATCTGTATGATACACAGGCATGCCTAAAACAAGGGCCGAGAGGCTCATTTCCAACGCAGAGGGTATGGACGCCGTCGTCATAGCCAACGACGGCGAGCCGTTCCTCGATTCCACGTTCTGGTACCTCACGGAGCAGAATTCCGGCACCTTCGAGGGATCTTTCGCCATCGTGAAGTCCGACGGTTCCATGGACGTCCTGGTGAGCATCCTGGAGGAGGAGGGCGCCCGTGAGGGAGCCGGGAACATTTGCGTCTACCACGACCGTGCCGAGCGCGAGGCGTTCATCAGGGACGCGCTGAAGGGCTGCACGAAGGTCGGGTTCAACGTCAACTCAGCCACCTATGCCGCGGTGGAGTATGTGAAGAAGGTCGCCGAGGGCATAGAGGTGGTCAACGCCGGCAAGGCCATCTCCGCGACGGTCTCCGTCAAGGACGAGAAGGAGATAGCAGCGACCAGGGAGGCCTGCAGGATATCCTCCGTCGTAGCGGGGGAGATCCCGGACATGCTGTCGGAGGGCGTCTCCGAGAAGGAGGTCGCGGCCAGGATGGACGCGCGCATGAGAGAGCTCGGCGGGACGGGCAACGCGTTCGACACCATCGCGGCATTCGGAGCATACTCCTCACAGCCCCATCACATGCCCTGCGACTACAGGCTCAGGAAGGGTGACACGGCGCTGTTCGATTTCGGAACGAAGTACGACCGCTACTGCTCCGACATGACGCGCACCGTCTTCTTCGGGAAGCCCCCCGAGATCCTCGAGAGGGCCTACGAGGTCGTCCTGGAGGCGCAGAGGGCGGGCATCGCGGAGTACCGCGACGGTGCTAGCGCCAGCGCGGCCGACATCGCAGCCAGGAAGATCATCGACGAGTCCGAGTTCAAGGGGAAGTTCATCCATACGTTCGGCCACGGCATAGGCATGGACGTCCATCAGGACATCTCTATCTACTCCAAGTCGGATCAGATCCTCCGCGCGGGCAACGTGGTCTCCGCGGAGCCCGGCATCTATATTCCAGGCGTGGGCGGAATCAGGATCGAGGACACCTGTCTCATAACCGAGGACGGGTGCGAGGTCCTGACCTCCTTCGACCACTCCTTCACGGTGGTATGATGCAGGCGGTCCTCATGAAGGCTGAGCAGGCCCAGGACATCCTGCACAAGGCGGTGGACAGGATGCAGGACCTCGGCGCGGAGTTCTCGGACGCGAGGTCCCAGACGGTGAGGGTCACTGGAGTGAGCTCGATGAACGGGGACATCCGCCAGCTGGTCCAGAAGAGCACCGGAGGGGTGTGTCTCAGAGCATGGGCCGGCGGGAGGTGGGGCTACGGCACCGCCACGTCATTCGACCGCGAGGATGTGATGAGGGCCGCGGAGCAGGCGGTCCGGAACGCATCGGGGGAGAGGAAATCGGACCTGATGCTGGAGCCCGCCACGGTCAGGGAGCACAGGAGGGCGGACGTACGCATCCATCCCGATTCTGTGGACCTGTCGGAGAAGATCGCCGCCGCCCAGGATCTGGACAGGGCCCAGGCCGTCGATGACCGCATCATCAACCGCGTCGGCTCCTACTCCGAGGAGGTCAAGACCAACGCGCTGGTGAACTCCGCCGGCTCTGACCTGAGCTGGGAGGAGGTCCGCACACTGTGCAGGGCCATGTCCGTCGCAGCGGACGGCCAGAGGATGGAGCGTTACTACGACGGGCCCGACAGCACTCTCGGGTACGAGGTCGTGAGGGACGCCGACCTGGAGGAGCTCGGAAGGGTCACGGCGAGGGAGGCAATCGAGACTCTCAAGGCAGACAGGGCCCCGTCGGGCAACCTGACGGTCATATCCGATCCCATGGTCTCTGGTCTGTTGGCACATGAGGCCATGGGCCACGCGTCGGAGGGCGACGAGATCACCAAGAGGAGGTCCTTCCTCACAGGCGCGGTGGGAAGGAAGGTCGCATCGGACATAATCTCCATGTACGACAACGGCACGGTGCGTGGAGCCCACGGATCGGTCCCGTTCGACGACGAGGGGACCCCGTCGTCATGCACCACCATAATCGACCACGGTGTATACCAGGGGTACATGCACAGTCTGGAGACAGCTTCCCAACTGGGTGTCAGGCCCACTGGGAACGGCAGGGCGGAGAACTACGGGAAGAGGGTCTGGGTCAGGATGACCAACACCTACTTCGGACCCGGCGAGTGGGACCGCGACGAGATCATCGCCGACACCAGGGACGGGATTCTGTGCGACAAGATGGTCAACGGAATGGAGGACCCCGTGGGCGGATGCTTCGAGGCCAAGTGCCTCAGGGGCTTCCTCATCAGGAACGGTGAGATCGTCAAGCCCCTCCAGTCGTTCACCCTCACCGGCAGGTCCGTGGACATCCTGTCCTCGGCGGACGCCCTGTCGAAGGAGGTCGTCCTGGACGGCGGGATGTGCGGCAAGGGAATCGAGGACTGGGTCAGGGTCTCGTCGGGAGGCCCGTACATGCGCGCCAGGATGATCGTGGGGGGAGGACAGTGAGCGACATCGGATACTATGCGGAGAAGGCGATGGAGGCCGCCAGAGGGTACGGCCAGTCGGAGGTATACGTCTCCGAGGCCGTCATAAACACGGTATACATCGACGATTCCAAGATCAGCAACATCGAGACCAAGCTCGACGCGGGCCTGATGGTCCGCGTTGCAGACGGGGGGAGGCAGGGGAAGGCGTCCGTCACCCTCAACGGCGAGCAGTCGGTCCGCGAGTGCATGTCGATGGCCGAGTCCGTCCTCAGGTACTCCCCGGAGAGCACCGAGTTCAAAGGGTACGCCCAGCCGGGGCAGGCGAGGATCGCCCTCCCGGACGTGTGGGACCGGAGGGTCGAGGACGTGACCCCCGACGACCTCAGGGAGATGGCCAAGCTGCTCATCGACAGCTGTCCCGTCAACATCCCGAGGGCGCAGATCAGGGTCTCGACCAACGACTGCAGGGTCATGAACGGCAACGGGGTGGACTGCGCACACAGGAGCACGCTCGTCTACGGGCACTTCACATCCATGACCACGAAGGAGCACCCCGGCGAGGGGATGGAGACGTTCCACGGGACTCACCTCGACATTGACCTGCCCGCCATAGGCGAGTCGCTCGCCCGCCAGGCAAACAGCGCGGCTTCCAGCCACGAGTTCAGGGGCTCCGAGAGGCTGAGCATGATACTGCCGCCCGGCCAGCTTGGCGACATGATGAACTCGTCCGTCGTCGCGGCGGTCAACGGGGAGAACGTGAAGTACGGCAGGAGCATGTGGAAGGACTCCCTCGGACAGCAGGTGGCCTCGGAGCAGTTCACGGTCGTGGACGACCCGACGGTCTCCGCACCGCTCTCGTGCGTGTTCGACGACGAGGGGACGCCGACGGAGAGGAGGGTCGTCATCGAGGACGGCGTCCTCAGGTCGTTCCTCAGGGACTCGTTCTGCGGGGACAGCACCGGCAACGGGATGCGCAGGTCCAGCGTAGAGGCCCAGGGGGCGTACGAGCGCACCCCCGTCATCAAGGCTCTGAACGTCACCGCGAAGCCCGGCAGGTACACGCCGGAGCAGATAATCGAGCAGACGGACCGCGGGATCTTCGTCGAGAGGTTCGCGTGGCCGGAGGCCGACGAGATGACCGGCAGGTTCGGACTGAACGTCAGATGCGGCTACATCATCAGGAACGGGGAGATCGTGGACACGGTCAACAACGCCCTGCTGATGGGCAACATGCTGGAGGCCGTCAGGAACGTGGAGCTGATAGGCAACGATTCCCGTCAGATGGGTGTCGTCACCGTACCGACCATGAGTTTCTCCGGGACGGAGCTGGTCGGAAACTGACCGGCCCCGTTCCAAACCTTTTTATCATTTTTGAAAACCACGGAATGAAACCTTTGAAAACCACGGAATCGAAGACACAATTGATAGTCATACAGTTATTTTAATGAGGTCCTTATCAAGGGCGAGTGTCTGTGTAATTGCGGTTTATGTTGTAGTCAAAACTGCGCTGAATCCGTGAGGACGACCCAGACCGTTATAACGCCGTGTCCCGATATGTGCACCATGGCACGCTACAGATGCTCCGTTTGCGGCGAGATTTACGATGAAGAGGACGAGGGTGTGAGGTTCGAGGACCTGCCCGATGACTGGGTGTGCCCTCTCTGCCATTCCCCCAAATCCGCTTTCGTGCTCATGGACGATGACGGGGGATCCCCGGTTCCTGAGACTTCCGAGAAACCGTCGGAGCCTGTTCCTGAGGGCGGAATCGATGTTCCCCAGAACCTGAAGAGACACGACGGCGGAGTCATGGACGACATCCACGAGATGGCCCTCACAGGGAGGAGCATCGACAGTGCGATGGACACCACGATCCCGGTTCCGAATTTCGACGACATCCTGTTCCTGGGCGCCCAGCTCGCCAGGGCACCCAAGGACAAATGGGAGGAGGTCTCCATCCGCACTGTCATAGGCAAGGGTTCGAAGAGGCCGATGGAGCTCGAGATGCCAGTTTACATCAGTCACATGAGCTTCGGATCGTTGTCGGGGAGGGCGAAGGTCGCCCTGTCCAAGGGCAGCGCGATCGCAGGGACCGCCATGTGCAGCGGGGAGGGGGGCGCCCTGTGGGACGAGATGATCGCCGCGCACAGGTACATCTTCGAGTACATCCCCAACCAGTACAGCTTCAACGACATGACGCTGGAGCACTGCGACGCGATCGAGATCAAGATCGGCCAGGGCACCAAGCCCGGGATGGGTGGTCATCTGCCCGGGGAGAAGGTCACGGAGGTCATAGCCACGATGAGGGGCAAGCGCCGCGGCGAGGACATACTCAGCCCGTCGAAGTTCCCCGGCATCGACACCCCGGAGGACCTGAAGGCGATGGTCGACATGCTCCGCAGCAGGTCCGGCGGGCTTCCCATAGGCGTGAAGATCGCGGCGGGCCGCATCGAGGAGGACCTCGAGTTCATATCCCAATCCGGATGCGACTTCATCACTATAGACGGCAGGGGAGGCGCTACCGGTTCGTCCCCGAAGTTCCTCAAGGATGCCACATCCGTACCCACCGTCTACGCCCTGTCCAGGGCCAGGAGGTACATGGACGAGCACGGCATGGGGCAGGAGCTGGTCATCACCGGCGGGTTCCGCACAAGCGGGGACTGCATCAAGGCCCTCGCGATGGGCGCCGACGCCGTCGCCATGGCGTCCGCCCCGCTCATGGCGCTGGGATGCCAGAGGTACAGGGCATGCAACACCGGGAAGTGCCCCATGGGCATTGCCACGCAGGACCCCGAGTTGGAGTCCAGGCTGGACCAGGAGGCCGGAGCCGTGCGCGTCGGCAACTACCTCCGCGCTCTGGCGGATGAGCTCAGGGCGTTCCTGAGGGCATCCGGTCACGGCGACATCTCCGAGCTGTCCCTCGACGACCTGTGCACCGTGAGCTCGGAGATCTCCGAGAACACGGAGATCAGGCATGCCTGAGGCGGTGTCATGGCCGAGGACAGGTTCGAGGTCATCCACCGTGAGGGCGGTGCCCTGGCGGATGCCGGGATAAGGATGGTCCTGAGGGACAGGGAGACGGGAGTGTGCTATCTCTGGCTCTGGAGCGGCAACGGGGGTGGGCTAACACCCCTCCTGGATGCCGACGGGAGACCCCTGGTTAAGAAAGGCCGAGGATCCTGTACACAACAGTCTGAATCCAGACGGAGCCTGAGAACGATAATGCATCAATAAATCAGTAGGGCGGGACCAGCGTGAGCTTCTGCCTGTCGCCGGCAGCTTCCAGTCCGGAGCAGTCGCCGACCATCCTGCCGATCTTGATGACCGGGTAGGGTGCGACCGGCTTCCCGTCCTCGCCGCTCAGAGGGGTCGGCCCGTAGAAAATGCAGAACGCGCCGGGTCCGGGCCAGTAGGCGATGTCCCCGACCTCGAGCTGAGTGGTGCGCCCCTCCTTGGGCTGGATCGCGTAGAGGGGGCATTCGCAGTAGATCATCCCGCCCAGCATGTTGATGTCCATGCTGAGCGGGAGTGAGAGCCAGATGGCGTTTGAGATGTCCGACCCGTCCAGGTCCCCGGGGAAGTCCCCGTTTCTCGTCCTGACGATCATCCTGCTCATCTCGCCACCTGGCCTGTAGGGTTTCAGTTCTTCCTCTCGAAGAGCTGGCGGATCTCCTTTCCGGTGATCTCGAGCTGCAGCTTCTTCTCGTCCTCTTCCATCTTCTTGAGGTTGACGAGTCCGGCGGCCCACTCGGCCCTCCACTCGTCCTTGAACTTGCCGTTCTCGATCTCCTCGAGGATGGATTTCATGCCCTCGGCGGACTGCTCGGTGATGACCCTGTCCCTCCTGGTCATTCCGCCGTACTCGGCGGTGTTGGAGACGACGTTCCACATGAGCTCGAAGCCGCCCTTGATGATGAGGTCGTCGATGAGCTTGGTCTCGTGGAGGACCTCGAAGTAGGCCATCTCGGGGGGATATCCCGCATCAGTCAGGGTCTTGAATCCCTGCCTGATCAGTGCCGTGAGTCCTCCGCAGAGGACGGACTGCTCTCCGAAGAGGTCGGTGTACGTCTCGTTGTCGAAGGTGGTCTCGAAGACTCCGGCGCGGGTGGATCCGAGTCCCTTCGCGAGTGCAAGGGCGATCTTCTTGGCGTTGCCGGTGACATCCTGGTGGATGCATATGAGGGCGGGGACTCCGAATCCCTCGGTGAAGACGAGCCTCTCCATGTCTCCGGGGGCCTTGGGCGCCATCATGATGACGTCGACATCCGCCGGGGGCTGGATCAGCTTGTAGGTGATGGCGAAGCCGTGTGCGAACTCGAGTGCGGCGCCCTTCTTCAGGTTGGGCTCGACGTACTCCTTGTAGATGTCGGGCTGGACCTCGTCAGGCAGGAGCATCATGACGACATCTGCGTCCTTGACGGCGTCAGCGAACTCCGCGACCTTGAGGCCGTCCTCCTTGGCCTTGTTCCAGGACTTTCCGTCCTTCCTGACTCCGATCGTCACATCGATTCCGGAGTCGTTAAAGCACAGAGCCTGGGCCCTTCCCTGGGACCCGTATCCCAGGACGGCGACTTTCTTGCCGTCGAGGACTTTCAGGTCCGCATCTTTATCGTGATAAAGCTGCATGGTTTTCACACCTGTGGGTGCGTACTCTGACATCCGATTTATACCTTGTTTACGGCATCCGCCGACGCGTAGATGCTTGTACAGTCAAGGCCCGGAACGCTGGACAGTCTCCTTCGTGTCGCAAAACATCAAATATCGCATGAGTCGTCGTGACCGCAATGGAGACCGTCGAAAAGCGTGGCGGGTTCTCGGGCAGGCTGGGTTTCATCCTGGCCACGGCCGGAGCCGCCGTAGGACTCGGGAACCTGTGGCGCTTCCCATACCTGGCCGAACAGTACGGCGGAGGGATATTCCTCCTAGTCTACCTCATATTAGTGGTGACGTTCGGCGTGGTAATGGTCATCACCGAGCTGGCCATAGGCAGGCGCACCGGCAAGTCCTGTTTCGACGCCCTCATGGACCTCTGCGACAAGTACCCGATCATCGGGTGGATCGCCATGCTGGTGCCGATGATCATCGTCCCGTACTACTGCGTCATCGGCGGATGGGTCACCAAGTACTTCGCCGACTACGCCGTCGGTGCCGGGTCGGACCTCGCCGGAGCAGGGTTCTTCGACCAGTTCATCTCCATGGACCTCGGAGGGGTCTTCGACAGTCCGCTCCCCTGGTTCCTGATCTACGCGTTCCTGACCATCGTGGTCGTCGTGTTCGGCGTGGAGAAGGGCATCGAGAGGATGAGCAAGATCCTCATGCCCGCCCTCTTCGTCCTGCTGATCGCCATCTGCGTGTACATGCTGACCATCGACGGGATCTCCGAGGGGCTGAAGTACTACCTCGTTCCCGATTTCGACAAGCTGTCCTTCTCCACTCTCGCGGGAGCGGTCAGCCAGCTGTTCTATTCCCTGTCCATCGCCATGGGCATAACCATCGCCTACGGGTCGTACATGCGCAAGCAGGACAACATAGAGAAATCCGCTTACACCGTGGCCCTCACAGACACCACGGTGGCGTTCCTGTCTGGTCTCATGATCGTCCCTGCATTCGTCCTGTTCTCCGGGAGCACCGACATGACAAGTGGCTTCGGGCTCCTCTTCACCACCATGCCCCAGGTTTTCGGCACCATGCCGGGAGGGGAGGTCGTGGGCATCGCGTTCTTCCTGCTCGCCATGTTCGCCGCACTCACGTCGTCTATCGCCCTCATGGAGGCGGTGGTGTCCGTTCTCAGGGACCATTGGCACATGACCCGCTTCCGCGCATGCGTGATAGTGTCCATAGGGATACTGATCCTGGGGCTGCTGTCGTGCCTGGGATTCGGACCGCTCAGCGCTGTGGCGCCGTTCGGTATGAGCTTCCTCGAGTTCTTCGACTTCATCACCAACTCGGTCATGATGCCGATCGTCGCGCTCATAACATGCATCCTGGTCGGATACGTGGTGAAGTCCAAGTTCGTCATCGACGAGGTGGAGTCTTCGGGATGCGAGTTCAGGATCAAGATGATCTATCCGTACATGATCAAGTACGTTTGTCCTGTGATCCTGGCGATAATCCTCGTCGTGGGAGTGCTCGGAGGCATGGGCATCTACACCATCTGATGCGGTCGGAGCCGTTTCCCGGGTCGGTCGACGTTCTTGCGAAGAGCCGAAATTATTATAATCTCCAACACTTGGACGGAGATATGGAGCATGCTGCATCGCGCGGCAGCTTCTTGGGGAGGCTGGGTTTCATCCTGGCTGCCGCCGGGTCGGCGGTTGGTCTCGGGAACCTGTGGCGCTTCCCGTATCTTGCCGAACACTACGGAGGCGGTGCCTTCCTTGTCACGTACATCATCCTCGTGGTGACCTTCGGCGTCGCTCTGATGATCACCGAGATTGCAATCGGTCGTCGTACCGGAAAGTCCTGCATCGACGCCTTCCTGGATCTCGGCGAGAAGTACAAGGTCGTCGGATGGATAATCGCCATCATCCCGCTGATCATCGTCCCCTATTACTGCGTCATCGGCGGATGGGTCACCAAGTACTTCGTGGAGTACATGGCGGGGATGGGATCAGAACTGGCCAACGGGTCATTCTTCGGCGATTTCATGTCCGCATCCATGACCGGGGTCTTCGACAGCCCCGTCACGTGGTTCGCGATCTACGCGGTCCTGACCGTGGCGGTCGTCGCCTTCGGGGTGCAGAAGGGCGTGGAGAGGATGAGTAAGATCCTCCTCCCCGGGCTGCTAGTGCTCCTCGTGGGGATCTGCCTGTACATGCTGACGGTTGACGGCATCAGCGAGGGGCTCTCGTACTACATCGTCCCCAACTTCGACGACTTCTCCATGAAGACCGTCCTCGGTGCGATGGGGCAGCTGTTCTACTCCCTGTCCCTGGCGATGGGGATCATGATCACGTACGGTTCGTACATGAGGAAGAACGTGGACATCGAGAAGTCGGCTTACACGATATGCCTGATGGACACCTGTGTGGCTTTCCTCTCCGGTCTGATGATCGTCCCCGCGGTCGTCGTGTTCATAGGCCCCGGGATGGGGGACGGGTTCGGACTGATGTTCGAGACCATGCCTCTTGTGTTCGAGACCATGCCCGCAGGGCACATCGTCGGCGCCGTTTTCTTCCTGTTGGCGATGTTCGCCGCATGGACGTCTTCGATATCGCTGTCCGAGACGGCAGTCTCCATCTTCAGGGACAGATGGAAGTGGCGGCGTTCCATGGCCTGCATCGCATGTCTGGTGCTCATATTCGGTCTTGGGATACTGTCCTGTCTGGGATTCGGCCCGCTCAGCGGCATCACCATCCTGGGCATGACGTTCTTGGAGTTCTTCGACTTCATCACGAACTCCGTGCTGATGCCGATAGCGGCGATCGTGACCTGCATCATCATCGGTTACTTCGTCAAGACGAAGTTCGTGACGGAGGAGGTCGAGTCGTCCGGACGGTTCAGGCTGAAGCCCATCTACAACGCACTCGTCATGGTCGTCTGCCCGCTGTTCATGGCCATCATACTGGTGACGGGCCTTCTCGACTATTTCGGAATATACACTATCTGAGGTGACCTCGAATGGACATGGATGACAGAGGGGACGACGCGATCCGTCTGGTCGTGTCCTTCCCGAAGAAGATGAACCTGTGCATGAAGGGCTATGCGGACAAGTACCTGAGGGACACACGCATCAAACCCCCATACCTTATCCTCATCTTCCATATAGGGAAGAGGGACGGACTGTCACAGAAGGAGCTCATCGATGAGGTCCCGTACGACAAGTCGTACATCTCTACGATGGTCCATGACCTCATAGACCTCGGCCTGGTGTACAACGACAGCTCCGGGAAGCTCCACAGTCTCCATCTCACCGACCAGGGCCGTGACATATTCGCGATGAGCCGCATGATGTTCGAACTCCTGGACAGGAACCTGTTCGACGTTCTGACGGACGAGGAGAAGGAGGTTCTCGCCGAGATCATGAGGAAGCTCGACGACAGGGCGGACCGCATAATGGAGAGTCTGACCAAGGGATAAGGACTGTAGTTGACAATCCAACTATTTTTACAAACAGGACAGACATCGTCTTGTTTTCAAACCAATTATATATATTTCACAAAAAACCGTGAAAATCAAACCCGTTGTACGGGCGTGCATCATCATTTTAGTTGATTTCAAAATTCAAAACGTACTTATACAACATCTTGCTCAAGGGTATTTCTGTCAAGAATCCTGGGAGGGATTCCTATAGCAGCCGAACAAATCACATACAAGAACATCGACCCGAAGGTGCGCAACACCATCATGATTGGTCTGTGCGTCGCTATGCTCGGGGCGTGTTTCGACGGTACGATCGTCGGTACCATCGGAACCAAACTGGCGGAGGACCTGGGCGGTCTCAGCCTGTACGCCTGGATGACCACGGCGTACCTCCTCTGCGAGACGATCATGATCCCCATCGCGGGAAAGCTTTCTGATATCTACGGCAGGAAGCCCCTGTTCCTCATCGGTCTCGGGCTCTTCGCTGTCGGCTCCGTGTGCGCCGGTCTGTCCTCCAACATGGAGATGTTCATCGTCTGCCGTGCCGTCCAGGGAGTCGGCGGAGGTATCCTGATCCCCGTCGCCACGGCTGCCGTCGCGGACCTGTACTCCCCCCGTGAGAGGGCCAGGATGCAGGGTATCCTCGGTGCCATATTCGGTGTCGGAAGCGGAATCGGACCCCTCATCGGAGGGTACATCGAGGGTGCCATAAGCTGGCACTGGTGCTTCTACATTAACATCCCTCTCGCGATCATCGCGTTCATCCTCACCATCAAGAAGTTCCCCACACCTGTCAACGACGGTGAGAAGCACATCGACGTCAAGGGAATCGCCTTCCTCTCGCTGCTGCTTCTGGACGTCCTGCTCCTGATCGAGTTCGGAGGAAAGGAGTTCGAGTGGGCGAGCATCGAGACGGCTGCCATGGTCATCATCGCCATCGTCCTCGTCGTCGTGTTCGTGAAGGTCGAGCACAAGGCCATCGACCCCATCCTCGCACCCCATCTGATACACAACAAGACAGTCATCATGGCGGCCATCTTCATGGCGATCTTCGGAATCGGAATGATCGGTGCCATGATGTTCACGAACATGCTCGCCGTGGGAGTCTTCGGACTGACCACGCTCGAAGCCGGAATATGGTCTCTGGCCATGGTCGCCGGAATGATGATCACATCCATCTCCTCCGGAGCCCTCGTCGAGAGGACCGGATACAAGCCATGGCTCATCGTCGGACCCATACTCTGCTTCCTGGGACTGTTCTACCTCTCGGGCATGACCGTCGACCCCGACATGGTCCTGCAGATGGTCGGTAACGCGGACTACCTCCAGGAGCTGTACATGACCAGGTACCTCATCGGAACCTTCATCCTCGGACTCGGTCTGGGATGCATGATGTCCGTCGTGATGTCCGCAGTCCAGAACAGCTCCAAGCCCACCGAGATGGGAATGACGACATCATCCGTCAACCTCATCAGGTCGATCGGAACGACCATGGGTACAGCGATCTTCACCATGATCATCAACGGACGCATCAGCGGGGAGCTGATGAACTTCGTTCCCGACTCCCTTCCCGAGGAGGTCTTCAACAGCATCCCCCACGACACTGGTGTCCTCGAGGCCATCGTCTCGTATCCCCAGTACGCACCGCAGATCCTGTCTGCGTTCAGTAACAGCGTCGACTTCTCCTTCCTCGCCGGAGGATGCATCATCCTGATTCTCGTGATCGTCGGAATCTTCTTCAAGGCCCAGAAGCCGGAGGAGGATCCCGAGTTCGAGGCGGTCAAGCACAAGATCGAGAGCGGCGAGGAGTGATCCCCGCGGAAACCGGGAGGGGTGACCCTCCCCATTTTCTATCCAAACCCCTTTCACATCCTCATGGATTTTCTGGAACGCAGCCGTCGCGGCATGGTCACGAGCAAGACCGACGAGGACATCGACGTCTTCATGGAGGCCGTGAACAGGGCCCACACCTTGTGCGAGGTGTTCAACACCCCCCAGACCCCATCCGACAGGAGGAAGGAGATACTGGAGGAGCTGTTCGGGCAGGAGCTGGACGATGTCGCCGTGTATCCGACGTTCAGGTGCGACGTGGGCACGAACATAACCCTCGGCAGGGGCGTCCTGATCAACTTCGACTGCGTCATCCTGGACAGCGCAGAGGTCGTCATCGGGGACCACGTCCTGATAGGCCCCAAGGTCTGCATAGTAACCCCGAGCCACAAGTTCCCTCCGGAGATGAGGCGGGACATAGCCACGCGCGCCGAGAAGATTGTGATCGGAGACGATGTCTGGATCGGTGCCGGCGCGATAGTCCTCCCCGGGGTCACCATCGGCGAAGGCGCCATCATCGGCGCCGGCGCGGTGGTGACGAAGGATGTCCCGGCAGGGGAGACGTACGTTGGTGTCCCTGCCAGGAGCATAGGGGCGGTATGATGGAGCCTGTGCGCCTCTCCATGGTGTCGATGAACTCGGCCCTTGGGGATGCCGAGGGCAATCTCTCGAGGATGCTGGCACTGTGCGACTCCGCCGTGTCCGGCGGTGCCGACATCGTCTGCTTCCCGGAGCTCTGCCTATCCGGGTACTCCATGCCCGGCAGCGCCGATGCGGTCATGTCTGCCGATTCCCCCGCGGTCGGAGCGGTGGTGGACAAATCCCGCGAGTCAGGCGTCTGCATCTGCTTCGGGTTCGTGGACCATGGGCCCAGCATTGCGCAGGCGGTCGTCGAGGGCGGAAGGGTTCTGGGCGTGTACCGCAAGACCCATCTCGGAGAGAGGGAGGCAGGGGTCATGGTCCCAGGGGACAGGCTCGATGTCATCCGCATGTCGAAGGCTGTTCTGGGCGTGCAGATATGCTGGGAGGCGCATTTCCCGGAGATCTCATGCACATATGCGCTGAAGGGAGCGGACATAATCCTCATGCCCTTCGCGTCCAATCTCGGAGGCGAGCGCAGGAGGTCCTCATGGGACAGGATCCTGCCCGCGAGGGCTTACGACAACACGGTCTATGTGGGGGCGTGCAACGGATACGGCCCCACGGGGTCCGGCACGGAACTTGGTGGAGGAGCCGCCATCTACGACGCCAGGGGCAACAAGCTCGCGGAGGACTTCTCCGGCGAGTGCATCGTGACCGCGGATCTCGATCCGGAGCCGCTGGAGGTAATCAGGGCGGAGGGGTACGTGTCGATGAAGGATGTGTACTTCCTGGACAAAAGGCGTCCGGAGGTCTACTTCAGATGAGGTTTGGGGGAAATCAGGTGTTGCACCCGGCCGGGTGATACTAGGTAACGGCAATGATTGTGGCCGGGTGCGAGTGATGTGAGTATCGGCTTGCTTGTTTCACAGTCTCCTTATGTCCACCTCCCTCAGTTCCTCGTTCTTCCCATCCTCGGGCATGTCGTAGTCCGCCGACATCCCCTTTCCTCTCGCCAGTTGGCGAATGTCTAGTGTCATGAGCACATCATGGCTCCGAGCTTTCTGCAGTCCTCGGCCTCCGCATCGTTAGGATAGAGGTTGGCGATGACGCCGTCGTTCGCGAGGTCCGCGCCGGCGGCCCTGCATCTGTCCGCCCAGTCCCTCATCCACTGTCCGTCGCCCCAGTCATAGGACCCGAAGATCCCGACCTTCTTGCCGGAGAGCAATCCCTCCACAGCTGTGAACATGGGTTCGAAGATGTCCTCCTCGAGGATCTCGTCGCCCATGGCGGGGCACCCGAACGCTATCGCGTCGTAGGCGGACACCCTGTCGGGTCCGAAGTTGTCCGCGGTGATGATCTCTGCACTGCCACCGGCCGACTGGATTCCCTCGGCCACGAATTTGGCCATGGCTTCGGTGTTCCCGGTGTCGCTCCAATAGACGACTGCTACGTTCGACATGATTTAGGATAACCTAAACTGAGTATTTATAGTTTAGGAATACCTAATAATTAGATGAACATGGTCATGTATGCTGGTAGGTATGTGATGTTCCCGTCGACACGAAGGTCTTTGGTGTGAATCACATAGGCATGGTCTGCGACAGCCTTGTATTTGGTGAGGAATCTGTCCAGGGATATGTGGCTTGTCGAGCTTGCCCCAGATTTGACCTCTATCGGCAGGACTTTGCCATCCTTGACGAGAAGGAAATCTACCTCCTGTGGGTTGTTTGTCTCCTCCACCAGGAATCTGCAGAATAGAAGTTCGTAGTTCTTTGCCACGAGTTCCTGTGCAACCATGTTTTCCAGCAGCATCCCTTTGTTGACATTCAGCTTTCCTCTCAACATCATATCGTAGAGTTCTGAGTAGGTGTCTACGTTAGACAGAAATGATGCAGAGATCAGAAGCCCCGTATCAAGCATGTACAGCTTGAAGGAGTGAGCATCGATGCTCAGTTCCATGGCCGGTCCTGGATCGGACACGTCATGGCAGACGTTCACCATCTTTGATTCTCCGAGCCATACCACTGAGTCGAAGTATTCGCGGGTTCTGGAGCCCTTTTTCAATTGCGATGGTGAGAAGCGTTTGTCATGCTTGGACAGAAGTGCGGGTATACGGTCCAAAATGCGTCTTGCTTTAGAGCCTTTGTCCGATTTGAATTTGACAGTATCGTCCCTGTACAGGTCAATGATCGTCCTTTTCACGGTTTCGACTTCATCGAAATTGTTGCTTTCAACGAACGCCTCTACCGCCTGAGGCATGCCTCCGACCAACATGTACGTGGTGTACTTCCTCATCAGATGTTTGTGTACCGAGTTCCCCAGAGGTGTGAGGGACCTGAACGATTCTCTAAGGAGGTCTACCGTCGTGACGTCTCCCTGAGCCCACAGGAATTCTTCAAAGTCCAACGGATGCATCTGTATGCGCATCTCTTCAGATGGGATGAGGATTCCTTCTACGTTCTGTTTAAGCGATATGAGAGAACCTGTCTCAATGTAGCTGTAACGTCCATCCTTGACAAGGTGCTTGATGAGCTGTCTGGCGGGTGGGAATGCCTGTACCTCATCGAATATGACGACGCTCTTTCCTTTTTTCAACGCTGTGCTGTATCTGAATTGAAGCTGGCGGAACAGGGTGTCAAGATCGTCTGAATAGTCTTTGAACCACTGTTTGGTCTCATCAGTGGCTGTGGTGAAGTCAATCAGGAGGTAGCTTTCATACTCTTTTTTTGCAAACTCCTCGACTATCGTTGTTTTACCGACGCGACGAGCACCTTCGATGAGTAGCGCATATTTGTTGCTGTATCTGTCTTTCCAATCCAGCATTTTTGTGTATATCTTCCTTCTGAATGCCGCCATGATACTTAATTGTGAAATAACAACACTTATTTTAAAAATTTTATCAATGAATATTACACCTATAGTGATAACAAGCTCTATTGAAAATACACCTATTCTAAAATGAAGCAGAGTTCTGAGGGTTTGCGGATAAAACCCCCGTGGTTCGGAATCCGATTGCAGGGGCCAAAATGTGGTGTGGAAAGGAGGTCCTTGCGGACCTCCGGTTTGATCAT
>ERZ1673744.337-NODE-337-length-66392-cov-7.214119_pt1 | contig 66392 bp, 71 predicted proteins | sample MGYA00580207_ERZ1673744 | MGnify/ENA primary metagenome ERZ1673744 (study PRJEB41218, sample SAMN15661751) | gut metagenome | host: Homo sapiens | place: Canada: London | collected 2015-08-20/2019-03-30 | study: EMG produced TPA metagenomics assembly of... | reverse complement strand
GACCTCACGGGTATGAGCCGTGCGCTCTCACCAGCTGAGCTACCTTGGCATATTTCCCTATTTATTTTCCAACAACAAATAAGTTTTGCCGTCGAGTTCAATACTCTCATAAACATATTTTAATTTCAAGTATTTTATTTACATTTGCTTTTACCTGTCCAAGATAAATCATTACAGTATAAATAATCAAGATTTTCTTTTTCCAAAACCCAGGCAGTGCAGCCGTATCCGTTAAGCCTGTTAGATTCTGATGTATTGCAGTATGTGTCAAAAGTAAATCGGCTGTCATTGTATGTTCCGGCAGGAATTACACCTTCACTACCGTAATAAAATATGAATACATCAACACCTGTTTTATTGGGAGGATTTTTCCCGTTTACGTCAACAAAAATTTCTCCGCATAAATTTTCAAGCATATTTGTTGAGCCCCAAACAACATTACATCTCGGACTTATTATCGTAGTACCTACAATACTTGTACCGTCTGCTAGAAAAACAGTTTGTTTGAAATTTCCAAAAGAAGTTCCGTCAAGTGAAGCTCTAGGGTATTCGTTACATTCTTCATCAGACCTGCAGCGCTTAACAACTTTTAAGTAATTTGACATAATATCCCAAAATTTATCAACAGAAAGTTTTCCTGCAGCTATTTCTTCATCGGTCAATTCATCATCAGCCTTGTTACCTGACAGTGATAACCCCCAGTAATTTATATCTCCTCTTTCAAGTCTTGCTTGAGCAATAGCCTGATTCATTAAACTATAAAACTTTTGAAGTCTGACAGCATATTGTTTTTCAGCATTGCGCTGCATTAAAGACGGCACTGTTAAAGCGGAAATAACACCGATAATGCCGAGTGTGACTAAGACCTCAGCCAATGTGAATGCATAACGACGAACATCTGCTAACCTGGCTACGTGTCTTGGATTTCTTCCACGCTCGCAGAGCCTCAACTGTTGAGCTTGCTCTTGCTGTTTCGGTCTGTTCGCTATCCGGCATAAATGCCGTACAGAAATCCGCTGCGTAGCACCTTCGGCGAGAGTAAAAGCAGGAGCTTTTAGAGTGCCCCCCCCCCGACACTACGTGCGTAGCCACATTGGGGCTCTGTCAAGACTTCTCCAACTAACATATCAGCTTTTTTACTTAATCTTTTCATAATTAAACTGCTCCTATATTTAATTTAACCTTACCTATTATAACATATTTTGATTGTTATTACAATATCGGCTTACTGAAATATTTTTTTGTTTATAATAAACTGTATAAAGAAATTTTTTATAAAGGCAAAAATTCAATGATAACAGATATGACGAAGGGAAACCCCTTAAAACACATTTTACTTTTCTCGGTTCCTTTGTTAATAGGAAACATATTTCAACAATTATATAATCTTGCTGATATAGTTATTGTCGGAAGGACATTGGGTGTCGAAGCATTAGCTGCTGTCGGCGCTGTATCGCCTTTATTTTTTCTTATAATGTTTGTGGTCGTGGGCTTAACCAACGGTTTTGCGGTTGTTACAGGTCAGAAATTCGGTGCTAAAGATTATGAGGCTGTTAGACGCTCTGTTGTAGTTTCATTGATATTAGGTACAGTATTTACTTTATTATTTACAATTGCTGCAGCTGTATTGATGAAGCCTTTGCTTTTATGGATGAATGTTCCTTCAGAAATTTTTCATAATGCATATTGGTACATGGCAATTGTAAACATGGGATTAATCGTATGCTGCTATTACAACCTGCTTGCAAGCATTATACGTGCATTAGGCGATAGCAAAACTCCGCTTTATTTTTTAATATTTGCTTCTATTTTGAATATATTTCTTGCACTTTTATTTATTTTGAAATTCCACATGGGTGTTCCCGGTTCTGCAATCGCCGTTGTGCTTTCTCAGGCTGTTTCTGCGGTAATGTGTGTATGGTATGTAAAAAAGAAATTTCCTATTCTTCATTTAAAAAAGACTGATTGGATTTTTAAAAAGGAAAGCAGAAAAGAAGACATTGATTTTGCCGTTGAACATTTAAAGGTCGGAATTCCAATGGGGATTCAATTTTCCATATTAGGGCTTGGAATTTTGATTATTCAAAGTGTATGTAATACTTTCGGCCCTAACATTATAGCTGCATTTACGGCAGCATTAAGAATAGAACAAATTGCAACTTTGCCTATGATTTCTTTTGGTATTGCGCTGGCTGCTTATGTTGCACAAAACTACGGAGCAAAAAACTTTTCCAGAATAAGAGAAGGGGTATCAAAAACCTCTTTGATAAACATTGGTTTAAGCTTATTTATGGCATTCATTATGCACATGTGGGGAAGTGATATTGTTAGAATATTTATAGGCGATGCAAACGATGAGATTATTAAAATTGCAAGAAGTTATCTTTTAATAAGTACAATGTTTTATTTCTTCTTAGGGCAAATCTTTATTTTCAGAAATGCCCTTCAGGGAATGGGACAGACACTTATACCGCTTACTGCATCTACCGCAGAACTTCTAGTACGTTCTTATGCGGCAGTTTATCTTGCAGTTAAATACAGTTATTTCGGAATATTTTATGCAGGTCCTATTGCTTGGGTAACTGCATCACTAGTTGTAGCAGCAGGTTATTTTTTACGTATCAAAAAAATAATGAAACGTGCATACGGGAAAATATAAATATTGCCTGCATATTTACTTGCAAGTGAATTATTTCTGTGTAAAAATCCTAGATAACGATTGGTCTTTTAAAAAATAAGGAGAAATATTATGTCAACATTTATTGAAGATGTTTATGCGCGTCAGATATTAGATTCACGCGGCAACCCGACTGTTGAAGTCGATGTAAAACTGACAAACGGAGTTATCGGTCGTGCAGCAGTTCCTTCAGGAGCTTCAACAGGTATATTTGAGGCTTTGGAACTTCGCGATGGCGACAAATCAAAATATATGGGAAAAAGCGTTCAAAAAGCAGTTGACAATATTAATAACATAATTGCTCCCGAACTTATTGGTGAAAAAGCTTCTCACCAAAAAGAAATTGATACGTTTATGATTGATATGGACGGGACAGAAAATAAGTCAAAACTCGGTGCCAATGCTATATTAGGCGTTTCTCTTGCAGTAGCAAAAGCAGCTTCAATGGCTTATGGAATGGCATTATACAGATACTTGGGCGGTATCAATGCTCTAACCTTGCCTGTTCCTATGATGAACATTATTAACGGCGGAGCTCACGCAGATAATAACATTGATTTTCAGGAATTTATGATTGCACCTGTCGGAGCAGAAAGCTTCCACCACGCTTTGCAAATGGGTTCTGAAGTATTTCATACACTGAAAAGTGTTTTAAAAAATAAAGGAATGGCAACTTCCGTAGGAGATGAAGGCGGATTTGCCCCGAATTTAGGTTCTAACGCAGAGGGAATTGAAGTAATCCTTGAGGCTATTGACAAAGCAGGATATAACACTGACCAGATTAAAATTTGTCTTGATGTTGCCTCATCAGAATTTTACGAAAATGGAAGATACAACCTTAAAGGCGAAGGAAAATCATTTGACAACAGAGAAATGACAGATTTCCTGGATGAATGGGTTAAAAAATATCCTATTATTTCGATTGAAGACGGCATGGCAGAGCAGGATTGGGAAGGCTGGGAAATGCTGACCGAACGCTTGGGATGCCGCTGCCAGCTTGTAGGCGATGACTTGTTTGTAACTAATACAAGAAGACTTGCAGACGGTATAAAACGCCATGTAGCAAACTCTATTTTAATAAAAGTAAACCAAATAGGGACACTTTCAGAAACACTGGATGCAATTTCAATGGCTCATGCAGCAGGTTATACAACCATAATTTCGCACCGTTCAGGCGAAACAGAAGATACATTTATTGCAGACCTGGCAGTTGCGGTTAACAGCGGACAAATCAAAACAGGTTCAGCGTCACGCACAGACAGAATTGCTAAGTACAATCAGCTTTTAAGAATTGAGCAAAAACTCGGCTCTGCTGCAAAATATCTTGGCTTACAGGCATTTAACGGTCAAAAATAAAATTTAAAAAAATATATGATTAAAGCAGTGACTGTTCACTGCTTTTTTTATGGATTAAATGAAAAACAGGACTTTGTCAAACAGGCACGAATGTTGGAAAACTTCTAAAAGACATATCCACAGGGAGAACAGGGCTGTGCCAAGCAGGCACAAATGCTGAAAAACTTTTTAAAGCTTTATCCACATAGGAAGGCGGACTTCGTCCGCAGGAAAACTCCCGCTTAATAGCGGGAGAAGGAATGAAAGTATAAGCTTTCAGCTTTTATGCATCAGCTTATTCTGTTCGTATGAAAAAAATTATTTTAATTTGGCTTCTATTTTATCAAGACGTGCTTTTAACTCTGCGTTTTCTTTTTCCAATGCAGTTACTCTTGCATCAAGCTCTTTTATAGCATTGATTACAGCATAGAACATGTCTTCCAATCTGATTGTTAAAAAGCCGTTTTTACCTTTTTTAACAGCATCAGGGAAGATTTTTTGCAGGTCTTGCGCTATTACACCTACGTGAGGAGTTTTTGTTTTATCTTTTTTAAATGTATAGTTAAATACTTTTAACTGACGTATTTTATCTAGTCCTGAGGTGTTTTCGCCGTTAATATATTTTAATCGTTTATCGGAAGACCCTGAAGACCAGCCCCAAGAACTTACGTTGAAGCTTCCTTCCTCTGCATTTTTGTAATATCCATGACCAGATTCACCGTAATATCTCATTAATGATCCGCTATCTCTGCTAACGTTAAAATATTCCATCTGGTCACCGTCATGCCCGTAAAAAGCAAGTATATCTCTTTCGCCTTTAGACCACAATGTACTGAAAACAAAACCTTTAACAAGTAAGTTTCCATTTACAACAACTGTACTGTCAATATGGGATTTACCATCTCTATATACACGTTTTTTTGAATCATTATGAACTTCTAATACTGCAACTCCATCATTAAATTTAGGTTTGCCTCCTATGAATACCCGTTCAACATCATCTTTTGCCCAATCAGAACTTGATGAAGGTCCTGAATTTGCACCTATACAAGTCTTATTACTTCCTGTCACACCTGAACAAGCATAAGCCCCTAAGGCTGTATTATTAGAACCTGTTGCATTATTGTTCATGGATAAAGTTCCCACAGCAGTATTAGATGCGCCGCTGCTTAAACTCATCTGGCTTCTGTATCCTATGGCAATGTTGTTAAATCCTGAACTTGCAGAACCTGCATTTGCCTCACAACCAATTGCTACTGCACTTCCGCTTGCGCTTGAATCTTTCCCGATTGCTACTGATGCAGTTGTTGAATTATAAGGTTGTGCATGAGTTTTTGCATTCTCTCCTATTGCTATCGATGAACCGTCTGAAGATTCTGAATCAACACCGATAGATATTGATTTATTAGTAGGAGCTTTCGCCGTGTGTCCGATTGCTATACCCTCATTACCGGTAGTAGCTGCAGAACGACCGATTGCAATACCGTATTCCCCGCCGGAATCTAACACCGGATTAAGACCGTCACCTTCTCCAACTTTGGCGCTGCCTATTGCAATTGACCATTGCGGAATTGCATTTGCACCTCCCAAAGCCAGTGAACCGTTACCGATTGCTGCAGAATAAGGTCCTAAAGCAGTTTGAAATGATGCACCGTTAACAGGATCTTCACCTTTTATACCTGCAACTGCCCAGGGACCGATTGCCATTGACCAGCGGTTTCTTGCCTGAGTTGCATAATTTTCATTTATATAACCTGATACATCGTGAGTTTGTCCCAAAGCTATTGAAGCAAAACCTGTTGCCTGAGCGTATTCTCCAACAGCAATAGAAAGATATCCTGATGCCTTTGAATTCGCACCTATTGCTGTACTGTAATCACTGGCAGCTTTTGCATTTGAACCTACTGCAGTAGAATATTTTTTAGTTGACTCTGCACTGTTTCCTATTGCTATACTGTTTGAGCCGTCGGGTTTTGTATCTGTTCCGAGTGAAACAGCAGCTGTACCCAGTGAACCGCTATTATTCATTGAACCAAGCATAACCGCGTCGTCTTCCATTCTCAAAAGGCCTATATTAACGTTATTACGTTTAAACGCTATCTGGTCAGGACGTGTAACGGATGAATTAATAATTAACTTTGCTGTTTCATCGGTATTAGTAAATTCTCTTTGACCTATCATCGCGGTTTGGCTGTCGCCTAAACCATAATAGGCATCGGATAAATTACCTTCCGAATATTTCCAGGGAGAAGACTGATCTACCTTACTTCTGGTTGTTACCACAGGCGCCATAGCTGCCAATACTATGCTCAAAATGAGCATAACAACCATCATCTCCGCTAATGTAAAAGCTTTTTTCATACAAACTTCCTTATAATTGTGATGTACTACATCATCATTATAACATTTTGTACAAAAATTACAAGTCCTCAAAAACGGCTCAAGGAGTGCTTTTAGAGTGCCCCCCCCCCGTAAGCATAGCCGCTTAATCCGCCACATTGGAGCTCTGTCATACTTTCTCCAATCAACGAAGCTGCTGTTTTACTGATTTTTTCCATACTTTCACTCCTCGTTTATATTTACTTTTTCATTATAAACGATTTTTGAATTTTTACAAGTGAAGTTTTACTTTACAACAATAAAAAAGACCTGTTAAATAACAGGTCAATCCTTTCCGTATCACGTTACTAAGTGTCTTGTGTGTAAACTTTCAATACTATGATGATGAGCTTGATTTATATTTGTAGCTCAAAATACTATAAGTATCACTTGTATCAGATGAATCACTGCCATAGAAAGTTGACATATTGCTTGCAGATTTCATCCTGAATTCATCCATTTTTTCCTGCTTAGCAGAGTCTACGGTAAACGCTGAGATTTCGGCATCAGTAATTTTTCCGTCGCCGTTAGAATCAATTTCATCAAAGTGTTCCAATATTTCTGTCATTTTGCTGTCTGAAATTCCTGATGCACCTGATGCATACAATTGTGTCAATTCAGCTTTTGTTAAACCCGTTTTAGATAATGTATTTGTCATATTAGTCATTTCTTCAGCACTTATAACACCGTCATTGTCTTTATCAAGATTTGAAAAGTTTGTTTGAAGGTATGATGCAAATGACTGGTTGATTGTAGTTGCTAACTTTGAATTTGTTCTTGCATTAGCCAAATTTTCAAGTGTTAAACCGTCCTCATACTGTGCTGCAATATATGAATATGTATTAGAAATTCCAGAGTAAATTCCTGAAAGTAAACTGCTTGCCATGGGTAAAGCTCCTTTCTTATTGAGTTATACCTGCTACATCAGTATCATGTTAATGTTTTTTCTGCAAAAGTCAACTATACAAAAGTATGAGATTGTAAAAATATGTAACGATAATTGAAAAATATCTAAAGTTTTTCATTACACCTGCCGATAGAGTAAATGTTGATAGATTTATAAGGAGTGTGTTACTTATGGATGAAAAAAAAGTTATGGATATGGAAGATTTAATGATTGATTACGGTGAAATGACAAGTTTTGACTTTGAATCACTTGATTATAAACAAGTAAAAGATTTGCAAAGAATTACTGAAAGTGAATATTCCAATCAGCCTTATGCGTTCAAATACGGAAACTTTGATTTGGTTGATATGATTCACGCTTTCATTACACAAAATCAAAAAAACAATGCATAGTATCTTATAAACTAAGGAGTGTAAGTGCAAATGAAAGACAAAGATTTGTTTGAAAACAACTGTTTTCCAATCAGTTGGTGTGAAGACGAGCCAAAAATTTACGAACGTCAAAATAAAGATTTGACAACACTTTTGGCAGAGCTTGAAGATATTAAAAACAGAATAGATGATATAACTGCAAGAGAATGGCATCTTGCAAAACTTATGAAATTTCATAAGGCAGGTTTTACCGAATAAACTCTGCTGTTAAGAACAGCTGCCGAGATTTGGGATAGTAAAAAAATTAAACAATACATATTCGCTGAACAAGTTCAGCGATTTTTTTTTGCACTATAAGTCAAATACTTCTTCATCGAGCAGAATATCATGACCCATATTGTGCATCAAATCCAGATATGCTGTATAAAACACCTGCATGGCACTTATGTATTCATTCAAAATTTCCTGATGAGAATTTTCAATAATGAAAAGATTTAACAGTGATGTTTGTCCGCTTTCATATCGCTTTTCCGACATTTTTAAAATAGTATCGGAGTCTTTCAAAATATCTTTATAGTAATTCATGTTTTCTTTTGCGTATTTAAACTGGTTATAATCCTCTTTTAATGCAAATTTAAGTTTATTTTCAAAAGATAATTTATCAATTTTGGTTCTTTCGTAAACTATTTTTGCGCGGTTTACTTCCGGTCTGTAAGTGTACAACACAGGAACGTCAAGAAAGCCGCCGATATATGCACCGTTGGCTTTACCGTCATTTGAATATGCATATCCGCCGGCAACGGTTATATCAGGAATTACTTTATGCCTAGCAACAGAAAGTTCTTTTTGGGACTTTTCAATGTTATCTTCCGCAATTCTTATCGAATAACTGAATTTCATCGCAACATCTTCAATAACTTTATATTCAGGCAGGTCAATATCCAAAAGGGTTATGTGCTCCTGAAAAAGTGAATCTTCACGCGCATCATACATTACCGATGTATCTTTCAGGTTCAAAGTATCATTGAAATGAAACTGCGCATATAGAAGATTTGCTTTTGCTTTGTTCAATAATATTATTTGTTTTTTATATTTTATATCGGACTGTAATTTTTCTATTTCGTAATTTTGCGAATTCTTTGGCTTTAATTCCGCAAGAAGCTTCATATTTTTATAAAGTTCTTCTCTTTGCTGCAATATAGCCACAACAGACTTCATATAAACAACATCAAAGTAAGCGCTCATTACCTTAATTTTAAGATTTAATTCTTCTTGTCTAACCTGACTTTCGACTAAGCGCATATTGGCAATTGCAGCTTTTTTCCTTACACCTCTTTTGGCAATTTCAATAGGAAGCGCAAGTCCCACCTGACTGGAATTTGCCTTACCGATAGAACCTGTTAAAAGGTTTGATTGAACCTGCGGGTTTTTAAATGCGCCTGCCATTTTGACTTCCTGCTTCATAATATCAATCTCTTTGCGTTTTGCCTGCAAAGCAAGATTGTTTTTCATAGCCAATGACACTGCATCATTTGCAGATATTTTCACAATTTCCGAATATGAGGGTAATATAGTTAAAGTTAAGGTAAATAAAAGGATTATTATCTTCTTCATACTATTACATCATACTACAAAAATAAATAAGACGGGTATATACCCGTCTAAAAACAATATATGGTTGCATTATAAAAGGAGTTTGCACTATACAGGATTTATCTGCGGCTTTCCTGCCACACCGATAAGAATGTCAATAACCTTAGGCATCTGGCATTTAAAAGAATAACTTCCGTTTGCAAGTGAACATTTTTTACAATCACATTTAATAGAATAGCACTCCAACGCCTGCTCTGTCCAAGTCTGTGTAATAGAGCCTGAAATTTCGCCATTATTCTGCGGATAAAATACTTCCTCCATAAAGCTGCTCCTAAAGATTACTAACCCTTATTTGTATTTTAATCGGAAATTGCTTTGTTTTAATCCTCTGTTTGCTGTATTTATAAAAAACAGCTTTGACTATCAGCCGAAATTATAATATTATGAAGTCAGGAGTTAAGAATGAAAAAAATAATAATTACTGTAATGTTAATGCTTTTATCATCAGTGTCTGTTTTGGCAATAACCGATGATGAAATAATTCAGGACCAAAGTATTCAAGCACGAGTTAACAGAGTAGGAACACAGATACTGAATGCAAATAAAATTCAAGGCAGAATTATCTTTGTTTACGATAAAACCGCCAAAGAATCTCTTATAAAAATGGATAAAACCGTTTCAAAAAGAGAGATTATAATGTATCAGGAATATTACAGGCAAATAAGCGATGAAAATGAACTTGCCGCATATCTTGCAAGAGAAATTTCAAATGCTTCCAGAACTTATGACGGAATAGGCAACGGCTGGCTGACTGCCGTTCAAATTAAAGCTGCTCCGAAAAAATTCGAAACAGTTGCAGATAAAAGAGCCGTTGATTTTATGGTAAAAGCAGGATATAACCCTGTTGCGCTTATTACGTTTATAAACAAAGCTTTCCCTCAGCACTATCAAGACTTTATATCAAACAAAAATCTGACATCAAAAAGATTAGCTTTGATTTATGAATACATCTATACAAAATATCCTTACTACCTTGCAAATAATGAGTATTTAGAAAATCCTCATTATCAAAATTTTCTTTTAAATTCCACATACAACAGAAAACTGCTCGAAACAAAAGTTAAAAACGGCACAAGGGAAAATCTTAAGTATGAATAAGTTTATTTTTCTTACAGCATTTTTGATATTTTTCGGTTTGCCTTGTTCATCTCAAGTCATTCATGACAGTTTTGCAGAAAATATCTTAAAAAATCAATCCTTTGAAAAACCTGAAGCTCATATAAATTACAATTACGAGGACACTGCAAAAATTCCCATAAGAATGACAATTACAAAAGATATTACCTCAGAAGGCGACTTATATGAGGGTGAACAAGTAAATTTCAGGGTTGCGGGCGATGTTATCTGTAACGGAAGAATTGTTATTGCAAAAGGCACAATTGTTCCTGCAAGAGTGGAAACTATAATTACAAGCGGAATGAACGGAATTCCTGCAAGCATTATCTTTGGCGATTTCACATTTCCTGACATCGACAGCAATAAAATTGATTATACATACGAACGTTTCGGACAAGACAGAAGTTTGTGGGTTTTTCCACTCAAATGGTCACTGACATTTCTGCCTCCGACAGGCTCTTTGACCAATTTTATCAAAGGCGGACATGCAAGATTAAAAACAAACAAAATAATTGAAATTTATTATCATCCTAATTGGATTTAAAGCTCATAATATGTTCAAAAATCGCACTGTTATATCTGCTGTCAATTGCGCTGAACGGAAGTACAACTCCACCGAATTCTTTTTCGACATTTTTAATTACATTCAAAGTTTTTGATTTTGGCACATAATCCATTTTAGTAATTACAGTAAATATAGGCAAATCGTATGCCTGAACCCATTCACGCATCTGGTAATCATTTTTTTGAATGTCATGCCTGCCGTCAACCAGTTGAATTAATGATGTAATTTGTTCTCTGTTTAAAAGATATTCTTCCAAATATTTCTGCCACTTATTCTGCGCTTCTTTAGAAACTTGTGCATAACCGTATCCCGGCAAATCCGCAACCATAAACTCGTCTTTGAATTGAAAAAAGTTAATTAACCTTGTTTTACCCGGTGTATTTGAGGTTTTAGCGAGTTTTTTATGATTAGCAAGACCGTTTATAAAAGACGATTTTCCGACATTAGAACGACCGAGAAGCGGGAATTCGGGCAATGTATAGTTAGGACATTGCGAAAGCTTTTCAGCACTAATTAAAAATTCAGCCTGCATATATTTAATAGCCATAGGATAATGATAACATGAATATTTTTATGACAATAGTTTTCACTAAAGCAAACCCATAAACCTAAAATGAAAAATTAAAAAGTTCAACCAACTCGACTTCCAGTGAATCTGCTATATTTTTTAACTTTTCTAAAGTTGGATTGGCTTCACCTCGTTCTATTTCACTCATATAAATTGTGCTAATATTTACCTTTTCTGCAAATTTTTCTTGAGAATATGATTTAGCCTTTCTCAAGTACATGATTTTTGAACCCAATTTTTTATTTATTAAATCATCATTCATACATTAAAGCATACTATATTTTTAATGTATATTTTCAATTTTAAACTATTAATTTAAAATTAAACTTATAATTTAAAAGGAGATTAATTATGAGTGAAGAGCAACATTGTTATACTGGCAATTTTTGCTTGACCTATCAATATATATTACAAAAACTCCTGAAATTTTTGATAATCTCCTAAACGAAGAAAGAGAAAATGTTTATTTAATGATAAAGCAATTAGATTATAACATTGACAATGTTAATTTAATTATGGATGACTTTATTAAATTAGTCAAAATTATATAATCTACTTACTCAACACTTTTTCCTGCTGCTCTTTCAGCTTTTGTTTGAACAAAACTTTTTGGAAAAGGTTGTACATCTTTTCACTGTTTACAACGGTTATTTGCGTTTTCTTATTCACAAAATCTACATTAACATAAGGCTTTTGGCTGAAAATATTGTTTTCGATATTTACAAGTTGAAACAGCCCCTCAGTTAATACACTGATGGGCTCTCTCAAAAATATTTCAAATGATTTTCGAATATCAAAGTTTTTCATAGTTGTTAATTAGATTTTGCTTTATATTTTTCGATTTTCTTAATTACCGCATCCCTATCCATAGCGTTCGGGTTCATTGCCAAATATTGCTGGTAATATTTAACAGCACCCCTGTAATTTAGTTCTTTTTCATATGACATTGCTTTCAGCTTGGCTATTTGAGGACTGTTGTGGTAGAAGTCAATTGCGCGGTTGCAGTATTCAATTGCAGATGCGTAATTGTCTTGCTGATATTGTCTTTGAGCAACATCAAAGAATTCGTTTGATTTTGTTTCACAAAGGTTAATATATTCAATACCGTTTTTCGCAATAACGTTATCGGGATCTTTCATTAACGCTTTTTGCAAAGCCACTCTTGCTGTTCTGAACTGTTTGTTATGAACAAGAATTTCTGCCAAGTATAAGTCGTCATCTATTGAGTTAGAGAAATTTATAGCGTTTTCAAATGTGTATACAGCATCTTTTTCTCTGCCTAAGGCAAGATATGCTTCACCTTTTATTACGCTGTCCATAAGATTATTACCCGCAGCCTGGACAATGTAGTTTAAGCTGTCGCGTGAAAGAGGTTCCTGGTGAACTAATCTTGCAAGTTTCAATTTTGCAAGGTGAAGTTCCAAATCTTCAGGACATTGTTCAATTGCTTTATTTATATAATCGTATGCAAGATATACTTCTTTGTTAGTAGTAATACCGTTGTTTTCACCTCTGTCTTTTGACATTTCATAATATGTATTTGCAAGACCGATGATTGCATCGTCATTATAATTTTTGTCGCCTATCAATTTTGAATAATAATCAAGAGCCTGTTCGTATTTTCTTGTATGAAGCGCCATGTTGGCAATTTTCAATTTACCTTCCTGATAATTCGGATTGATAGCCAAAGCTGTTTTTAACTGTTCCATTGCAAATTCTTCATCAGCTCTGTTTTCATAAATAGTTGCAAGGTTCAAATAAGGACGAGAGTTTTCAGGTTTTACAAGCTGTGCTTTTTTGAATGAATTAATCGCTGCAGCCTGATTTCCTTGTTTCAAGTATAATTCACCCTGCAAAGTAAGCGCAGGAGAAGAATTAGGGTTTACATGAACTGAGTGGTTAACCCAGGTTAACGCTTTAGAATAGTTTCCTCTGCGGGTTTCCACCTGAGCCATGTGATACCATGCTGTCGGGTTATGAGAGTTTTGTTTCATTGCGCTGTTGAAATATCTTTCAGCAGAATCAAGATTACCGTTCATCATTTCCACAACACCGATATTATCGTACGCTGTTGCGAATTTCGGGTTAATCTTAACTGCTGTGTTGAATAAATCCAACGCATCGTTTCTGTTGCCTAATTTCAAAGTAGCAACACCCATAGCATTGTAAGCTTCGTAGTATTTGTTGTTTAAATTTACTGCGGTAACAAATTCTTTAATAGCAGAATTCAAAAGACCGCGTGTGTTTTTGATATAATCAACGTCAGAAGAAGTTTGGCGCTGCATGAATACAAGGCCTTGTGCATAATGTAATGTAGGATTATCGGGGTATTTTTTCAATAAAACATCAAGTTCTTTTTGAGCAGGATCTAATTTGTGCTGTTTAGCCATAGAAACTGTTCTTAAAGCCAAAATATTTACATCATTCGGGCTTACATTTAAAATTTCTTTAATTTTTGCATCTGCTTCGGCACAGTGATTATATTCAATCAATCTTGCAATTTCGGGGTAAGCTTGAGAACCTGTTTTTACAGATGAAGCAGCAGGTTTTGCAGCATTAGCTGTATTTTTTTGGACCTGAGCCTGCAATTCTTTAGCATAAACCTGAGATGACAATGCAGCCATAACGACAAATGATGCTATTAACAATTTTTTATAATTCATGTTATCTCCTACATTGGTTAATAACTATTTTACTTCTTCTAAAATTATTGTATAATAGTATTCATAAAAAAGCAATAATTTAAATGGAGTAGAAAACAGGGCTGAGAGGGTTAGTAAAGGTACATTAAAAATGAGTTTAAACGCAAATTCAAAACAAGATTTAGAAGAATTCAAGTCTTACATAATCGTTGAAAAGAACTTTTCAAAACACACTGCAAAAGCTTATTGCTCTGATATTTTAAGCTTTCTTGTATGGATGGATGAAACCTCATGCGAAGATGTCAACTTTTCAAAAGTCAGAGAATATTTACATTTTATCCAAAAATTTAATTATAAAAAAACTACGATTGCACGAAAAATTGCATCAATAAGAACTTTTTACAAATATTTATATCGCGAGCGCAAAGTTGATTCCAATCCTGCGATGAATTTGAATACTCCAAAACGTCCTAAATCTTTACCTAAGTTTTTGACACCTGATGAAGTCGAACAAATTTTAAACAATACAAAAATTGAAACCCCGTCAGGATATAGAAACAGAGCAATTTTAGAACTATTGTGGGCTACCGGAATGCGAATTTCAGAACTTTCGGGATTAAATTTCGGAGATTTGAACCTTGAAAATAACGAAATCAGAGTTTTCGGAAAAGGCGCGAAAGAAAGAATTATTCTTGTCACAGACAGGGCAAAGAATTACCTTGAAAGATATATTGAAAGCGCAAGAGCTTTAATCCCAAAAGGATACAGACTTGAAGAACCGACTGAAAGCTCGCCTGTCTTTATAAACAATACAGGATACAGGCTTCAAACACGTACAGTCAGAAACGTTATAAATGAAATTGTAGAAAAAATTAATCTGCCAAAACACGTAACACCTCACGTTTTCCGTCACAGCTTTGCAACACATTTGATAGAAAACGGTGCGGATTTAAGGGTGGTTCAGGAGCTTTTGGGACACGCAAGCATTTCAAACACACAGATTTACACCCACGTTTCAACACAGCATTTGAAAGATGTTTATAATTCCGCACACCCGAGAGCTTAAAGTATTTGCAACTGTCACAAAAATTTGATAAACTCGTTTTATGGATGAAATTGTAGAAAAATTAAAAGAACTCGGTCTTAACGAATATCAGTCAAAAGTTTATTTGGCTTTATTGAAAAAGTATCCTGCAACGGGGTACGAAATCAGCAAACTTTCAAACATTCCTCAGTCAAGAGCTTACGATACCTTAAAAGCACTTGAAAATATGCATATTGCAATTCCATCCAACACAAAACCCGTTACTTATACGCCGATAAAACCTAAAGAACTGACTAAAAGAATTAAAAGAAAAATTGATTCGACAATTGATTTTCTGGAAAAAAGACTTCCTGACGTTAAAGAAAATTATACTGAACCTATTTTAACGATAAGAAGCAGAACAAAAATTATTGATAAAGTTATTGAACTTATTAAAAGTGCAAAAAAAACAATTTACATAGCCGTATGGGGACAGGATTTCAAATTTATTGAGCAGCATATTATGGATGCTTACAATCGCGGAATTGAAATCAAGATTGTTCAATACGACGATTTTATTTGTAATGTCGGAACCGTATTTAAACATTCCGGCGTTAAAATGCTTGAACACTATCCATACGGAAGGTTTGTATTTTTATCAATTGATAATGCTGAAGGGCTTTTCGGAAGGGTAGAAACCCAAAAAAATAGTGATTCCGAAATAATTTGGACAAAGAATTCTGAAATTGTTTTTTTGATAAAAGCATTCATTGTTCACGAAATGTATTTGATTGATATCGAAGAACATTTCCCTGAACAGTTAAGATATTTCTATGGTGCAGGATTTAAAAAACTGCGTGATAAAGTTTTAAGAAATTAGAAAATCTTTAACAAAATTTTACTTTCAAAAAAAGAATTACAGAGGTATAATTTTATAGTAAAGAGATTTGAAATTTTGGGAAAATAGGGGAAAAATGTACGGATACTCATTTGAATTAATCACAGGTCCGATGAGCTGCGGAAAAACAGAAGAACTTTTAAGACGTATTAAACGTTCAATTATTGCAAAGAAAAAGGTTAAGGTTATTTCTCCTGATGTTGATACAAGAGCTAAGGGCGACTATATAGAATCAAGAAACGGATTATGGCTTGATGCTATTAAGGTTAAGCATTCAATTCAGATTATGAGTGTAATAAAACCCGAAGATGAAGTTGTTGCAATTGACGAACTTCAATTCTTTGACAGCAACATTGTTAAAGTTGTTACAAAACTGATGGATGAAGGTAAAAAAGTTATCGGAACAGGTCTTGAGCTTGATTTTAAAGCAGAACCTTTCGGAAGTATGCCTCAATTGATGTGCATTGCAACCAAAGTTGACAAACTCCACGCAGTTTGTATGAAATGCGGCTGCGAAGATGCAACACGTACTCAAAGATTGATTGACGGAAAACCTGCGGATAAAAATTCACCGTTAATTATGATTGGCGGAGATGAAACTTACGAAGCACGATGCATTAAATGCTACGAACTTCCTGACATTCAGCACGAAAAACAAAAACGCGGGCTGAAACTTTTGAGTTTTGAACATTAAATATGAGCAGAAATTACACGGTCAATGCCTGCTAAATCCTTTATGATTTCTACGTCTTTAAAGCCGTTTGAAACCATAATGTTTTTAACATCTTCTGATTGCCCTATACCGAGTTCATATAAAAGATATCCGCCTTTATTTAAAATTTCGGGCGCTTGTTTTGTTATCTTTTCATAAAATTCCAAACCTTTTTGATCCTGAGTAAACAAAGCGTTTTCAGGGTCAAATTTCACTTCAGTCTGAATATTTTCTTTCTCGCAAGGAGGAATGTATGGCGGGTTAGACACAATTATGTCAAAACTTTCCCCCGGTTTTACGTTTGAAAAAATATCCGATTTTCTAAAAATTGCCTTGTTGAAAAGATTTAATCTTGATGCGTTATCAAGTGCAGTATTGAGGGCATCTTTAGAAACATCAAGCCCGATAATCTGACAATCCGTATGTTTCGCTATCATACAGGCAATACACCCTGAGCCTGTACCTACATCAAGAGCCGTTTTAAAATTATTTTCGTTAATTATATCAACAGCTTTGCGGACCAAAAGTTCTGTTTCATCGCGCGGAATTAAAACAGACGGATTAACAATGAACTTTTCACCCATAAAGTCAGCAAACCCGATAATATGCTGTATCGGCTGTCGGGTTTTAGCACGCAAAAGGGCTTTTTCTTTTACAATTGCAATTTTGTCGGCAGTAAGTTTTTTGCCTGCGACAATGTCTTTAAATCCATAATCAGCAAAATGCTCAAGAAGCATCTTTACTTCAACATTAGCCTCATTGGGTTCAATCCCCGAATCCGTCAATATTTTCAAAATCTCTTGAATACTCATTAATTATCCTGTCTATTTCATCTCTTGCTTCCAGTTTGGAGGAAAGCTCCTTTTTTTCTATATTATATTTTTTGCACAAACGCTCATAATAATAAAGCTGTTTTTTTGTCGGGGTTTCTTTTGACATTTTAACCTCTTGCAAAAACTTTCTTTTTTTCTTTTCGTATTCTTTTTGCGCTTGAATTATAGGCTCCTGCTTTTTCTTGTAATCGTAATACTTTCGGCACTCCTTTAAATACAAAATTGTTTCTTCAATAAATCTGTTATCATCAAGGTAATTTTCCAAAAACTCAAAATGCGGATTATTTATCTCAAAATAATACCTTTCATCTTCGATAAATTTATCAAGGATATCTTCAACAGACAATTCGGGAGATTTCTTCACAAAAGCCCGCAAAAAATTACACAGAGCTGATTTCTGTGTCTTTGTCATATCCTGATAAATCTGATTTTTTATTGCATACATTATTTTTTAAAAAGGTCTTTAACGGAAAATTTACCCAAATTCTCTTTTTGGAATTCAAGAAATTTCCTGGCAATAGGATTAGTATGACGAATTTCTTTTGTTTCTTTTTTTTCGTCAACTTTTGTTTCATTTTTAATTACAGTGAAATTTCTCTCATCCATAGTCAGAATTATACCTCTTTATATATTTATAAAAAAGTTTGTTAAGAAAAAATTGACTTTTTTATTATATAAAAAGTATATAATGTAACATTTCGTAATCGTTTTTATTTTGAAGCAGATGCTGCAATATCATCAACTGTTACATTCATGAGCTTTAATTTCAAATCTTTAAGCTGTTGTTCCAGTTTTGCTGTATTTTTACCGAAACGTTTTGAACCTGCAATTTTTCTTTCCAAATCTTTTATAGAGCCTTCAAGACTTCTTTGTTCTGCTATGGCAGGAGAGATTTGAGGTTTAGATTTTTTAGGCTCGGTTTTCTTAGCTGTTTCACCGATAGAGTTTTTAACTTCTCTTTCAGCTGCATTTTGCTCATTTAATTCTTTTATTTTTTGCTGTCTTTGAACACTTGGTCTTTGATAACCATATTCTTTACCGTAAGCTTCGAGTTCTTCAGGTGTAAAATGAGCTTCTTCTTCAAACTGTCTTTGCTTTTCAACTAATTTGCGCTCATTTTTTCTCTGCCATTTTGCATCGGCTTTATCCATGCTTTTTTCACGGCCTGCAATTGCCAATTCTTCTTTTCGTTTAATTCTGCCTTTAACTTTTGTTCTTGCTTTTTTTGCTGTATCAAGTACTTCTTCTGCGGCATCTTCAACAGCTCCTTTAGCAGCGGCAGGCTTTTTAAGCAGTAAATAAGCTGCTCCTGCTAATCCCAATAATGAAAGAGAAGCAATCAATAATTTTTGATTACTATTTGAATTCTTATTTTCTTTTTTATTTGAAACAGGCGCTGTATTATAGTTTGTTCCTCTTACTGCCTGACTGTTAGAAGTAAATGACACTTTTTCAATCATTTTTAAGACCTTTCAATATTACACACTTTAGGTAATTACTTAAAACATGTGAATTAAAAAATTTGCCTAAAAGTATGCTAAAAGCTTTTATATCATGTGTTTTAAAGTATTATAAACTTGTAACTGCCTAATTAAAAGCTTAATTAACAAATTGTTACATTTGTAGTTTAGCAATCTGAACCTCAAATATTCCCTCTATATCAGCTCCGTTTAACACTTCAGTAATTAAATCATTCGGGTTTACATTGCGATCAAAAAAAGGAAGAACGCCAAGTATTTTTATATCCGTGTATTCTTCAATCAAACGCGGGAGCAGCTTTATATTCATATCGTCAGTGTTATCGGGATATTCATTGATAATCACACCGCGAAACCGTATGCCGAGTTCTTTTGCATGATTTATGCCCACCAAAACATTATTTATAGCGGTATTAACACCTGAAACCACAAGCAGGACAGGTAAATCCAAACTTTTTATAAGATTTTCTTCAAGAAAATTTTTACCCAGAGGTGTTCCCAAGCCGGATGAGCCGTCAACAATTGTACATTCATTTACATCCTGAAGATTTTGAAAATCCTTTAAAATTTCATCACGCTCAATAACGATATTTTCAGCAGCTGCAGCAAGAAGCGGATTTGTTTTGCCTTTCAAAAGATATGAAAAATATGTTTTAATATAAGGATCGGCAAATTTTACAAACGCCAAATCAGGTGACTGCATAAAACCGTTTTTCTCTATCGCACCTGTTTCGACAGGCTTGTAAACCCCTGTTGAATACCCCAGACTCTGCATCGTTGCAGCCAGACCTGCCGTTACAAAAATCTTGGAGGAATTCTGCTCAGTTCCTGCTACAAATAACTCTAACATACAATTTATACTATCATAAAATAGTATTTTTTGAGAATATAATTTAACCGTTTATTGCAAAATAAACTTCTTTTAGACGCTTTTTGCTTATATGAGTATAAAGCTGGGTGGTTGAAACATCACTGTGACCGAGAAGCTCCTGTACAACCCTTAAATCAGCGCCGTTTTCAAGCAGGTGCGTTGCAAAACTGTGTCTTAAAGTGTGAGGGGAAATAGCTTTATGAATTTTCTTTCCCTGCTCGTGAATAAATGTGTAAACCTCTTGACGGGTAACGTTTTTACCTTTCTCATTAATCAAAAGCTGTTTTGTTTTCAGGTTAAATTTTTGTACGAGAAAATCACGCTCGGGCAAATAATCTTTTACGGCTTCACAAGCTTTATTTCCCATTGGAACAATTCTGTCTTTAGAGCCTTTACCTGTGCATTCCAGGAATTTGCCCTTCAAATCATAATCATTAATTTTTAGATTAACCAATTCCGATACCCTTAGACCGCAGCCATATAAAAGTTCAAGCATTGCCCGTTGAATTTTCGACAAATCCTGATTTAAAATTTCGTTAATTTCCTGCATTGTCATAACCTTAGGAAGTCTTTGAGGAACTTTCGGCTGTTCAAGCGTAAGAGTAGGGTTTACGGGCGAAAGTTCGTTTGCGCACACCCATTTGAAAAACCCGCGCAAAGATGCAATTTTTCGGGTTACACTTGTCGCTGAAAACTCCTTTTCATGCAGGTTTCTTACGTAGGTATTAATTTGGGTACGCTGAATTTTATCAATCTCAAGTTCTGCATAATAATCAAAAAAATCACCCAAATCACGTCTGTATGCATCTATCGTGTTTTGCGAAAGACCTTTTTCAATTTCCAGAAAATCTAAATATTCCGATAAGATTTGCATATTCATACATTCTTTTATACTACATATTTCGTTTAATGACAAACAGCATTCAGCGTGCTAAAATAAAAATGAACAAAATAAAATTATATTTCGTTCTATATATTAGAAAGGTTAGAAAAGCGGAGGCTTTAGCCTCTGGCGAAAATTAACAAAATTATACAAATGTTTGTGGAAAGGTTTGAAAAATGAAAAAGTTATTATCAATATTAATGATATTCGGATTATTTTTATGCGCAGGTTTGAAAGCGTTTGCAGACGATGCGCAGGATGCTTTAAAATTCTTTAACAGCTATGTTGCAGCTGCAAACTCATATAGTCCGACAGTAGCAACCATGTATTCACCTAACGCTAAAATTATCAGACAGGTTATAAAACCAAACGGTCAACTTGTTAACGTTGATACAGACACAGCAACTTATATTAAACAAATGAAACTCGGTCAGGCAGGAGCTAAACTGAGAGGTTATAAAAACAACTACACAAATGTAACAGTTGCTTCAATGGGTAACGGTGCTTACAAAGTAAGCTCTCTAAGACAGCCTTCAGGTGAAAACTACAAATTAAAAACTTACATGGTTGTTAAAAAAGTAAACGGCAAATGGTTAATAACAGAAGAAATGATGCAGACTAAAGTGCAAACTTTCCTAAAATATGCTAAGAAATAGGATTACAAATGACAAATTTCAGATATTTAACAGCAGGTGAAAGTCATGGAAAATGCTTAACCGCTATCATAGAAGGTATTCCGTCAGGGTTTGAAATAAACCCTGACTTTATCAATAACGAATTAAAACGCCGTCAGGGAGGTTACGGACGAGGCGGAAGAATGAAAATTGAAAGTGACACTGTCGAAATTACATCAGGAATTCGTTTCGGTAAAACTTTAGGTTCGCCGATAACACTTGTTATTCAAAACAAGGATTTTGAAAACTGGGAAAAAATAATGAGCGTTAATCCTAAAGATATTATAGATGAAAAATCTTTTACAACCTACCGACCGGGACATGCGGATTATGCAGGGAGCATCAAGTACGACCAAAAAGATTTGAGAAATATTCTTGAACGCTCAAGCGCAAGAAAAACTGCCATTGAAGTTGCGGTAGGTGCTGTTGCAAAACAAATTCTTGAAGAATTTGATATCAAAGGACACTCAAAAATTATCAGAATAGGAAACGGCAGAACAGAAGAAGAATTTAAAGAAGAAATTGACAACGCCAAAGAAGCAGGCGACACTGTCGGCGGAAAGTTTGAAGTAATTTACGAAAATCTTCCTGTTGGGTTAGGTTCATTTGTTCACTGGGACAGAATGATTGACGGAAAAATTGCTCAGGCTGTAATGAGTATTCCTGCCGTAAAAACGGTTTCTATCGGAAATCACCACGCCTATAAAATTCATGGAAGCGAATTTCATGATGAAATGTTTCTTAAAGACGGAAAAATTCATAGAAACACCAACAATGCAGGCGGTATTGAAGGCGGGATGACAAACGGTGAAAATATTGTAGTTACAGGGGTTATGAAACCTATTCCGACGCTAAGAAAACCGTTAAGAACAGTTGATGCAAAAACAATGACTGAAACAGAAGCCCATTTCGAACGTTCCGATACCTGTGCGGTTGAAGCTTGTGCGGTTGTTGCGGAAGCAAGAATTGCCTGCGTTTTACTGGATGAATTTCTTAACAAGTATGGCGGTGACAACTTAAAAGAAATTAAATCGAGATTTTAATTTTTACGTATTATAAATTATTTTCAAGTGCCGATGATTTATGATATGATTTTATCATGGCTATAAAAGAGTGGATATTTAACAAATACGACGGACAAGAAAAATCGCTGGTAAAAAGGCTTTTAAATTCAAGAGGGATTAAAACGGAAGAAGATATAAAAGAGTTTCTAACCCCTTTAGAGATGAAATTAACTCACCCCAACGCTTTTACCGATATGCAAAAGTGTGTTGAAAGATTATCAACAGCAATCGATAACGGCGAAAAAATAGTTATTCACGGCGACTTTGATGCTGACGGGGTTACATCCACATCTTTGCTTTACAGAACTTTTAAACATCTCGGCGCTGACGTAAATTATTTTATCCCTGATAGAGAAAAAGAAGGACACGGGTTTGACACTAAAGCTCTTGTTAAAGTAATGACACAGGTTAAACCGAAAGTTATTATTTCCTGTGACTGCGGGATTAGCGATGTTGATGCTGTGAATTTCTTAAACAGTTTTAAGATTGATGTAATCATCACAGACCACCACGAAGCTCCCGAAGAACTCCCGAAAGCCTACGGGATTATTAACCCGAAAGCTCCGAATGCCCTTGATGAAAGTTTAAGCACAAAACAGATTACAAGTTTAACTTCTCTTGCTGGTGTCGGGGTAGCTTTCAAAGTTGCTCAGGCTTTGCTTGAAAAGTACGAAAAACTTGATTATATCTCGGAAATTCTTCCCTATGTTGCAGTGGGAACTGTTGCCGATTTGGTTCCGCTTGTCGGAGAAAACAGATACCTTGTAACCAAGGGGCTTGAATTGATTTCTAACGGAAAACATTACGGACTGACAAGACTTTTGGACAGCGCGGGCTACAAAGGGCAGATTACATCGGAACATATTGCGTTTGGTATCGCACCGAGAATTAACGCATCAGGACGCCTTGATACAGTTGAAGAAGCTTTAAAAGTATTGATTTCCGACAACAAACAGGAAATCGAAATGGCAATTCAAAGCCTTAACGAGTTTAACAAAATCCGTCAGGAATTATGTCAGAATATTTTTGCAGAAGCTGATGAAATGGTTAAAAAAGAGGGAAACCGAAACAGCGCAATAGTTTTGTTTAACAAAGACTGGCATATCGGAATTATTGGAATTGTTGCATCAATGCTTGTTGAAAAGTATTACAAACCAACTTTCTTAATGACATATTCTGATGAAACAAAACAGTTCAGATGCTCCGCAAGAAGCGTTGACGGGATTAATCTTTATGATGTAATCTCTATGAATTCCGAACTTTTAGACGGCTTTGGCGGGCACGCAATGGCGGCAGGTCTAGCCTTCAGCGAAGAAAAATCTTCTTTTGAACAGGTTAAATCAGCTCTTTGCAAAACAGTTAAAGAAATGGCTCAGGGAAAAGATTTAAAACCTTTCATCAATATTGATTTGGAACTTACAGCAAATGATATTGACGTTGATTTGGTTGAGCAGATATCAATGCTTGAACCTTTCGGGGCATGCAATCCCAGTCCGATTTTTGCAATAAAAAATTTAAAGATTAAACAAAAACGTCTTATGGGCGAAAATAAAAACCACTTAAGGCTTACATGCCAGTCAGGAACACAGGAATTTAACTGTATCCGCTGGAAAGACGGTGACGTATCGCTTGTAAACGGTGATACTCTTGATTTGGCTTTTCACCCGCAAATTAATGAATACAACGGGGTTACAAGCGTTCAATTAATTATTGATGATATTCACTCCGAATATCTTAAAGAGGACGAAGTAAGCTCAGTTTCTTTAAAGCTCTACGACCACCGCAAAAAAACAGATATTTTACAGCAGGTTAACGATTATGTTAAAAATTCTAAACAAAACATTATGATTTTTGCGGAAAGCAAACCTGTTTTAGATACCTTAAGACCGTTTAAAAACTTATCAGAAAAAACTTTTACGCGTGATAATCTTCAAAACTGCGATGCTTTGATGTTCTTTGACTACCCTGCCGACAAAGAAACTTTTGACAGGATTATTGCACAAACAAATCCGTCTGCAATTCACTTTATGAACTATGACATCAAATATTTTGATGAAAAAGAATTTTTGAAAACCGTATGCGGAATGCTGAAATTTGCGTTTAACAACAATGGCGGAAAGGTTGAATTAAGAAGATGCGCAAGCTTTTTGGGCAAATCCTATCAGGTGTTTGAACTCTTATTCTCAATTTTTGATGATATCGGTTTAATAAAAATCAAAGAGCGTACAAAAGATTATTTTGTAATTGATTACATCGGCGAAACAGAAATTTCACAGGTTCTTCACTCAACAAAATACGCAATTCTGCTTGATTTAATCGAAGAATGCGAGCAGTTTCAAAAAGTTCTTATGGAAGATGACGTTTATACGTTAATATAATAAAAAGCCTCTGAATTTCAGAGGCTTAAAAATGATTCCTTTTTTGTTTTATTATCCAAGCATATTCAATATCATATTATCGAATTGCTCTAAAGTCATACTTGAATATCTTCCGTCAGATTGAATTTTAGTTATAAGATGCTTATCAATTTCGTTACTTGATCTGAAAAATCTATTGTTTGTACCTTTTTGCAACAGTTCAGTTCCTATTTTTGTATCATGCTGTAATATCGGATTCCAGCCTTTTGGATCTGTTTTCAACATTTTAAAAAGCTTGTCAAAAGTTTCATTTGGAATTCCGGTATAAGAACCGTCTGCTCTATTGATTGTAGTAAATCCTTTAACAGATACATTACGTCTTTCCAATGCGCCACGTTGAAATATTCTTGTTCCTGTCATATTATTAGTAATTTCTGTTCCAATTGCAGGATCACTTTTTAATGAAAATAATCTTAGTACCTTATTTTGCTTTGGTGCATACTTTGTTACTGAACTTGCAGCATTTCCTCTTGAAAATAATCCCATCGCACATTTTCCCAATTTTGCAATATTAGCCATTGTTGTATTCCTTTCCTTAACTATAAATTTTTAATCCCCTTGAAAAATCGATTTCCCTTACTCATTTATTAAAAATATTTGGCTAAAATTATTGACACGCGGGCATCGCATCCTATCCTATCCTATCCTATGAAGGATTATAAGCGGGTTTCAGGCATATTTAAACTTGTATTTACATTTTGTTACATTTGATTTTATACTTCACTTTTAACCGTTTTTAGTCCTTAATCACTTAAAAAATATTTATGTTATAATAGCTTTATGAGAAAACCGATTGTAGCAATAGTAGGACGCCCGAATGTAGGCAAATCAACCTTTGTAAACCGTTTGATAGGTACAAGAAATTCTATCGTTGACGATTTACCAGGGGTTACACGTGACAGAATTTATTTTGATGTTGAATGGCAGAATAAATTATTTACCATCATCGACACAGGCGGAATTATTCCGGGTGATGAAGATGAAATTATGCTGTCTATCTTTGATCAGGCAAAAATTGCCTGCGAAGAAGCCGATAAAATTATCTTTATTGTTGACGGTAAAGAGGGAGTAAATCCTGTTGATTACGATATTGCAAATATCTTAAGACAATCGGGAAAACCAATTTTCCTTGCGGTAAACAAATCTGACAATCCTGAATCTTTAATGATGGTGAACGATTTTTATTCGCTTGCAATAGGTGATCCTGTTGGAATTTCCGCACTTCACGGTTCAGGCGGCGTAGGCGACCTTTTGGATTTGGTTACTGAAGACTTTTCACGAGATATTGAAGAGCAAGAAGATAACACAATTAAGATTGCAATTGTCGGAAGACCTAATGCCGGAAAGTCTTCTATTGTTAACGCGCTTTTGAACGAAAACAGAGTAATTGTCTCTGATGTTTCAGGCACAACCCGCGACAGCATTGACAGTTCTATAACTTACAAAGACAGAGAATTTATTATTGTTGATACAGCAGGCATCAGAAAAAAATCAAGGGTAGACTGGGGTGTTGAAAAATTTGCTGTTGACAGAGCAATCCGTTCAATCAGAGATTGCGATGTTGCGCTTCTTGTAATCGATGCTACTGAAGGAATTTCCGATCAGGATAAAAAAATTGCTTCAATTATTACAGAAGCAGGAAAAGGGTTGATTATTGCAATAAATAAATGGGATTTAATCGAAGACAAACAGTCAAATACCATTAATCAATACAACAAAAAGCTTGCTAATGATATTCCGTTTTTGGAATACGCACCGAAAATATATATTTCTGCCGTGACTAAACAGAGATTAAACCAGATATTTGTTGAAGCGGAAGAAGTTTACGCAGAATGCACAAAACGTATTTCCACAGGTCTGCTTAACAAGGTTATCAAAGAGGCTTATATGCTCAATCCTCCGGCATCATCAAAAGGCAAACGGTTAAAGATTATGTACGTTACTCAAACAGGCGTTCAGCCTCCGCATATTGTTCTTTTTGCAAACAATTCTGATTTGCTTAAAGACCACTACAAACGTTATATTGAAAATAAATTGCGCGAAGCTTTCGGATTTTTTGGAACTCCGATTAAGATTTCCGTAAGAGAACGTTCTGAAAAAGATAAAAAATAATAAAAAAGAGAGGAATTAACCTCTCTTTTTATTTCTTCTTTCAGAACTCTTTCATCTTTCTTTGTTAAACTTAAACAAATGCTTCAGAAACAAAATTGAACATATCATCAAACATTGTTTGCAGCGGCAGGGTAACATCAATCATTGCTTCTTGCTGAACCTTAGCCATTTCAGCTTCTAATGATTTCGGAGGTTTAACCGCAACTGTTTCAAATTTGCCTTCTTCAAGCTGTTGTAACAAATCTCTCGAAAAATCCTTAGTGTTTTTTAACGATGACAAAATAGCACTATCAATCCTGAATAAATCTGCTGATGACAATTCACTGCTCAGCATTCGCTCCATTGCATCAATGTCAGTTATGTCACGCATAATGCCATTGGCAATTGTGTTACAGTCCATGACCATAACTTGTTCAGTTTTTGAATTCATTTAAAAATTTACCTCCAATTAACTATTTGTTCGTAAATTTAATCACGGTTATATTTTTCAAAAACTTTAACAAAAAGAATGATTTGTTACATTATATTTACAAAAGATACAAAGCCTTGTTAACAAGCATTCCGCCGCCCACAAGCCAGATAAACATCAAACCTGCCAATAAAATCGGCTTTAATCCAAGTCCTTTTATCTTTTCAAAATTGGTTTCCACTCCAAGCGCAAACATTGCCATAGTAAGCAAAAATACGTCAAATTCAATTAAAAATGATTTTACGGGCAAAGGAACTATATTAAGTGAATTCAATCCGCAAACCGCAACGAAAAGAATTGCAAACAAAGGCATAGGAATCTTTTCGCACTTGGTGCCCGATTTTTTGGACAAATACATACCAAGTAAAAACAAATACGGAACCAGCATCATAACCCTTGTTAGTTTTACAATAACGGCAGTATCCATTGTAACAGGTGAAACAGCACTTCCAGCAGCAACAACCTGCGCAACTTCATGAATTGTAGAACCTATATATATTCCGAAAAATTCAGGGTTTAAAAGTCCGAGTTTAAACAAAAACGGATATAAAAACATTGAAATTGTTCCAAATAAGACTACTGTCGCAACCGCTAACGAAACCTTATGCGACTTTGCTTTCAATACTGCATCTGTTCCCAAAACAGCAGCAGCACCGCAGACAGATGAACCGATTGCTGTAAGCATACATAAATCTTTATCCAGCTTAAATACTCTTGTTCCGAGATAATACCCGAAAAGATAAGTTGTTGTAAGCATTATTATATCAGCAAATAACCCGTCTAAACCCACTGCAAAAATCTGCTGAAACGTTATTCTGAACCCGTATAAAATAATTGCAAATCTCAATATCTTTTTTGAAGAAAACGCAATACCGTTACGAAAACTTTCAGGAATAAATTTGTTTAAAATATTTCCTATAAGCATGCCAACAATTATTGCCAAAGTAAGTGAATTTAAATTTACCGATGTGCAAAAATCACATTTACAGGTGTAATAACATGCCAATGCGAAAAGGGCGCAAAATATAATTCCATTCAATATTTTCTTTATCATTTTTTCTCCAACTATCGTATATTGTAAAATGTTGTAGCGAAAAAGAAAGTCTCGTCATTTGACAAGACTTATAAATATACATTTACCCCACCTATTTTATAACACAAAAGAAAACATTTGTCAACACATATATTTATTATGTTATTTTTAATTCATAATGCTAACAGAACACATTGTAGAAAAAATTGTAGAAAATGGTAGAAAACTCATGAGTTTTCTACAAATATTTGTATAATAAATAGTTTTCTACAAAACCGATGATTTTATTGAATACTTTTCTACAAAATTTTCTACATAAGAAATCATAATCATAATCATAGTTTCAGATAGTTTTCTACAAATAATGCGAGCTTATTATTATTATTAAATATATTATTATATTTATTAATATAATATATAATAGAAAACATTATTGTTTAAAACTTTAAAAGGTTACATTTTTTTTATATTTCTTTCTTTTGTTTTATTATTCATCTATAATTTAGTTATAAGAATAACTTAAGGAGTAATGGATATGAAATTTGTTGTAAAAAAAGAAGATTTATATAACGGGATTAAAATTGTAGAAAGAGCTACTTCTATGAAAGCTTTACAGCCGGTGCTTTTAAATATTTTGATAGAAACTATCGGTAACAGCTCAATTAAACTTGTTGCAACAGATTTGGATTTTACGGTTATAGCTTATGTTGATGCTCAAGTGGAAGAAGAAGGTAAAATTACACTACCTTCAAAAACTCTCAACGAAATAGTTTCAAAGCTTTCAGATAAACTTATAACTTTTGAAATGAACAATGAAGAAACATCCGTAAATATAACTTGCCAAAACTCAAAGTTTGACATAATCGGTATTTCAGCAAACGAGTTCCCGCCTGAATTTTCAAATATTGAAATAAATGAAAACGATGGTTTTGAAATTGAAATCAGACCTTTTGTAAAAGCTGTAAGACAAGCAGGTTTTGCTGCTGCAAGCTATGAAACAAGCAATCTCTTATCCGGTATTGTCTGCGATATTTCTGAAAATATTCTTGAAATTGCTTCTACTGACGGAAACCGTCTTGCAAGAGTTCGCGAAACTATTGATAATAAAGACAATCATGCTAAACAATTAATTATTCCTTCAAAAACATTAAATGAATTTATAAAAATGAGCAGTTTTATTGACGAGGATTCTGTAAAAATTTATACAGAAAATTCTAAACTTATAATTAAATCTGAAAAAACAACCACAATTTCAAGACTTTTGGAAGGTCAATTCCCTAAATATAATCAGTTAATCCCGAAAGAAAGTCCTAAAGAAGCTATTGTAAATGTATCTCAAGTTATTTCAGCTATTGAACGTGTATCAATTATGGTTAACGAAAAAACAAGTATTGTAAAACTTGAATTCAGTAATAATAACTTGAAACTTTCTGCTGATACTCCTGATTCGGGTAAATCAGAAGAAAGCCTTGATATTGATTATTCAGGTGAAGAACTTGCAATAGCATTTAATTATAAATATGTTCTTGAAGCATTGAAAAATATTGATGCTGATGAAGTTAAAATCGGATTAAACACACCATTATCCGCAACTATGTTCAGACCAAACAGTGAAGAAGATTTTGTTGGCTTGATTATGCCTGTACAAATCCGTTAAGGAGAAACTATGAAAGAAAAAGCAGTAGAATATTTTAAAAACGGTTATTCTTGTTCTGAAAGCTTGATAAAAGCTGCAATAGAAGAAGGTTTATGTCCTGCAGAATTAATGCCTGTTGCAACGGCTTTTTCAGGCGGAATGTCATCAGGTTGCCTTTGCGGTGCGGTAGCAGCTGCACAAATAATTTCAGGATATAAATTCGGACGTGAAAATTCTCAAAGCAATGAAGTTTGTGCGCGTGAGAATGCTGCAAAGATTGTTGAAGAATTTAAGAAGCGAAACAAAATAACATGCTGCAGAGTGCTTTCAGGCGGCTTAGAAGGTTCTGCGAAAAAAGAAAGATGCTCTAAATACGTTTCTGATGCTTGTGAAATACTTGAAGACTTGTTAAAATCAAAGGTTTAGGCTTATGTTAAATATTTTAGCCGTATTTTTTGGCGGAGGTTTAGGCGCATTAACAAGGTATTTGACAAGCCTTTATATGACAAGAGTTTTAGCTGTAAATCTTCCTTTAGCAACATTTACGGTTAATATTATCGGAAGTTTTTTAATAGGATTTTTGTATATTTTGTTTGTACAAAAATCTGATTTAAGCCCTGCTTTGAAACTTGCTATAACAGTAGGTTTTTGCGGCGGATTAACAACATTCAGTACTTTTTCTCTCGAACTTTTTGAGATGGTAAAAAACGCACAATATTTGCATGCTTTTGTATATATAATATTGAGTGTTATAATATGTTTAATAGCAGTAACAGTTGGAGTGTATTGTGCAAAAATCATTTGATAAACTAAATTTTATGACAGCCGGTATGCCTTTAAGAACCGGCAAAGGTTCTTATCCGAAGGCATTTGATATATTAAAAGATATGGAGCTTGACGGAATGGAGCTTGAATTCGTTCATGGAGTTAGAATGAGCGAAGAATCAAGAGGTTTTGTAAAAGAATGTTCTGATAATTTTATTATCACGGCTCACGGTCCTTTTTATATAAATCTTAATTCCAAAGAAGAAGATAAAGTCGAAGCAAGTGTTCAAAGAATTATTGACACTGCTGCTGTTGCCTCTCAAGCCGGAGCATTTAGTATAACTTATCACGCTGCTTTTTATATGGGAAAAGACAAGGAAACCGTATACAATCAGGTTAAAATGCAAACAAAGCGTATTTGCGATGTTTTGGAGCGTGAAAACATAAAAGTTTGGGTTCGTCCTGAAACAACAGGAAAAGCAACTCAATGGGGTGACATTGATGAGATTATAAATCTTTCAAAAGAGTTTGAGCAGGTTCTTCCTTGTATAGATTTTTCACACCTGCATGCTCGTTCTGCAGGAGAATACAATACTTATGATGAATTTTCTTATGTTCTTGAAAAAATCGGCAAAGAACTGGGACAATATGCGCTTGATAATTTTCACGGACACCTTGCGGGCATCGAATATACTGCAAAAGGCGAAAGACAGCATTTGGAGCTTGAGCAGTCAGATATGAATTACAAAGACCTGTTGAAAGTTATGAAAGAATTTGGCGTAAAGGGCGCGCTTGTTTGTGAAAGTCCAAACATCGAAGATGACTGTAAGCTTATAAAAGATTATTATTATTCATTGTAATCTCATTTAAACAGAGGATTAAATTAAAGATTTTTTGTGAAAATGTCGTTAGTAAAATAAAAAAGAGGCGTTTTCTATGTTTAATTCCGTAAATAATCCTTTTGGTAATCGCTCGGTTTCATCTTCCACATCCTCAGACAGCAACGGCAAGCGTCAAAAAGAAGAACCCAAAAAGGAACTTAAAAAGTACCTTGAGGAAGAAGAAGCTGATGAAGTTAGAATCGGAGGACTTCCTATTCTAACGGAAGACGAAGTTTTTGCTATGACAAAAAGCTACATTGCAAAGCTTAAAGATGAACATAAAAATAACGAAAAAACAGTAAAAAAACTAGATAAATATCTTGAAAAATTTGATATTAAAAAATTTATGAAAAAGAACCCTGATATGACAAGTCCTGATTTTTATATGGTTATGTATAACGAAACAGAAGGACTTTTAAATTAATATCTCTTAATAAAATTCTAAAGTTTTTCCATAAATTATCCGACATAAAACGGGTAGAAATTTATACAGAAAGGATAGGTTTATGGAAATTACAGGAGTAAATTCGAAAAATTACACATCAGCGGCTGCAGCTGCCGAAGAAGAAGAAGAGCTGCAGGAAACGCAGGAAGAAAGCGCATCAGAAGAAGCTAAAGAATATGGTGTTGCCACAAAGCAAAAAGACGAAAAAGACACGGCAGAATTTACCAAAACCGATTATGGCGAAGACGATGTTGAAGAAAAGGCAGCAAACTTTATTCAAAACATATTGTTTGTCGGAGGCTTAACAGATGAGGCAGAAACCGCATTAACAAGATATATGAATACTTTTGATGCTGCAAAATTTATTAAATCGTTCGGACCGTTTTCATCAGCATCGGAAATATCAGCTGCAATGTATGCGGTGACAGCAGGGATGGTAAAATATCGGGACGAAGAATAAGTAAATTAAGCGGTCATAAGACCGCTTTTTAATATGTCATTTCCCAATTATCGTTTAGAATTTTGCCAAAGCAGCCCCACCAAGTGCCATCAGAATTAACAGTGCAATAAGTATTAAAACGGGTTTCTCTTTCTTCTTTAGAACAAGGTGCTTGTGCACAATAATCATCTATTAACCCGTTATTATAAAGTCTCAAAGCAAAAACATCTCTGCCTATGATGTTAGGACCTTTTGCACCGTTTACATCCAAATGGATTTGCGCAATGTTATTCGGAATAAAACTTATTGATGCACCATTAGCAAGTATATATGATCTTGTAGTATCACCCTGCATTGCAGGATTGTATGTGCTTCCGTCAATTTTCTTATATCCTTTTCCAAAGCAATCTGTACCGTCTGTTCCGCATTCTTTTACAATTTTAAAATACTTTTTTATGAATGCATCTATGGACACAGCATTTGTAAGTCCTGCCTCTTTTAGATTAACAGCATTATTATCGGTCATGTATTGCATTGCTGCCTGTGATAACTCATTATAAACCTTGTGCAGCTGTGTAACATACGACTGTCTTTGATAATTTTGCATCAATGACGGCACTGTCATAGCTGAAACCACACCAATAATGCCTAGTGTGACCAAAACTTCAGCAAGAGTAAATCCGGAACGGAGTTGACTGTTAGGCAAAACTTGTCTTAGAGAAATATCAAATAAATTATTCATATCATACTCCTAAAAATAAGTAATATGTTTAATGTAATACTGAATATATTCAGTATTATACTGATTATAACATATATATAATCAAAAATCAACATAATAAAATTAAATAATGGATATGTCGTATTATAATAATGAACTTGCAAAAAATATGCGTGTTGAACGCGCAAGATTGAATATCTCTCAGCTAAAGCTTGCGGAGATGGCAGATGTTTCATTAGATACAATAAATATGATTGAACGCGGTGTAGGAAACCCGAGATTGTGTACAATTATAGCAATTGCAAAAGCTTTAAATGTTGATTTAAATACGCTTTTGCAACTGTAATATTAATATATAATTTATAGATTATTATTTTTTAGAAGATTTATCGGCAAGCTCGCTGTCCACACGGAGGAATACGGGCTTAATTTCATCTTTTGATATAAGTTTACCTGTTTTAATATTATCACAGGTTAAATCGTCTAATTTTACGCTTAAATCAAATGATAGCTGCCTTGCCATTTCTTTTGCAATATTTGGACAGTAAGGGTAGATTAATGCAGAGATAATACACATAATTTCAAGTACATTAACAAGAACCTGACCGCATTCTGTCATTTTTTCTTCTTTTGCAAGTGTCCAAGGAGCGTTATCCTGAACGTATTTATTCACTGTGTCTACAAGCTGAACGATTTCCAATCCTGCTTCTGATATTTCGAAGTTATCAAAATGATTTTTAACTATTTGAACCGTACCCAGAGCTTTTTTTGCTAAAGGATTTTCATCCTTAAATTCAGGCTTAACCTCGCCGTCAAAATATTTAACAAGCATTGAAAGCGTTCTGTTTAAAAGGTTACCCATGCTGTTTGCAAGGTGAGCGTTAACTTTTTCTTTAAAGTCATCGTCTGAGTAATTTCCGTCGCGTCCGCAAGGTGCAGAAGTTGCCATATAATATCTGAAAGCATCAGGGTAATCCAGTTCAAATGTTTCAAGAACTGATGTCGGTGAAATTACGTTGCCTAAAGATTTTGACATTTTAGATTCGTCAATAGTAATCCAGCCGTGTGCAAGAATTTGTTTTGGCAATGGTAAATTTAAAGCCATTAAAAATGCAGGCCAGTAGATACTGTGGAATTTCAAAATATCTTTACCGATAACCTGAACGTTAGCAGGCCAGTATTTTTTGAAAGTTTCTGACGGGTTTTCAGTGTCATATCCCAGAGCTGTAATATAGTTTGAAAGCGCATCAATCCAAACATAAATAGATTGGTCTGCATCACCTAAAACATCAATGCCCCATTGAACATTTGATTTTGCACGGGAAACAGAAATGTCCTGAATATCTTCAAGCTGGTTTAAAACTTCGTTTGCTCTGAATTCAGGAACGATAAATCCCGGGTTTTCTTTTATGTGTTTGATGATTGCATCTTTGTATTTTGTTAGTTTAAAGAAGTAATTTTCTTCGCTTACAACTTCAGGTTTTTTAAGGTGGTCAGGGCAAAGTCCGTCTTCTGTCAAATCTTTAGGATTTAAGAAGCATTCGCATCCTGCGCAGTATAAACCTTCATAAGAGTGTTTGTAGATGTCCCCTTGTTTCAATAGTTTATCAAAGATTTTTTGAACTATTTTTTCGTGTTCTTCGTCAGTTGTTCTTATGAATTTTGTGTAATCAACGTCAAGAGCTTTCCACGCATCTTTGAATTTCTGTGCGTTTTCATCGCAGAGTTCTTTTGGTGTAATCCCTTTTTCAGCTGCTGTTTTTTGGATTTTAATCCCGTGTTCGTCTGTTCCTGTAAGAAAATACACATCATCGCAGCGCTGTGAAAAGTGTCTTGCTATAATATCTGTTAGAATTTTTTCGTAAGCGTGACCGATATGCGGAGCACCGTTTACGTAATCTATTGCTGTTGTCAAGTAAAATTTATCCATTCTTCGTTCCTTTAATTGTCTATTTAAATAAATATTAGCACAAAAACTATTTTCGTTTAAATATTAAATACCTGAAATCCGTATCAATAACGTTTTCAAGGTTGTAGTTTTCCTGAACATATCCGCAAAAATCCAACGCGTAATCCTGACAAATATAGTTAAAATAATAATCTTTCATATTCAGGTTGTTAAATATAATATATTCGGGTTGTTGAATTTTATAATGTTCAATAATTTTATCTTCTCCCAGACTTTCAGTATACAGCGGCAAAAGTGAGTTGTAAAAATCATCGGCTTTTCTGTCTGTAAGAAAGTTTATAGTCATACCTTCAGGAAAAATTACAATTTTGTCATTTTTATCTGTATTTTTGTTGATATATTCTATAAGCCTGTTTGAACTGTCTGCAATGCTTTTATTTGTATATATTGTTCCTTTATTTGTTGTTATTTTACTGCTGTCAAAGAGTTCTCCGTTTATATTAATAATTAAAATCAACGCACTTACAACTAAAAGATAAATACCTGTGGATTTTTCCAATTTTTTAGGCAGGAATGTGAATAATAATGCCATCAATGCAATAAGAGCTATTGAAACATAATAACTTCCGTAGCCTTGAATTATCAGAACCCAAAAAACTTTTGCACAGGCAGCTATGGCTGAAATTACCAGTATCAAAAGATTTGAGTTTAATTTTTTAAAACTTGCGGCTGCCATAATTGTTATTAATATCGGCAAAAACCCGAAAACGATTTTAATATTTTCTGTAACAAACCAAATTGCTGCAAGATATCCTATTACAGAGAAACTCAATGATGCAACTTTGCTTTTGTCGTACAAATGTGCGCCCAAAAGTATCCCTGTGAAAGGAACAGCGGTTTTCATAAAAAATAACAAAACTGTCGGTATAACTTTCGGATGAAAATAAATTCCGCTGTTTTCATAAAAATAAATAAGTGTTTTGCTATTAGCCATTGATTTTACGATGGCAAGAGAATTCAAAATGTCAGGCAGTCTTAACCCCTGAATAAACAAGATTCCGAAGCTTATCATAGGCGCAATTATAAAACATAAAAAAGCCTTTAAATCTTTGGACTTTATTATAAAAAATAAAACAACTAATGCATATAAAAGAAAATCGTATTTATTTGCAATGCAAAATCCTGCTAAAAATGAACTTATGCATAGGTCTGATGGTTTTTTGCTTTCGTTGTATTTCAAAAGGAAAAATAATGAGAACAAAAAAGCTATAAGTCCGTATAATACTGCCCAGGAATATGGAAAGTGATAATTAAAAATACTTGTTGTTGCAACTCCGACAGTAATAGTGAAAATTCCGATACAAAAACTTAAGAATTTTGAGAGGAATTTTTGAGCGATTAAGTAAACACCGCTAACTGTTATTAGTGAACATGCAGCGCCTGCTGCATACAATGTAGAAAGTTTTGCGCTGAATATTTTATACAAAACAGCGTTAATCTGATATGAAAGCGGTCCATATATATTGAACAAGTCCTTGTATAAAATTTTTCCTTCCAGAAGTCTTTCGGGATAATACACTTCGCGTCCGAAGTCAATAAGAATTCCGTTGTAATGACCTGTGAAAAATATTAATCCTGCTATACACAAAACCCATAATATAATGAGATACTTATTATCATTTAAAATCTCTTTCATATTACAAAATTTAACAAATAAATAGCCAAAAAGCAATTTTTAACCAAATTAAAACTTTATATACATGTAGAAAGGTTATGTACTATTATGGGCACAAATTGGGCAAATAATTTGGATATGCTGGCACAAAACGGAGTTTTAGACTTTGATGCACCTGCATACGTAACAGGGCAAAAACCGAGATATGTCGGGGCTCCTGCTATGCCGCCTTCACCATTTGCAGGTCCTGTTCCACAGGCTCAAAAGCTAAATCAGCCAAAGACAGATGAATTTAAGCCCGAAAACAATAATGATAATAACTTTGTAAAAAATCCGGCCTGGAAGAAATGTGCATTTGCGGCTTTAGCAATCGGTGCTGTTGTATTAGGCGGCTGGAAGTTTAAGTCCAAATTATTTCCGTCTGTCAAATCAGGCTGGACAAAGCTTACAAGTAAATGTAAATGGAACAGCATTAAAACATTTTGTTCGGATAAAGCGAAAGCAGTAGGAAAATTCTTTAAAGACGGCTGGAATAAATTATTTAAGAAAAAGACGCCGTAAAGGAAGATATTGAACAACGCCAAAAAAGTTACACCAAGTCTTTGCTGTCCAATTCAAAGGCTTCAACAGTTGAGTAATCCGTAGGAAGTATAAAAACAATCTTATCAAATGTTGCTTTCTTATCCATTTGCATTAGCTCTATCATTTTTTCAATATTAAATTCAGGTATGTCAACAAAATTGAATTTTTTAATTACATCTTCTGCAAGAAATTTGTAATTTTTGTCAATTAAATTTCTTTTTACAGCAAGGTTAAACGCAAATTTCATGCCTTCAACTATTGCTTCGCCGTGAGTATATTTTTTGTATTTGGTAATTTTTTCAATTGCGTGTCCGTATGTGTGGCCGAAGTTTAGTATTCGTCTTAATCCGCCTTCTTTTTCGTCTTTTTCAACAACTGAAATCTTCAATTTTACACAAATTTCTATTAGTTTGGATAATACTCTTTCATCACGATTGACAATCATTTCGGCTTTTTCGCTTAAGAAATTTGTGAGATTTAAATCTTCTTCGCACTTACAGCTTTTTTCTATAAAAGAATATTTAACAACTTCACCAAGGCCTGTCTTAAATTGCCTTTCATCAAGGGTTTTTAAAAAGTTGGGGTTGATAAAAACAGCCTTTGGCTGATAAAATGTTCCTACGAGATTTTTTCCGTAATCTGTGTCTATTGCGGTTTTTCCTCCGACAGAGCTGTCTACGCATGCCAAAAGAGTTGTCGGAACCTGAATAAAATCAATGCCGCGCATATAAGTTGATGCGGCAAAACCGGTTAAATCGCCTACAACACCGCCGCCTATTGCAATAAATGCGTCTTTTCTTGTAAGCTTCATTTTTAATGCGCGTTCTGTAATTTTTTTATAATTGTTAAAATTCTTTTCTTTCTCGCCGTCTTTCAAGATAAAAACATTTTCTTTTGGAAATTTTAATGTTTTTCCATAAAGTTTTTCAACCTTTTCGGAAATAATTACTAAAAAGTTTCTTCCCTCAACAAATGATAATATTTTTTCTTTGAGTAGTGCTTTGTCTTCATCTTCTATAAAGATAGGATAACTTTTTTCGTTTGATTTTATGTTTACCGAAAGGTTAGTCATGTAAAACTCCGATTATTTCTTCCACGATATTATATGGAGTTTTTCCTGTTGTGTCAATCGTAAAATGTGCTTTTTTATAATTTTTTTCTCGGTTTTTCATTATAAATTCAATTTTTTCTAAAGAAAAATTTTTCTTTAACAACGGTCTATGAACTTCATTTTTAATGCGTTTATAAATTTCATCGGGTGTGGCTTTAAGATAGATTACATGACCGTTTGAGAGCATGATTTTTCTGTTATCTTCATTTTCAAAAGCTCCTCCGCCTGCAGAAATTATTTTATTTTCACCGATACAGAATTTTTTTATCTTTTCTGTTTCAAGCATGCGAAAATACGGTTCTCCGTGTTTTAAAAAGATTTCCGAAATCTTTTTTTGGGTGCTCTTTTCTATTTCCGAATCAATATCAATATATTGAAAGTCAGTAAGTTTTTCTGCTAAAGCGGCTCCAACGGTAGTTTTCCCGCTTCCCATCATGCCTATTAAAATAATATTTTTCTTCATACAAATATTTTACAATAAAAAAAGACTTGCTTATCTATGCAAGTCTTTTAATAAGTTGGATTTTTAATTTTTATTGAACAGCTAAAGATTGTCCGTTTGTCATTTTACTTAAAACTTCGATAGCTTTTTGTAATTGAACGTCGTTTTTATTCTTGATATCTTCTTCTGTTAATTTAACCTCGATGTCAGGAGTAATACCTTTTTTGTTAATATCAGTTCCGTTAGGAGTTAAATATTTTTGTATTGTGATATTGATACCTGCTTCGTAAGGAAGTTTGTTGATTTCCTGAACAAGACCTTTACCGAAAGATTGTTCCCCGATAATTACTGCTCTGTGGTTATCTTTCATAGCACCTGAGAAGATTTCTGATGCTGAAGCCGAACCTTTGTTAATCAATACTACTACGGGTTTTTTTGTATAAACGCCTGAAGAAGCTCTTTGAGTTTCTTTATAACCGTCTCTGTCAACAGTACTTACGATTGTACCGCCGTCAAGGAACATATCTGATATATAGATTGCATTTGTTAACAATCCGCCGGGATTTGAACGAAGGTCTATGATAAATCCTTTTTTGTTTTTAGAATTGTTTAATATAGAACCGAATTCACTTGCTGCGTTTCTGCTGATAAAAGAACTTAATCTGATATAGCAAAAATCATCAGGCATATTGATTTTATCAGGAATTTTTTGTGAAATTGATTTAATTTCAATTTCAGCACGTGTAATTGTGTAAGTTTTAGGTGGAGCATCTTTACGTTTTACAAGAAGGGTAACCTGAGTTCCTTCTTTACCTCTGATTTTGTCCGCAGCTTTATCAACTGTAATCCCTTTTGTGCTTGCTCCGTCAATTTCTAAAATTTCATCGTCTGCCAAAAGCCCTGCTTTTTCTGCAGGAGTATCTTCAATCGGTGCAATAACCATTAATTTACCGTCTTTAACCCCGATTTGAATACCGATACCTTTTAAAGAACCTTTGATAGAGTTTGTTTCATCTGCAAATTCTTTAGGATCTAAAAATTTTGTGTAAGGATCATTCAAACTTGCAACCATTGTGTTAATCGCAACGTAAGCATCCTCGTTAGTCACAATTTTGCTGTCATATTTATGACGCCACTTAGACCAGTTTTGGGCATTGTTTGTCTGGTCAACGAATTTCATGTTAACCAATCTCCAAACATTGTCATACAAATCCACAGGACTGTATGCAAACACGTTATCTCTGATAACCCAGCCGGAGAGGAATAAAAACGCCCCTAAAAATATAATACTTTTCTTCATAATGTTTCTCATTCTTAAACTATTTCCTCCAAATACTCTTAACCTTGTTGTACAACTGTAATTATTAAGATGTTTTCTTTATAAAAAAGTTTCCTACAAAAGTTTAAAAGTTTTTTTTACATAATAGCATACTTCCTTGAAAAAAGAAAATTTTCATTATGCTTTAACACTATTTATTATCATCACACATTAAAAGATAGGTTAATAGATTAAGTTTTGAATTTGCTTCGACATAAGATTCAAGAGAAATTTCGAGGTTATTTTTAATAATTTCTTTAGTCATTTCAATGTTTTTCATCATTTCTTTTTTTAAAGAATTATTCATAATTTATCCTTTCAAGTTTATAACATGATTATTTTACACCATGGAAGAAAATAAATCAATAAAAAACGGAAATATTATTAATAAATATAATCGTGTGTCGTTTAAAATGTCAATGTGGCTGATTTTCAAGAGGTGTAAATATCGCTGATAATAAACACATGGATAACGAATATCTGAAAAAATTTGCGCAGCATTTGAAGAAGATTAGGAAAGCAAAAAATATTAAGCAGGATGACTTTTTAGATGTTAACGGAATATCCCGCTCAACTATTGCTATGGTAGAAACTGCCAAAACAGATATTACTTTATCAAAATTGAAAATTATTGCCGATACTTTGGGCGTAAATCTGAAAGAACTTTTGGATTTTGATTAAATAAATTCTATTACAACAATTTCGGGCGGGCAGTTTAATCTTACAGGTAAAATGCTTGTACCCAAACCTTTTGAGGTGTAAACTTTTTTACCGTTATCGTTCACAAACCCGTCTGCGTATTTTAAACCATAAGCTGAGGGCACAATTAATGCCCTGTTAAGTCTGATTTGTCCTCCGTGAAGATGTCCGCAAAGTGTTAAGTTCACGCTATCAGGAACATCGGGCATTATATCGGGAGTGTGGGAAAGTAATATGACAGGCTGTTTTACATTGTTTAATGCTTTGTTTAAATCGGGTTTTCCCGTCTGCATGTCGTCTACACCTGCGATACAAAATTTTTCAAAACAGATGTTTTCGTTTAACAAAACTTTTATCTTATTTTTTTCTAATGAGGAGATAACTTTAGATTTTCCCTGCCAGCCGTCATGATTACCAATTACAGCGTAGGTTTTAGGCTTGATTTTTGACAGCTCAAAAGCAATTTCATCAACAGGCATAGTGAATGAGCAGTCGTGACCGTTTACAAAATCTCCGCCAAGAAGCACAATATCTGCGTTTTGCTTGTTTATTGCCTTTACTGTTCTTTGAATTCTGTATTTTTCATACGGCTTAATATGAAAATCGCTTGCAAAAACAATTTTAAGCCCTTTGAGTTTGTCATCTTTTACAGAAAGTTTTTTGACAGTCAAAATGTTTGGTTCAATAAAAACCGACCAGATAAACAAACCGAGTATAAGAAATATAATAATAAACAATAACTTCACTTTTTTATTATACACTAATTTTTTGTAATTGAGTTTGCGAGAAAAATTAAAATTTTTCCGCATCCTCAATTATGTTTTTCAAGATGCCTCCGGCTCTGCTGCAAAACTCTGTGTATTCATTTTGCTTATCTTTGTAATCGTTAATGAAGCTTTTAACCCAGTTTCCATGCTTTATTTTGAAATTTTCTGTTATTTGAATAACATCTTCGATTTCCTCAAGTTGTTTTGAAGTCAGAATTATGAGCTTAAAAGGTTTTCCCTGTCTTTTTTTGCGCAAAACTTCATAAAGTTTTTTAATATCTTTTGTGTCGGGTACAATATCAAAATTTGAATAAATAAAATAAATTGTTTTATCGGATTTAAGGATTTGCAAAAAGTTGTGTATTCTTTCTTTGTAACGGTTTTCAAATTGTACTTTAGAAAGTTTGTAATCGTGCGGGTAAAGCTCCTCTGAAACAGTCAGATTATCAAAATAAGTTTTAAAATCGGTTTCAATAAATTTGATAATTTTTTTCAAGTCATAACTTCTGCATAAATCAAAAGGAAGCGTTTTTTCGCCGTATATTTTGCGCGGTTTCAGTTTAACGGCAGTTGTGAGCACTCTTGGCAGGCAGTCGCTTCCAAGAGAAACGATATGGAAATTTTGTCTTTTGAAGCGTACAAAGTCAACGAAAGAAAAATAGAACAAAAAATTTCTGACATTTTTTCTTAGTTTTTCGGGAAAAATGAAGCAGGTGAGAAGTTTGATAAATAATTTTTTAGCTATAAGTAAGTAAAACATGGTTATTCTTCGTTTTATAAATTTTAATTTTACAAAGTAAATCTTTATTTACTAGAATTGTCAAAAAAAGAAACTATCATATTATTATAATGATTGATAGCAATAGAATAAAGAAAATTCTTGGCAGAAATGTCAAACAATTAAGAACATCTAAAGGTTTAACACAAGAGCAATTAGCCGAACATCTTAACTTGCAGCGAGAAACAATAGCTTTTATAGAAACAGGCGCAGCTTTTGTTTCAAGTGAAGTACTTGCAAGTATTTGTAATTTCTTTAACGTTGAGCCTAATTTTTTATTTAAATCAAAATACACAGAGCCAACTGATAAAGAAATTAATACAAAAAAAGAAATTAATCGTATGATGTCAGATTGCAGTCAAGAACAATTGGATTATGTCATGAATTTTATTGCTGCTATTAAGAAATAGTTTACATGTAGAACCTCCTTTTAATGTTAAAACGGGTGCAATTACAAATAATAAAATGTCTCGCACATGAGACATATAATAAAATGTTTTTCAATTGATGTCAAGAAAATTATAATACTATAATGATTTATAGAGATATTATAAAACCACTATTATCGTTAAATCAGTTTACAGTTACAAAATTAGCTGAAAGAATGTCTGAGGAATTAAATAAAAAATATACTCGCAGCAGTTTAAATGGCAAATTTGTAAGAGATACTCTGTCGATGAAAGAATGTCAAGCAATTGCAAAAATTCTTGGCTATCGTATTGATTTTATAAAAATAAAATAAATAGCAAATCAACTTACAAAAAAACGGTCCAAAGACCGTTTTTTTTAACCTTCTACGTATTCTCTCAAGCGTTTGCTTCTGTTCGGGTGACGTAATTTTCTTAAAGCTTTTGCTTCAATCTGTCTGATACGTTCACGTGTTACGCCGAATAATTGTCCTACTTCTTCCAATGTTCTTTGGCGACCGTCGTCCATGCCGAAACGAAGTCTTAATACGTCACGTTCTCTCGGTGATAGAGTACAAAGAACTTCCGCCAAATCTTCTCTTAAAAGTTCTGAAGCTACTGTCTTAATCGGTGCGTCAGCTTCTTTGTCTTCAATAAAATCGCCTAAACGTGAATCTTCTTCTTTACCAATCGGTGTTTCCAATGATAAAGGTTCTTGTGCAATTTTAATAATTTCACGAAGTTTCGGAATAGAAACGTTCATTTCAATTGCCAATTCATCTTCTGTCGGTTTTCTTGAAAGTTCTTGAGCCAATCTTCTTGTAACTTTTTTAAGCTTATTGATTGTTTCAACCATGTGGACAGGAATACGAATTGTTCTTGCCTGATCAGCAATCGCACGTGTGATTGCCTGTCTTATCCACCAAGTTGCATAAGTTGAGAATTTAAATCCTCTTTCATGGTCAAACTTTTCTGCTGCACGGATTAAACCCAGATTTCCTTCCTGGATTAGGTCTAAGAACAACATTCCGCGACCTACATACTTCTTCGCTATACTTACAACCAAACGGAGGTTTGCCTGAACAAGTTTTCTCTTGGCAATAGCACCCGGTGTGCCGCCTTCAAGAATTTTTCTTGCCAATTCTATTTCTTCATTTGCAGATAATAATTTTATTCTTCCGATTTCTCTCAAATAAAGTCTTACAGGGTCATCAACTGCTATACCTTTAGGTACTTCAAAATCTGTTTCGGTTTCTTCCTGAGTATTCATCATATAAATATCTTCAAGATGAATTTTATTTTCTATTTTCTCAGTAACAATATCTTCAATGTTATCAGTGCTAATATCCATGTTCATGTAATTCACGCTGTCAGCATCGGCTGCCAGAGAAGAATCGTCATCAATTTCGTGTAAATCAAGATTTTCATCATCCATAATACTTACGATAGAGGAGCCTGGTTGTCTTTTTTTAGTCATTCATTTTCTCCAATTTTAATCTGTTGTTTATCTTATCTCTAAGCTGCATTTGAATTTTTAGGGCTTCTGTTTCGTTATCATTTGCGCTTTTATATAAATTTCTGATTTTTTCTTTTTCTTTTTCTTTTTGACATTGATTTATCTTGTTGATATTTTCCATAACTGCCATTTGAAAATCTTTGTCATCAAGGTTTTGGAAGGTTTCGGAAGTTGTGATTAAATCTGTAATCAGGGACTGCACTTCCGTGTTGTTTATGAACGCTGTATACAGCTGTTCAATTAATTCTTTCACATTATTTACGGTACATGTTAATTTGTCAATTGTAGATTTTACATTTATTAACGTTTCGTCTGTAAACTCCGTGTCACCTATCATTTGCTTGATTTGTTCAAAGGAAAAGTGATTATCGGTTACTAGAAAAACGCTCAATAAATTTTTTTGCGCCTTTTCTAAAATCGGTATATTTTTCTTAACAATTTTATTAATTGTTGTTTCTGATGAGGATGATGAAACGCGATTGGCTTTTTTTACTTCACGCATCAATGCAGCTTCGTCGATATCAAGTGTATTAGCTATCATTCTCACGTATTCGGATTGTACAATCTCGTTTTGAATTTCATTCAATATAGGTAAAATTCTTTTAACCATTTGAGTTTTTTCAATAGGCGTTTTAGGTTTGTCTTTGATGATGTTGTTGAGCTGATAATCAAGCAAAAGCGGTGCATGCTGCATATATTCCCTGTAACTTTCGGCACCTACGGAACGGATGAATTCATCGGGGTCTTTACCTTCGGGAGGTGAAATAACTCTTATTTCGCAGGAATATTTGTCTTCTGATGTTGAAATATAGCTTTCATCAAACTGTTTTATATTGCCAAGCCCTGTGAACGCTTCTTTGATAAGCTCTGCATTTCTGCTTGTTGCTTTTTGTCCCGCGGAATCAGTATCAAAGGACAGGTAAATCTTTCTTGAAGCCGTATATCTTGATAAAAGCTTGATGTGTTCTGCTGTTAATGATGTTCCGCAGGAAGCTACGGCATTTTCTATACCGTGAGCCTGAGCAGAAATTACATCAAAATAGCCTTCCATTAAAATCACGCTGTCGTTTTCTTTTATGGCTTCTTTTGCGGTGTAAAGTCCGTATAATAGTTTACTCTTATTATATATCAGCGAGTCGGATGAATTCAAATACTTTGGCTGTTGGTCTTTTTCAACAGCTCTTGCGCCGAATGCAACAAATTCTCCGAATTCGTTTTGAATAGGTATAATTACACGGTTTCTAAATCTGTCAATAAATTTTCCTTCACGTGTTCTCAAAATCAAACCTGATTTTTCCAGAATTTCGTCTGAAAATTCATTTCTGAATTTTTTATAAAAAGTGTCAAACTCTTTTGGAGCAATACCTAGCGTGTATTTTTCTATAATATCTTTAGTAATTCCTCTGCTTGAAAGGTATTCCATAACTTTTGTCGTTTCAGGTTCTTTGTCTTTTAGAAGTCTTAAATTATAAAATTCTGCAGCTTTTGTACAAGCCTTAATCATTTCGTCTTTTTGACCTTTTGATTCGCCTTTAACGTAGTTTTTAGGCATTTCAAGACCAAAGCGTTCCGCAAGTTCTCTGATAACTTCAATGAACTCTTTGTTTTGGGTTTTCATTATGAAAGTTAGAGCGTCGCCCCCTTCTCCGCAGCCGAAACATTTATATATTCCCAAATTCGGGTTAACAGAAAATGAAGGTGTTTTTTCTTTGTGGAAAGGACATAAACCCCAGAAATGACCGCCGTTTTTCTTTAATATTACCCTTTCGGATACAACTTCCACTATGTCAAGACGGTCTTTTATTTGAGCTATTAATTCTTCTAATGTGTTTGACATAATTACACTTTATCATTAAAAAAATTTTTTATCAAAATACTACCAATTAGGGTAGTTGATTATGCATTATTAGTATATATCATGGTTATATTATGAAGGAGTTGCTAAAACAAGCTGAGATAAATGATGTTGTATATGTTGAAGATATAAGAGAGCTTAGAGGTATTCAAGGTCTTGCATCTAAAAGACTCTGTATTATTAAAACTGATTTTAGGGATATAAATAAGATAAAAAAATTTTGTAAATCTCACGGTAATTTAGAAGTTTGGCTTGCATCAGAAGAAATCTCCCGAAAAAACATTTTAATGGCTAATTTATGCGGCATCAGAAACGTTATAGAGTATCCTATTCATCAAAATTTAATCTCTGACTTAATCAAGGAAAAAAAATTAGAAATTGAAGAAGAAAAAAATTTTAAAAATCATATTTCTTTAAAAGGCTTAAAAGTTATGATTGTTGACGACAATCCTTTTAATACACAGCTTTTGGAAGAAACTCTTTCTGCACTTGAACTAAACCTTGTAACTTGCCAAAAACCTCTCGAAGCCGCAAGAATAGTGCAGGAAGAAGAATTTGACCTGTTTCTGCTTGATATTATGATGCCTGAATTATCGGGGTTCGATTTAGCAGAAATCATCAGAAGCTCAGATAAAAATGCTAACACGCCTCTTATGTTTGTTTCTGCACTTTCTGATACAGAGAATAAAATAAAAAGTTTTGATTACGGTTCTTATGCTTATATTGAAAAGCCTTTCGATATCAAAGTTGTCAGAGCCCAAATCTGTACTCTTTTAAAAACAAATAACGAAAGAAAAGAACTTGAGAAACAAAAAGAAAAATATTGGGCTATGGTCACGCACGATATGAAAGGACCTGTTTATGCAGAGGTTTCGGCTTTAGAATTTGTTCTTAATCAGTACGGAAAAAGTTTGGACGATGTTCAAAAAGAAATTTTGCAGGACATTTTAAGTTCAACAAAGTATTTAAAAAATCTTGTAAATAACGTGTTGATGAAATACAAAGACGATAACGGAAATCTTGTTATTAAAAAAGAGCTGCATTCTTTTAAAAAGTTAATTAAAGAATGCCAGAATGAAGTAAAATACATTGCTGCAGAAAAAAATCAAATTATTACTGTGGATTATGATGCTGAGGCTGATGAGTTTTTCTTTGACTTGGCTGAAATAAAACGTGTAATTAATAATCTTTTAACAAATTCTCTCAAATATGGAACAAAGGATTCAGAAATAAGTATAATTATAAGTGAAGACGATGATTATATTATTTTTGCAATTTCAAATACAGGAATAGGTGTTACGCTAAAAGACCCGAATGAAGTATTTGAAAAGTTTACATCATACTCCGAAGAACACAGAAGCATTAATACAGGTTTGGGATTATACATTGCCAAGCAGATAATTGTAGCTCACGGCGGTCAAATTACTATAAACAGTATTCCAAACAAAACTACAACTTTGACATTTACGCTCCCTAAAATTATGAATGCTTGATGTTCTGTGTTTTTTTCATATAATATAAGCTATGAAGTATAGAAATAACGTTAGAAACTTTTGTATAATTGCCCACATTGATCACGGTAAATCTACCCTTGCAGACAGACTGCTTGAAAAAACAGGTACTGTGGCGCAGCGTGATATGCAGAATCAAATTATGGATTCTATGGAAATTGAGCGTGAACGCGGTATTACTATTAAACTTAACTCTGCAAGAATGAATTACAAAGCAAAAGACGGAAACGATTATGTTTTAAACTTAATTGATACACCCGGACACGTTGATTTTTCTTATGAAGTTTCACGTTCTCTTGCTGCTTGTGAGGGTGCTTTGCTTATTGTAGATGCAACTCAAGGGGTGGAAGCTCAAACGCTTGCTAACGTATATCTTGCTATTGAACAGAATTTGGAAATTATTCCCGTAATTAATAAGATTGACCTGCCTTCAGCCGATGTTGAAAGAGTTAAGGAAGAAATAGAAGAAGTTTTGGGAATTGATGCTTCGCTTGCTATTCCTGTGAGTGCAAAGGCGGGAATAGGTATTGAAGAAGTGCTTGAAGCGGTTGTTGATTTAATTCCTCCTCCTGTTGATAATACTGACAAACCTCTTAGAGCAATGGTTTTTGACAGTGCGTATGACCAGTATCTCGGTACGCTTTGCTTCTTTAAAATAATGGACGGTAAAATTAAACTGGGCGACAAGGTTAAATTTATGGCATCGGGAAAGGAATACGATGTTGTGGAACTGGGATATCAAACACCTGCAAGGGTTCAGGTAGATGAACTTGTATGCGGAGATGTAGGGTATTTTGCAGGCTCTATTAAAGAATTGACCAGATTTGTGGGTGATACTCTTACAAATATTGAAAATCCCGCAAAAGAACCTTTACCGGGTTATAAAGAAGCTTTGCCTATGGTATTTTCAGGTATGTATCCTGTTGATAATGACGATTATGCCGATTTAAAAGAAGCTCTTGAAAAATTGAAATTAAATGACAGCAGTATCACATTTGAACCTGAAACGTCAAGCGCTTTAGGTTTTGGTTTCCGCTGCGGATTTTTGGGTATGCTTCATATGGAAATCGCTCAGGAACGTTTAGAGCGTGAGTACGGGCTTTCACTTGTTACAACTGCGCCTTCGGTTATCTATAAAGTTTATAAAACAAACGGTGAAATGATTGAAATTGATAATCCTGCAAATCTTCCTCCGGCACAGCTTCGTGAATATATTGAAGAACCGTACGTTAAGGTGCAGATTATTGCCCCTAATGATTATGTCGGAACATTGATGGATTTGGCGCAGACTAAACGCGGTATATTTATCAATATGTCTTACATTGATAAAGTCCGTGCAAGTCTTGAGTATGAAATTCCTTTGAGTGAAGTTATTACAGATTTCTATGATCAGTTAAAGTCGCGTACAAAAGGTTATGCAAGTATGGATTACGAATTTAAAGATTACAAACGCTCTAAACTTGTAAAACTCGATATAATGCTTGCAGGTGAAGTCGTTGATGCGCTTTCTGTTATTTGCCACGAAGACAGTGCATTTTATATTGGTCAAAAGCTTACAGCTAAACTAAAAGATATTATTCCGCGCCAGCTGTTTGAAGTTCCTATTCAGGCAGCAGTCGGAGGCAGAGTAATTGCCAGAACAAACATTAAAGCTATGCGTAAAAACGTTTTAGATAAATGTTACGGCGGAGATATTTCACGTAAACGTAAATTGCTCGAAAAGCAAAAGAAAGGTAAGAAACGTATGAAATCCGTCGGCCGTGTGGAAGTTCCTCAAGAAGCATTTATGGCTGTTTTGAGTCTTGACGAGGAATAATACCGTTATCCTTTGCTTTTATTGCTGCCGATGTTCTGTTTTCAACCCCAAGTTTTTTATAAATTTGTGTCAAATGTGCTTTTACCGTGTGATGTGTAATAAAGAGTTTTCTCCCTATCGCCTTATTGCTCTGACCATCAACAATTAATTTTAAAACTTCTATTTCTCTATCTGTTAAATCAAAGTTATTCTCAATTTCCATATTATTGTTCATTCGCTTTCTCTTTTTCACCTTATAACAATAGTAACAAAACGACATATTTTTGCTATTAGCCAAAAGTATACATTGTAGTCATACTGCATATATCCGCGTTTTGGGTGTTTTTTGGACTTGTTAAGAAATGTAACGTAATATGTAAATTATATATATGCTTTACGCAATTTTTAAATACAAAAATACTTTATATAAATATGGAAATCATTTAATAGGAATAATCAATAAATCTATTAAGAGAATGTGAGTAAATGAAAAACGGAGATCAGGACATGGTATCAATTAACGGTAATTTCGGGTTTTTTGAAAAGAAAAACAAGGCAGCTGGCAAACCTGCGGGTGAAGCAGCTGAAACAAAGGAAACAATTCCCGTAGCTGAAGGAAAACCTCAAACTAAAGAAATTTCTGAAGCACGAATGAAAGAATTAATGGAACTTGAAGCAGAACAAGTTAAACAAAGATTTAACGAAACATTAGGTTTCTACAAAACTTCTTCAGCTCCAAAAGACGTAGCTATTAAGAGTGAAATGGCAGCATTGGCAAATGAAATAGGTATTAAATTTAACCCTAAAACAAAAGTAACTCAAACAACTACAACAGCTTTGAAAAATGATTTTGCAAACCTTGGCGGAGATTACGGCAGAGCTCAACAAGTAGCTGAATTGTATTCGGAAGCAGCAAAATTAGGATACAATGCTTCAACAATTGAATCATATAACCGCGAAGGTATTAAAAAATCTGTATTAGATAATCCGCTTGAAGCTTATTTCGGATAAATCAATAAATAAACATTTACTCACAAATTTAAAAGACCGATAGTAATATCGGTCTTTCTGTTTGTTAAAATTTGTAAAGAAAACTCTTAAAATCTGACTTTTCCCTAAAGTTTATTAATAAATATGCCGATACCCATTATGTGAGTAAAAAACGGAGAAGTGCAATATGACAAACAAAGTTACAGGAAATGGGAAACAAACAGATTTAAAGGCTCTGCAAGCTTATTACGAAGCATTGCAGGCTAAGAAAAATGAAAAAGAACAAAAAACAGAACAAAAGACAACTGCAAAAGCTGAAGTGAAAAAGGTTGATGTAAGCGCGCTTGATGTTACTGCTGCTCAGATTTGGGGAATTCAACTTACAAAAGCAACCGATACATCAGAAAAAGCTACAAGAGCAAGAATGGAACTTGCAATGAAAAATGACCCGTTCTTTACAGCTTTAAACGACTTGCAGGGAATTGAAAACACTGATTTTGCATCATTTGCGTTAGCAAATATTAAAGGGGTTGATGCAGACAAATTAAATAAACACTTAAACAGAGCAGTAAGTCAGGAAACACAACAAGGTGTATCTGAATTGATGGACTTGATGCTCGCATAAAAGCACTTATGAATACAACATTTACTCACACTATTTTAAAATGACCGATGTATTTTTATATCGGTTTTTTTATTTAATTTGCTAAGTAAAAAAATGCCTGCAATAGTGAGACTTGCAGGCACATTACTTTAAATTTATTTTTAAAGTAAAGAGGTGATGATTATATGTTTTTTTAATTTACATAGTCGTATGGTTTACTTCCCGTAGCCTTATATAAGCCGATTGCATCTACCATGCATTCAACTTTTTGCTGGGCTACAAGTTTATCTATTGTTAACAAGTTTTCGTGATATTGAATTAAGTCTAATTTAGAAATTGTTCCTTCATTATACTTATGTTCGTTATACTTGTAATCTGATTTTTCCAGTTCAGCCTGCTTCATGGTTTGAGCCATTTTATCTTTATCTAATTTAGCTGCAACCAAAGCATCGTTGACTTCCTGAATAGCTACAAGATTAGTTTTGTAGTAATCTTGCAGGACTCTTTCATAAGTTGCCTTTTTCAATCTTAAGTTAGCTGTTAATGAACCGCCTGTAAATAACGGAGCCATTATACCTCCTGCAAGTCCCATAAGCATGTTTTTAGTGGTAAATACGCTTCCGATATCGCCTGCATTAAATAATGCAAGTCCTAAGATATTAATTGACGGAAGGAATTCTTTTTTTGCCACTCTTACATCTATTCCTGCCTTTTCAACCATTAACTCGGCTCTTACATAGTCAGGTCTTTGGGTAATAATTTCTGACGGAATTTGTGAAGGAACAGCAAGTTGATAATTTAAATTATCAAGCGAAGTTCTTTCAATAGAATGCGCATTTTCAGGACTTTCACCAAGCAATACGCAGAACTGGTGAAGTAATTTTTCTCTCTGTTTTTTTAACTCTATTAAATCGGTTTGGCCTTGAACTAATGCTTTATTAGCTTTAATTGTATCTGCTGTTGATGTTAGACCTTCTTTATTTCTTATTAACATCAAATCATAAATACTTTGTCTTGAATTAACGATTTGTTCTTGAAGTTCAATAGTCTTATCAAGTTTTATGATATTCAAATATGTTGTTCCTACGGCAGAAGCAATAGATATATATGCAGCTCTTTCATCAAGTTTTGAACCTTCATACAGTTTTTTAACGGCTTTTGTTTTATCTCTGTTTTTTAAAAAGATATCAGCTTCGTAGCTTACCATTGCCGGTACAGCAAAAGACATTTCCGTGCTTGTTTTACCGGGCATTTTTAAAAATGCCGGAGCTCCGCCAACAGTTGCTGAAGGTAATTCTTTTGCAAACTGGTTTTTAACATTTTGGTAATATTCTTCAACGTTGATTGAAGCCATTTTCAAATCATAGTTGTTTAGAACAGCTTTTTCAATGTAACTGTTTAATAAATCATCGTTAAAGTTGTCCCACCAATTCATGTTTACATATGCAAATTTATATTCATCACTGTCTTTTGTTTTCTTATTTTTCTTAACCATGCTCTTGAATTGTTTTGGGGCAGCGGTAGATGTATTATTATTTTCGACAGCAAGTACAGGCATGAAATTCATGCTTATAAAACCCGCTAATAATGCTATGGATATAACCTTTTTCACTTGTATTTAATTCCTCTTTTTTAACTACTTGCATTTTTAATAATCATATGTTAGCATAATATTGTTGTAAATGCAACATATATTTTTTACAACAAACTTGAAGATAATAATTTAAATAATAATAATAATTGGAAATGATGAAAGAAAATAAATTACTACATTATACAGACAGTATACATTATGAACTGGAGCAGGCAGCAAGATTAATGAGAATATTAACTTCTCAACTGTTTAAAAAGCTTGACATAGGTTTATCTATGGATGAATATGCAGCTTTAGATACTGTTTCTATTAATGCCGGAATTTGTCAAAGAGATTTAGCAAAACTGATTATAAAAGATAGAGCGAACACCGGTAGAATTTTAAATTCTCTGGAAGAAAAAGGATTTATTACCCGATTTATTGATACAAAAAATAACAGACTTGTTAAGAAAATGGGAGTGACAGAAAGAGGATATAAAGAATTAGATGCTATCAATAAAAAAATTAAAGGTTATTTTGACGGCGTAACTAAAAAAATATCCCCCGAAGAAGTTGACAGAGTTCAGGAAACCTTGAGAGCTTTCAGGTTAGACCTGGAAAAAGTAGTAGAAATGAATATATAATATTAAATGTAAATTTATAAAGAGGTAAAAATGGAAGAGCAAAATACAAATATTGAAGAACAAAATATTCAATCAGAGGAAGTTAAAAAAGAGCATAAACCGTTCAAAAGATTTATTGCTATGGGTGTAGGAATTGTTGTTGCAGCTGCAACCGCATATTTTGTCCACGATGCTCTAATGTTTCAATCAACAGATGATGCATACGTAGAAACAACTACTGTTCAAGTTGCACCGAGAGTCAGCGGTCAGATTACAGATGTTTATATTACTGATAACCAAAAAGTGAAAGAAGGCGATTTGGTTGCCAAAATAGATCCTGCGGATTATGAGGTTAAACTTGCTCAGGCTGAAGCAAAATATGAAAGAACTCTGTTAAATCAAAAAAATGCTAAAGCTAATTTCAAAGCAATGCAGTCTAACATTGATGTTGCAAGAAAAGATTTAGACAGATATAAAAACTTATTTGCACAAGGTGCTGTTTCTAAACAGACTCTTGATGCTGCTCAGGCTAAATACGATTCGGCTCAAGCTAACTTGACACAGGCAGAAGAATCTTTATTGTCACAAGGCGGAAGTAAAGTTGCTGATGCTGATTTAAAAGAAATTAAAGCGTTAAGAGATAAAGCTAAACTGGATTTATCATACACAAATATATATGCGCCTCAAACAGGGACTGTTTCAAACAGACGTGTTGAAAAAGGTATGTATGTTAATGTAGGTTCACCTCTTTTTGTAATCGTTCCTGAAGATGTTTGGGTTGTTGCAAACTTTAAAGAAAACCAGTTGCGCCATATGAAACCAGGTCAGGTTGTAGATATTAAAGTTGATACTTATCCAAATAAAGTTTTCAAAGGAAAAATCGACAGTATTCAACGTGCTTCAGGTGCAAAATCAAGCTTGTTCCCTCCTGAAAACGCTGTGGGTTCATTCGTAAAAATTGTACAAAGAATACCTGTAAAAATTGTATTTACTGAAAATATTGATCCTAACCAATATAATATTGTACCGGGAATGTCTGTTGTACCAAAAGTTAGAGTTAAGTAGTACAGATTTAAAAGAGTGAAGTGTTTAAAACTTCACTCTTTATTCATAAAAAAAGGATTTACTATGTCTGGAACAGTTGAAAAAGCCGAAGAATGGAAACCTTCGGGAAATCCCTGGTTATTAATTTTACCTGTAATGCTTGCAACTTTTATGTATGCATTGGATGAAACAGTTGCTAACGTTGCATTACCGCATATTGCAGGTACTTATTCAGTCAGCAGTCAGGAATCTATATGGGTTTTGACAAGTTATCTGATGGCTAGCAGTATTGTTATTCCGATGATTGACTTTTTCTGTAAATTTCTCGGAAGAAAAAATTTCTTTATGCTGGGTGTATTTGTATTTACGATAGCATCATTTTTATGCGGTATTTCGACTTCAATCGGGATGATTGTAGTTGCTCGTGCTTTACAAGGTTTTGGCGGTGCTTGTCTGATGCCTATGGCGCAGTCTGTTTGTATGGAAACATTTACAGGTGAAGCAAGAAACAAGGCAATGGCTGTATTCGGATTAGTTGTTATTGTAGCGCCGATTTTAGGTCCTGTTATGGGCGGATGGATTACTGAGAACTGGTCTTGGCCTTACATATTTTTTATTAATGTGCCTGTTGGTTTTGTTTGTATAGCATTGGCTAAAAAGTTTCTTGAAGATCCTCCTTATGCTAGAAAACAACAAAATGTGCACCTTGATAAAACAGGATTTTTATGGCTTTGTATATGGTTAATTCCTTTGCAGATTGTATTTGATAAGGGTAATGATGCCGACTGGTTTAATGCACCATGGATTTGCTGGTTAAGTGTAATAGCTTTAACTGGTGCAGTTTTATTCTTTGTTTCACAGGTAAAACATAAAAATCCGCTTGTAAAACTCGATGTATTTAAAGATTCCAATTATCTCTGCGGTACAGGCATGCTAATATTAATTAATGCCGTATTGCTTGCATCTTTGGCAATACTGCCTCAGCTTTTGCAGTATATGCTCGGTTATGATTCATTCTTGAGCGGTCTTGCTATTATGCCGAGGGGTCTGGGAGCCTTCACTGCGTTAATGATATTCGGAGGCTTGGGAGGTAAAATCAGCTACAAGACTTATGGAATAATAGGTCTGTTATGTCTTGGAACAGGCGGATGGATGCTTGGAATGTTAAATCTCCAAATTAATCCGATGAATATTGCTATACCGAATTTTGTATTTGGAGTTGGTTTGGTGTTTACAATGATGCCTATTACAACTTTGTCTTGCATTACTCTTAGAAACGAGCAGATGACAAATGCATCAGGACTTCAAAATTTATTAAAAACAATTGGCGGTGCAATCGGAACATCTCTTGTTGCAACAATGATTTCAAGATTTTCACAAGTACATCAGCACGGTCTTGTAAAATCTATGAATGAATTAAATCCTAATTTTGCGGAAAGAATAAATATGTACGCAAATTCTTTGATACATCAGGCAGGAGATATGATGAATTCTACCTACTTAGCAGGTAAGATGTTATACAACCAGCTAATACAACAATCAACATTATGTGCCTACATGACTACCTTTAAAGTATTTGCTGTGGCATGTTTTATTTTGATACCTTTTATGTTTCTATTAAAAGGTGAACAGAAAGCTAAAAATTAAGATAGAGAGTTATGACAAACGAACAAATAAAAGAAGAGTGGAAACCAAAAGTTAATCCATGGATAATGATAATACCTGTTATGTTATCGGTATTTATATATGTACTTGACGGTACAATCGGTAACGTAGCGCTGCCTCACATGGCAGGAAGTTTCTCGGCCACGCGTGATGAATCCATGTGGATTTTAACAAGTTATTTGATTGCAGCAGGCATAGTTATACCTGCTGTTGATTTTTTCAGTAAGGTATTCGGACGTAAAAACTTTTTTATAATAAGTATCTTATTATTTACAGTTGCATCAATGCTTTGCGGTATGGCAAAAAATATTGAATTTATGATTTTTGCCAGAATTTTGCAAGGTTTCGGAGGCGGCGGAATTCTTCCGATATCTCAGGCAATTATAATCGAAAGTTTTACAAAAGAACAGCGCGGAGCTGCTATGTCTGTTTTCGGTATGGGCGTAATCTTAGCACCTATTATCGGACCTGTTCTCGGGGGGTGGATTACTGATAACTGGACCTGGCCTTGGATTTTCTATATAAATGTTCCTTTCGGATGTATAGCGGCATTGCTTTCAAAAAAATTAATTGAAGATCCGCCGTATGCAAGAAAACAAAAGAATGTAAAAATTGACGGGAAAGGATTTTTCTTTCTTGCCGTTTGGCTTATAACACTTCAAACCGTTCTTGATAAAGGTAATAATGCTGACTGGTTTAATGCAACCTGGATTTGCTGGACATTTGCCGTGTCTGTTGTGGCTTGTATAATGTTTTTCCATTCACAGCTTACAAATAAAGATTCTTTGATAGACTTATCTGTATTTAAAGATAGAAACTTTTCGGCAGGTACTATTATTTCCGTTGTTATTCAGGCAGTATTATATGCATCTCTTGCCATTCTGCCTCAGTTCTTACAAAGCATGCTGGGATATACTGCATTCTTAAGCGGTGCTACGATGATGCCCAGAGGTCTTGGAAGTATGACCGCAATGGTTATGACTGCAACTCTTTCAAACAAAATTGATAACAGAATTCTTGTAGGTGTCGGATTAAGTTTGCTCGGTGCTTCTACACTTGCTTTTGGTTCGTTAAATCTTCAGATTTCAAATATGAATATTGCAATTCCAAACTTTGTAATGGGTATAGGTATGGGTTTATCTATGGTTCCTATTATGAATTTGTCTGTTGACACTTTAAGAAACGAGCAGATGACAAATGCAACAGGTATTCAAAACTTGCTTAAAAACATAGGTAGTGCAATCGGAACATCTCTTGTTGCAACAATGCTTACTCGTTTTTCACAGGTTCACCAGTATATGATGGTTGGCAAAACCAGTGAATTAAACCCTGCTTTTATCGAGCGAGTTCAATCAACAGCAGCAGCTTTGTCAGGTTATGCTGAACAATCCGTTGCACAGTATATGGCTCAATATTCTTACTACGGTCAACTTGTAAAACAATCAACTTTATGGGCGTTTATAGATTCGTTCAGAATCTTCGGTGCTTTATGTATAGCAGTAATACCGCTTTTATTATTAATGAAAAAAATTAAAAAGACTGAAGTATAAGTACTAAAAAATAATTAAAAAGAAGAAAACCGGTATCTTTATAGATACCGGTTTTCCAGGCTTCGAATAAATTGTACTGTGTTTTTGGTTATACTCCTCTTTTCGCTCCCGCTCAAGGGGAGGAAAGATGTTTTCGTGTGAGCCCTTATCAGCCGCTTCGGCTTTTTACCGAATGACTATATCTCTCACATTATTCAGAACAACCAAATGCAATAGTAACGTGTTCTCTTGGATTTACTGCAGATATTTTATATCCGCGAGGGTCAACAAGGTAAGCAAATTCGTCGCCTGTTGTTTGGAATAAGCCCATTGTACCTGACAATGCTGTTCTTGTTACGTCGATAGGAGCCTTAACTGTTTCCCATAAACCGTCACCCAAGTTACGTGCTGCTGCACCGAATTGTCCTTGGAATGCGTGACCTAACATATAACCTGCATCATTTGATACGTTTTCAACAGCGTTACCCAGATTTGTAACAACACCGCCTACTGTTCTACCTGTAACACCTACTAATGAACCTGCAAGTGTGAACGGCATTTCTACTAATCTTGCTACTGGGTTAACCTGTTTTGATTTATTAACTTGTGCTTGTAAAATTTGTTTTGGTAATTTAGTTTTGCAATCACCGTTTTTGATATCAGTGAATGATAATTTTAAAGCACCTTTGTCACAGCCTGAAGGTCTGATAACTTCTACAACCTGACCTGTTACGGTTGAACCGCAAGGGTAAGTTACACCGTTAATTGTAACGTCTTCAAGAGTGTTAGCTCTGAAGTATTGACCTACGTGAGATGATTTTGCAGTTAACTGGTCAATCATTTTAACTTTTAATGTAGGGATTTTAACGATTTCTTCTTGTTCAACAAAAGCATTTTTGTTTACAGGACAAGCAGGGCAGATGTTGTTAGCTGTTTTAGGGTTAGTGTCGTAACCTAATGCTACACGAACTGTTTGCATCATTGATGCTACTTCTGCACGAGATGCTTCTTTGTTAGGCATAATCATGTTTGGATTAGGCATATCTTTTAAAGCACCGTTTTCTAAAGATTTAGCAACCGGAATTCTTGCCCAGTTTGGAACTGCGCCGCCGTCTGCGTATCTGCTTAAGATTTCGTCAGCTTTGCATTGGTCGATGTCGCAAGTCATACCTTTAGCAATGGTTGTTAATGCTTCAACCCTTGTTACAGGATGGCTTGGTTTGAAGTTGCCGTCAGGATAGCCTTTCAACAAGTCTTCGTCAACTGCTTTTGCAATTGCTGCATTAGCCCAGTTGCTTTTTGGTACATCTCGGAATAAACCTTCACGAGGCATATCGCATTTGTCAAGGTTGAATCCTTTAACTAAGATTGTAGCGAATTCAGCACGGGTAATGTTTCTATTTGGTTTAAAGTAACCGTCAGGGTAACCTACTACTACATCGTTAATTGCTAATTTGTCGATGTCGCATGCTGCCCAGAACCCGTTTGGAACGTCGGGAAATTGACAGCCGCCTAAGTTAGCAGCAGCACCTGTTGTTTGCATAATTTGGTTTGGAATTTCATAAGGTACGAAAGATTTTCTAACCGCATCAATAGAGTTTGTTGATTGGAAGTCGATTGGGCAGTTGTTACCGTCCATTAATCTTTCGTTTCTGTCGATAGGGATACCGTTGTGTCTTGTAGGTGCTTCGTTAAGACAAGGCATTTGAGTTGCCGCACCGGTAATTTGTCCGTCTGTTGCAACAGTTGCACCGTTTACGTTAGATGAAAGTATTCTTGGTGTGCCTGCAAGCGGTGTGTCTGTTGAAAAGATTGAGTTTGCAGGTTGACCTACATAGTTGTTTGTACCGTAAATTGCGTTAGGGTAACCATAAACCTGTTTCATGTCTTTTCTGTCAGGTTTGCCTGTTTGAGGGCAAATTGCACATGCAGGTTCTGCAGGTTGGTCACAACTGATTTCGTCAGGACATCCGCAGTCTGATTTTTTAGGTTTTTCACATGGATCGCATGGTTTGTCGCACGGATCTAAGCATGGATCAGGTTTTTTACAATCGCAATCAGGCAAAGCTTTCTTGCATTTGTTGCATGTGTTTGGTTTAACCGTTTCACACGGGCATGCAGGACCTGTTACTACAGGCAGCGGTTCAGCGCATGGGGCCGGAGTTTCCGGGATAGCGCATGGACAAGCCGCCATTGCTTGATTCAAGGAACACGTTGCTATTCCAACGGCAATTGCAGCTGCCACAGTAAGTTTTTTAATAGTCATTTTTACCTCCTTGTGTTGCGAGCTTTTTTTCAAAAAAGCTCAAAAAATATTTTTTTAAAAAACAAACTAATACTAGATTATGTACTTCATTCATTACAAGAAACATTGCCAAAAGCGGTTATCCACGCAGGCTATTTGGTATGTGATTTCAAGAAAGACGCCCTTAACTCCGTCTTTTTTGAGTATTTGACTTTCACAGGGAACTTCGTTATCATGGTTTTGCTATGATGAAAAAGATTTTCTGTACACTTTTATTTTTAGTTTTTATTTGCTGCGGGTGCGGTAAAAAAGAAGCTGTTAATGATGATTTAGCTCTTATTACCAAGCGCGACAAACTGATTATCGGCGTACGTGATGATGCTGCGCCTTTCGGGTTCAGGGACAGCAAGGGCAATCTTGCGGGTTATGATATTGACTTGTCAAAAATTATCGCTCAAGCAATTCTTGGGGATGAGAACAAAGTTGAATTTGTGCCTGTTACTGCTACAAATCGTATTATGAAGCTTTCATCAGGCGAGGTAGACATGCTTATTGCAACAATGTCTATCACTAATCAACGCCAGCAAATATTAGATTTTTCAATACCCTACTATATTGCCGGTCAGGCTATTATGGTTAAGGCAGGAAGCAAGGCGACTGGTATTAAGGACTTTGATGGCAAAAAAATGATTATTGTTTTCGGTTCTACAAGTGAAAGAAATTTGAGAACAAACGTGCCTGAAGTTATTGTTATAGGTTATAAGACTTATCCTGAAGCTTTCAGAGCATTAAAAGAAAACAGAGCAGATGCTATTATTGCTGATGATACGATTTTGTTGGGATTCGCAATTAATGATAAATCAGTAAAAATTCTTCCGAAAAGATATTCAAAAGAGCCTTACGCTGTTGCTTTCAGGAAAGAAGAAACATCCGAAAGACTTATTACGAAAGTGAATTATGTTATTGAACATCTCCAAAGCACAGGAAAACTCAACAGATTACAGGAAAAATGGAAAATTAAATAGCCGGATGTGCTATTTGTCTTCACTTGTAATAATTTAAAAATCGTTTATAATGAAAAAGTAAATATAAACGAGGAGTGAAAGTATGGAAAAAATCAGTAAAACAGCAGCTTCGTTGATTGGAGAAAGTATGACAGAGCTCCAATGTGGCGGATTAAGCGGCTATGCTTACGGGGGGGGGGCACTCTAAAAGCACTCCTTACGCCGATTTTCAAAGTTAAGCATAAAGCTTTTACATTAGCCGAGATGATGGTAGTAATGCTCATCTTGAGCATAGTTTTAGCTGCCATGGCACCTGTTGTAACAACTAGAAGTAAAGTAGACCAATCAAGTCCCTGGAGATATTCTGAGGGAAATCTTTCTGATGCATATTATGGATTAGGAGAAAGCCAAACCGCCATGATAGGGCAGAGAGAATTTACTAATACCGATGAAACAGCCAAATTAATAATTAATTCTAACAGTACACGTCCAAGCCAGATAGCATTTAAGCGTGACGGATTAAATCAAGGAGTTTTACGATTAGAGAACAGTACAACTTTACTTGGTTCACTCAATAACGGTTCAACTCTGGGTTCAGATTCTTTAGGAATAGGAAAAAATATAGTTTCTTCGGGCAGCAAATCAGTAGCCATAGGCAGCGGAGCAAATGCAACCGGAACTAATTCAATTTCAATAGGTCAAAATTCGGAAGCCCAATTTTTGAGTGTAGCAGTTGGTAATGCAGCAAAAGCCAATTCAACAAGCGGCGGTAACAGTGCTGTTGGTGTAGCAATCGGCAGTAATGCTAAATCAACAAATACAGCTGCCATAGCAATCGGCTCTGAAGCAGCAGCCAGCGGGAGTAATTCAATAGCTATGGGTCAGCAATCTAAAGCATCAGGCATATATTCGACATCCCTAGGTATGATATCCAAAGCTACTGGAAGTGATTCAATAGCAATTGGAGTAAGATCAGATGATAGAGGTGCTCAAGGTAATCAAAGTATTGCAATAGGCCTCATGTCTAATGCAAGTGCGGATAATACGACTTCAATCGGTTCAAGTGCACGTGCAACTGCTGAAAAAGCAACAGCGTTGTCTTACAATTCTTTTGCATCAGGCAACAATGCTCTGGCAATAGGAAGTGATGCAAATGCAGAATCAAAGACAAGTATTGCCATAGGAAACTATGCTCATACTACAAACACTGATGCACTTGCAATCGGTAACGGAGTAACGGCAAGCGGTGAAAGTTCTGTCGCAATAGGCAGTACAGCAGGTGAAGCTACAACAACAGCCTCAGGTGAAAAAGCAATAGCAATAGGTGATGGTGCTGTCGCTACCGGAAGTGCCACAGTTGCAATAGGAAATTATGCTGAAGCAAAGGGTAATAATAACATTGCAATAGGTAATCATGCCTGCAAAAATATGACAGGTTCAAATAAAATATGTATAGGTTCATTTGCCGGTTCAAATGCTGATGAGCACCAAACCGATAATGTAGAGCGTATTTATATTGGAGGTGAATCTAAGCTTAATAAGGGTTCTGCCGTACTTGAAGTACATAATGACAGCAGCAAAAGAGGACAATTTTCTAATACGGCAGTTGTAATACATGGTAATTTAGTTGTAAACGGCTTGATTTTTTCATCTAATTCAAGAAACGGAAGCCACTTTGAATACCAATCGCGTGGTGATGACAACGGGCATACAGGGCACGTAATTCACTTTGTAGATAATGATGATACTATTAAAAATTATTATCGAAACGGAACAGTTGAAGAACGCAAAATTTCAGATTACCGTTTGAAATATGTTGGTAAAGAATTCACATCAGGCTTGGACAAAATCCGTGCATTAAAAGTATTTAACTACACATTTAAAAAAGATAAAACTAAAGAACCTCATGTAGGTGTAATAGCGCAGGATTTGCAAAAAATCTTCCCTGATGCGGTTAAAAAAGGCGCAGACGGCTTTTTAACAATCAGAATGGAAGATATGTTTTATGCAGTAATCAATGCTGTCAAAGAGCTTGATTCAAGAGTTACAGCACTGGAAAAAGAGAACGCGGAATTAAAAGTAAGACTTGAAAGACTTGAAGCAAAAATAAAATAAATTTCATACGAAAACTCTGTCTTTTAAAGGCAGACTTTCATTCCTTCTCCCGCCTTAGAGCGGGAGTTTTCCTGTGAAATCTTTTATAAGTTCTCAAGCATTTGTGTCTTTTTTGCACAGCCCTGCCTTAAAGATTAATTAGCTTCTTTTAAAACTACTATTGTATCTTCAATTTCTACACGCAAATATTCAAGCTGCTGGTCAATTACATTGTCGTTATAAAGGTATCCGGCTCCGGTGTATGCAAGATAAGGTCTGTATTTTTCCGCTTCTGCACGTAAAGTGGCTATTGATTGAGTATGTGAACTCAATTCCAAAAGTTTTTGAAAGGATATATAACTGCTTTCAGGTTTGCCTTCATATTTATTTCTTAAATAATCTACTGTTTTATTGAAAAAATAAGCTTTTGCATTAAATTTTTGAACATTATCATTATTTTCAATACATACCAGTAATTTTTCAAGCTGTGGGAGAATTTCATTTAAGTCATTTAAATACGGAGATGTTTTATCCGTTTTCAACATAATATTTACAAAAGCAGGATTATCTCTCGGTACAGGTTTTACCTCTTGTGAAGAATTAAAATCTTTTGTTTTTTCAAACATTGGTTTGGCACTTTTAGGCTCAGACGTTTCGAAACTTTTTGAAATATCAGGTAATGTGCCTACATAACCTTTCCCTTCTGTTTCTGATTCTGTTACAGCACTTGTACTTGCAGGAGATTTTTTAAATCCCCAGGCATAACCTGCTTCACAGCTTAATAAAAGTATTAAACCTAAAACTACTAATTTCCTCATACCCCAATTATAATGATTATCAAAAAAAAATCATCATTTGTTTAATTTATTTGAGTAATTAAAGATTTGAAATTTTATGATAATATTTATCAGGAGGTTAGTTATGGCAAAAATTATTTATCTTGCAGGCGGCTGCTTTTGGGGGATTGAAGCATATTTTATGCAGGTGAAAGGAATAATCAATACCACAGCAGGTTATGCAAACGGCAATTGTGAAAATCCGATTTATCAGCAAGTTTGTACAGGAAAAACTGATTTTGCAGAGGCAGTTAAAATTGTTTACGATGAAAATCTTATATCACTAAAAGAAATTCTCAAAAGATTTTTTGACATAATTAATCCCACATCGCTTAACAGACAGGGAAATGACATTGGAACCCAATATCGTACAGGGATTTACTATATTAATGATAAAGATTTATCTGTAATAAATGATGTAATTAATGAAGAACAAAATAAATATATTGCGCCTATTGTTACAGAAGTAAAAAAGCTTGAGAATTTTTATGAAGCAGAAGAATACCACCAGAAATATTTGCAAAAAAATCCTTCTGGTTATTGTCACATTAATCTTTCTAAAGCCAAAACTTTTAAAATGGATTAATCTGCTGTTTTATGCTTTATGCCAAATAAATGCCATTTGTTATGAACAGGACATAAAACATTTTTTTGTTCTTCATAATACATTTTTTGTCCGAATGGTCTTAATTTAGGATCACGTTTGTAAAAAGCTTTGTTCTTTTGGCAGTATTTAAGTTCTTTTCGTTCCATTTTTCTTACAGTGTTATATTTAGCTTTTTGTTCACTGTTTAAAATAGATTTAAATTCTTTATCGTATTTATTTGCAATACATTTCATTTCGCATTCAAGACATTTAACAATTTTTTCCTGTTTTTTAACAGCTGCCTGACTTGCATTATGCTCGCAAAGTTTTGCCAGAACATACTTTTCCTGTTCATATTGTCTGAATTTTGCACCTAATTCTTCATAACGTTTTTTATCAATTACATCCTTGCATTTTAACTGGTCGTTTGAAAGATTTAAAACATTATATAATGTTGCTCTTTCGTTATACATTGATGTAATTAAATCAAGACATTTTGTTTGATTTTGACACCCGCAGGATGGTACGGAAGTTTCTTGCGCAAATACAGAAATTCCGTTTAATAAAACACATATTCCAAATAATATTATTAAGCTTTTTTTCATAAAACCTCTCTTATAGAATGAATTATCTCATACATCAAAGCTAAATTCAATATTTTGTAGTAAACTCTTTTTATGGAAGAAATGAATTTAAGAAATTATTCATACATTGGCGATGCTGTTTGGGAGTTATTTATTCGAGAAAAAACAGTTAAACTTACCGAAAATGCCAAAAAACTTCATCAAATTACAACATCAAAAGTTAAAATGGGATTTCAAGCAGAATTATTGCATTTTTTAGAAGATTTTTTAACTGATGAAGAAAAAGAAATTGCCAGACGCGGAAGGAATTTGAATATACCTGTTGCAAGACGCCAAAATCAAGGTGAATACCGTCAGGCAACCGCATTCGAAACCCTTATAGGCTGGTGGTATTTAAACGATAAAAACCGCCTGGATTATATTCTGAAACTCACTGAGAGTGATTTAAACTTCTGATTTTACGTTAAATATTTAAAAAAAAACATATAACCGGAGGATAAAAATTAAAGAATTTATCGTTATATTATAATAACAATTAAAATACGGAGGTTTTTATGAAAAGAGATTATCAAGAATTAATTAACAACTATCAAGGCGGCGACTTAGATTTATCAGGCTGTGAAATCAAAAATTTGGAATTAGGACATATTGAAGGCAGCTTGAACTTATCAAAATGTGTTATCGGCAAATTATCAATCGGCTGGGTTTCAAAAGATTTGAATATGTCAGGAGCAGAAATTAAGAAAATCGAATCACCAATTGATGCAAACAGTGTAAATATGTCAAATGCTACAATCGGTAAATTACCTGTACATATTTGGACAGACAGCTTAAATATGGAGAAAAGCAGTGTTGAAAAATTAAACACAGATATAAGAACAAATGTATTTAACATTAAAGGTACAAAAATTTCTCAATTACCTAAAAATTTAAGAGTACACAAATTAATCACAGATTCAAAATCAGCAAAAAATCTTTCATTAATGACATTGAAACAATGCGATGAGCTTGTAATGGATGATTGCGTATACTTTGAACAAAGAGATTTGGTAGAAAATTATAATTTCTCAAATATTGTATCA
>ERZ1673744.332-NODE-332-length-67209-cov-16.756321_pt1 | contig 67209 bp, 73 predicted proteins | sample MGYA00580207_ERZ1673744 | MGnify/ENA primary metagenome ERZ1673744 (study PRJEB41218, sample SAMN15661751) | gut metagenome | host: Homo sapiens | place: Canada: London | collected 2015-08-20/2019-03-30 | study: EMG produced TPA metagenomics assembly of... | reverse complement strand
TTTTTCATTCTTCACAACCCCCTTTGAAATAGAACAGGTACAAATCTTCCAAAGTAGGCTGCACCCTTACCACATTTTCCATAGGCGGACGATCTCCAATAATCCGTAAGATTGTCTGATTTCCGCTGATGTTACGCAGATTGCTTGTATTGTAGGCAGCCGCGTATTTTTCCGCATAGGCAGTCGGAACCGTACATTCCCATACTTGACCGTCGATTTCAGAAGTGATCTCCTGCGGATTTCCAAAATGAATGATTTGCCCGGATTTCATCATAATGATTTCCTCTGCGATAAACTCCACATCGGAAACAATATGCGTAGACAGAATTACAATGCGGTCTTTGGAAAAGGCGCTGATCAAATTGCGGAAACGGACGCGCTCTTTCGGGTCAAGCCCTGCCGTTGGCTCGTCTAAAATCAAAATGCGGGGGTCATTGAGCATGGCTTGTGCAATTCCTAAACGCTGTTTCATGCCTCCCGAAAAAGTTTTGATTTTGTGCTTACTTTCCCTCGATAAGTCTACTGCTTCCAGCAACTCTTTTGACTTCTTACGCGCCGCCTTTTCGTCCAATCCTTTCAGAGCCGAAACGTAGATCAAAAAGTCATACGCCGAAAAGTCGGGGTAATACCCGAAGTGCTGCGGCAAGTAGCCTAAGAGGTTTCGATATTTCTCACCCAGTTCAACAATGTTCCTGCCATTCAGCAGGATTTTGCCGGAAGTAGGCGTTTGAATATTGCAGAGTAGCCGCATAAGCGTTGTTTTTCCTGCGCCATTTGCGCCCAGCAAACCGTAAACGCCATTTGTCAAGGTGATGTTCAAGGCGTTCACAGCCGTTTTAGAGCCGAACTTTTTTGTCAGGCCGATTGTCTTTAATTCCATAAAAAACGCTCCTTTCTCCATAGGGAGCAATAAAAATACTCTCCATGTGTTTTCATGGAGAGTATAAAGGGGAAATATCTACTTTTTATCTACAAAGTGGGAGATTTGAAATAGGCAGATACATTCGCTCCGTTGACGGTATTCCGAATTTGCAAATAGCCGTTATGGTGTTCACAAAGCAGCTTGCAAATATATAACCCAAGTCCGAAATGCTCAGAATGGTTGCTTTCCCCTGTGAAGTACGGATTTGCAGCTTTTTGTAGGCTGTCTTTATCAAAACCATTCCCATCGTCCGATACGGAAAGCAGCAAACCGTTGTCATGCAAGGTGAAAGATATTGTTACTAAAGTCCGGGCATACCGCACAGCGTTAGAAATCAAGTTGTTGCATACCTGTGAGATAAATGCACTGTCAAGAGATAGCTGCAAAACAGATATGTCATTTTGTAAAATCAACTCTTTTCCGTTTTTCGTACAAATGATTTTTGCACTGTCATACAAAGAAGATACCAACGGTTGTAAGTCAATCAACTTGTACTCTGGCTGCGTATCTTCCATACGCCTAATGTTGCTCATACTGCTTACATAGTTTTCCATACGGGAAATATGCTTTCCCATTGTGGCGGCGGTTTCCCTCGTTTGGGAATTGTCGCTGGTTTGCAGCATTTCGTTATAGCCTTTTAGTACTGTTAGAGGGGTACGCAAATCGTGAGCAAAAGCGGCGTTGAGTGCTTTTCGTTCTTCAACTTGCCGCCACATTTTAGAGAAATTGTCCGCAAGGGTTGTCCGCATGATTTCAAAGGACGCGCAAAGCTGTCCCAATTCATCGTTGTTATCATAGTCGATTGAAAAGTCCAAGTCATTGTTCGCTATTTTTTCAGAAGCAGTCCGCAGTTCCGCAAGCGGCTTTTTCAGCCTGTTTCTGTAAAACAGCAGCGCAGCGGCGATAATACAGAATGCGGAGTAAATGGGTGCAGCAATTACGGGAAGCATCTCCAGTATAGCGATTGTACGCTCGTCCTGTTTGGACATTGGGGCGAGTTCAGTCCCAATGTAAGCTCCCTCGCCCAACTGTTCCCCCTGTTCATTTGTCAAATAATATTTTTCGCCGGACGGGGGATAAGATGATCTAATATCTTCAGCAGCACTGCCGCAAATAAAAAAAGTGGCTACGGAAAGAAAAACTGCGAGTACAACAAAGGCAATTACATAGAGAACAAGGCTTTTTCGGAGAGATAAATAGTGCTTGCGGCAATTTACTTGACCCATTTGTATCCACACCCCCAAACCGTTTCAACATATATATGGTCGGTATATGCAGCAATTTTAGTCCGTATCCTGCGGATATGCTCTGCCACAACGCTGCTGTCCCCCTCGCTGTCATAACCCCAAATACGCTCATAAATCCGTTCTTTATCAAAGATCTGTCCTGGATTTTGAGAAAGCAGTTCCACAATATCAAATTCCTTTTTTGCAAGACCGACACGCTTATCGCCAAAGAACAAGCAACGTTCTGAATAGTCAATCGTCAAATCACCGGAAAACTTGACTTGTGCTTCAAAATTGTGTCGTGCTTCCCGGCGCAGATGAGCGCGCACCCGCGCTTCAAGTTCCATAAGTGAAAAGGGCTTCACAATGTAATCATCGCCGCCAACAGTAAAGCCTTTTACCTTATCTGTATCTTCGATTCGAGCAGTCAGAAAAAGGATCGGGCAGGATATGTGATCGCGGATACGCTTGCAAACTTCTAACCCGTCTGTTCCGGGCATATTGATGTCAAGCAAAATAATATCCGGTTGTTTTTCCACTTGCTTTAGTGCTTCTGCACCATTGAAAGCGGGCAGGACACGAAAGCCCTTGCTTTCAAAAAAGCTGCCGAGCATAGAAACAATGTCGCTTTCATCATCAGCAATCAGTATTTTTGATTCCACTTTACGCACCTCCTAATAATTGAGTGTAGCACTCAACTTTCAATTATTTATCAATTTTACTTGCGGAAAGAAATCGGAACTTTAATATATATTCTACTTTACATCGGTCCAAAGCTCAATATCGGAAAGTGAAATTAAATAGTCGGTATTATGAAATATACACTCGTTCAAATAACGATACCTGAAATGTAAAATTACATTAGGTGATATTATGAAGATTGAGAGAGATGAACGACGATTTGATTTTCGCGATATAGGGCTCGCCATCAAGCGGGCACGGGAAGCCGCCGGGATGACGCAGGAGCAACTGGCTTATATTGTTGACCGGGCTCCACGCACTATCATGTATAATGAGAATGACGGCCAACACCCCAGCCTCAACACCTTTTATCAGATGGTAACAATGTTTGATATATCGGTAGATCAATACTTCTATCCGTCCAAAAATAAAGGGAGCGAGTGCAGAAAGCGGATTGACGCCATGCTGGGTTCCCTGGACGAAAAAGAATTAAAAATTGTAGAAGCCACCATCCAAGCGATGAAAGCGGCTAAGGAGACGGAGGATGCGTAAAGAGCACGCGCCTCCGTTTTTTGCACCCATTTCCGGGCCTGCACGAAACGGCAAGCAGGGCAGGTGTGCCCACACCTGCTATTTTGCGTGGCCGGGGGCCCCGCAAAAATGCTTGTTGGGGAGCTCCCCAAACCCGCCGGACTTCTGGACACTTTGTCCAGAAGTCCTTGTTGTCTGCGGCCCCGGCGCTATCGCTCCTGGGCCTTGTTCCGCTCGTCCGTGTGGCCGAGCAGACAGTCGATGTTCCCCTTGACCGCCACGGCCTCCCGCATATCCGCCTGGGCCTTGCGGTATTCCGCATAGAGGGCTTTTTTCTTTTCCGCCAGCTCCCGCCGCTGCTTTTTCAGCGCGTCCATCTTCGGGAGCTTCGCACCGCCCAGCAGGTCGCTCATGGCGGCCTTTGCCGCCCGGTAGTCAGAAAGCTCCGCCTCATGCTGGGCCAGATACTTTTTAGAATACCGGGCCGCCTTGTAGCCGTCAAATACCGGGCGCGTCTTTGCGTACTGCACCACCGCACCCATGAGCTGGGCCGTGTGGGAGAGCGCCGCCTCGGTGTCCCGCAGCTCCCCGGCCAGTTTGTGAGCCCGATCCACCGCCGCCTCGGTGCTGGCTGACAGCGCCGCATAGTCCGTCAGCCCATGCTCCCGGAGATACAGGAGCGCGGCGGCCATCTGCTTTATGTTATAGACTTTGGCCCACCGCTCATAGGCCGGGCCTTTGCCCTGGGCCAAACGGTTTTGAATGTCGATGATGAGATCGACACGCCGGGGTGGGGGCGGGCCCTCCTGGGACAGCTCCGGGATCGGACGCTCTCCGGCAATCACCGCCCGAATGTCCTCCGGGTCAAAGCCGGGGCCCAGGGTGGACGAGCGCAGGCGGGTGGGTTTATCCTGCCCAGGGGCAAGAAAGGAAATGACACCGCCCCGACCACGCTTCACCGCAAAGCCGGACTCCTCCATAAGCCGCAGGAACGCCGCAAAGTCGGCGGGGCGTTTCCCCAGGGCTGCCACGACAGCCAGCCGCACGCGCTGTTTGGCCGAGGGCGGGCGCTCCCCGATCCATTGTCCATAGTGGAGAAAGCGGCCCTTGCTGTGGAGCTTCGGGTTTTGGATCACGGACAGGTCATGCTCCAGGCATACCCGGTCAGAGAGCCGCCGCAGGGCTGCCGCCGATCTGAAAAAATCCCGGAATTTCCCGGTATAGTCCAGAGTGGTGGAATTGTAATAAATATGATTGTGGATGTGCTGGCGGTCTGTGTGGGTGGCGACAAAAAAGGCGTGCTTTCCCTTTGTCCAGCGCATGGCCGTTTCATAGCCCACCCGGTTTGCCTCCTCCGGGGTGATCTCACCAGGGCGAAAGGACTGCCGGATCTGATAGCACAGCACATCCGCATCCCGCCGCTGTTCCCGGCCCGTGACAGCCTTGTACTTTGCCTTTGCCAGAAGAAACTCGGCGTCGGCGGTACGGTGGTCGCACTCATAGGAGGAAATCAATTCGCCGCCCTGGGTTTTCTCCGGGTTCTGTCCATAGTCAAAACGGTCTTTCAGCGATTGGGCAACGGTTTCCCCCTTGCTGATATGATGGGTCATTAACCGCGTTGTGGCCGTATGCTCACCTCCTCCCCATAAACGAAAATCGGGCGGTTGGGATTTTCCCAGCCGCCCGGCACTTCTGGACAAAGTGTCCAGAGGTCATCAGCTCACCATAAAATCCTGTAAGGCGTATTTTGCCCCGTACAGACGATCCAGCAGCCAAAGCCCGATGTCCGGGAGCCCAAAGGGGGAAACAAGGAACGCCAACACCAGCATGGCGATACACCCGGTATGCAGCCCTGCGAAAAAGGCGCAGGCCGCCAGCAGGACGAAAACCGTACACGCCAGCCAGCACACCGCCCCCGCTATGCAGGAGAGGAACGAGAGCACCGCCACAATGAGCATCAGCGCCAGAACAAAGGGAGCCGCGATGATTTTCAAAATGATACGCATGGTTCATACCTCCTACAAAAGTTTGATACTTGCCTCTATATGTATATTATAACTCCGCAGGAGGGGGCCAACAAGGATGACTCCGGCCCGGCGCTTACCGGCCTATATTCTGATTTCCCGCACCTCCCGTCCTATGGAGTGAGCATACCGCATGGTGAACAATGTCCCGCCGCGCTCCCGCCCGTCATACACGGCGATCACCCGCTGGGACTCCCCGGCCATGTAACGGTTGCGCTGCATAAAGCATGAGGGGGCATATTCCTGACACACCACCTTAACGCCCTTGCAGGCCCGCAGCAGTTTTTGAAACTGCTGATTTTTTGTTTTTAAGCGGCCCGCATAGGGGATAGCCGCCTCCAGGAACAGCTCCGGGCGGTGCTCCATCTGTTCCGCCACGATAGCCGCAAACATGAGATCGACCCCCTCGGCAAAACCGGAAATAAACCGGGTATAGCCCTCCGCAATCGCTTCTTCCACTTCACGCCGGAGCTCCTGCTCCACATAGGCGATCCGCGCCTCTGGAATGTCCCGGTGCCCTGTAACACAACAAGTTTTTTCAGCCATAAAAAGCCTCTCCTTTCTGCAATATTTAAGCCTGTGCACACTCCAAAGATAAAGGATTTAATATCGTATGTCAAGGAATACACAGGATGGCATATCGTATTTTCCGGGTAAGCACGATATACAATAATGCGAGAAGGGAGGGTTGTTCCCGTGTACGAGGAATTTACTCAAAACCGTATCGCACAGTTGCGGATGCAAAAGAATGTTTCGGCCCGTGATATGTCGTTGTCGCTGGGCCAGAACAACAGCTATATCAATCAGATCGAGAACAAGAAAGCCCTGCCGTCTTTACAGGGTTTGTTCTATATCTGTGAATACTTTGGTATCACGCCACAGCAATTTTTTGATGATGGCAGCGCCTATCCCGTTCAGCTTGCCGATCTGGTTGAGGATATGAAAAAGCTGGACGCCGCCTCGCTGGAGCATATCGCGGCGATTGTGAAAGAAATGGTAGGCAATAAATAATCTCATGTGCGATGCAAGAAAGCAGGGACAAAACGGAGAGCAGCCCTCCGTCTTGTCCCCATTTTTTTGCGCCCACTTCTGGACAAAGTGTCCAGAAGCCGGGGCAGCCGGGGAGCTTGACGCTCCCCGGCAAGGGTTAAAGCTCCACCACCGCCGACAGCTTTTTGAGCAGATCGGACAGCGGTTCCCACAGAGTTTCATAGTCCCGCTGCAACGCCTTGATCTCCTCCGGGTAAATACCGCCGTAGGTGTTGGCCTGGATCGCCACCTGATTTAGATTGTTAGAGCACCGCCGCTGGAGCGATACCAGCTCCCGCACGTCGGAAAGGTCAACATGGAGCACATAGCCGTTGAGGGCCATTTTCCGCACATAGGCCCCCAGGTTGCGGACGCCCGCCTCGGCCATGCGCTCCCGGATCAGCGCCAGCTCCTCCTCGGACACCATGACGTGCAGGTGGATGGGGCGGCGGCGCTTCTTCTTGTTCACCGCTCCTCACGCTCCCGGCTCCGATAGGGGCGAGGCGGCTCCTTTACTTTGTCCAGCGGCTTTTCCTGTTCCGGGGGCGGGTCCTGGTTATTCAGTACCCCGTCCAGCATATTGTAGTTGTGCTCGGTGGCGATCTCCGCGCTTTTCATAGGGTTATATTTTTCTTCCATAGAATCCTCCTTGTCCTATCGTTCGCCCCGGTCAGGGGCACTCCGTTTGGGTATGTCCTGGCCCCGGTCAGCCTGGGCCTCCCGCTGGGCCGCTTTCAGTTGTTCGGCAATCGGCTGTTTGCCTTTTTCCCGCTTGTGAGCTTTGGCCGCCTCTTGACGCTCCACCCCATGGGCGCGGGCGGCCAACTGCTCCGGGGTAACATATTCTTTCACCGCATAACTGCCGAAATCAGGATAAAACCAGGTCAGCCGCTTTTGTTCCGGGGCATGGTGAGCGTCCTCCCATTTTCCTACTACCTGGGCCTGGGCGTCCATCTGCCGCCGAATATCCAGATTTTCACGGGAGGGCCGCAGCTCATAATCCTGCATTTCCCGATCCGTCAGGGGCTGGGCATAGGTGATCACCCCCCACGCCTGGAACGCCTCACCCGGCACCTGCTGGCGGGTGGGGTATATATCCATGTGAAGCGGGCGGTTGAAATAGCTTTTGGGATAGGTGCCGATGTCGATGGGGCGCTGGGTGGAGTAGTATTTGTAGGTTTCCTTGTCCGGGGCCTGTTCCACCTCAAACACATGATAGCGCCGCTGATAGTCCTCAGCCCGGTTGTGCAAATCCCGTTCCGCCATATCCGGCTCGTTGTGGTAATGGCCCCAAAAGAAGTCCCGGTGTCCGTCCTGCTCGTTGAATTGCCATGTCACATAGGGGTTAGGAGCTTTAGGGTTTTCCCCCAGTACGAAGCCGCACTTGTTGTCAAGCAGGATCGTGCGGCGAATCACATAGCCTTGATTTTCTTCCAGAATAACACCTCCTTGATGTGCCGTCACCTCTGGACGCTTTGTCCAGAGGTGACGGGTTAAGATGTTGACAGCATTTCGGTAAAACAGGGGCAGACCATAGAAACATACAGCCTACCCCCAAAGCGGCCCCGGAAAGCCTTGATACAAGCGGGTTTTTGAGGGGCTAATTGTCAACATCACAGCTCCGTTTCTTCTGCATATATTCCCGTTGCTGGCGGCGGTGGGCTTTCTTTGCACAAGCCGCCGAGCAGTAGGCCAGCCGTCCATCCAGAGGGACGGCCCTGCCGCAAATGGGGCAAGGCTTAAACTCCGGCCTGGGCCCCTCGGTCAAAAGGGCTGCCTCCAGCGCCGGATCAAGGGGCAGGACGGCCTCCCGGAAATAGCGGCAGTAAGCACCCGTCCAGCATTTGCCGAACATATAGCACTCACACTCCAGGGGCAGGCACCCATATTCCTTATCATAGTTGGCGCACCACTTTGTCACCAGGGCGCGGATTTTCCTTTTTTCCTCGCGTGTCAGTTCACGGGCCACCGCCTCACCTCCCGCCAGAGGTTTTCAAAAGCTCCCGGTAACAGGACACACAGCCGATCCCTCGCCAGTAGGGACAGCCGGAGCAGCGGGAACCCCTGGGCGCTTTCGGGACAGCCGGGGCCGTAGGCCGGGGGCGCTGCTTCATCATTTTTTCATAGGGGTTATTTGTGAAATTCACTCCTCGTCCTCCTCGCTGTTTTCCTCGTCCTCGTCCCAGGGCGGGCCATCGTCCTCATAGTCCTCCTCGCCGTAGTCATCCTCCGGCTCGCCAGCCTGCTGTTGTTTGGGGCGCAGCACCTTGAAATAAAACGCCGCTCCGCCGCCCACCAGGGCCACGGCCAGCACCGCCAGGAGCATCCCCGCGTTGCCGCCCGTTTCCGGCTCGGCCTCCTCCGGGGCGGGCTCCTCGGTTTCTGTGGGCTCCGGCTCAATGCCCACGCACTTGCTTATATTGACAGAGCAGACAGCACAATCCGTATTGACGGCCCCCGCCGCGCATTTTTCAGAGCAGGAGCACACCGCTTGTTCCACCCCGGCAGCCTCCGCCGCAGCCAGCAGGTCGGCCTCGTCCACCACATTCAGAAAATAGGTTTCGTATTGCTCGCCCTCTTCGTCCACGGGCTTGTCATAGTCAATGACGATATAGAACGTGTTGCCGCCGCTGGTCTGGACGGTAATGAACTGCTTGTTGGTGTGCTCGTCATAGAGCAGATCGCAGGTCACAAGGTTGCCCTCTTCGGAAAAGCCCTCGCCGAGCTCAATGGTGGGCTCCGGGGCGGGAGTTTCCTCTGTCATGGTGGAATCGCCGTAGTCCGCGCCCTCGCCGCCGTCCGCGTAAGCATACGCCGGGACGCTAAAACCGCATAAAAGAACGACGGCGCAAAGCGCCGCCGTCAAAGACTTCCATCGTTTCATATTCAATTTTCCTCCTTTTCCGCAGGCTCCGACTTCTGGACACTTTGTCCAGAGGTGCCGCCGTCCCGGAGCCGCTGGAGTACCAGGGGCAGCTCCTCCAGGGAAACGCTCATGCCCCGCACAATGTCCACGATCTCCTCGTTTTCCGCCTCCCGGTGCTTTTGTTCCAGCTCTTTCAGCCGGGCCTGCTGTTCGCTGATTTTGACCTTGACCTTATCAATCTCGGCCTGGATTTTTTGGCTCTTGCTTGCCGCCATAGAATACCTCCAATCATGGTAAACGCCCGTAGGCGTAAAAATGAGATTGCCAGTAGCTTGTGTTCAGGTTCGCGTAACTGATGGGATCACCACAATGGATCATCATATTGTCCCCAACATAAATCCCACAATGGGACACGCCCGCCGTGTCATAGGTGCCGACAAAGAACACCAGATCGCCGGGGCGAGGTGCGCTGGTGGGGGTGCAGATGTTATAGAGCCCCTGGGCTCCCAGGCGGCCTACATTCCAGCCGGAATGATTGATCACCCAGGACACAAAGCCGGAGCAGTCAAAGGACATGGCCGGAGAGCTGCCGCCCCACACATAGGGATAGCCCAGGTATTTCTCCGCCTCGCCCAAAATGGCCGCAAAGGTTTCATCGTCCAGATATTCCTTCGGCACGTCATAGTCAGCGGGCGGGTTTGTGATGTATTTTCCCACATAGGCTGACTCCGGGAACAGATCGGGCCTGTTCCCCAGGGTGGACATATAGAGGGAGTACCGGGCCATCTGTTCCTCGCCCATTATTTCCAGGGGCAGATGGGAAAGGTTTTTGTTTTCCAGCGTGACATAGCAGATGTAGTAATTGTAGGGCACCTCCACTGTGTAGGAACTGCCCTCGCTGTCCGTCCGGCTTTCTGTCCGATACCGAACCTCCACCACCACATCCTCGGTGAGAATGTACTGGCGGTCAAAAAGGTTTTCCAGCGTCCCCTGTACCTGATCCGCCGTCCATGCCCCCTCATGGAGCACCGACAGAATGGAGATCAGCACATAGGGATCGTGCTCGATTTCATCCAGGTCAAAATGGTACTCGTCATAGTCGTGGGTGCTTTCGTAGCTGTCCAGATAGTTTTGCAGCTCGGCCTCCATGCCGGAATAGGCAGCCTCCGCCGCCAGCATTTCCTCGTCCTGGGACGGGTAGGTGGTCGCTCCCACTGCGCCTGCCCCGGCGTTGCCAAGCGTCACCAGAGAGGACGAGCAGGACTGCATCATAAAGAGCAGGAGCACACAGGCCAGGGCCAGCAACACCCCCACGGGATGCCGCTTCACAAAGCCTGCGATTTTCGCCCCGGCCTTTTCCGTAGCGGCGGCGGTCTTTTTGGCGGCGCTTGCCGCTCCCGTCTTTGCCGCCTCCCGCGCCCGCTTTTGATACTGCTTTTTCAGGCGGTGCTTGCGCCACATCTGGGAAACAGAATTGCCGGACATTTCCGGGTGCTCCTGGGCGGCCATGCGGAAGTGATAGTCCGCCGTAGCCTTAACATACTTGGACTCGGCCCGCTGGACAGTCTTTGCCGGGTGCTGCCGGATTTTCTTTTGCACAAACCGCTTGCCATGCCGCAGGCCGGACTCGCCCACCAGCTCGGAGCGGTGGGCCCCCTCGGTGCCGACGTTCTCCTGCTCCACTTCAAAAATTTTCCCATGTACGAAGCCATGGACGGTGCCGCCAGCGGCCCGGCCTACCCGCCGCACCGGACCAGGCTTTTTGGGCGGCTTCTGTTTTGCCAGCTTATCCTTTGCCTGTTCCAGCTTTTCCCCGCGCTTTTCCATGCGGAGCTTGCTGGCGGCGGTCTGTTCCTGCTGGCTTTTCTGGCGGAATTTCGACCTATGGACACTTTGTCCAGAAGTACCCCCGGCCTCCGGGCCTGCCGTTTTATTCGTTTCTTGCTTCATGCTTCAAGTCCTCCGGGCGGGTGGTGAGCAGGTTGTAGATCTCCCCCTTGGGAAACCGATCCACAAATGGGATGGTCACATCCCCATAAAACAGCAGCCCCTCGCCCGCGTTGGAATGGGTGATGTAGGAAAGCTGGTGCTCGGAAATACCAAGCTGCTTTGCCAGGATCGCCCGGTCACTTTGGGCCTGGGCCAGCAGGATCATAAAATCCGTGTTGTCCAGAATGGCCTCGATCTCCCGGCTGGCAAGCAGGTCTTTCACATTCTGCGTCAGGGCCGAGGGAACGCAGCCCTTTTTGCGGAGCATCTTCCAGACGGCCACAAAATAGCTGGCGGTCAGCGCGTCCCGCAAAAGGATATGGAACTCGTCAAAATAGCACCAGGTAGAAATGCCGTTGTGGAAGTTCACATTGACCGCCGAAGTTACAAAATCGTTGGTGATGTGCATGGCGATCTTCCGCAGGTTTTCCCCCAGCCCTTTCAACACGATACACACCACGCGGGCGGTCAAGTCCACGTTGGTGGGGTGGTTAAAGAGGTTGAGGGAGCCGGTGCAGTAGAGCTCCAGAGCGGTTGCCACACGGCGGGCCTCCGGCTCCGGCTGTTTCAAAAGCTCCTCGTACAAGTCCTGGAGCAAGGGTGTTTTGGCCGTTTCCAGCCCCAGGGCCATATCCCGGTAAATGAGCCGTACACAGCGGTCAATCACCGTCTTTTCAATGGGCTGCAATCCGTCCTTGCCGCCCACCACCAGCTCGCACAGGGACAACAAAAAATCCGCTTTCATGGAAAGCGGGCTTTCGTCATCGTCCAGGTCAAGCTGGATGTCCATGGGGTTAATGTGGCTGGGAGAGCCGGGGGCGATCTCGATCACCTGCCCGCCCAGCCTCCGCACCAGGGGCGCGTATTCGCCCATGGGATCGACAATCAGAATCCGATCCTTTGGGATGGTGAGGAACACATTTAAGAGCTCCCGTTTTGCGGCAAAGGATTTTCCCGAACCAGTCGAGCCCAGGTAGAGCCCGTTGGCTGATTTCAGCTTTTTGCGGTCAGCCATGATGACATTGTGGGAAAGGGCGTTCATGCCATAGTAGAGGGACGGCCCGGCCATGCGGAGCTCCCTGGTCATAAAGGGAATGAAAATCGCTGTGGAGCTGGTGGTCATGCCCCGCTGGATCTCCACCTCGTTATACCCCAGGGCCAGGGAGGAAACAAACCCCTGTTCCTGCTGCCAGTCCAGCCGTTTTAGGGCGCAGTTGTATTTCTGCGCGATGCCTCCCACGGTAAACACGTCGTTTTCCAGCCGCTGCCGGGTGGGGGCAAGGTTCACCACCGTAAAGGTCAGCAGGAACATCCGCTCGTTGCGGGATTGCAGGTCGGCCAGCAGTTCCGCCGCGTCCTTGCTGAATGTAATGAGGTCGGGCGGGAGGATGTCGGGATCGTACCCGGCCCGCACCGCCTTTCTTTGTTCCTCCACTTTCATTTTGCCGATGTCGGAGAGCTTGCCCTTGACGGTCTTAATGGCCTTTAACTGATCCACCGTCTGGACGTGCATAGTGACTGTCAGCTCCGCATCCAGCTCCAGGATTTCCGACAGCAGCTTATCCGAGAGCTCGGACGCTAAAATCTGCAAATAGGACGCCGCGCCCCAATACTGGCCCACCCGGAATGTCCGGGACTGCCTGAAGTCAAAGCTGTCCGGGGCGATATAGTCCTTTGTACCCATGCCCGTTTTGGTAATATCCTGCCAGGAGAAGCAGAACGCCTCCCGGCTGCCGGGGTGCATCTGCCCGTGGAGCAGGGCCAGACGTTCCCGCCCGTCCAGGGACTCCGATGGCACCCCAAGCCGTTTGAGGTTGCCTGTCACATCAGCTTCCACCCGTTCCAGCCGGGGCCGGGCCTCCCCAATCCCGTCGGCGGGGAGCCCAAAGGTGATATATTTGGAGCGTTCAATGCCATTGTTGCTTTTGGCAATCTGGTTTTTCAGCATCCCGGTAAATTCAGCCCGGACGCTGTTGAAGTCATCCTGGGCCGGGGGGATATTGACCTTGTACTTGCTCCGGGAACGAGATCGGCGGTTGATAAAGGAAAGCTGGAACGGCAGCGAGGTATCAAAGTAGTTGAGGAACGAGCTCCAGCCGCCGAAAATCGCCGTCTGATCCTCGGTGCTTGCCACCGAATAGTTGATGTCCTCATATTCCACTGTCTTTGTATAGAGCCCACCGGGGAGCTGGCACACTCCGTCCGGGTGCATCACCAGATAAGGGATCGTCTGCTGGGCGGACAGGGCCGCTTTCCGTTTAGTGGCCTTTCCGGGGCCGCGCTTTTGGTTTTTTGCTGTTTTCAATCGCATCCTCCTTTCCCGCAGCGCCCCGCTGGGTAAACGGGGCGTAAATATTCTGCGTCTGATAGGGCCTGATCCCAGGCCGCAGGAAACGGGCCCGGATGATGTTTCCCACCACCTTTTCCAGCGGGAGCCCGTCTTTTTCATACATCGCCAGCAGAAACGCCGGGAGCGCCACGGCCATCATCAGGAACATGGCCCCGGTATTGCCGATGGTGCTCCGGGCCAGCAGATAGGTGGGGATGCCCACCGCCGCCGCGATCCCGAAGCACACAAGCTGGCGTTTCGTCAGGTTAAAGGCCAGTTTGGTCTTGACCTTTGACAAATCGTTTGGAACATTTACATAGGGAATTTTGCTCACTTCCTTTCCGGCCCGGCCACCTCTGGACACTTTGTCCAGAAGTCCGGGGTATCTCAGCGCAGCACTTCCGCGATCCCCGCCATAATGTACTCCGCACAGGGTAAGGCGATAGCGTTGCCCAGGGCCTTATAGCGGCTGGCGGCGCTGATCTCGTTGCCGTCCGCACCGTATTTTGTCCAGCCCTCCGGCAAGCCCATCAGCCGCTCACACTCCAATTCTGTGGGAAAACGCACACAGCCGCCCGCCGGATCGTCCTCATACCAAAAGGCAAAGGGCGTTACTGTTCCAGCCAGCAGGGTGGGAAAAGGGTCAGTTGGTAATCCAAAGCTGTTTCGGAACGCGGTGTGCTGTCCGCCTTTTGCGGCTCCCCGCATACGGAATCCTTGAAAGGGTCGGACGATGGGTATTCGCCCCCCTGCTTCAAGAAAAGGGCCTCGATCTCCGCCGGGGGCGGGCACCCGGCACGCTCCGCCAGACGGAGGAAGTGGGTGCATTGGCCGGGGCTTAAACAGTATTTCGGGAGCACGCCGCCCTCTAAAATCTGCCACGAGAAAGACGCGCTGCCGCCGGGCCAGCCGGGGCCTTGCCCAGTATTGGGCATCCAGGAGCCGCCATGCGAGATCGGGGCATCCCCCTCGCACCATTCCGGCATTTGCCCATCTTCCCGAAGCAGGCATTGGAATTTCGGCGTCTGTGAAAGCGGATAGCACGGCTCTAAAGTCCATCCGGTCATTTGAAGAAAACGCTCCCATGACGTTTTCCCAAATAGTGATAACTGGATATAGATCATTGGTGGCCTTTCTCATTTCTTGAATGATACGGATGGCGTGGAAGAACAGGCCGGATTTGGCCCCATCCAGCCCCTCCCGCCTGCCAATCTGTGAAAGATTTTGACAAGGGGAGCCAAAGGTCAGCACATGGACGGGCGGGACGGCCCCGCCGTCCAGTTTGGTGATGTCCCCCAGGTGGGCCATGTCCGGGAAATGCCGCCGGGTGATGGAGATAGGGGCGGCCTCGATCTCGCTGGCCCACAGGGGACGGATACCGCACCGTGACGCTGCCAGGGGAAACACGCCGATCCCATCGAACAGGCTCCCCAGGGTAAGCGCACTCACAGGCCCACCTCTGGACACTTTGTCCAGAAGTCCGGGACGGTGCTTTCCACCTCGTTGCCCCACACATCCCAGCCGGGCGGCGTCTGCCTTGCAAACAGCTCCACTCTGGGCAGGTCGCCCATCAGGGCCACGATCTTTTCACGGGCCTCCTCCGGTTTGCGACTGTGTTCCTGTATGGGGGAAATGATAAACTGATGGACATTTGCCGCCTGCCGTTTCGGGTGTCCCCGTGTTGCCAGCAGGCACACCTCCGCGTTCCCCCTTGTCCAGAAGCCCAGGCCATAAAACCAACTGTCGGCCTTTCGGTTTTTCTTGAGCCACACAAACGCCACGCTTTTGTAGGTAAATCCCCACGCTTCAATCAGCCGCAGGGCCTCCGGGAGCTGGGGAAAGGTAGCCCACAAAAAAAGCGCGCTGTCCGGGGCCGCAAGATCGGCCACAGGCAACGCGCATAGCTCGTTGATCCCCATGGTGGGATAATGGTTTTCCGCCGCTCCCTGTACCTTTTTTGCGGAATACCGCCAGGGCGGGTCGGCGTAAATGATAGAATACTTCTCGATGGTTACACTCCTTTCTCCCCGGCCTCCACCGCCGCCCGCGCCAGACGGATGCGCTCCGTAGCGGCGGCATAGTAGGCCGGGACGGTTTCAAAACAAATAAAGCGGCGGCCTGTGTTGAGGGCGGCCACCGCCGTTGTAGCAGAGCCCGCGCAGATGTCCGCCACCACCTCGCCGGGCCGGGTATAGGTCTTGATGAAATACTCGCACAGCTCTACCGGCTTTTGCGTGGGGTGGACGGTGCGTTGGACGGCTGGAAAGGCAAGCACGTTTCCGGGATAGCGCAGGCCGTCCTCCGAGCCGCTGCCGGAACGGGTAAATTTCCCGTAGTTGGTGCTGTTCCCACGGTTGCCCGCAATTTTCTTGTAGGGCTTGCCCTGCTCAAACTGCGGATTGTAAAGCGGAAGTTTCTGATAGAACACCAGAATATTCTCCGTCTTTTTTAGCGGAGCCCGCCTTGCGTTGAGAAATCCGGTGCAGCGGCTTTTGTACCATACCCACTCATAGCGGAGCATGGACAGGTTGGATGCCCCCAGCACCTTGTCATAGGGACATTGGGCAAAGAACAGCACCGCGCCCTCCGGCTTGACCGCCCATTTTACCGCCTCCCACAGTTCAGGGAGCGGCAGGGGCACATCCCAAAAGTTCCGGGTGGTGCCATAGGGCGGATCGGTCAAGAGCATATCCACGGAATGACGGGGCAGGGAGTGCAGGCCCTCAATGCCGTCTTGCAGGAACAGCCCCTCCGGGGACTTCTGGACACTTTGTCCAGAGGTTGCCTTATCGGTCATCCCTGGCCTCCTTGCCCTTTGCCGGGGTGGGCCGGGCGGCGTTTTCACGGGAGGCCTGCGCCCGTCCCTCAGCTAACTGCTGGGCAATCGTCTTTGCGTCATCCCTGCCGCCCAGTAATTCACGCTTTTGTAAAACGTCCTCCGTTTCTGCCATAAAACAGTACACATCCGCCTCGGTAAATTCCTCCGGGGCTTTTCCATTCCACAGGGCCGTTCCATCCGGCCCATATCTTCTCGGCATATAACACCCCTTTCTCAATGTGCGTTAAAGATACTGCGGGCAATCGAGCCCGTTTTGAACAACATAAAGCAGAGCAGGACAGTATATCCCACAATGCCCCAAATCGCGCCGATGGGGTCGCCGCCTGTGGCAATCCCCTGGATCAGCACCGCGTAAATGGCAACGCATACCAGAATGAGCATCCCTTGAAAGCCCACAGCGAACAGGGAACGAAGATAGTTCTGGCCCATTTGCCCCACCTCCCGGTTGGAGATCGTTGCCATGGGGATGGGAGCCAAACTGGTCAGGATATAAATTTCCAACATTCTGCCATACACCAAAACAAAAATGACAATGCCCAGCGCCCACATGGTAACGCCAATGATAGAAGATTGGAGCCACAGGCCCAAAAGCGGCCCTAAATCCATCCCCTCCAGGGTGGTTTCCAGTTCCGCCAACATATCCGGCGTGATGTCCGTAGAGCCCTGGATGAGCCCGCCCGCCTGGGCGATCACGGACTGCGACACGTCGAACACCGCCATTACAATATTAAAAGTGTTGGACAGAATAAGGATGGCACAAGCCGTTTTGAACATCCATTTGTAGATATTCGCCACATCAAACTCGTGCATATTGTTTTTTTCCAAAAGCATCTGTATGAGCTCATAGGTGGCAACAAAGGTCAGCACCAGACCGGCAATCGGTAAGATCACCGTTTCGGAAAGCTGGCGTATAAGGGAGAAAACCCCGGCGTTCCACGCCGCCGGGGTAGTCCCCACTTGTACCGCGATCTCCCCGACCTGGGCGTTGACGTAATCGGTGAGCCCCTCAAGGTTCCCCATGATTCCGCCAATCAGCAGCTCTTTGAGCCAGTCTGTAAGCCAGTCGGTGAGAAAATCCATAGGCCGCTACCTTAAAACAGGCCGGACAGCAGGGGGATCAGGGTGGTGCCCAGCAGGATGATGCCGCCGCCAGCCATGAGCTGCTTCATGCCCTGGCTTTTGGAGCCAGGATTGTCGGAACCATAACCTTCCAGCAGGTTTACGACACCCCACACGCCCAGGCCAGCGCCGAGAGCCACAACAAGGGTCTGCAAAGTATCAATAGCGGAAGAAAAGAACTGCATATAGCCTCCATTTCTCCGGGGTTTTCCCCGGCCATGAAAAAAGCCGCCCATACAGGCGGCAGGTTACGACCTCTGGACACTTTGTCCAGAAGTGGGATTTATACAAAGGCGTCCGGGTCGTCCACATCGTCATAATTGAGGATGTCCTCGTCCTCGCTTATGGGCGCTGCATCTGTCCCGTCCGCCTCGTACACTTCACAAACCTCGTTAAGCCCAGGCCGCCTGCGGCGGTTGATGAGCTTATCCAGGTCAAAAACGTTTTTGACTCTATCGGCCTCAGCCGTATATTTGTAGTTCGGGTGCTGCTTCAAATCGTATTTTGGGGAATAGAACGGGGGCAGGCCCCGGAGCTGCAAGATACACCTGTCACCGGGCATGGTGGCAAGCTCGGCAGGGGTCATCAGTTCCCGGCCCAGCCGCTGGGTGTTTTGGTTGTAGCTTTCCGACTGGCCTTTGGAGCGCCCGTCCGTCTGCATATAGATGGTTGCTTTTCCCAGCCAGTTCTCGGAAATCTCCTTGATGGTGGAGCTTTCCCGTCCGCCCAGGAAAATCACGCTGTCCATGTTGCCTAAAATCGTTTCCGCGTGCTTGTCATAAATGGCCTTGCACTGCGCCATCTGCTGGTAAAAGAGCGTCAGCGATATTTCACGGGAACGGATGACAGCCACCAGCTTTTCAAGCTGGGGCACCTGGCCCGTGTTGGCCGCCTCGTCCCACAGCACCCGCACATGATGGGGCAGGCGGCCCCCGTGAACATTGTCCGCCCGTTCACACAGGAGATTGAACATCTGCGAAAAGGCCAGGGCCACCAGAAAGTTATAGGTGGGTGTGGTGTCGGAAATCGTGAAAAACACCGCTGTTTTCCGATCCCCGATACGGTCAAGCTGCAATTCATCGTAGGCCATGATCTCCCGGAGCTGGGGGATGTCAAAGGGGGCAAGCCGGGAACCGCAGGAAATCAGAATACTTTTGGCTGTCTTGCCGCTGGCAAGTTTATACTTCTTATACTGCTTGACTGCGAAACAATCCGGCTTGCGTTTTTCCAGCCCCTTAAACATATAGTCCACCGCATTCATAAAATTTTCGTTGTCCTCTTTCACCTCCATGCCGGAAATCATATCCACCAATGTATTCATATTCCGATCCTCGGCGGGGCCCTCGAAAATGATATAGGCAATCAGGGCGCAATACAAAAGCGTTTCCGCCTTTGTCCAAAATGGATCGCCCTCTTTGCCCTCTCCCTTTGTGTTGCTGATTAAAGCGTCCACAAATTTCAAAATGTCGGCCTCGTTTCGGATATACGCCAACGGGTTATAGTGCATGGATTTTGAAAAATCAATGCTGTTAAAAACCTTGATCTTGTACCCCCTGCGTTGCAGAAAGGCTCCCACCTGGGAGAGCACCCCGCCTTTGGGATCGACCACCACATAGCTGCATCCGTCCTTTTTCTTCGCGCTGGCCTGCAAAATCTGTGGGGTGAGCCAGAACCGGGTTTTGCCGGAGCCGGACGAGCCGATCACACAGGCATTGAGATTGCGGGCGTTGGCCGGGTTTTTCGGGCGGGTGTTCATGGTGAGAAACTCCGTCCCGGTGAGAATAACATTGTTTTCAAAGACGGGATCGACGAATGGGGCTATATCTTTAGGCCCGCCCCATCTGGCCGACCCGTATTCTTCATCCCGCCTGTATTTTTTTGACTTTTTGCTTTTGGCATAAATAAGCAGGCGGAATCCCACCGCGCCCACAATGCCGATGAGCCAATCGAGAGGATCAAGCCCCGGCGCAAAGTCGGCAAAAGCCGGGCCTATCGTTTGCCCCAGGCCCATGAGCTTATGGGGCAGATCCACGCCGGGGGCCAGCCGGTAGGCTGTCCCCAGCTTCAGACAGGCCCAGCCAATGAACAGGTACGGGATGTTTGGTATTACATATTTCTTGACGCTATCTGTCCTCATGCACCGCCTCCTTTGCGCGTTCTTTCTGGCGGGACGGCTGGCGGGCCAGTTCAGCGGCGGCCTCTTTGAGCTGCTGCCGGATCGGTGCTTTTGTGGATTTTGTGCGCTTTAGCAGCCGTTTGGAATACTCGGAGAAACAAGCGGTAATCGCATCGGCCTGCCCCGCCTTGAAAAACAGCAGGTGTTTATCCGGCGCGACCTGATAAAAGGCATAGTCCACATTCCATTTCCGGGCTACCCGGTCAAAGAGGGCGGGGGCCTCCACTTCAATACTGTTTGTGGCGGCCCCGTGGCCCATGAGCTGGCGCACCGTCTGCCTGCCGTGGGGTGTCTGTTTGGCCCGGTGGTGTTTGCCAATCTTCCGGGCAATCGCTCCCAGCACATAGGCAAGCCCCCGCGCCGTGAGTTTGCTTGCCTTGATCGATACCGCTATGGTTCTCCTGGAAATATCTTCATCTACCAGCCAAATCCCTCCCTTCCAAGAAAAAGCATCTCTGGACAAAGTGTCCAGAAGTGCCGCTATCGGTCTGTATGGCTTTGCTCCGGGTGTGGGCGTTCCGCCGCCTGGGGAAAACGGTCAATGACTTCTTTATAAGCTGCCATCTGTTCCCGGATGGAGAGCTGTGGATAGGCAAAAACCTTGTGTTCGTCGGGAATGTCCTCCCGCCCGTGGTAGTATTCGATAAACTGGCTGCCGTTGGGAAGAAGAAAACCGCCTTTGACAAAGCTGCCATCTTCATTGATCCGCATATCCCGGCCATACGCCTCATAGTCAAAATAATTCCGCAGGTTTTCGGGAATGTCGATCATTTCCATGTCCTCCGCATAAATGCGGCCCAGGGTTTCATCATCGGACACGCCGATATAGAAATCGTAACAATCCAGATTTTCCGCAAGGTTTATGAGGTCGCCCGCGCCGGAAGTATGCTCGCCGCTGGCAACAACTGCCTCAAACTTCTCCAAATCGCTTTTATCCAACTCGGAAAGCAGACAGGCCAAATGGTTGAGTTCGTCAATACTTTCATATTCCCCCAGGCAGGCGTTAAGCTCCGACAGGTCGCCGTCATAATCGGCAATAAAAATCTCCTCATAGCGGATATTATCAATGCCGATCTGTTTTAAGACTTCCTGTACCGCCTCTCTGGTGGTGGGGAATTTCAGAAGTGCGCTTGCCAGCTCGCCCTCGTTATATTTCCCCAGGTTGGTTACATACGCCTCAATTACTGCCATGTCAGCGCCTCTGGCCTTTGACGGTCAGGATACCCTCCAAGGTGGTGGCGGTGATCCCCAGCCGCTGGGCAACGGCGATGTCATTCTTCACTGCTTCATTGACATAATTCCCGCACACCACCAGCACACGGGAGCGCCGGAGCAGATCGCGCCCCATATCAATACCGCTTTTATGTTCCTCCGGCACTACGTCATTGAGGAACAACGGCAGGTAGAGCATAGGGCAGATGGGGGAATAGCCCGCGTCATAAACAATGCGGCAGTATTTAGCTGCCTGTTCCGTAACCTCGCACGCATCACCGCGCCATGCAGCGGTCACATACGCAAGGGGTCGTTTCATAATCAAAACCTCCGTTTCTTTTCCTTATATAATAAGGTAGGGTCAACCCTATCCCCCCGCCCTTTCCCATTCATGGGAAAGGGGGCGGCTCTGGAGGATATCCCCCCGCCGCCTTGCCGGGAATAGCACAGCCGGGGCAGGCCGTAAAGGGCAAGCCGCCGCAAGCGGCGGGCGTTCCGCCCCTTGACGGCCCGTTCCCGGCTGTACTAAAAAATACCCGGCGACGGGGGATATATCACCACCGAGCCCATCCCAAACGGGGAGCGTTTACCTCTGGACAAAGTGTCCAGAAGCGGGGCCCGATTACTTGTCGAGCTCGTTCTTTTTCTCCGGCTTTGCCAGTTCGGGCGGCTGTTTCTCTTTCCACTCGTCCAGCAGGGCCATGATCTGTTCTTTCATTTTGGCAGGAGTGACCTCCTTGCCGAAATACTTGTTGAGTTCATCGGTGCTGATAATCACGTTGTCAACCTCCCTTTTTTCTTCGCTCAAAATACCATCAATGACATCGCCGTTGAGCAATCCCTCCTGATCCAGCTCCCGGAGCCGCTTTGCCTGCTTGACCGAGGGCGAGGACTGCTCCCCGTCAATGGACACGGCAATCAGCCGCTGGTTTTCCGGCTTGATATACGACAGCTCCACGGCGGGCATAAAGCCCATGTTTTTTGCGTCCACCTTTTCCAGAAGCTCCGGGACAAGATGGTTGAGCCGGACATAGCGGAGTACCTTTTTATAGTTCATGTCATGCTCCTTGCCCACAATCTCCACCGAGAGCTTACCCAGGGCCTCCGCCTCCTTGTCATTTTTGGGCCGGGCTCCCTGGCGTTTGATGGCCTCCAGCTCCAAATCCAACAGCTTTGCCAGTTCGCTGGGCAGGGGCTCCCCGCGCTGCTTGTTGCTGTTCCGCATTTCCCGGACAGCTTCAAGATCGGTCATCTCCCGGACGATACAGGGCATTTCCTCCAGCCCGGCCCGTGTGCCGCCATGGTGTCGGCGGTGTCCGGCGATAATCTCATAGCCCTTGCCGTCCTTTTCAGGGCGGACGGTGGCGGGGGTCATAATGCCGTGTTCCTTGATCGTCCCCACCAGATCGTCCATCGCCTTATCGTCCTGCACCTTGTAGGGGTGCTCCCGGAACGTATGGAACGGATGAAGCTCCGCCATTTTCAGATAGACGATTTTTCCCTCTTCCACAGGACGGGGCGGGACTTCCGGTGTGGGCGGCAGTTTAATCTCTGGCGGCGGGACTGCCGCCTCCTTGACGGGAGCGGCCTTGCCCGGCTTTACCGCCTTAGTGGATTTAGACGCAGGCGCACCGCCAGAGCCCGTTTCCTTGTCCTTGTCAGCTTTCTTACCTCTGGACACTTTGTCCAGAACAGAGGGCGGGGCCTCCTCACGGGCCGCCTTGTCAACCTTAGACGGGCGGCCTGTGCGGGGCTCCGCCGCTTTCTCCTTTTTTCCCGCAGACACCGCAGCCTGCTCTTTCGGGGGACGGCCCCGGCGCTTTTTCGGCTGTTCTGCCTCCGACGCTTTCTTTTCCGGGGCGGGGGCAGGAGCCTCCTTGCCGCCCTTATCAGCGGCCTGGATGTCCGAGAGGTTGATCACCTTGCCGGACGGGGCGGGTGTATCTTCACCCATGCCTGGAAAAACAGTCTGCTGTGTGTGCCTGTCGGCAGACGGCGGATCGGGCTCCACATGATCGGGGGCCGCTTTATCTTCGCCAGAAACAGCAGGTGTATTATTTTCCTCCAGCGGGGGCAACTCACCCTGGCCGGGCGGGGATAGGGTTTCCTGGGCCTTATTTTCCTCCGGGCCCATATTCACTTTTTCATCGGCCATTTGCTAACCTCCTTTTTTGTGAGATGAAAAAAGGCCAGACCTCCCGGCCCGGCCAGCTTAAAAAGATTTCCCTCCTTTCTTAGTCCGGGCCATAAAAAACGTCGCTTTTCACAAAGAAATAGCGACGTTTTAGTGTAGGTTGGCTCGGTTTTGTTGTGTTTTATGATTATGCCCTTGTATAAAAACCTAAGACATAAGGAAAACTAATAATATAACCAATGCCGATCTATGCAACAAATTCGCGGATGAAATATATTTGCCTAAAATCGTTTTGAAAAAAGCAGATATACCACTATCGTTACGCTCACAGTTTATCGATTTAAGATAATTATAATAGCATCATCTGTCTACATGCTAATCGTTCTAACGACTTTTCGTAATACTCTTGTTCTATTTCAAATCCAATATAATTACGCTTGTTATTAATACAAGCCAAGGCTGTTGAACCTCCACCCATAAATGGATCTAAAACAATATCGTCCTCATCACTGCTTGCAAGAATTAGTCTTGCAAGCAGTTTTTGTGGTTTTTGGGTAGGATGGATGCGGTCTTTTTCTTCATAAAAATTCACGTCATCCCATACATCTGTTAACCCCATTTGTGCATGATATGTTTGACTAATCTTATCGTATGGAATGTTGAATTCAAGAATTGTTTGCAATTTGTCCCACAATTCTTCAGTGGGTAATTGCTCGCAAACATTTTTGCCTGTATAAATACTCCACATACCGCCACCGTTTGATTTGACACCCAACATCTCATTGATTTGTTTTGCGGAATAACCTAATTCTTTTTGCCTTTGCTTTAAAAAGGATTTTGCAAAAGGTTTGGGATCTTTACATAAAAATAAAATACTTTCGGTCACATTAGGGAACATTCGATAATTTTTAGTTGCTCGCCCAGATACAGCTTGCATGCCTTTATTTAATACTATTTGTTGTCTAAGTTCAAAACCATACTTTTCTAAAATAGGCAACAATCTACTTAACATTCTAAAATAACCAAACAAATAGAAACTACCGCCCATTCTTAAAACACGGGCAGCTTCTGCAATCCATTTTTCTGACCATTCAAGATAGTCTTCTTCTGTTCTCCAAAGATAATCCCATTTTTCGCCGATAACCTTAAAATATGGTGGATCCGCGATGATAAGGTCTATAGACGCCTCATCTATCATTTGATTCATTCCGGCGACGCAATCTATATTATAAATAATGTTTGTATCCATTTTTTTACCTTCTCTGTATTTATCGAACCTGATCTCCATTAGCTAAAACAAAATACTGTTCATATTTCACATTGAGCACATTAGCAATTTGATTTAGCTCATCTTGTGTAACCGTATTTCTCTTAAGTTTAACACTGAAATTTTGTGGTGTTTGATTTATTCTTCTTGCCAATTCTGACAAACTTACGCCAGAACGCACACAAAGAACTCGTATCTGTTCAGAAGTAGTCATAATAAGCCTCCATACAACTATTATCACAGTTGACATTATAAATCGTTTGATTGATAATATCAACTGTTTCTTTGAGAAACGAGGGTGGCAAACTCGTTAAGTTAAGTTGATATGCAAAAACGAGGGAGACCTAAACTCAAGTCTGACAATGAAACAAAAAGAAACCTTTGAAAAATTCAAGGACTGCACAAGTGAACTGTCCTGCATCACTGAGTGTGAAGCGTTCAGTTCAGGATTTATCTTGGCCACTCGCATCATGGCGGAAGTGATGCAAGGCTTGGAGGAGGCCGAGAATATGCTACAAACCACAGTAATTTCTAAATTATAAAACAACTCATAAAAATCAAAAATCCGAACGTATCACCATTGATGATAATGTTCGGATTTTTTGACTTGTGGTGGAGCTGAGGGGAGTCGAACCCCTGTCCGAAAGCGCTTTGACAAGACTTTCTCCGGGCGCAGTCAGGTTTCAGCGTTCCCTCTCCGCGCAGACACCTGACAGACTGCGCGGTTCGGTAGAGTCATAATACATGGGCGGGGCAACTCTTACCCGCCGCACGTCCGCCGCATAAACGACGCCTTCCCCGGCCTGCGGCCTCTCCGGTTCAGACGGCTGCCTTTAGTTAGGCAGCGACAGCAATACGATTGTTGTCAGTTAATTTTTAAGTTGCCCGTTTTATGGCGGTCAGGCGCCGCCGCCCGCTTATCCAGCCTCCACACCCCCGTCGAAACCGGTGCAGCCCCATATTGGGGATTTTTTGGGTATTGTTCCAATACCCGGGGAAAATCGGTGCAGCCCCATGAGGGGTTTTCGCATTGTGCGACACTGGGGAACAGTACAGCCCATAAGGTTTTTGCGCGCTGTGCACACACAACCCATGGGAATATTTACATATGTGTGGGGGAGGGGGACCCTCCCCCACGCAGAAAACTTATCTTCCGAAGGGATCGGCCAGCTTCTCCGGCTCCGGATACGTCACGCCCTGGGTGTCCACGGTGACCTTCGCCATGACCTGGTCCTTCTTGGGCTTGTTGGTCATCATGTTCCGGGGCTGGTTGGCGATGCGGTCCACCACGTCCATGCCGTCCATCACGCAGCCGAAGGCGGCGTACTGCCCATCCAGGTGGGGCGCGTCCTTGTGCATGATGAAGAACTGGCTGCCGGCGCTGTCCATGGGCTGCGCCCGAGCCATGCTCAGCACACCGCGGGTGTGGCGCAGATCGTTCTGCACACCGTTGGCGGCGAACTCGCCCTTGATGCAGTACCCCGGGCCGCCCATGCCGGTTCCGTCGGGGCAGCCGCCCTGGATCATAAAGCCGGGGATGACCCGGTGGAAGATCAGCCCGTCGTAGTATCCGGCGTTGGCCAGAGCGATAAAGTTGTACACGCTCTGGGACGCGATGTCGGGATACAACTCGGCAACGATCTTGCCGCCGTCCTGCATTTCAAAAGTCACGATAGGATTTGCCATTCCGTTTCCCTCACTTTGTCATAAGAATATGCGCGCTTCCCGCGCAATGTCATACCATTCAATACCCGCGGTTTTTCTCCCGCATGGCGCGGTCCATCTCCCGCTTGGCGTCCCGCTTGGCCACGGCCTCCCGCTTGTCGTAGGTCTTCTTGCCCTTGCACAGGCCCAACTCCACCTTCACCCGGGAATTCTTGAAATATACCGACAGCGGTATCAGCGCATAGCCCTCCTGCTTCTGCAGGTCGTGGAGCTTCCGTATTTCCCGCTTGTGCAGCAGCAGCCGCTTGGGCCGGTCCGGATCGCGGTTGAAGATGTTGCCGTGGTCGTAGGGGGAGATGTGGAAGCTGTAGGCGTACACCTCGCCGTCCTTGGCTACGCAGAAGGCGTCCTTCAGGTTCAGGGTGCCGGCGCGGATGGACTTGACCTCCGTACCGAACAGCTCGATGCCGGCCTCGTAGCGGTCCTCCACGAAGTAGTCGTGGTACGCCTTGCGGTTCTGGGCGATGGTCTTGGTGCCGGACTTGTCCATGGAGACACCTCCTTCCGGTAACGTGAACGATAGTATATCATATTTTCTCGCATCGCGCAAGGGGGATAGAGGGGTGGTAATTTTGAACTTTCTGTGCTATACTGGGGCAAAAAACGAAGGGAGACGCTTCTATGGATATGACTGAGAAAACGCTGGAGAGCCGTGAGGTCTACCGCGGCCGCATCCTGCACGTGCGGGAGGACAGGGTACGCCTGCCCAACGGGAAGGAGGGGGTCCGCGAGGTGGTGGAGCACCCCGGCGGCGTGGGCATTCTGGCCCTGGACGGCGACGACGTGCTGCTGGTGAAGCAGTACCGCTACGCCTTTTCCCGGGTGCTGACGGAGATACCCGCCGGCAAACGGGAGCCGGGCGAGGACCCCTTCGTCACGGCCCAGCGGGAGCTGAAGGAGGAGATCGGGGCCACGGCGGAGGCGTGGACGGACCTGGGGGCGCTGATCGCTTCTCCCGGCTGCTATGGCGAGACGCTGTACCTGTTCCTGGCCTGTGAGCTGACCTTCGGCGAGACGCACCCGGACGCGGACGAGTTTTTGGAGACGGTGCGCGTGCCCTTCGACGAGGCGGTGGAGCTGTGTATGTCCGGCGAGCTGACCGATGCCAAGACCGTGGCGGCGATCCTCAAGGCGAAAGTGCTGCTGGGGCGGTAAATTGCCCTTGTATTCTGTCCGCTTTTCCGCTACAATCAAACCAGTGGGCGCGCCGCGTCCCAAGGGAGGAGAGAAACGCCAATGTCCATGAATACGAAGAAAAATATATCCATCGTGCTGCTGGTCCTGGCCTTGCTGCTGTGGCTGCTGCGGAAGATGAAGGTGCTGTACATTCCCGGTCTGTCCATGGTGCTGCTGGGCTTGTCCATGATCATGGTGGGTATCATGATGTTCCAGGTGAAGCAGAAAAAGAAGCTGGGCGGCACGTTGATCCTGGCCTTTGGTCTGTTCTGCATCGTAACGGCCGTGATGGAGATCAAGGGCTATTTCGCGTGAGAGACATAAAGAGGAGCACCCGTTCGGGGGCTCCTCTTTTGCGCAGCCCCCGTTCCGCCGCAGCGGGCCTCCAATTCCCATTTTTTGCCAAATTCTCCCGTTTTCCATTCCCGGTAACAGAAAAAATGTGTAAAACTTCCATAAAAAGGCTGGACAAACGGTGAGACTGTGCTATAATCTGACTATCCGCAGAGGTACCTCTGCATTTACGTTTTAATGGTTATTAAAACGAGTGCGCCTGCGGAAATCTAAAACAAATGGGGTATGAGACATGAAGAAATTGTTAGCAACCATTCTGGCGCTGGCCATGGCGCTGGGCGTCACCACCCTCTCCTGGGCGGATGAGAAAGGCGCCGAAGGCGGCGAGGCTGGTTTGAATGAAGTTTATGTCAGCCACAGCAAGGGCGATGACAGCAAGGATGGCACGACGGTCGATAATGCGGTCAAGACGCTGCGCAAGGCTATGGAGTTGGTAAAAGCAAACGGTACGGTGATGATCGTTGATACGAATGATTGCGACAAGTGCCCCAATGATCCTCCTTGCGAGGGCGGCAAAGGCTATTTCTTCCAGGCGGGCAGCGGCACCTATATCACTAAGCCTGTTACATTTAAGGGCGTGGGTGAGCAGCGCGTGGCACTTACTGGTATGGTAAGGATTCCTGCAATCAGCGGCACGGTACGCTTTGAGAACTTGTCTTTTGAATCTAAATGGAATAATGTTGAGAATAAGAGTGGGGCTCCTGATTTGACACTGGAGTTTGTTAATTGTGGGTTCCCCAATATGACCGGTGTCAGCACGTTGAACGTTGGCACAGTTGCGAGTCTGACTGTGCAAAGATGTGATTTTACGGTAGGGGTAAACGGTTATTTGGGCAATTACCTTATTTGGGGAACGGCAAGCATCATTACCATTAAAGACAATAGCATTGATGGCGGTGACCGTACAAGGGGTGCCATCAATCTTGGAAACGGAACGGCCACGGGCACAACAGCCACTATAACGGGGAATACCATCAAAGGCTTTGAGCGCGGTGTACAGGTGGCATTCAGTAAAGGAACGCAGAATACGGTAAATATCAGCAGCAATGTGTTTGAAAACATTTCGCACAAAGAAGGCAGCAACAAACAGGAACGCGAAGTGGCAGCTGTGTTCCTGCATGAGAATCTTGCGGCGGAGGGTGTAAAGACAACGGTGACTGTTGCAGCGGATAACACCATGACCAATGCTCCTCGGACGATTTATGCGGAGGGTAGCGTGACGGTGAAAGAGATCGTCGCAGCGCCTGCTGGAGCTGAGGTGGTCGGTAACGGCGACGGCAGCTACAGCTTTGTGGAAAAGCAGCCGCCCCGCTACTACTACAGCTCCAACACCACCGACACCAAGACCGACAACACCAAGGGTTCTCCTAAGACCTTCGACGCGGGCGTGGGCATCTACGCCGTCACCGCCGTCCTCTCCGTCACCGGTATGGCATGGACCGCTAAAAAGCGTCACTAAGAGCAAATAAAAAAGAAAGCCCGTAAGGGCTTTCTTTTTTGCCCCGGCCAGCGGGCAAAAAGAGAGCACCCTGCCGGGTGCTCCTTTTTTTTAATCAACGATATCCACAGACACCTTGGCGCCGGTGCGCTGGGCGTAGGAACGGATCACAGTGCGTATCTCCTTGGCGATACGGCCCTGACGTCCGATGACCTTGCCCATGTCCTCCGGCGCGACGCGAAGCTGAAGCGTCAGCTCGTCACCGTTTTCCACCTCGGTCACGCTGACCTGCTCCGGGTGCTCCACAAGGTTCTGCGCGATATACAGCAGCAGATCCTTCATGGCGCGCTCCCGACTTACAGTACGTCGACCTTCTTCAGCAGGGCGCGGACGGTATCGGTGGGCTGGGCACCGGTCTTGATCCACTCGCGGGCGCGGTCAGCGTCGATACTGATCTTGGCGGGGGAGACAGTGGGATCATAGGTGCCGATCTCCTCGATGAAGCGGCCGTCGCGGGGATAGCGGGAATCGGCGACGACGACGCGGTAATAGGGGGCCTTCTTAGCGCCCATTCTTCTCAGACGAATTTTAACCATTGTTGTGTTCCTCCATGTAAATTAAATGTTTTATATCTGTTAAATGCGACTGCACTTACACACTTTTTCTAACTTTATTTCAACCGTTTTTTTCGGCCAAAACCGTGCATGGCGCCTCTGGCCACCTTGCCGCCGAAGCCGCCCATCATGCCGCCCAGGCCGCGCATACCGCCGCCCTTGGTCATGGCTTTGGTCATCTGCTGCAGCATCTCAAAGGATTTCAGCAGGCGGTTGACATCCACCACCTCCAGGCCGCAGCCAGCGGCAATGCGCTTTTTGCGGCTGGCGTTGAGGATCTGCGGATTTTCGCGTTCCAGCGGGGTCATGGACTGAATGATGGCCTTGTTGTGGGCCATCTGCTTCTCGTCGATCTGGCTGGGGTCGAAGCCCTTAGCCATGCCGCCGGGGAGCATATCGGCGATCTGGCTCAGGTCACCCATGCTTTGCAGCTGCTCCATCTGGTCCAGATAGTCGGTGAGGGTCAGGCGGTTCTTGCGGAGCTTTTCCTCCAGCTTTTTCGCCTGTTTTTCGTCGTACTGCTGCTCGGCCTTCTCAATGAACGTGAGCATATCGCCCATGCCCAGTATCCGCCCGGCCATGCGGTCGGGGTGGAAAGGCTCGATCATGTCCAGCTTTTCGCCGGTACCCACGAACTTGATGGGCTTACCGGTGACGGCCCGGATGGACAGGGCAGCACCGCCGCGGGCGTCGCCGTCCAGCTTGGTCAGCAGCACGCCGTCGATGCCCAGCGCGTCGTCAAAGGCCTTGGCGGCATTGACCGCGTCCTGGCCGGTCATGGCGTCCACCACAAGGAGTATCTCGTTGGGATGAACGGCAGCCTTGACGGCCTTCAGCTCGTCCATCAGCGCCTCGTCGATATGCAGACGGCCGGCGGTATCCAGAAAGACGATGTCGTGGCCGTGGTCAGCGGCGTACTTCACCGCCTCCTTGGCGATGGTCACCGGGTCGATCTGCCCCATCTCGAAGACGGGGATGTCCAGCTGCTTGCCCACCACCTGCAGCTGGTTGATGGCGGCGGGACGGTATACGTCGCAGGCCACCAGCAAGGGGCGCTTGCCGAAGCTGCGGCGCATGAGCCCTGCCAGCTTGGCGCCGTTTGTGGTCTTGCCGGCGCCCTGCAGACCCACCATCATCACAACGGTGGGGCCCTTGGAGGCGGTGGTCAGACGGGCGTTGGTGCCGCCCATCAGCGCCGTCAGCTCCTGGTTTACGATCTTGATGATCTGCTGGGCGGGGGTCAGGCTGTCCAGCACATCGGTGCCGACGCACTTTTCGGTGACGTCCGCCACGAAGTCCTTGACGACCTTATAGCTGACGTCGGCCTCCAACAGGGCCAGACGCACCTCGCGCATACCCTCGCGGACATCGGCTTCGGTAAGGCGGCCCTTACCGCGCAGGCGCTTGAATACGCCGTTCAGTTTTTCGCTAAGTCCCTCAAATGCCATGGGTCGTTACTCCTTCAGGGCGGCGGCAGCGTCCAAGATCGTCTCCGCCAATTCCTCTAACCGGGGATTTTCGTACTGCCGGTAGTTGATGGTTTTAATGTCTCCGGCAGCGGTGATGATACGGTCCACGTGCTGCTGCATCTGCAAAAAGCGGCGGACCAGGCCGGTCTTGTCCTCCAGCTCGGTCATAGCGTTCTCCGCGCGAACGATCACGTCCCGTACGCCCTGCCGGGAAATGCCGCAGTTCTCCGCGATCTCTGCCAGGGACAGGTCCTCATTATAATACAGGTCGAACAGCTCACGCTGCCGTGGGGTCAGGATATCGCCGTAAAAATCGAACAGCATGGTCATGCGGTATGTCTGGTTTTTCACGGTGTGGCCTCCTTCTGTAAAGTTATATGCCTTTACAACCTCGAATATCATACACGATTTCGGGAGAAATGTCAAGGTGAAAAATGGGGCGGCGGAAAAAATATTCCCTTCGGCGAAAGCCGAAGGGAACAGAAGACGGGATCAGTGCTTCAAACGCTTGTCGCACCGCTTGCTGAGCCAGGTGCCCACGCTTTGAAACAGCTGCACCAACAGGATCAGAATGACCACCGCCACCAGCATCACCAGGTACTTATAGCGGTAGTAGCCGTAGTCGATGGCGATCTTGCCCAGGCCGCCGCCGCCGATGATGCCACTCATGGCGGAGTAGCCCAGAATGGTGGTCAGCGCGATGGTGACATTCTGGATCAGGGAGGGAACGCTCTCGGGGATCATCACCTTGCAGATGATCTGCATGGGGGTGGCGCCCATGCTCTGGGCGGCCTCAATGATATTACCATCCACCTCGCGGAGACTGCTCTCCACCAGACGTGCCACAAAGGGAAACGCCGCCGCCACCAGCGGAACGATGGTGGCCGTGGTGCCCACGGCGGTGCCGATGAGCAGACGGGAGAGGGGGAATACCATGATCATCAGGATCAGGAAGGGGATGGAGCGCAGCAGGTTGATGATGACGTTGATGACCTGCATGAGCCAGCGGGGCAGGGGCAGGACGCCGTTTTTCTCGCCGGCCACCAGCAGCACGCCCAGGGGCAGGCCAAGCACCAGCGACAGCGCCGTGCTGACCACGGTGACGTAAAACGTCTCCCAGATGGCAAAGGGCAGGGAGGGCAGCACACTCATCAGATCCTGTACGGACTGGGCGGAGAACAGATTACTGTACATGGTGGTCCACCTCCTCGACCTGAACATTGGCCACATTGTGGATAAAGGCCACGGCCTTATCGTACTGTGCGCTGGGGATGCCCAGCATCATGCTGCCGTATACCGTTTCGGACAGCTTCTGCGTGCTGGCAGAGATCACGTTGCAGAAGACGCCCTCCTCCGCCGCCAGCCGTGCGATGAGGGGAATACTGGTGGTCTTGCTGTCCTTGAACACCAGGCGGACCAGCTTTTCGTCCTGGGGGTTGTATACCTGCGCGTCCGCGCCGCCGGGGAACACCAGCCGCCGTCCGGCCTCGGACTTGGGTGCGGCGAAGACAGTGCCCACCATGCCGGACTCGGCCACGCAGCCGTCGTCCAAGATAGCCACATGGGAGCAGACCTCCTTCACCACACTCATCTGATGGGTGATGATGACCACGGTGATGTTCAGCTTTTGGTTGATGTCCCGGATCAGCTCCAGTATCTGCCGGGTGGTCTTGGGGTCCAGGGCACTGGTGGCCTCGTCGCACAGCAGAACCTTGGGGTCGGTGGCCAGGGCACGGGCAATGGCCACGCGCTGCTGCTGGCCGCCTGACAGCTGGGCCGGATAGGCGTCTGCCTTGTCAGGCAGGCCAACCAGCTCCAGCAGCTCCCGGGCGCGCTTCTCCGCATCGGCCCGCTTTACACCGGAGATCTCCATGGGGAAGCAGACGTTACGCAGGCAGGTGCGCTGCATGAGCAGGTTGAAGTGCTGGAAGATCATAGTGATGTTCCGACGGGCGGCGCGCAGCTGGGCGGGGGTCATGGTGTCCAGCCGCTGGCCGTCCACGATGATCTCGCCTTTTGTGGGGCGCTCCAGCAGGTTGATGCAGCGCACCAGCGTGCTCTTGCCCGCGCCGGACATACCGATAATGCCGTAGATGTCTCCATCCTCAATGGTCAGGGACACATCCTTCAATGCGTCCACGCCTCCGTTGGCACCGGAGTCGTATGTCTTGCTTACGTGTTTCAGTTCTATCACGACGGCGTTCCTCGTTTCTGTTTAATTCGCGCTGTTTCCTTTCTGCATCCCCCGCGCCCTGGCGGGAGCTCCGGAAAAGAAACCGGGCGTTTCGCATTGTCCTGTTTCCGCGGTGTTCCCCGCCCTGTGCAGGGCGGGGAACACGCGAGGGGAGAGGAGGGTAAAATCCTGTTGTTTTATGTTACTGGGCGGAGGTGCTCAGCGCGTCCAGCGTGGTCTGCTTGCCGCCGTACAGACCCATGGGCTCCACGTGGATGGCGGCGATGGAGGCGATGTGGGTGCCGTTCTGGGCGTTGAAGTCCTCCAGATAGGGCAGGTGCTGGAAGTAGTTGGCGTCCACGGTGCCGTCGTCCACCACAGTGTTGGGAACCACATAGTCGTTGTAGACCTGAATGTCCAGGGTGATGTCCTTGGCGGCCAGGATCTCCTTAGCGACCTCCAGAATCTCGGCGTGGGGCGTGGGGGAAGCAGCCACGGTGATGGTCTCGCCCTTCAGCGCGTCATAGTCCACGGAAGCGTCATAGCCGTCAGTGGGGTTCTCCACCACGGAGACCACGGAGCCGGCGTACTTCTCAGCGATGAAGTCGGCCACCTGCTTGCTCTCCAGAGCGGCCTTCAGAGCCAGGGCCTTGGGGGAGGTCTCGTTGCCCTCCTTGACGGCCAGAATGTTGGCGTAGGCGGAGGCGCTGCCCTCGATCAGCAGGGAGTCATTCACGGGGTTCAGCCCGGCGTTGATGGCGTAGTTGCTGTTGATGACGGCGTAGTCCACGTCAGGCAGCAGGTTGGGCAGCTGGGCGGCCTCGGCCTCCACGATCTCCACATTGTACGGATTATCCACGATGTCGTTCTTGGTGGCGGTGATGCCCACGCCGTCCTTCAGCTTGATGATGCCGTTCTCCTGCAGCAGCAGCAGGGCGCGGGCTTCGTTGGTGGTGTCGTTGGGTACGCCGATCTTGATGGTGGTGGCAGTAGCGTCGCCGCTGTTGTCGTCGGTCTTGCTGCCGCAGGCAGCAAGGCTCAGGGCCAAGACAACGGCCAGGGCCAGGGTGATGATCTTAGTCAAAGTGTTGTGTTTCATGTTCGCAGTCTCCTTTGAAATGATTAAACTTGGTTGGTTACGATTTTATCTCAGCACCGCCGCCCGGCCGGAACGGCGGTACATAAACAAAACAAAAACAGCGGCTGGTCATCACTGACCCTCCGCTGTCTGCTTACACATCGGCTTTTTTTCAAGCCGTCAAACAGTTTTCGGAAAGCTGATGACCCTTTCGGCGCGACGAAACATGCACATGGACATCATACCCATGCACATCTCGCACATCATCATGGTGACGTTACGCTTCATGTCGGCTTTCCTCCTCGCTGTGATTTTCCCTGTCGGAATGGTGGCATAATACGCCCTTAACGCGCCGTTGTCAACCCTTTTTTCACCTTTCTGCGTTTTTTACAAAAAACATACAGGACTGGTATGTGATTTCGTGTATTTTGGTTATTTGACTATTGGGGCTTGCATGGGGCACAATATGTGGTATAATTGTTGATAAAATAATACAATACGTGGGGAGAGATGGGCGTGACATCCAAGGTTTTCGACTATATTGCCATGGAGCAGCGGCGGCAGGAAACAACGGTGGAACTGATCGCCAGCGAGAATTTCACCAGCGAGGCGGTATGCCGCGCCGTGGGCAGCTGCCTGACCAATAAGTATTCCGAGGGGTATCCCGCCCACCGGGAGATGGGGAATCAGGGGCGCTACTACGGCGGCTGCCTGGTGGTGGACGAGCTGGAGACGTACTGCATCGCCAAGTGGAGGGAGGTATTTCACACTGACTACCACGTGAATGTGCAGCCTCACAGCGGTACCTCCGCCAATCTGGCGGCGTATATGGCGCTGCTGCAGCCGGGAGACCGGATCCTGTCCATGAGTCTGGCCAACGGTGGGCACCTGTCCCACGGACTGCCGGTAAATGCCTCCGGCAGGCTGTATGACATAGCGGCCTACGACGTGGACGAAAACGGCCTGATCGACTATGACGGTATGGAGAGGCTTGCGCGGGAGTTGAAGCCGCGGCTGATCATCGCAGGAGCGTCGGCCTACAGCCGGACCATCGACTTTGCACGTTTTGCCCAGGCGGCGCAGGCGGCGGGGGCGTATTTCATGGCGGACATCGCTCACATTGCCGGGCTGGTGGCGGCGGGGGAGCACCCCAGCCCCTTTGGACTGGCAGATGTGGTCACGACCACGACGCACAAGACGCTGCGCGGCCCGCGGGGCGGACTGATCTTCTGCCGCCCGGAGCTGGCGAAAAAGGTGGACAGCGCCGTATTTCCCGGTATGCAGGGCGGCCCTTTGCAGCACGTGATCGCCGGCAAGGCGGTGGCTGCGGAGGAGGCGCTGACCCCGGAATACCGAGCGTATATCCACCGTGTGGTGGTCAACTGCAGGGCGATGGCGGCGGAGTTCATGGCCATGGGCTACAAGGTCGTTACCGGCGGCACGGACAACCATCTGTTTTTGCTGGATCTGACGGATACCGGACTTACCGGACGTGAGGTACAGGAGGAATTGGACCGCTGCGGTATTACGCTGAATAAGAACTGCGTCCCCGGGGACAAACGCTCGCCGTTCCAGACCAGCGGCGTCCGCATCGGCACCGCCGCCATGACCACCAAGGGCTATACGGCGGAGGATTTCTGCCGCGTTGCCCACCGTATCGACGAGGTGGTGCGGCAGATGATGGCGGAAAAGGCCGCGCAGGCGTAAGGCGCCTTAAAGAGAGCAAAAAAGTATCCCGCGGCTGTGCCGCGGGATACTTTTTATGTTGGTTATGCTGCGGTTTTCCGCAGGAACCGCCGGAGGAACCACACGGCCATTACCGCGCACAGCGCCTCGGAGATCACCGGCGCAAACCAAATGCCCGTGCCGCCCACGGCTGCCGCCAACAGCAGCAGCGCACCGGCCTGGAAGAGCAGGCCACGGCCCACGGAGATGGAAATAGCCGCCTTCGGCCGCTCCACCGCCGTCAGGAAGCCGCCCATGAGGATGTTGCTTCCCAGCAGTATGTAGCACAGACCGTACCGCCGCAGCGCGCCGGCCGCGCTGCCCAGCAGCTCCGGCTTCTCCGCGCCGAGGAAGATTCCGGCGATCTGTGGGGCAAAGATCATCACACCGGCGAAGATCACCGCCGTCATGATGCCCACCGCTGTAAAGCCATACCGCAGCAGCTTCTTGTAGCCCGCCGCGTCCCCCTTGCCGTAGTGATAGCTCACCAGCGGCTGGCTGCCCTGGGAGATACCCAGCATGGTGTTGATGATGAGGGTGTTCACATAGGCGATGATGGTGTAGCTCACCAGAGCGTCATCACCCAGACAGCGCAGGATTACCCGGTTGAACAGGAAGATCATCACGCCGTTGCACAGCTCCGTTACGCCGTCGGCAAAGCCCAGCGGGATCAGCCGCTTGTAGATGCCCCAGTCCATCCTGAACTTCACAAAGTGGAAGGTGTTGTGTCCGCCCAGGAAGTGGCGCAGGTAGATGATGCACGTCAGAAGCTGGGACAGTCCCGTGGCCACCGCCGCACCCCATACGCCCAGATTCAGCACAAAGATGGCGATATAGTCCAGCACGCAGTTGGCCAGACAGCCGGTGATGACCGTCAGAATTGCCAGACGGGGATAGCCGTCGGTCTTGATCAGCACCTCCATGTTATAGGAGATGATGAAGCACAGCGCGAAAGGGGCCAGGCCCCGGAGATAATCGATGGTATATTGATACGTTACGCCCTTTGCGCCCAGCAGCACGGCGAACGGCTCCAGAAATACGAAAACGAGGACGGTGATGGTCAGGCCGACGCACGTCAGCAGCACGATGTTCTGAGAGAACAGGCTATTGGCCTTCTCGCCTTGGTTTTGTCCCAGATAGATGGCGATGATGGTGCTGGTACCGACGGCGAAGATGACGCCGATGGAGAACAGCACGTTGGTGAAGGGCACCGCCAGATTTACCGAGGCCATGGCGTATTCGTTCACACCCTTGGATACCATCAGCCCGTCCACGATGGAGTACAGGCTGAAAACCATGAGGGATGCCACCGTAGCGGCTACGAAATGCAGAAATTGTGATAACAGACTTCGCTCATTGAGCATTTTCGATGAAGTTCCTTTCTTCGCTTTTAGCGGCGGGCGTTCACACAGACACCTGCTGCAATTCTATTCTAACGAAAAATACATCGGAAGTCAAATATACTTGCCGTTAAGAGCAAGAGAGTATATAATGAAAACCACAAGAAAAACTGGGAGGTATACCCTATGAAGCTCTATGTGATGGACGCCTTTGCCAATCGGATCTTCGGCGGCAACCAGGCGGGCGTGGCACTGCCGGACCGGGAGCTGTCTGATGAGACCATGCGGCAGATCGCTGCGGAGATGAAGCACTCGGAGACGGCCTTTATACATATGGAGCCGGACGGCTCCGTATCCCTGCGCTATTTCACCCCCGCCGGGGAGGTGGACCTGTGCGGCCACGCCACGGTGGCGTCCTTCGCCCTGCTGCGGCAGCTGGAGAAGATCGGCGACGGCGACCATATTGCCCACACAAAGGCCGGGGAGCTGAACATCACCGTCAGGGGTGGTACTGTCTGGATGGATATGGCGCCGCCGCAGCTGATCGGTGACATCCCGGCAGCGGAGCGCGCCGCGCTGTACGCCGCCTATGGCCTGACGGAGGCGGACTGCCCGGAGGGATATATCCCACGGATGGTGTCCACCGGTCTGGCGGATATTATGATGCCCGTCCGGGACCATGAGACGCTCATGCGGGCAGTGCAGAACGCACCGGTGGTCACGGAGCTGTCACGGAAGTACGATGTGACCGGCGTGCATATGTTCTGCCCGGGGCGGGACGGCGTGACGGCCTGGTGCAGCAACTACGCGCCCCTGTACGACATCCCGGAGGAGTGTGCCACCGGGACCAGCAACGGTGCACTGACGTATTATCTCTACCTGCGAGGCGATGTGGAGCCGGAGCGGGAGAACGTGTTTTTGCAGGGCGAGCACATGGGCAGGCCCAGCGAGATACGCAGTATGCTGTATGAAAAGGACGGCGCCGTGACGGTCCGTATCGGCGGCAGCGCGGTCATGAGCCTGGATTGTGAACTGAAGCTGTGAGCAAAAAAAGAAAGCCCGCGAGGGCTTTCTTTTTTGTGGATATAGGTCCCGGCGAAGCGGGGAGCAGGTATCAGACGTAGCGCTGAGTGGTGACGTCGAACACGCCGCGGGTGGTGATACGCAGGCTGGGGATCACCGGCAGGGCCATGAAGCTCAGGGTCATAAACGGGTCGATACCGGTGGACACGCCCAGGTCGTAGGCAGCTTTTTTGGCGTTCTCCAAGTCGCGGTTCACGTTTATGAGGGTGTCGTCGGACATGATGCCGGCGATGGCCAGCAGCAGCTCACCCTTCACCTGACCGTTCTCCACCACGGTGATACCGCCGTGCTGCTGTACGATGCGGTTGGCGGCGAAGGCCATGTCCTCCTCATTGGTACCCACTACGATGATGTTGTGGCTGTCGTGGCTGATGCTGGTGGCCACGGCACCCTTTTGCAGGCCATAGCCCTTGATGTAGCCCAAGCCGATGTGGTGGGTGTTCTTATGACGCTCGATGACGGCGATCTTCAGAATGTCATAGTCCACATCGATACGGTCGGTGTAGCCGCCGTCGGTGGTGGTGATCTCGCCGTTGACCATACCGATGACCGCGTGGGGGCGGCTGTCGGTAAAGTCGGCGGCGGTCAGCGGGGCCACATGGAAGGTGTCGTGGGCGCGGTTGACCAGATAGGGGTCGATCTCCGGGACGGGGAAGTCCGCCACCACGCCATGGTCTACCATCAGTACACCGCGCTTGTAGACCTTTTCGATGTTAAAGTGGTCAAAGCCGTCGATGATGACGAAGTCCGCCAGATAGCCGGGTGCAATGGCGCCGCGGTTGTTCAGCAGGAAGTAGCGGGCAGCGTTGTGGCAGGCGGCCTTGATGGCGGTAATGGGGTCGGCGCCCAGGGAGATGGCCTTTTTGACGATGTAGTCGATGTGACCCTTTTCCAGCAGGTCGTTGGGGTGCTTGTCATCGGTGCAGAACATACAGCGTTCTACATACTTATCGCACAGCAGGGGGACCAGCGCTTCCAGATTGCGGGCTGCGGTGCCCTCGCGGATCATAATGAACTGGCCGCGCTGGAGCTTTGCGATGGCGTCGTTCAGGTCGTGGCACTCGTGGTCGGAGTACACGCCGGCGGCGATGTAGGCGTTCAGGTCGTTGCCCACCAGGTCGGGGGCGTGGCCGTCGATCTTCTTGTGATGGGCCTGGCTGGCCACGATCTTCTCCACCACCTGGGGATCGCCGTTGATGGTGCCCACGAAGTTCATCATCTCGGCCAGACCCTGTACACGGGGATGGTCATAGAAGCTGTCGATAGCCCGGTAGTCCAGGTTGGCGCCAGACTCGTCCAGCGGCGTGGCCGGCACGCAGGAGGGCAGCATAAAGCGCACGTCCACGGGCAGGTCCTCGGTGGCCTGGAGCATATACTCGATGCCATCGGTGCCCATGACGTTGGCGATCTCGTGGGGGTCGGTGATGACGGTGGTGGTGCCGTGGGGCAGCACCGCCTTGGCAAACTCCGTGGGACTGACCAGGGAACTCTCCAGATGAATGTGGGCGTCCACAAAGCCGGGGAGGACGATCTTACCGCCCATATCTACCTCTGTATTGCCGCTGTATTCACCCATGCCCACGATCAGGCCCTCGGCCACGGCGATGTCGCCGTGACACAGCTCGTTGGAGAATACGTTGACATAGGTGGCGTTTTTCAGCACCAGGTCGGCCTTTTCACGGCCGGCGGCCACAGCGATGACCCGCAGCTTTTTCGTCAGCTTCCGGTTGATCTTGCCGGCATAGCTCTCTTTTACTGCCATAATGGAACTGCTCCTTTCTCCCACTCAAAGCATTAGTTTTATTAATTCTACATATTACCATAACTTATCATAAAAGTCTATCCCCGCACGCTATAAAAAATGTGCGGCAGATGGCGGTGGTCATGCGGTTTTGCTAATGAGAACAAAAAAAGAAGCGCCCGCAGGCGCTTCTCTTTACTTGATGCTTCCGTCGGCGTTGAATACCGGAAGGACACCCAGGTACTTGATGTCCTTGCGGTCCGCCGCACCGCCCTCGGCCAGCACGGCGATGCGATCCACTACGGTGCCGCCGGCCATCTTCACCAGCTCCTCCATGGCGTGGAGGGAGCCGCCGGTGGAGATCACATCATCCATGAGAACGATGCGCTTGCCGCGGATCAGGTCGGCGTCGTCACGGCCCAGATACAGCTTCTGCACCCCGGCGGTGGTGATGGACTTATCCTCCACGTGGAGGGGGTCGGGCATATACGCCTTGGGGCCCTTGCGGGCGATGAAATACTTTTTCGCACCGCTTTGACGGGCCATCTCGTGGATCAGGGGGATGGACTTAGCCTCGGCGGTGAACAGATAGTCGTAGCTGTCTGCCTCCAGCATGGCCAGCATATCACGGGCGCAGGCTACGGTCAGCTCCGCGTCGCCAAAGCAGATGAAGGCGCCGATGTACAGGTCGTCCGTGACCTTACAGATAGGCAGCTCCCGGTGGAGCCCAGCGATGTCCATGGGATAAACAGGCATGATACAAAACTCCTTCAAGCGGTCCTGCCTGCGGGCAGCCGCGCATAATAAGCGGCGCATGGGGCACCGTAACCCTAATTATAGTAAATCGTTCGACAAAAGTCAAGGATAAAGCAGTTCGCCGAAGCCGGAGATGTAACGGTCACAGGTGCGGGCCATTTCGTCAGCGGTAGAGGCAAAGTAGGGGTCTGCCACGCCCACGGTGTGCATCCCAGCGGCCTTGGCGCCGCGGATGGCCTCCACGGAGTCGTCGAACAGGGTGCAGTCTGCGGGGGAGACGCCCAGTGCGGCGGCGACTTTCTCCCAGAGGGCGGGGTACTTTTTCTCGGTGCCCAGCTCCTGGGCGAAGAAAATACGCTCGAAATAGGGCAGCAGGCCCAGGTGGGTCAGCGCCGCACGGCAATGAACAGGGACCGCGCTGGTGACCACAGCCATACGCTCGCCGCGGTTCTTCATCTGCTCCAGATAGGCGCGGACACCGGGCTTTTCCGTTACATCCGTGGCGTAAATGTCGCCGGCCATCTCCATCCACTCGGCCATGATGGCGGCTTCGCTCTCCGGCAGATGGCAGAATTCCTTTGTGAATTTGGCCGCCAGCGGGAAGATGGTGTGGGCCACGCCCTCATAGTATTCCTGCGTATAGGGCAGACCTCGCTTCTCCAAGAAACGCGTGTCCACGTCCTTCCAGATGCCGTTGGAGTCGATCAGCGTTCCGTCCATGTCAAACAGCAGCATGAGAAACCTCCTTTTCCGGGGAAATATGGCTTGCTATTCCGCGTTGCAGGTGTTATCATATCATGGTTATTGGACGCTGTAAATGGGGAAACTACCCGATTTCTGTAGGAAAGTGAGGGGAAACGTATGCAAACGGTCAACTACCGCAAGGGCCTGGGGGCTATGTCGGTGTGCTTTTTCATCTGGGGTTTCCAGCCGCTGTACTGGTATATGTGCACCAATGTGTGCGGCGAGATCGACACGTTTTTCATCATGGCCTGCCGCATTATCTGGGCAGCGGTGGCCTGCCTGTGTATTCTGAAGGTGCAGGGAAAGCTGCCGCAGCTGTGGGCCGTATTCAAGGACAAGCAGGTGCTCAAGCGGGAGATGCCTGCATCGGTGCTGCTGTTCGGCGACTGGCTGGTGTACCTGTGGGCGGTGCAGAACGGCCGCGTGCTGGAGTGCAGCCTGGGGTATTACATCCAGCCGCTGGTGGTATTTGCCCTTGGGGCCGTTATCTTCCGCGAGAAGATGAATTGGCGGCACTTTGTGATCATTGCCATCGTGGTGGTCGGCATCGTGTTCAGCACCTCCGGCTTCGGCGGCGTTCCCTATGTGACCATCGCCCTGGCGCTGATGTTTTCCATCTATGCCGCCATCAAGAAGAGCTTGACCATCGATTCCATCGTGTCTACCACGTCAGAGATCCTGATGATGGTGCCGGTGGCGCTGCTGTTCATCCTGTTTTTCCGTATGGGAGACAACGGTATGGGCAGCATGACGGTCGTCAAGCAACTGCTGATGATCGGCGGCGGTGTGATCACCGGGCTGCCCATGGTGTTTTACTCCATCGGCGTTAGGCATCTGCCGCTGATGACCACGGGCATCTGCCAGTATATCAGCCCGTCTCTGTCTATTATCTGCGGTGCCATCATGGGTGAGGCCCTTACCCGCGAGAAGCTTGTAAGCTTCCTGTTTATCTGGACGGGTGTTATCCTGTATGTGCTGAACACCGTCTATGAGGAGAAGCAGAAGAAAAAGGCCGCCGTGCAATAGCGTATCAGGGGCCGTCCCGGAGGGGGCGGCCCTTTTGCAGGGGACGGGCCCGTTTGAATGGTTTACAAATGGGGAAAACTGTGGTACAATACTCTGTATTATGGGTCAGTGTGTCCAAAGGAGGCGAGCGCTGTGCAGGGAAAACTCATCGTGTTCGAGGGGACGGACGGGTCCGGCAAGGCTACCCAGTCCCGGCTGCTGTGCGCGGAACTGACGCGCCGCGGTATCCCTTTCCGCAAGCTGGAGTTCCCCCGGTATCAGGAGGAGTCCTCTGCGTTGATCCGCCTGTATCTGGGCGGTGCCTTCGGGGACAAGCCCGGCGACGTGAATGCCTATGCCGCGTCAGTGTTCTACTCTGTGGATCGCTATGCCTCCTACAAACAGGACTGGGGCGCGTACTATGAGCAGGGCGGACTGGTCATTGCGGATCGATACACCACCAGCAACGCCGTTCACCAGACCGGTAAGCTGCCGCCGGAGCAGCGGGACGGTTTTCTCGACTGGCTGTTTGACTTCGAGTACCGGCTGTTGGGGCTGCCGGAGCCCACACGGGTGCTGTATCTGGATATGCCCACAGAGGCCACGGAACAGATGATGCGCCTGCGGGAGGCCGCCACCCACACCACTGCTGACATCCACGAGAAGGACGAGGAATACCTGCGCCGCTGCCGGGAAAACGCCGCCCATGTGGTGGCACGCTGCGGCTGGACGCGCATTGACTGCGCCCGGGCGGGCGCGCCTCGCCTGATAGACGACATACACAACGAAGTGATGACCTGCGTGGCCGATCTTATCGGCTGACGCTGGGAAAGGAGCAAAGACTTATGGGAAACCGTGAAGAACGAAACGAATACGCCACGGCGAAGTGGGACGCCGAGGAGGTCCGCCGGCAGGCGTCCTCCGAGCAGCGCCGCCACAGTGACCGCCGCCGTCAGGCCAAGCGCAACCGGACCATCATCTATCTGGCCTGTGTAGTGCTGGTATCCTGCCTGCTGGCGGGCATCGGTTGGCTGCTGGTCAACGACGTGTGTTCGCTGAACAAGCCCTATACCGAGGTGGAGATCACCGTAGAGGAGGGTGACAGCCGGGGAGATGTGGCCAAGAAGCTGCACGACGCGGGGCTGGTGAATTCCCGACTGGTGTTCAATATTGCCGGCACGTTCCTGCACTACAACCGCTACGTGGAGCCGGGGACCTACAAGCTGAACAGTGATATGGACTTCCGCGCCCTGATTACCAATATGCACGACTGGGAGACGGACGCCAAGGAGGCCCAGGGCCTGATCAAGGTCACCATCCCCGAGGGCTACACCGTCCGGGAGATCATCGATCTGCTGGCGGAGAAGGGCGTGGCCACCAAGGAGGATCTGGAGGATGCCTGCGCCAACTTTGCGTATGAGGACTACGATTTCCTGGATGACGACAAGCTGGGCAGCATCGATCGCATGGAGGGCTTCCTGTTCCCCAGCACCTATGAATTCGACAAGAACCGGTCCGCGGTGTATACGGTGGAGACGATGCTGGTGTACTTCAAAAACAGCATCAGCCAGCAGATGCTGGCGGACATCAAGGCGTCTCCGTACTCCCTGCAGGAGATCATCACCATGGCATCCCTGATCGAGAAGGAGTCCATCGGCGACGACACCGAGCGCAAGAACATCAGCTCCGTCATCCACAACCGTCTGGAGAACCCGAGCAGTGAGAAGGGCGGAAGAGCGCTGCAGCTGTGCTCTACCATCAACTATATCATGAAGCATGACGGGGTCAAGACCTTCGATACAGAGATCGACAGTCCCTACAACACCTATATCAACCCCGGCCTGACTCCGGGACCCATCTGCAATCCCGGCCTGTCCGCCATTGAGGCGGCCATCTACCCGGCGGACACCGATTATTACTTCTTCGCCCTGGGCAAGGACGGCAAAAGCCACTTCTTTACCGACTATAACGAGCACCTGAAGTTCATTAACAGCGGTGAATATCAGCCTATCTACTCCTGATGATGAAGATGAAAAAGCCGGAGCTGCTGTCCCCGGCCGGGGACTGGGAAAAGCTGCAGATGGCGGTTCTGTACGGCGCGGACGCGGTGTATCTGGCCGGTACGTCCTTTGGGATGCGATCCTTTGCCGGAAACTTTGACGACGAGCAGCTGCCCCGCGCGGTGCAGTTCGCCCACGACCACGGTGTAAAGGTACACGCCACGGTGAACACCATGCCCCGCTGGAATGAGGCGGAGGCCCTGCCCGCCCATCTGGAAAAGCTGGACGCGGCGGGGGTGGACGCCTTGATTCTGGCGGACCTTGGCGCGTTCACCCTGGCGGGGAAGTACGCGCCACACTGCCAGCGGCACATCAGCACCCAGCAGTCTATCGCCAATCACGTCTGCGCCCAGGCCTGGTACGATCTGGGTGCCAGCCGCGTGGTACTGGCCCGGGAACTGAGCCTGGAGGAGATCGCCGCCATTCGGGCCAGGGTATCCCCGGAGCTGGAACTGGAGGCCTTCTGCCACGGGGCTATGTGTGTCAGCTACTCCGGGCGCTGCCTGCTGAGCAACTATATGACCGGACGGGACAGCAACCGGGGCGAATGTGCCCAGCCCTGCCGCTACCAGTATGCGCTGATGGAAGAGAAACGGCCCGGGGAGTATTTCCCGGTGTTCGAAGACGAAAAGGGCACATACATTATGAACAGCCGGGATATGTGCATGATCGACCACCTGGACGACCTGATGGCCGCCGGGGTGGACTGCCTGAAGATCGAGGGTCGGGCTAAGTCCGCTTACTACGCGGCCATCGTTACCGGCGCGTACCGGCACTGTTTGGACGACGTGGCCGCAGGGCGCCCGCTTGACCCGGTGTGGCGGGATGAGGTGGAGCACATCAGCCACCGGCACTACGCCACAGGTTTTTTCTACGGCCAGCCGGGGCAGTATTATGAGAGCGCCCGGTATCTGCGGGACTGGCAGATCTGCGCCGTGGTGACAAACTGTGATGAAAATGGGCTGGCCACCCTGAGCCTGCGAAACAAATTTGCCGCCGGCGACATCGTGGAGGTGGTGGGGCCGGATACGAAGCCCTTTACGATCACCGTGCCGGTGATGTGCGACAGCGAGGGCAATGGCCTGGCGGAGCCGAAGACGCCCCAGATGGTGTTCACCATGCAGCTGCCCCGTCCGGTGCCGCCCATGAGCTTCATCCGCCACGCGGTGGCGCTGAGTGGGAAATAAGTACATAAAAATTGTCCCCCGGCGAAGCCGGGGGACAATTTTTATGCGTTGCTGGTGGGGTGGGCGCTGCTGTCGGGGATGGTCTCCGGTTCCTCGGCCAGGGCTTCATGCCTGCGTTCGCATACGGACAGGAAGAAGGCCCAGGCGATAAGGGGCAGCACGGCCAGCGCGCCGCGGATATACCACCACGTCACGGCGAAGTAGGCCGCTGCCGCGCCGATGTGGAAGCACAGCAGGGTGAGGGCAAAGACCTTCAGCTTCCGCAGGTGGGCGCGGTCATGGTCACACAGGTAGTTGGCCAGGGCCAGAGAAGTCTGCTTGGTGTTGTTGGTGGAGAAGATGGTGGAGCTGTAAAAGCCGCGGGCGCCGCCGAAGCTGCTCCACTGGATGCTCATGGCAAAGAAGATGGGATACAGAGCCACCACAACGTTCAGCGTTTCCGGCAGGAAGGCTACGGCCACGGCGGCTGCGGCGGTGATAACAGGCGATACATAGTGCATATCCCAGCCCCACCAGTGGGGCAGCAGCACCGTCAGCATAGTGCCCAGCACGTACAGCACCAGCGCGCCCAGGTGCAGGAGCACGGCGTGCAGGTCGCCCCGCAGGGCATCCAGCAGCAGCTCGATCAGGTTCACCGTCTGGGCGTTGCCCATGACGCCGCTGTGGATAAGAACAGCGTAGCAGCCGAAGAAGCCGCCCACGGCACAGAAGGATAGGTGGCGGTACAGGTCGATATGGTCGTTGTGGGAGAGCTTTTGCACGGGAGGTCCCTCTTTCTGTAAAAATGACGGTTTCCAGTATACCACAGCAGTGCGGAAAGACAAGGGGGAATATCTCACAAAAAGAGAAATTTCGTGTTGACAATGGGGAACATTGTGGTAAAATAACGCTATATTCCATAATGGCGATGAGAGAGAAGAGTTACCGGAGGCCGCCCGGAGCGAGACGGGGACAGTGCAAGCCCGTTGGGATCGGCACGGTGACAGCCGCTTTTGAGCCTGCCGTGATGAATGGCACGGGATGCTCCCGTTACAGGGCACTGAGAGGGCGGCTCGCCGCCAAATCAGGGTGGTACCGCGGAAGTGATTTTCGCCCCTGTTTGCTATGGCAAACAGGGGCGTTTTTCGTTGCAGGAGGTGGGAGATGCACTATACGATCATCGACATGGAAAAAGACCCACGCTGCGGGCAGTTTGCCTACTTCCGGGGGATGACGTTCCCCTTTGCCGGGCTGACGGTAGAGATGGACATCACCGACATGATGGCCGCGCGTGGCGGCAGACCGTTTTTCCTGAGCATGCTGTATGCGGTGGTGCGGGCGGCCAACGCCGTGCCGCAGCTGCGGCGCAGGCTGGCGGAGGACGGCACGGTGGTGGAGTACGACTGGTGCCCGCCGTCCTACACCGCCATGAAGCCGGACGGCGTGTATGTCTACTGCACCGTGGAGGGCGACATGCCCTACGGGACCTTCATCGCGGAGGGACAGCGGCGGCAGCGGGAGGTGCTGGAGCGGGGCACGCTCACCGAGGACGGCGACGTGCGGAGCTTCTTCTTTGTCTCCAGCGTGCCGTGGGTACACTACTCGCAGCTGCAGCACCCGGCGGAGAGCCCGGACGACAGCAATCCCCGCATCAGCTGGGGTAAATACGTGACCGTCAACGGGCGGACGACACTGCCGGTGTCGCTGTTCGTGAACCACGCCCTGGCGGACGGGCTGCATATCTCCCGGTTCTTCCTGAACCTGGAGAAAGAACTGGCGGATATGACCCGCCAATGGAACGAGAGCGAAAAAGAATTTTAGTATACATTGTAAAGGAGACAACGACTATGAGCCATCCCTATCACGGCCTGAACGAGCTGCGGGAGCTGTTCCTGAAGTTCTTTGAAACGAAAGGCCACCTGCGTCTGCCAAGCTTTTCGCTGGTGCCCCAGAACGACAAATCTATCCTGCTGATCAACGCCGGCATGACCCCCATGAAGCCCTGGTTCAAGGGCGAGGAGGAGCCGCCCTGCCGCCGCGTCTGCACCTGTCAGAAGTGCATCCGCACCGGTGACATCGACAATGTGGGCAAGACCGCCCGCCACGGCACCTATTTCGAGATGCTGGGCAACTTCTCCTTTGGCGATTACTTCAAGCACGAGGCCATCGCGTGGAGCTGGGAGTTCCTGACCTCCCCTGAGTGGGTGGGGCTGGAGGCCGACCGGCTGTATCCCTCCGTGTATGAGAGCGACGACGAGGCCTTCGCCATCTGGCGGGACGAGATCGGCATTCCTGAGGACAGGATCTTCCGCTTCGGCAAGGAGGACAACTTCTGGGAGCACGGCTCCGGCCCCTGCGGCCCCTGCTCCGAGATCTACTATGACCGCGGACCGGAGTACGGCTGCGGCAAGCCCGGCTGCACCGTGGGCTGCGACTGCGACCGCTATATTGAGATATGGAACAACGTGTTCTCCCAGTTCGACAACGACGGCCACAACAACTACACCGAGCTGAAGCAGAAGAACATCGACACCGGCATGGGTCTGGAGCGCCTGGCCTGCGTGTGCCAGAACGTGGCCAGCCTGTTCGACGTGGACACGGTGATGAACATCACCCACAAGGTCAGCGAGCTGACCGGCGCCCACTACGGCGAGAGCTACAAGCGGGACGTGAGCCTGCGCGTTATCACCGACCACATCCGGTCTGCCACGTTTATGATCTGCGACGGTATCCTGCCCAGCAACGAGGGCCGCGGCTATGTGCTGCGCCGTCTGCTGCGGCGCGCCGCCCGCCACGGCAAGCTGCTGGGCGTCAACGAGCCGTTCCTGTACAAGGTGGTGGACACCGTGGTACACGAGAACGAGGGGCAGTACCCCGACCTGAAGGAAAAGCAGAGCTACATCACCAAGGTCATCCGCACCGAGGAGGAGAACTTCGCCCGCACCATCGACGGCGGCATCCGCATCTATAACGAGATGCTGGCCTCCCACAAGGAGAAGGGCGAGACGGTGTTCTCCGGCGCTGACGCCTTTAAGCTGTACGATACGTTCGGCTTCCCCATCGACCTGACGGCCGAGATGGCCGCCGAGGAGGGCATGACTGTGGACGAGGATGCCTTCCAGTCCCTGATGACCCAGCAGAAGGAGCGTGCCCGCGAAGCCCGCAAGGCGCTGGGCGATCTGGGCTGGGCCGGCGTGGAGTTCGGCAAGGACATGCCGGCCACAGAGTTCGTGGGCTATGACCACGACACGGTAAACGGCGCGAAGGTGCTGGGTATCGTGGCCGAGGGCGAGCTGGTGGACGAGATCGTGTCCGGTATGGAGGCCATTCTGGTGCTGGACAAGACCCCCTTCTACGCCGAAATGGGCGGTCAGGTGGCCGACCACGGCATGATCACCGGCGACGGCATGGAGTTCGTGGTCAGCGATGTGCAGAAGAACAAGGGCGGCAAGTTCATGCACTACGGCAAGTTGCTCAGCGGCAGCGTGGCCGTGGGCGACAGTGTGACGGCGTCCATCGACACCGACCGCCGCGCCGCCATCCGCCGCGCCCACAGCGCCACCCATCTGCTGGATGCGGCGCTGGTGAAGGTGCTGGGCGACCATGTGCATCAGGCTGGCTCTCTGGTGGAGCCGGATCGCCTGCGCTTCGACTTCACCCACTTCGAGGGCATTACGCCCAAGCAGCTGGACGAGGTGGAGGATATGGTCAACGACGCTATTCTGTCCGGGCTGCTCATTACCACCGAAGAACTGCCCATCGCCGAGGCTAAGGCCCGGGGCGCGGTGGCTACCTTCGGCGAAAAATATGGTCAGACCGTGCGGGTGGTGACCATGGGTGATTTCTCCATGGAACTGTGCGGCGGCACTCATCTGGACAACACCGCCAAAGCCGGTCCGTTCCGTATTAAGAGCGAGAGTAGTGTGGCCTCCGGTGTACGCCGTATCGAGGCCACCACTGGCAAGGTCACCATGGAGGACATGCGCCGCAGCCGCGGGCTGCTGAACCGGGCGTCCCAGTTCTTCAAGTCCGCGCCGGAGACGCTGATGGAGCGTCTGGAGCAGCAGGCCAGCGAGATGAAGGCTCTGCGGCAGGCGCTGGAGAAATTCAAGAGCGAGGCGTCCATGGGCGAGGCCAAGCAGATTCTGGCCTCCGCCAAGACCGTGGACGGGCTGCACGTCATCACCGGCACCCGTCAGGGTCTGGACGCAAACGCCCTGCGGCTGATGGGCGACTTCCTGCGGGACAAGGATCCCAGCGTGGTGGGCGTGCTGGCCAGCATCGTGGGCGAGAAGGTCACGTTCCTGGCGGTGTGCGGCAAGGAGGCCGTGGCGCGGGGCGTGAAGGCTGGCGATCTGGTTAAAACCGTGTCCGCCGTGTGCGGCGGCAAGGGCGGCGGAAAGCCGGACAGCGCCATGGGCGGCGGCACCGATCTGCTGAAGGTGGACGACGCGCTGGCGGCTGTGGACGATTTCGTGGCGGAAAAGTTGAAATAATGCGCTGTATTATGAAAAAATAAGTCCCAATTCGACTTTGTGTTCCAAACGGCTCCAAAGCCTTGCATCTTCAAGGGCTCAAGAGCGCGCAGGAACACAAAAGGGAATTGGGAGAAAAATAACAACAAAAACATATGTGAAAGGAGATGCGACCATGAAGAACGATTGCCTGTTCTGCGCCATTATTGACGGGGAGATCCCCAGCAAAAAGGTGTATGAGGACGAACAATGCTATGCCTTTTATGATATCGAGCCGCAGGCACCGGTACACTTTTTGGTGGTGCCCAAGGCACATATCTGCTGCGCCAATGCCATCACGGCGGACAACAGCGGTGTGGTGGCCCATTGCTTCGAGGTCATCGCCAAGATCTGCAGGGAGTTGGGCGTGGAGAGCTACCGAATCGTCAACAACTGCGGCGATCAGGCGGGACAGACCGTGAAGCACCTGCACTTCCATGTGCTGGCGGGGCGGGATATGACCTGGCCTCCGGGCTAAAGGAGAACAGAAAAAGGGTCGGCGGGAGCCGGTCCTTTTTTCTGTGCGGCGGTGCGGGGCGGGACGGGGGCGTTTTACGCCGCTGCGCGGCTACACCTTATCCGTCCCCTGTGGGGGCACCTGTCTCCCTGCGGGTCGGTCGGTTCGCGGATCTGACAGGCCACCGGCCTGTCATTCAACACCGCGAACCTCAGGGGAAGGCTTAGGGGGGCGTGCCCTCAAGGGGAAGGCTGGGGGAAAATTTTGGGGGTGTTGCCCGTTTGCGGGCAACTTTTTTGCTTTCCGGGGGATGGGGTATAGACGATCTTGATAAGGGGGTACGGATATGAAGTACAGAAAGAACGGGACGGACGCACTGTGCGGACAGTGCGACCTGTGCGGCGGAGAGCTGCGGCGGGGAGAGCGATACTACCGGATCAGCGGTGAGAACGTGTGCAGGGGCTGCCTGGCAGATTTCGCGGCGCAGATACTGGCGGCGTATGAGGTGGTCGGAGGTGAGGCGGATGCATAAGACGGCGGCACCCTGGGAGGAACTGCGGGAGAAGTACGAGGCGGGCGGATATACCTATATGCAGCTGGCGAAGGAATACGGCGTTTCGGTGCAGACCGTGGGGCGGCACGCGCGGAAGGAGAACTGGGTCAGCGGGTGCCGGAACGAGAGACGGCGCAGGGCGGAGAGCAGGGATTGCCTGCTGGAAATGACGCGGGCGCTGATGCGGGGCGCGAAGCGGGCGGCCGAGGAGGCGGAAAAAGGTGAGGCGTCCACCAAGGAGCTGAAGGAGCTGGCGGGGATATTGCAGACGCTGGCGGGGCTGGAGAAGGAGCTGGGCGGCGGGACCGCGGCGCAGACGGTGCAGGTGCTGATGGGAGAGGAGGTACGGGCGCTGAGCGAGTAAGCGCGGAGAGAAGAGAGACAAGGGGGAGAGAACATGGAGGATATATACATCGGGACGCCGAACGCAAAGCAGGACGAATTTCTGCGGTGCAAAAAGAAGTACGTCGCTTTCGGCGGGGCACGGGGCGGCGGGAAGAGCTGGGCGGTGCGGTGCAAGGCCAAGCTGCTGGCGCAGCGGTATCCGGGGATACGGATGCTGCTGGTGCGGCGGACCATGCCGGAGATCGAGGCAAACCATTTGGAGACGCTGCGGCTGGAGCTGGCGGGTACGGCCGTATACCGGGCGGAGGAGAGACGGTTCGTGTTCGGGAACGGGAGCGTATTGCAGTTCGGATACTGCGCCTGCGACCGGGACGCGGATCGCTATCAGGGCGCGGAGTACGACGTGATCTTTTTCGACGAGGCCACGCAGCTGAAGGAGCAGTGGATGCGGAAGCTGGCGGCGTGCGTGCGCGGCGTGAACGAATTTCCCAAGCGCATTTACTACACGTGCAACCCGGGTGGGCCGGGGCATGGGTATATCAAGCGGCTGTTTATCGACCGGCGGTATGAGCCGGGGGAGAACGGGGGCGAGTACGCGTTCATACCGGCGCGGGTGACGGACAACGGGGCGCTGCTGGCGCGGCAGCCGGAGTATATACGGCAGCTGGAGGCGCTGCCGCCGAAGCTGCGGGCGGCGTGGCTGGAGGGGCGGTGGGACGTGCTGGCGGGACAGGTGTTCCAGGAGTTCACGGACGACCCGGCGCACTACGCGGACCGGCGGTGGACGCACGTGATCCGGCCCTTTGACATCCCGCGGGAGTGGAACGTGTACCGAAGCTACGACTTCGGGTACGCCAAGCCCTTTTCCTGCGGCTGGTGGGCGGTGGACTTCGACGGGTGCGTGTACCGGATATTGGAGCTGTACGGCTGCACGGGGACGCCGGACGAGGGCGTGCTGTGGACGCCGGAGCGGCAGTTCGCGGAGATACGGCGGATGGAGGACGAGCACCCATATCTGCGGGGACGGACCATACGGGGGGTGGCGGACCCGGCCATCTGGGACGCCAGCCGGGGCGAGAGTATTTATGAGACGGCGCTGAAGCACCGGCTGTTCTTTGAAAAGGGGGACAACCGGCGGATACCGGGGTGGATGCAGCTGCACTACCGGATGAGCTTTGACGGGGAGGGGTACCCCATGCTGTATGTGTTCGAAAACTGCCGGGCGTTCATACGGACGGTGCCGGGGCTGTCGTACAGCACCACGGCGCCGGAGGATGTGGACACGGGACAGGAGGACCACGCGGCGGACGAGAGCCGGTATTTCTGCATGATGCGGCCCATCGCGCCCCGGGAGAGGACGGAGATACGGCGGGAGCCGTGAGAAACCGGGGGAGGGGCTGCGCCCCTCCCCCGGTCCAAATTCCGCAGACGACGAAAATGCGAAATTTTACACAAAAGGGCTGGACAAATTATGCAGCTGTGCTATAATCTGATTATCCGCAGAGGTACCTCTGCTTTGGCGTTTTAAGCTTGTTAAAACGAAGCACCCTGCGGAAATCTAAAAAAACCCGGGGTAAGAAAAATGAAAAAGATATTGGCAACCATTTTGGCGCTGGTGTTGGCGCTGGGACTGTGCAGCGTGAGCTGGGCGGATGGCACAGATTTGCCGCCAGCAGATGCAAACGGCGTTATTACGCTGACTGATGATGTGGTATTGGCGGCTGGAAAGGAAATCAACAAAGCAGGAATGACCCAAGTTACAAAAATTGACTTGGGTGGTCATAAGCTTAGCCGTGCAGGCGGGTTTGTGTTGGACATCTATGGTGACGTGACGATTACAAACGGCACCATTGAGATGACGGGTGCAGAGGGCGGAAGCGCGATTTGGATCAATAATGGTGCCAAGGTCACGATTGACAATAGTGTGAAGGTAAGCGCAACAAACAGCGTAAATAATGAGACAAGTTTTGCCATTGCATTTGACAAGAGCTGCAATGGCGCGGCCCTGACTTTCAACGGAGCAATTGCTGGCGAAAATGGCGTAACTATCAACGGAATCATTACTGAGAATACCAACAAGATTTCCGTAAATGGCACGATTGATGTCACCGAACTTGCGCTGTATCTTGCGGGCAATGGAACTACTGACATCAACAACGGCGCTTCTCTTAAGGGTGACGTTGGTGTGGAGATTCGCGCTGGTGTATTGAATATTAACGGCGGTACGATTACTTCTACGGGTGCGCATTATAATGTGACGAGCAATCCCGGTGGTGCAACGACGACTGGCGCGGCCTTGGCGGTGGCGGAACATACAACGAATCAGGGAGTTACGGTTAATATCAACGGTGGTACAATTACCAACGTAGCTGGCGGAAAGGCAATAAGTGTGGCTAATCCGGAAGAAAAAGAGGAGGCAAAAGGCGCAAATGTCTCTGTTAATGGTGGTACGATTAGCGGCGACGTCAAGGTTGGCGAAAACGTGAAGTCTACTGTTGAAGGAAAAGAGCCTTTGACGGTTTCCGGTGACTATAATATGACTAAGGATTCCGAAGGCAACTACACCATTGCAAAGAAGCCCACCTCCTATTACTACTATTCCCCCAGCACCACCACCCCCGATACCACCACCAAGGGATCTCCCAAGACCTTTGACGCGGGCGTGGGTATCTACGCGGTGACGGCAGTGCTGTCCGTGACCGGTATGGCGTGGACCGCTAAAAAGCGTCACTAAGAGCAAATAAAAAAGAAAGCCCGTAAGGGCTTTCTTTTTTTGCGCTTTTTTTGGGGGGAAGGCTGGGACAAAAAATTTGGGGTGTTGCACGTTTGCGGGCAACTTTCGGGCTGGGCGGGGGCAGGGACAGAACATGAAAGGGAGGTGCTTGGATGGAGCAGGAGACAAGGACCGCGCGGGACGCCGGTGCTCCGGTGAAGATCGGGGCGGAGGCGGTACGGGCCGCGGCGGAGGTGCTGCGGCGCTATCGCGCGGGCAAGCAAAATCTGGACAGGCGCATCATCGACAACGAGCAGTTCTGGAAGCTGCGGCACTGGGAGCAGATGGAGAAGGCGGGCGAGGGCGGCAATCCGGAGGACGTGCGGCCGGCCAGCGGCTGGCTGGTGAACTGCATCCTCAGCAAGCACGCGGACGCCATGGACTGCTATCCGGAGCCGACGGTGCTGCCCCGGGAGCCGGGAGACCGGCAGGAGGCAGAGACGCTGAGCCGTATCCTGCCGGTGCTGCTGAAAAACGACCGGTTCAGGCGGACGTATTCCAAGGCGTGGTGGGACAAGCTGAAGTCCGGGTGCGCCGTGTACGGCGTGTTCTGGGACAACGAAAAGCTGCACGGGCTGGGCGACGTGAGCATCCGCAGCATGGACGTGCTGAACCTGTTTTGGGAGCCGGGGGTCACGGACATACAGGAGTCGGAGCACTTTTTCTGCACGGAGCTGGTGCCCAACAACCATCTGGTGCGGAGATGGCCGGAGCTGGAGGGGAAGCTGGGGCGCGGCGGCGCGCAGGTGAGCCGGTATCTGTTCGACGACAAGGTGGACACGTCCGAGCAGTCGCTGGTGGTGGACTGGTACTACCACACGGAGCGTGAGGGACGGCAGGTGCTGCAGTACTGCAAGTTCGTGGGGGAGAATGTGCTGTATGCCACGGAGAACGACCCGGAGATGGCGGCGCGGGGCTGGTACGACCACGGGAAGTACCCGTTCGTGTTCGATACGCTGTTTCCCGAGGAGGGGACGCCCTGCGGGTATGGGTATGTGGATCTGTGCAAGTCGGCGCAGAAGCAGATCGACCTGATGAACCAGGCTATTCTGAAAAACACGCTGGCGGCGGCGACGCCGCGGTTTTTCATCCGGGCGGACGGCGCGGTGAACGAGAACGAGTATGCCGACTGGACGAGGCCCTTCGTACACACCAACGGAAACCTGGGTGCGGACTCTATCGCGCCGATCCGGGTGCCGGCGCTGGACAGCGTGTATGTGGCGGTCTTGCAGAACAAGATCGCGGAGATGAAGGAGACGGCGGGCAACCGGGACGTGATGAGCGGCGGCACCGCCGGCGGCGTGACGGCGGCCACGGCTATTGCGGCTTTGCAGGAGGCGGGCGGCAAGCTGTCGCGGAACATGATCGACGACGGGTATGAGGCGTTTTCACACGTGGTGACGCTGTGCATCGAGCTGATCCGGCAGTTTTACGACGTGCCGCGGCAGTTCCGGCTGCTGGGCCGGGACGGCGGGGCGTTTGTCGCCTACGGCAACGGGGGCCTGCGGCCCAGGGCGCTGCTGACCGGGGGCTATCGCGTGCCGGAGTTTGATCTGGAGGTGATGGCACAGGACGAGACGCCGTACCAGACCATGGAGTACAACCAGCTGGCCCTGCAGCTGTTCCAGATGGGGTTCTTCCGCAGCGATATGGCGGAGCAGGCGCTGCGGTGCCTGGAGCTGATGCAGTTCCGCAGCAAGGACACGCTGGCGGAGGTCATCCGGCAGGGACAGAAGGAGACGGACCAGAAGGCGTGGCTGACGGAGGCGCTGCGGCGGGCGGTGACGCTGCTGGACAAGAGCCAGGGGACCCATCTGGCAGAGGCGCTGGAACGGGAACTGGAAAAACGGGAGAGCAGCGGCGGAAAGGCGGCGGTGCGCCGTAGCAGCGACGCGGTGACGCGGCAGCGGCAGGCCACGCGGCAGGCGGTACGGCCCAGATGATACGGGCCAGCTGCGGCGGCGCGCACCTTACGGTGCGGGGCCACGCCGGGTACGGCGAGTATGGGAAGGACATCGTATGCGCGGCGGCGTCCGCGCTGGTGTACGCGCTGGCGGGGAGATTGCGGGAGACAGAGCGGCTGGAACGGTTCCAAAGCGCGCCGGGATACGCGGAGATCGCGGGGACAGGGGACTGTGCCCGGGAGTTCGCGTTGGTGCGGTGCGGGCTGGCGCTGCTGGCACGGCAATACCCTGACAGGGTGGAGATCGGGTCGTGACCTACCACGGGGAGGAGAGTTCGGATGGACGAGCTGGAAAAGACGGCGCAGGAGACTGCGGAAGAGACGGGCGGAATGGCTCCCGACGCCGGGGAGCAGCAGGTACCTGCCGGGGAACAGGGGGTACCCGGCGGGGAAGAGGACTTCGAGACGCTGATACGCGGCCGGTACAAGGGGGAATTCGACGCACGGGTGCGGCGAATACTGGACGGACGGCTGCGGGGACTGCGGCAGGAGAACGAGAGGCTGCGGGAGATGGCGGCCGCGGCGGAGACGGCGCGGCAGCGGGAGCAGGAGGCGCAGCTGCAGGCCGCGATGGAATTCGCGGTGGTCCGGGCGCGGCAGCAGATGGCCCAGGCCATCGCCAGCGGCGGAAGCCGCGTGGCGGAGAACGGCGGACGGCGCAGGAGCGTCAGCCGCTGGGACCCGAGGGGGCTCAGCGGGGCGGAGCTGGCGGCGATACGGAAGAGAGTACAGGATGGAGAGAAGATCAGATTTTAGAAAGGGAGAGAAAACATGGAGATGAATTTGCAGATGTTTGCGGAGAACACCCAGACCACGGCGGGCCTGAGCGCGGAGATGAAGACCTACTACGGCATGGAGCTGCTGGAGAATGCCAAACCGCAGCTGGTGCACAACCAGTTCGCGGCCACAAAGGGCCTGCCTGCCGGCGGCGGCAAGACCGTGGAGTGGCGTAAGTTCGGCGCCTTTGACAAGGCGCTGAAGCCCCTGACCGAGGGCGTGACGCCCGACGGCAGCGGTATCTCCGTCAGCTACATCACCAAGGAGCTGGCGCAGTACGGTGATTACACCACCGTGTCGGATATGCTGGACCTGACCGCCATCGACGACGTGGTGCTGGAGATCACCGACCGCCACGGCAGCAACATGGGCCTGACGCTGGACACGGTGACCCGAAACGAGATCCAGCAGGGCAAGCAGGTGATCTACGCGCCCAAGATCGGCAGCGACGGCACCAAGACCGACGTGACCAGCCGCATGACGCTGGACAAGGACTGCCGCATGACCAGCGAGCTGGTGGCCAAGGCGGCGACCCAGCTGAAGAAGATGAACGCGCCCACCTTTGACGGCAAGTATGTGTGCATCATCCACCCCAGCGTGGCCTTTGACCTGCGCCAGGACGAGGCGTGGATTGCCGCCCACCAGTATGCCGGGGCTACGGAGCTGTTCTCCGGCGAGATCGGTGAGCTGCACGGCGTGCGCTTCGTGGAGACCACGGAGGCGAAGATCTATCGCGGCGAGGATCTGGCCGCCGACAGCCGCACGCTGAAGGTGAACGGCAACGTTATGGCCAGCACCGACGTGACCTTCAACGGCGGCACCGTGGCCGCCGGCGCGCTGGCGGGCCGCTATGTGGTGCTGGGCGGCACCCGCTGCCAGGTGGTGAGCAACACCGACGCGAAGCTGGTGCTGGACAAGACCGTCACTGTGGGCGACAAGGAGGTCATCTACCCCGGCGAAGGCGGCAAGCAGGGCTGCGCCGTGTACGGCTGCCTGTTCCTGGGCAAGGGCGCCTATGGCGTGGTGGACCTGAGCGAGGGCACGGAGGTCATCGTGAAGCCCCGCGGCAGCTCTGGTACCGCCGACCCGCTGGACCAGCGCTCCAGCGTGGGCTGGAAGGGCGTACACGCCGCGGCTATCCTGTACGACGAGTACATGGTGCGCGTGGAGTGCGGCAGCAGCTATTCGGACGAGGACAAGGCGAACTGAGGGAGCGTGAAGCAGGGGCGGACGGGTCGTCCGCCCCTGCGGGAAATGCCGCCGTCAGCGCGGCCACGCCGCGCTGACGGGACGTCGAGGCCACCGCCCCCTGCGGAACGCGGGCGGACGGCGGGGCGAGGTCTTACATGAGGAAAGGAGAAGGGCGAGATGAAGGAAAAAATGACAACGGTGCTGCTGCCCAGAGGCAGAAAGCAGGAGGAGAATTTTGTCATCGTGTCCGTCAACGGACGCAGCTGGAAGATCATGCGCGGCGTGGAGGTGCGTGTGCCGGTGTGCGTGGCGGAGGTGCTGGAAAACGCCGCCATGATGGCGGAGGCGGCCCGGCGCTATGTGGACGAGAGAGCGTCCTGAGGTGACGGCCATGGCAAGGACGACGGCAAAACAGGTGCTGGACCGGGTGGACGCGCTGCTGCCCAATGGGTATGCGCGCGCGGAGAAGCTGCGGTGGCTGGCCCAGGCGGAGGGCTTTGTGCGGCGGGAGCTGTGCCGGGAGACGGGGGAACTGCCGGCGCTGACCGAGGTAACAGAACTGACGGCGGAGCCGCCCTTTGACGAACTGTACCGGCACTATGTGGAGGCGCAGGTGCACTATGCCAACGGGGAGACGGCGCGGTACAACAGCGCGGCGGGCCTGTGGAACAACGCGTTTCTGACCTATCGGGACTACCGGGCCAGGACGGCGGTGCCGGAGGGCGGCGCGTCGGCGCTGCGGCTGTGCTGAAAGGGGGCGGCGGAGATGTATTTTCCCAAGCTGAAGGCGGCGGCGCAGCAGCGGGCAGGCGTAGAGCAGTTCGGGGGACTGGATCGCCGTCCGGGCAGCGGCGCGGGGAGCCTGGAGCATATGGAGAACCTGTGGAGCAGCGGGTATCCGGCGCTGGAGACGCGGCCCCTGCGGCGTACGGTGACGCAGCTGACAAAGCCAAACGGCATGACGGAGAAGGACGGATTGTTCTGGGTGGACGGCACGGCGCTGTATGTGAACGGCGCGAAAACGGGGTTGGTGCTGACGGACAGCCGGAAGCAGCTGGTGAGCATGGGGGCGTATCTGCTGATCTTTCCGGACAAGAAGTACATCAATACCCAGGACCTGACGGATTTCGGGAGCATGGAGAACGTGCGGACCACCACGGGGGAGGTGACGTTCACCCTGTGCGACGGGACGGGGGAGAGCCTGGGCAGCTACGCGGCGGGCACGGAGGCGCCCCAGGAGCCGCAGACAGGGGATCTGTGGCTGGACACGGAGCGATCAGAGAGCGTGATGCGGCGGTATGACGGCAGCACATGGACGGCGCTGGCGGAGGTGTACACAAAGATCGCCGCTGTGGGCGTGGGACTGGGCTTCCGCGCCGGGGACGGCGTGACGGTGGCAGGCTGCGGCGCGGCGGAGCTGAACGGCCTGCACATATTGCAGGCGGCGGAGGACGACTGGGTGCTGGTGCCGGCGCTGTGCCGGACGCTGGACAGCCAGACGGCTGCGGTGACGGTGATGCGGCTAATGCCGGAGATGGACTTTGTGGTGGAGCAGGGCAACCGGCTGTGGGGGTGCAAGTACGGCATCGTGGACGGTCAGGCGGTGAACGAGATATACGCCTGCGCGCTGGGAGATTTCCGCAACTGGAACAGCTTTGCGGGGCTGAGCACCGACAGCTACGCCGCCGCCAGAGGCTCGGACGGACCCTTTACCGGGGTGGCGGCCTGCATGGGCGGCGTGGTGTTCTTCAAGGAGAACTGCATGGAGCGCATCTATCCGGCGGCGGGCGGCGGGCACCAGATCGTGACGGTGCCGTGCAGCGGCGTGCGGAAGGGTGCGGAGAGGACCGTGGCCGTGGCGGACGGTGTGGTGTACTATCTGGGGAACGACGGAGTGTACGCCTTTGACGGGAGTATGCCGGTGTGCGTTTCCCGGGCGCTGGGCGACAAGCGGTATACCGGCGGCGTGGCCGGCGGGGAAAGCGGCCGGTACTGGCTGTCCGCCGTGGACACGGCGGGAGAGACGGAGCTGCTGGTGTACGACACGCAAAAGCGGCTGTGGCACCGGCAGGACGATACGGCGGCGGTGGCCTTCGCCCGGTGGAACGGGGAGATGACAGTACTGTGCAGCGACGGACGGCTGCTGGATACAAGCGGTACATTGGGAACGGCGGAGACGGGGTTCTCCTGGAGCGCCGAAAGCGGCGACCTGGGACTGTACACGCCGGAGCACAAGTATCTCTCGCGGCTGGAGCTGCGGCTGAAGGCGGCGGCCGGGAGCACGGTGAAGGCGTATGTCTGCTATGACGGGGACAACGTCTGGGAACAAGTGGGCGGTGTATCCGGCGAGGCGGGGCAGACCCGCGGCGCGGTGCTGCAGGTGCGGCCCCGGCGGTGCGGGCACCTGCGGCTGAAGCTGGCCGGGGACGGACCGTGCCGGGTGTACAGCGCGGCAGCGGTGTATGAGAAGGGAAGTGACGGGCCATGAGCGTGCTTGCCCTGCCGATGGCACCGGCGGGATCGGTGCAGGAGCAGGTGACGCAGCAGTATGCGTATCTGGTGCAGATGGCCCAGCAGCTCAACCTGGCGCTGGGACAGCTGGAGGCACTGGGCGGCGGGGCCGGAGAGGCATCCGCCCGGCGGCAGGCCAACGGGCGCTTGGGTACGGCGGCATCGGAGACGGCGGACGGGCAGTATGAGACGCTGCGGAGCATGATCCTGAAGACGGCGGACCAGGTACAGAAGACCACGGCGGCATTGACGGCGAAGCTGGAGGAGGAATATGTGGCGAGCTCGGACTTCGGCAGCTATGTGGCGAAGCTCAGCGCTCAGCTGGAGGCGGCACCGGAGGCGGTGACGCAGTATTACAGCTTTTTCTCTGACCTGCAGGCCAACGTGGAGAAGGTGGACGCGGCCTTCGCGCACTATAAGCTGGACACGGAGGGGTATATCCGCACGGGTATCGTGTACTACGACGGGGCTGCGCCGGTGTACGGCGTGGCTGTGGGACAGGACCTGACGTGCAGAGAGGTGGACGGCGAAAAGGTGGTGGAGCAGAACAACTTTCGCGCGGTGTTCACCGCCACGCGGCTGTCCTTCTGGCAGGACGCCACGGAGGTGGCTTATGTGTCCAACAACCGGCTGTACATCACGAACATTACGGTGCTGGGAGGTATCGATGTAGGGCAGTGGAGCATGGAGGCGGCGGAGGGCGGACTGGCCTTCCGGTGGATCGGAGGGTGAGTGTGTGAGCTATACGGCGTTGGACAGCATCCAGTGGGGCGGCGTGCCGAAGATCGGCGTCAGCTTCGGCTATGACAGCCGGCGCAGCGGCAGCGCGATGCAGTACAGGATCTATGTGACCGTGGCGCCGCTGACAGGGGCATCGTATTTTGGATATCCCATCTATCTGTCGGTGACGGTGGACGGCGGAAGTGTGTGCAGCGGGCATACGCTGAAGGCGGCATCGCCCAGCCGGTGGAGCAGCGCGATCGAGTACGACAGCGGCTGGGTAACAGCGGCAGGAGCAGTGGGCACCGCGCCGCTGGGGATACGGCTGTACAGCGGCTCCGGGTCTGCCAGAGACGACAGCTACGGCTATGCGCTGCCGGTGGAGCGCGTGGAGGACATTGGAGATTTCTCACTGACGGCGGGGGACGCGGTGATCGGACAGACGGGGACGCTGACGCTGACGCGGCCCGGGTATGGGTACAGCTTTACGTTCAGCTATGTGCTGGGGTCGGCCTCCGGAACGCTGAGCAGCGGCGCGCTTCCGGCCCGTGGGCGGCGCGTGGAACGGCTATGTGACATTGCTGCCGGGGGCGGAGCAGCTGCTGGGCGGCGGGCTGGACAGCGGGACCTCCTATGAGGTGGAGCTGAGCGCGGAGGACACGGTGGGCAACGTGCGGGTGGTGCGGTATACGGCGGCCACCAGCCGGGTGACGCTGCATCTGCGCGCCGGCGGAATGGGCGCGGCCTTCGGCAAATATGCGGAGCAGGAGGCGCTGGAGTGCGTGTGGCCGGCGGTGTTTTACGGGGATGTGGCGGTATCCGGTGCGCTGACGGTGAACGGACAGACAGTGGAGGCGATGCTGTTTCCAGTGGGCAGCGTGCGCCTGACAGACAGCCCTGCGGCGCCGGAGACACCGGCAGGTGCAGCGTGGGAGAGCGTGGAGACAGGCATCGCCAGCGTGTATGGCTGGCGGCGCACGACATGACGAGGAGGAGAGAGGCATGGCATCGACGTATACGATGGTGGCATACGGTTCACAGGGCAGCGCGGTGCGGCAGCTGCAGAATGAATTGAACAAGCGGGGGTACAGCCTGGACCAGGATGGTATCTTCGGCAAGAAGACGAGAGCCGCGGTACGGGACTATCAGAAGAAGAACGGACTGACGATGGTGGACGGCATTGCCGGCGACGAGACGTGGGGGAGCCTGCTGTCCGCGCCTACGGCGGCGGAGCAGGCGGCGCAGGCCGCCGCGGCAGCAGAGGCGGCGGCACCCAGGGCGGAGGTCACGGCGGGCACGGCGCGGCGTCTGCAGGAGCTGGAGAGGGGCTATACGCCATCGGACGAGGTGACGGCGGCGCAGGCCTACCGGGACAGCGTGGCGGCGCTGGAACCGGAGGCGTACCGGTCCCGGTTCGAGGAGCGTTTGCAGGCGCTGTATGACCAGATCGCGGGGCGTGAGGCCTTCGACTACGATCCGGAGGAGGACGAGTCGTACCAGCGGTACGCCAGACTGTATGCCGCCCGCGGCGCGGCGGCCATGGAGGACACGCTGGGCAAGGCGGCGGCGCTGACCGGCGGGTATGCCTCCAGCTACGCCCAGAGCGCGGGGCAGCAGGCGTACAACGGCTATTTGCAGGAGCTGGCAGCGCTGGTGCCGGAGCTGCGGCAGGCGGCGCTGGCGGAGTATCAGCAGGAGGGCAAGGCTTTGCAGAACCAGTACAGTATGCTGGACGCGCAGGAGAAGGCGGACTATGACCGCTGGCAGGAGGCGCGTGGTGACTGGCAGAAGCAGCTGGAGGCGGCTCAGGCGGCGTATGAGGACGCGGGCAGTCAGGACCAGAAGCTGTATCAGACGCTGCTGGCACATTTTTCCGACAAAGCGGAGCAGGAGAGGAAACTTTCCGCCTCCGGCGTCCGTCTTACAGATAGTGGAGATACCGGCAGCAGGGGCGAGAGCCTGAGCTCTACGGCGGCGGAGAGCCTGCAGCGGGCCGTGGGGAACTATCTGAAGAGGGGCAACGGCGATCTGGCCCAGGCGTTGGCGGCGCAGTATACGGCCCGCATGACACCGGCGCAGCGGCAGCGGTTCGAGAAGCTGCTGGGCCAGTACGGCATGACGCTGGCATAAGGGTCGGATAGGGGAAAAGTGCTTGCAATCAGGGGCGCTGTATGGTATCATATCAAAGTATATTGCAACGCGGCGGACACGCCGCAGCGGCTCGAGAGGAAGAGAGGAGCCGCGGGAAGGAGCAGCAATGGAGAAGATGAAGAAGCACTTTTTACGCCGAATGGCGCTTGTGATGGCGCTGCTGACGCTGGGCTCTGCCGTGCTGGTGGGCTGCGGCGAGCAGAAGGAACCGGAGGTGGACCCCAAGGACGAGGAGGTCATCGTGGAGCCGGAGCCCATCGAGTTGCCGGACGGTATCAGCTTTGACGAGAAGAAGTACCCGGACGTGTTCGGGTTCATTCAGGTGCCAAATGCCACCCAGTGCGCCATCAGCAAGGGACACTATCTGGCGCAGAGCCCCAAGTCCACCAAGAGCAGCACCGGGTATGACGACGACTACTACCTGAACCGCGACCTGGACGGCGTGACCAACAAGGCGGGTTCTCTGTATATCCAGTCCTACTACAACAAGGCAGACCTGAGCGATCCCGTGACGGTGATCTATGGCCACAACATGGCCAACCGGACCATGTTCGGCGGCTTGCAGAGCTACGGCGAGACGCTGAAGTTCGACGACAACGCCGTGCTGTACATCTATCAGCCGGGCCGTCAGCTGACCTATAAGTTCTTCGCATGCATTCCCTATGATACCAGCCACATCCTGTACTACCACGACTTCAAGGACGAGAAGGTGTTTAACGCATTCTTTGAGGCGCTGGGCAAGGCGGCCGGCGATCCTAAGTACAAGAGCGACACCAACCAGAACGCCTTTTACAGTGCCGAGGGCTGCGTGAACGTGGACAAGACCAACCTGCCCCAGGCGGGCGACAAGGTGGTGGTGCTGTCCGTGTGCAAGAACGGCGACGATCATCACCGCTATCTGCTGATGGCAAAGCTGGTGGAGGACTCCGCCGCGCCCATCACCATGACCCGCGGTGAGGCCGAGGCTGCCGGTATCCCGGCGGACCGCATCCAGGACAAGGCAGCGGCAGACGCCGCGGCCGCTGCCGCGAATATCTCTGCGGTGGAGGATGCTGCCGCCAATAAGACCGACACTGCCAGCAAGACGGATACGGCCAAGACGGAGCACAAGGGCTGAGTCGGACCTGAAAAACAAAAACCTCCCGGACCGTGGCGGTCCGGGAGTTTTTTCGATGCATTTTCAGAGAGCGTTGCCGTCGGTCTGCGTCAGGAGATCGGCCAGGGAGACACTGTCCAGATAGTCGTTGATGATGGTGTCCAGCTTTTCCCACATGGGGAGCGTGGTGCAGTGACCGGCGCGGGGGCAGGTGTTTTCGTCGCCCTCCAGGCAGGTGACGGGGGCCAGAGAACCCTCGGTCAGCCGCAGGATCTGGCCCACGGAATAGTCGGCGGCGGGGCGGTTCAGGCGGTAGCCGCCGCCCTTGCCACGAAGGCCGTCCACCAGGCCGGCCTTGGACAGCACGGAAATGATGCTCTCCAGATATTTTTCAGAGATGCCCTGCCGTTCGGCAATGGCGGGCAGGGGGAGATAGGCGGCGCTGTCGTCCTGAGCCAGCTCCAGCATGACCCGGAGGGCGTAACGGCCTTTGGTAGATACGAGCATGGGAAGACCTCCCTTATGTTAGTAAACATAGTATAGCACTATGTTTATGCGATTGCAAGGGGAAAACGCTCACATATAGTGGTACGTATTCCGCTTGAGCACCAGAAAGACGCCGGAGATGATAAAGGCAAAGATCTCGGCGGCGGTGATGGCCCACCAGATACCGTCCACGCCCAGAAGTATGGGCAGGATGACGACGGAGCCGGCTTGGAACACAAGCGTTCGCAGGAAGGAGATGGCAGCGGAGACGGCACCGTTGTTCAGGGCGGTGAAGAAGCCGGAGGCAAAGATGTTGAAGCCTGCCAGTAGGAACGACCAGCAGAACAGCCGGAAGGCATGGGTGGTCAGAGCGTAGAGGCTGGCATCGTAGCCCACAAACAGCCGGGACAAGGGGGCGGCCAGCACACGGGCCAGGACCGTCAGGGTCACGCCGCCGATGGCCATCAGCAGGGCGCTTTTCCGCAGGAGGTTTTTCAGCTCACTGTGGTGCTGCGCGCCGTAGTGGAAGCTGACCACCGGCGCGCTGCCGATGGAGTAGCCGATGAAGATGGCTACGAAGATGAACTGGACGTACATCAGAACGCCGTAGGCGGAGACGCCGTCCTCGCCGATCAGGCGCATGAGCTGGAAATTGTAGAGCATACCTACCAGGGAGGAGGAGATGTTGCTCATCAGCTCGGAGGAGCCGTTGCCGCAGGACTGGAGAATGGGGCGCAGACGCAGTGCGGCAGGCCGCAGGCGCAGCAGGCTGGTGTTGGGCCGCAGGAAGTAGATCAGGGGCAGTACGCCGCCCACACACTGGCTCAGGCCGGTGGCGATGGCTGCGCCGGCCACACCCCAGTTAAAAACGGCGATGAAGAGCGCGTCCAGCACCATGTTGGTGACGCCGGCGGCCACGGTGACCATCAGGCCCAGGCGGGGCTTTTCGGCGGCGATGAAGAAGCTCTGGAACACATTTTGCAGCATGAAGGCGAAGGTGAAGCCGGTGACGATGCGGCCATAGAGAATGCAGTCAGCCATCATGGCATCAGACGCGCCCAGCAGACGGGACACGGCGGGCATGGTGAGGATGCCCACGGCGGACAGCACTGCGCCCAACAGCAGTGTGAACAGTACCAGCATGGAGAAGGTGCGGTGGGCCTCCTCCTGCTTGCCCTCGCCCAACAGCTTGGACACCAGGGCGGTGCCGCCGGTGCCGATCATAAAGCCCATGCCGCCCAGGATCATCACGAAGGGCATGACCAGGTTTACGGCGGCAAAGGGCGTTTTGCCCACGAAATTGGAGACGAACAGACCGTCCACCACGCCGTAGATGGAGGTGAAGACCATCATGCAGATGGAGGGAAGCGTGAAGCGCAGCAGCTTGCCATACGTGAAATGGTCGGAGAGACGGATGGATTGCTTTGCCATGGGGGCCTCCTATCGAAAAAAGTAGCTCCATCGTGAAGATGGAGCTAAATCATCCCGCCGAAGGCGGAGTTTGAACTTGGTGACCCGTACCGGATTCGAACCGATGTTAAAGGCGTGAGAGGCCTCTGTCTTAACCACTTGACCAACGGGCCGTATAGAAAATCACCGGCGGTCGGGTCGGTGATTCGCTATTACTGGTACACCTTCAGGGACTCGAACCCTGGACACCCTGATTAAGAGTCAGGTGCTC